>Ga0187892_10000827_pt1 | contig 77249 bp, 70 predicted proteins | sample MA1701073metaG_FD_139345 | JGI IMG/M metagenome (GOLD analysis project Ga0187892, IMG submission 139345) | Bio-ooze microbial communities from a basaltic lava cave in the Kipuka Kanohina Cave System on the Island of Hawaii, USA - MA170107-3 metaG ... | reverse complement strand
TTGTTTCGAGCGCAATCCAGCAGTGACTAGGCGCAGGCTAAAGACCTGCGGCTACGGGGTTTTTGTTTCGAGCGCAATCCAGCAGTGACTAGGCGCAGGCTAAAGACCTGCGGCTACGGGGTTGCGATCTCGAACGCGCAGCAGCTGCTACTTGGCGCAAGCTGAAGACTTGCGGCTACAGGGTTTCGATCTACGGGGTTTCGATCTCGAGCGCAATCCAGCAGTAATACGCGGCGGCGCCTCGGTATGGGCGGAACGGCTCGCCCATCGCTTGCGCCTCCTTCGGCTTGGGCGCAGTCTCCATGGCGTAGATCTTTCGAAGCCCGGCGCGCACGCCCAGGTCGTCGATGGGCCAGACGTCCATTCGGCCCATCCGGAAGAGGAGCAGCATTTCGACGGTCCAGCGGCCGACGCCCTTGACCTTGGTGAGCTCGGCGACCACCCCTTCGTCGTCGAGCTCCGAGAGCCGGGGTAGGTCGGGTAGGCCGTTTAGGACTTGTTGGGCGAGTCCCTTTATGTAGCCGGCCTTCTGCGGCGAAAGGCCGGCCGAGCGCAGGAATTCGACGTCCGCCGCGGCGACTTCCTCGGGCATGGGATGACGCAGCCCCTTCCAGGGGTTGTAGTCGGGCGCGTCCTCGTCCTCCTTGGCGCCGGGATCGAATAGCTGGGCGTATCGCCGGTAGATGGTGGACGCGACCTTTCCGTTGAGCTGCTGGAAGACGATGGAGCGGGCCAGGTACTCGAAGACGGTCTCTGTGCGCTCTTCGGGCTTCCAGCCGCACACGCCGACGGCCTTCACGACGGAGGCCATCTTCGGGCAGGCGCGGGAGAGGTGCTCGGCGGCGGCGGCGTAGGACATCCTACTTAAGTCTACTTTCGACTCGACTTGCACCATACGTCTCATAAGTCGAATAGGTCCGCCTGTGTAGACTCAAAGCTGAAATGCCCTACCGCGACTTTCAGCACTTCCTCGAGGTCCTCGAAGACAAAGGCGAGCTCGTCCGAATCAAGGAGCCCGTCAGCCCGTACCTGGAGATCACCGAGATCGCGGATCGGCTGATCAAACGGGGATGGAGAATGTGGGATGTCGATTGTCGTTCCGGATCGACATCCCACGTTCCGCGTTCCGAATTCGCTTCCCCCGCTCTCCTCTTCGAAAACGTCAGCGGGCCGCCGCACAGGCTGGGCACGCCGAATCCGAAAAGCGCGGTCATGGGCCAGGCTTCGATCCACCCGGAGGCAGACCCCGCGCAGAGCGCGATCTCGCTGGCGGACGCGGTCCGGGAGTCGGAGGCAGGCAAGCCGGCCCTTCCGGTGAAGGCGCCTTACAGGTATCCGGTCGCAATCAACACCATGGGCTCGCGAAGGCGCATGGCGCTGGCGCTTGGCGTGGAGGACTTCGAGGAGCACGCCGGCCGCATCGAGGCGCTCCTGCAGCCCGAGATGCCCAAGGGGGCGATCGCAGCGCTGAAGATGTTCCCGAGGCTGCTGGGCGAGCTGAAGAACATCCCGCCCAAGACCGTGGACAAGGGCATTTGTCAAGAAGTCGTGATCGAGGAGGACCAAGTCGACCTAACCGAGCTTCCCGCGCTCACGTGCTGGCCGGAGGACGGCGGGCCGTTCCTGACGCTGCCGATGGTGTTCACGTTCGACCCGGAGACCGGAAAGCGGAACGTCGGCCTGTACCGCATGCAGGTCTTCGACCGAAACACCTGCGCGATGCATTGGCAGATGCACAAGAGCGGCATGCGGCACATGGAGGCGGCGGGCGCGCAGGGCAAGCGAATCGAGGTGGGAGTCGCGCTGGGCGGCGACCCCGTGTACACTTTTTCCGCGCTTGCGCCCCTCCCGCCGGGCCTCGACGAGATGCTGTTCGCCGGATTCCTTCGCAAGAAGAACGCCGAGCTCGTCAAGTGCAAGACGGTGGACGTGCTGGTTCCTGCGGACGCCGAGTTCGTGTTGGAGGGATACGTGAACCCAGGCGAAAGGAGGCTCGAGGGGCCGTTTGGAGACCACACCGGGTACTACTCGCTGGCCGAGGACTTCCCGGTGTTCCACGTGACCTGCATCACGCGCCGAACGAACCCCGTTTACCCGGCGACCATCGTGGGAGTGCCGCCGATGGAGGACGGTTGGATGGGCAAGGCGGTGGAGCGCATCTTCCTGCCGCTGATCCGGCTCTCGGTGCCCGAGATCGCGGACATCAACCTGCCGGTGGAGGCCTGCTTCCACAACGTGGCGCTCGTTTCGATCAAGAAGAAGTACCCGGGGCACGCGTTCAAGGCGATGAACGCGGTCTGGGGGCTGGGCGGCCTTGCGTTCAGCAAGTTCGTGTTCGTTTTCGACGAGGACTGCGACGTGCAGGACTTCGGCGAGGTGCTCTTTAGGATTGGGGCGAACTGCGACCCCGCACGAGATTGCCTGCACTCGCGCGGCCCGGTGGATCAGCTCGACCACGCCTCGCTGGCGGAGGGCTTTGGGGGCAAGCTCGGCTTCGACTGCACGCACAAGTGGCCCGGCGAGAACGGCTTCGCCCGAGATTGGCCGAAGCGGATCGTCATGGCGGAGGACGTGAGGGCCAGGATCGACGAACTATGGCCGAAGCTGGGGCTATGAAAGTGGTTACCCCTTGGGCCGCGGCACGTGCTGGTCCACGAGGACCGGGTTCCCGTCCGGATCGACGATCACGAAGCTCGCGAGCCCAGAAGTAGACTCGTCAGCCTCGGCCAGGAACTTGACGCCTCTTTCCTTCAGCGCCTTCTGAATGTCCCGGACATCTTCGAATTTGGGGAGCGTCTTCGCGGACCGGTCCCACCCGGGATTGAACGTCAAGGTGTTCTTTTCGAACATCCCCTGGAAGAGTCCAATGGTGGCCGTGTCGTTCTGCAGGATGAGCCAGCCCTTCGATGCGTCGCCGCCGATGGCCTTAAACCCGAGCTTCTCATAGAACTCGCGGGAAGCGGCCAGGCTCTTCACGGAAAGGCTAACGGAAAAATTGCCGAGTTGCATGGTCTGATCCTCGTTTACGGATTCGCATCGGAGTAGCCAACAGTGCGTAGCCGCGCTTGCGCCGAGCACGCCGGCGAAGAGATTTGCAAGAATTAACTTCACGTTCGACCCCCCGCAGCATTTCACCGCGTGCGAAGCGAATGATGGCCCATGCGCCTTCGGGAGGGCTTTCCAAATCTTGCGAATCTCCGCCAAGCGACGCCCCGACACATCCGCGACCTACGTCGAGCGGGTCAATCTCGCCATCGACCGAATCAACGGACAATTGGAAGGACCGATTCGGCTAGCCGACTTGGCGCGGGCGGCGATGCTCTCGCCCCACCACTTCCATCGCGTGTTTCAGGCCATCGTGGGTGAAACGCCCGCGGAGTTCGTCAAGCGGCTGCGGCTCGACAAAGCGCTGCGCACGATGGCTTTCGAGAAGCCGACGTCTTTGTCCCAAGTCGCCGTAACCTGCGGGTTCGCATCGTCGGCGGACTTCTCGCGATCGTTCAAACAGAGATTCGGCGTTTCACCCAGCGCGTTCGACGTCGTAGCGTGGCGGGCATCGCATGCGGAGAAGTTGGAGGCTGGTTTGCCTTTGGGCGGCCGCATCGCAGAACTCCCAGCGTTCGAGGATCCCCAGGCGTTTCAGGTTGAGATTCGGGACCTTGCCGCACGCTCGGCCGCCTACATTCGCGTGACGAGGCCATATGAAGGCGATCGCGTGTTCCAAGCGGCCCAGCGGCTGATCGCCTGGGCGGAGAAGAGGGGCTTGGCCGACGGCCAGTGGCTGGGATACCAATGGGACAACCCGGAGCTCACGAACTTGGAGCAATGCATCTACTACATCGCGGTCGAGGCGGGCGAGTTCGATCCTTACGGCGAGGTCGGGCATTACCGGTTTCCGCCGATGAGGGTCGCCCAGATCGAGATTCGAGGCGGAGTGGAATTGGAGCTTCGCGCGCTGCAGTGGCTTTACGGATCTTGGCTTCCCCGTAGCGGCTACCTTCCCGATGACCAGCCTGGGTTCGAGGCCTTCATCGGCCGTCCATTCGCCCACGGCGGAGAGTATTTCGAGCTTTACGTGCAGCTGCCGATTCGGAAGCCTTGACGCAGCGTCTACGGCCATAGGGGTTCTCTTGCCGGCCGGCCTAAGCGGCGAGATCGCCGCGATCGAAGAACGGCTTGGCAACCGCATTGATCGCGCTCTCCGTCGCAGAGTCCAGGAAGACCATGTCGAGCGGCGGGTCGCCTCCCGAGACCCTGCGCAGGTCGTCGCGGATCGCTTCGACGATCTGCAGAGACTCCGCCGACTTCGGCGCAATCGCGAGCATGACCACCTCGCTCTCTTCGGACGGGTGCCTCGCCCGTACGAGGTACGCCCGCTCTATCGCGGGAAAGCGTTCGTACATTTCCCGTTGAGAGCTCATGAATGCGGACTCTCCGGGCCCGTGCTTCGGCCCGCAGATCTCGAATTCGAACACTCTGGCCACGCGCACGGCTTCTATGCTCGATTCCTGAAACTCGAGATTGGGCTCTTTGCGTTCGGAGCCGGGACTGGGCGGGACCTCGTCGCGTGAACGCCCCACAAAGCGCACTTTTCGTCCGAATAGACTCATGCGATGGCCTCCACTATGGAGAATCGGCATGAGAAGACCCGAAACACGCGGTTCCGGAAGGACATTCAACCCAAGGGAAGCGTAATTCTTGGCAGGCGGGTCGACTGACCTTCGTCAATCACCGTCCTTAGATTCTTGCTGTGGTTCGCACGTGCAAAGGCGAGTCACAATATCGCGAAAGGGCGACTCGAAATGAGCAAACAAAAGACCGGCATCGACGAGACGAGCAGGCGGGAGTTCCTTCGGACGACCGGAACCGTCGCGGCTGCGGGACTGCTTCCCGGCCTGGCCCGGGGGTTCCACCTTCAGGGCAGCGACGAGATTCGCGTCGCTCTCGTCGGATGCGGAGGCAGGGGAAGCGGCGCGGCCGTGAACGCCGTCAGCGTCAAAAGCGGCCCTGTGAAACTCGTCGCGATGGCGGACGTGTTTCAGGACCGCCTCGACTCCAGCTACCAGAACCTGCAGGAGAACATCAAGGACCGAATGGACGTGCCGCCAGCGCGGCGCTTCGTTTCCTTCGACGGCTACAAGCAGGCGATGGATTGCCTGAGGCCCGGCGACGTAGTGATCTTCACTACGCCGCCCGCGTTCCGCTGGTCGCACTATCGCTACGCCATCGAGAAGAAGCTGAACGTGTTCATGGAGAAGCCGATCGCGGTGGACGGCCCCGCCTGCCGGAAGATGAGCGAGCTCAACGAGCTGGCGAAGGCGGCGAGCCTCAAAGTCGGGGTCGGCCTGATGTCCCGTCACACGATCGGAATGCAGCAGCTGGAAAAGCGCATCCGGGACGGCGAGCTCGGCGAGGTTCTTCTCATGCGCGGATACCGCATGCATGGGCCCGCAGCTTCTTTCCAGTCGACCAGCAAGCCGGAAGGCATGACCGACCTGGAGTACCAAATCCGGCGCTTCCACAGCTTCCTTTGGGCGAGCGGCGGCTGCTATTCGGACTACTACATCCACCACATAGACCACCTCATCTGGCTGAAAGGCGCGCTGCCGGTAAAGGCGCAGGGCGTCGGTGGGCGCCACTACAAGTCCAACAGCCAGGGCAAGCCGTTCGTGGACCAGAACTTCGACTCGTACGTCGTGGAGTACACGTTCGGCGATGGCTCGAAGTTCTTCTTCGAGGGGCGGTGCGTCGAGGGCGCCGCGAACATCTACGCCTCCTATGTGCACGGCACGAAGGGTCTGGGCGTCGCCTCTCGATGGGGCGACTGTGGCGGGCCGCAAGCGATCTACCGGGGCCAGAACGTGGACCGCGCGGCTCTGGTTTGGCAGTCCGACGACGAATCGAACCCATACCAGAACGAGTGGGAAGTTCTGATCGACAGCATACGCGCGGGCCGGCCGCACAACGAGGTCGAGAGCGCCGTGAACACGAGCATCGCGACGTGCATGGGGCGCATGGCCGCGCACACGGGTCAAGAGATCACGTTCGAGCAATTGCGGAACTGCGCGCACGAGTTCGGCGAAGGGGTGGACAAGCTGGATTACGACTCCCCCGCGCCGCTTCTGGCGGGCCAGGACGGCAGGTATCCGGTGCCGATGCCGGGGATCAAGAGGGATCGCGAGTATTGATCGCGCGTCTCCTGGCTTGGGAATAGGCGTTGGCGAAGCTGACGATCCTTCGGATGAGCGCGTTGTAGGCCGAATGGGCGCCTAGGGGTTTAACCCGTTCGATCGCCTCGTACAGGGCATGCTCCGGAATCGCGGGCGCGTCCGCGGGTTCGGGAACCGAAAACCCAAGTTGCTTGAGGCGAGGGCTCGCGACGAGCACGAGCAGCGCCTCCTGGGTGAGCTCGCCCCTCTTCAGGTCGGCCAATCCCTTGGAAACCAATTCTCCGCCGGGAAAGGTTGAAAGGTCCATCCGCTCTGCGCGCCGTCTCATGCGCCAAGCCCCGCGACGAAAGCTTCCACCTGGTTCCTAAACCCCTCCGCATCCAACGCGGGATAGCGAATCAGGTCCGGCTCGGTAAGTCGAAAGAGCTCCAGCAGCCGAGCGGGTTCGACCTTTCCCATTCGGACCAGGGCGCGCATCGGAGAGGTCCGCTCTGTGGGCTCGCTGGACCTTCGCAAGCGCCTGGCTGTAAAAGTCGTAATGGTGGAACTCGACCGGTCCGCTCTTTTCGATGAACTCGCTGCGCTCTCGCCATTCCGGAAGAGCGGGGATGAAGTCGTCCGGTGCGGCGAGCATGACGTTGATCGCGAGCCGCTCCTTCAATTCCGCAATCGCCTCGAATACCCCGACGGGCTCGGGGTCCAGCTTGACGTCGATGTCGATCGTCCGCTCCCGCAAGCCGAGCAGCAAAGCCGACGCGCCTCCGACTAGGAACACCCCCCAGGGCCTTTTGCCATGCTTCCGACCTCTCGGATGAAAGCATGGACGCGCTCCACGTCGACGTCCCTGCGCACGTCCCATTCTGGCATTCGCCTTTCGGCATAGCGTTTAGGCTCAAGGAGGGACCACAGCCGCGTCCAGCCGCAGTCCCTAATTCCGTCGTCCCTTCCGTTGGGACATTCGACCCCGCGAATCGCTGCGCCTAACCGAGCCTTCTCCGAAAAAGCTCGAACTTGTCCGCGGCGCCCTCTCGCCGGCACCAGTCCTCGACCAGCGCAAGGTCGATCCGGTCCCTTTGGGCCTTCGCCACGGCGAGCGCAACCTCGAGGCTCCCCAGGTCGTTCCAGTGCAAGTAGGCGGAAAGGCGGTCGCGGACGGAATCCGTGGGCGTGATGATGTGGAGGAGGAGGTCGCCGCGGCGAAGCGTGTCCCACGACGTAATGAAGTCGTCCCCGACCGCCAGAGGACCGGGTGGGAATTCGACAGTGAATCGAGTCCCGGGGTGCGTGTAGTGCTTCTCGGGCCTTGTCTCGAAGCCGAGGTCCGCAAGTGCCTCGACGGCCGGCCGGCCACCGCCAAAAGTGATGACGTAATCGAGGTCTTGGGATTCGTATGACTTCGGTGCGTAAGCGGTGGCGGCTCCGCCGCCCGTGAGCACCGCTTTGGTGCCCGCCTCGTCGAGCGCGGTGCAGACGACAAGGGCCACGTCGATCAGGGTCATGGCCGGGGAGATCGCAAGCTTAGGGCGCACGCTCTGTCCTCGTTTCACCGGCGCAGCTCGTCCGGAACATCTGGATCGATGTCTTTACCCATCCTCCGGGGCCGCTTCCTGAGCCGCCTGACGCCGTCCTGGACCACAGGGTCGAGCTCCGCAAGCTTCGCCAACAGTGCTTTCAGCTCGTTCCGCGCAGGAAACCGACGGTTGATGCCGATCCTCCTCTCCTTTCCGATCACTCGAGTAGCCAAGACTCCGCCGAGCTCGAGATTCTTGACGAAGTTCTGCACGGTCGCGAGATTGACACCGGCAAGTCGAGCCAGCTCGCTGGCGTAGGTCTCCTCCAGCACCCCGATCAGCACGAGCAGCCGCGTCTGATTTCCCGTGCCGAACAGCCTCATCTCCCGAAGCAGCGTTGGTGAGCCCCTCGAATTCATCTTGAGCGGATTATACCAACATTCTTGGTGTTTTCACCAATTGTATTGGTGATATCACCAAATCCTTGCGCGGACCCGTGGATTCGGAATCGTCTCATCCAGCGACGATATCTTCGATGCGAACCTATCCGGGTTCGGAACTCCCCTTGCGAACGGGGATTCCCCTTCGAACGCTCCTCTGCGGCCTTCGGCGCGGAAGGTCAGGGTAGGCGATCCGAGATTCGCGAATCGTGATTCGCGATTGGTGGTGTGTGATCTGTGATTGGTGATTGGTGACTCTTGGCCGGCGTTTCTCAACCGGAGATCGGCGGCTGCCGAAGCGCCAATCAAGAGTCCCGAATCGGAAGCCCAGCGCGAACCGCCTGCGCCGGGCGAATCGCCAATCACGAATCGCAAATCGCCGCCAAAGGCCACCTCCACGAACGCATACAGCGAGCGGTCGTAGTGCGCCATCCGGCCGTACTTCTCGCCCACCCAGGCGTAGGAGGCGCTGTTCACCCGCCAGTAGAGGATGCCGTTGCGAATCTCGTGCGCGTCTTGGTGCGCGTGGCCCTGGATCACCGCCACAACCTTGCCGCTTTCCTCCAGCACCCTGCGCACCTCGGCCCGGTTCGGAACGGCGCCGCCTTCCCAAATCTCGTCGAGCATCTGGTGGACAAGAACAATTGTCGGGTTGCGCGTGGCGGCGAGGTCGGAGCGCAGCCATTCGATTTGTTCGGGGTCGATCCAGCTCGCAGTGATCCCGGAGCGGTACCAGTTGCCATTGTCGTAAGGAACGAGCTCGGTCTGCGGAGCGCGAACCTCCAGGTTCGCCCCTGCGCTGCGAGCCTCCGGCTCGCTGCTCCCGAGCCCGCCAGCGACGCGAAGCGTCGCAGTGTTGGGGCGATCAGGAATGATCGCGCTCCGAAGGGAGGGCCTCATGAAGTTCGCGTCCAGGATTACGAAATGCAGGAACCCTGAATCGAAAGAGTAATAGCGGCCCGGAATCCGCCAGCTTTCGACCGCCTGGGCCTTCGACCCAAGGTCCATGTCGTGGTTCCCGAGGACCGAGTGCCTCGCGCCCTTGTAGGAGTGCCACAGCTTCAGGAACGAGCGTGCTTCCGGTAGGGGATGATTGAAGTCGCCGAGCTGGGCGATGAAGTCGAGTTTCCGGCGGGAGCACTCGCTCAAAAAGTCCTCCAGCCTCTCCTCGGCGCGGCTCGCCAGACCGTGGTGTACGTCCGCGATGACGCCGAATCGGAGCGGCTTGTGCGTCTTCGTGAGCCCGAATACAGGCAGCCGGACCGCCAGCGCCGGCAGGGCCATTGCGGAACTCATGAACTCGCGCCTGCTTGTCCACTCGGCCATTGCTCATCAGCCCTTTGGCTCGAATCGCGCGTATGCGATCCGCATCGCCCCTTCCCAATCGACCACCAGGAGCCGAACCTCTGCCGCGCGCTTGCCGTCTCGGAGAACGGCCGTGGCCCAAGCGCGCCAGGTGTCCATCGGCGGCTCAGTGTTGATCTCGTAGCGCTCGCGGGCGTCGACCGGGTCCTTCGGCAGCTCGCCCGCGACACATGCCACGTCGGCAGGTTTGAAGTCGGCGCCGAGCTTCTGCAACACCCGGTCCCACCTCGCCTTCAACCCGTCCCGGGTCGACTTTTCCCGAAAGTGGCGAGTGGTCATGCCGTACGCCGCATCCCAATCGCCGGCTCGGATCGCTTCGCCGAACCGCAGGACCGCTTCGCGCGCCTTCGGGTCGATTGCGACGCCGGCCGAGGAGTCTGAGCGTGGGCAGCCTGAAAGCATCCCAGCGGCGAGCAGCGCGGAAACGGCTCCCACGAAAAAAACGAAAGTCCCGGTGCGCCGCATAGCGATCCCGATGCAAAAACTTTACCGTGTCTGCGAACTTGCGGCGGGCCGTCAAGCGTGGCGTAACGGGGAGTCCCTCGCCGCACTCGGCGGCCGTGCAAGCCGAATTCAAGGGCCAGGCGGTGCAAGAGTCGCGCGAAGAACAGGCAAGGAGTTGGCCTGTAAGCCGGATTCTGTGTTTGTGCGGCGATCTGTCTGATGCGGCCAACCCGGAGGCTCGGCGGGCAGCGTCGATGCCTCCCTATTCGGCCTTGCTTCCGGCGGGGTTTGCCCTCCCGGCCCGTTGCCGAACCGGGACGTGAGCTCTTACCTCGCGATTTCACCCTTATCCCGGCAAGCCGGGACGGTATGTTTCTGTGGCACTTTCCGTCGGGTCACCCCACCCCCGGTTGCCCGGGGCGCCGTGCCCTGTGAAGTCCGGACTTTCCTCCCCGAAACCTCCCACGCAGGCTAAAGCCTGCAGCTACGGGTTTCGGTTGCGGGGCCGCCGCCCGGCCAACTCCAAGCTAATTATGACGTTCGCCGGGAGAGAACGAAACGCACGTGCCGCGACGTAGATTGCGTTGCGGATCGCGAGCGAAGCGCAAGGAACTCATTGGGTACTCGGGCTCTGGGGGTAGCAGACATCCTTCTGGTAACCTAACCCGAATTCAGGCTCGGGCACGAGTCGGGTGCGAGATGGAGACGATTCAGGCAAGCGAGGACAGTCTGCGTGCCGGGGAGGCGCTGGCGCTCCATTTGCGCAGGCACCCTGAGTCCGCGCTTCGGCCGGCGAAGGAACTCGCAACGGAGTTCGGCCTCTCGGAGGACTTCGTGGAGGAGGTTCTCGAGCGAATTCGCCAGCCGAGGCCGAGACCGCCCCGCGAAGCCGCGTCGCCGTTTGGCTGGCTTCGGCGTCTGGGACGCGCTACCCGGACGGGATTCGGTCTCTGCACGGAGAAGCCGATCCTGTTCGTTTTCGTGACTCTTTCCTTTGGGATCGCGGCGCTAGCGATGCCCTATCGGTTGAATCAAGGAACGGGACCCCCACCGGATCTCGCAAGCCCGTCGCTCTGGCAGTCGGCCCTCCTGTTCGGCATCGGAGTCCTTCACCTACTCTGCTACTTTAGACACGCGCGGGTGCGCCATGCCTTGGTCGGGAGCCTCGTTTTTTGGCTGACGCTGGCGGCAACGAACATGGTGGTCGCCTGGACCGCGATTCGCGAGCTGCCGGAAGGGCAGATCATCGGCGAGCTGCTATTCGTGGCGCTTCGAACGATGATCGTCGCGTCCCAATACGCCCTGCTGGCGACCGCCGCGGCGATCCTGGGCGGTCTGTCGCGGCTGCGATGGCTGGAACGTCAAGAGCGCCACCTGTCGCGGCACCGACTGCTCGAGCGACTGTTCGAGATTCAGGGCCGGATGAGCGGCGTTCACGTGGAAAGCGACGAAACGGACCCACTCTGGCGCCAGAGGTGGGCCACGAACCTGCGAAAGGGCTGGTTCGGGTGGTGCCTGCTCGCGGGCGCGGCTTTCGGCACGACCTATCTGACGATGCTCGCAGTTTTCGGCGTTGCCATGCCGGCGAACCCAAGAACCGAGCCCATTCTCGCTGTGGGATACGGCACGTTTTATCTGCTCGAGCTTGTCCTGCTTGCTTCCATCGGCTTTCTTGCCGCCGGCTGGATTCCGGCCCTTCTGGGCGCATGGATTTACCAGGTCGGGTCCGTCGTGCCCTACCTGATTCCGATCCGAGGTTTCGGAGGGGCGTTCGTCGCGGAGTACTTCACGAGGCTCGAAACGATCATCCCGCTGACCCTCATGACCACGCTCATTCCTGCGATCGCCGTTCTCGGCGCCCGCGTGGACGAAAAGGTCAGCCGGGAAAGGCGATTGCAGCGAAACGAGCCCGCCGCGCTCCTCGCGGAGATGGTGCGCATCCAATGGCTCCTTGCGCCCAACTCGACCGACGTGTGCCTGATGGTGGTGGACGCCGCGCGAAGCGCGGAAATGAAGGCCGCGGCGGACCCCCTCGTCGTCGAATTCAGCTTCCGCGAATACCAGGAGCTGATCCGCCGAATCGCCGAAGAGTTCGACGGCCATATCCATTCGACCGCGGGCGACGGAGCGGTTGCCGCGTTTGCCGATTCGCGGGCGGCTTTTGCCGCAGCGCGCAAGTTGCAAACGGAAATCGAGCGCTTCAACAGGGAAGTCAACCGGCTTACGACGCCCTTCCGCCTGAGGATCGGGCTCCACCAGGGCTGCGTCGCGGGCGACCTGCAAGAGGTTCAATTCAGCGAGGTTATCGACATCGCCGCGCACGTTCAGGCTGCCGCGCCCGTCGGCGGAATCACGCTGACAGAAGCCGTCGCGGAGCAGCATCCCGACGCTCGGCTCGCGCCACTTATGGACCCGGTCGACGGCCAGAAGGTGTTTCTCGCGCTGGATCCGACGGCGGACGAATGAGCGGGTATTGGGTGGACCTGGGCAGAATGGCGTATGGTCCCTGCGCTGCTTTGCAGCGGTCCCTGCTCGAAGCGGTCGCCGCCGGGCGGCTGCCGCACACCCTTCTCTTCGTGGAGCACGACCCGGTACTCAGCCTAGGCGCCGGATTCCAGGAGGAAAACCTACTTCTCCCGGAGGAGGAGTACGCCAAGCGCGGCATCGAGGTGGCAGCGACGGACCGCGGCGGCGACGTGACCTACCACGGCCCGGACCAGCTCGTCGCCTACCCGATCTTCAGTTTGGACCTCGTTGATAAGGACCTCCACGCTTGGCTTCGCGCGCTCGAGGAGACCGTCCTGGCCGCTCTGGAGGAGTTCGACTTGGCGGGGGTCCGGCTTCCGCCGCACACGGGCGTCTGGGTTAGCGGAAGAAAGGTCTGCGCGATCGGCATCAAAGTGCGGCGTTGGGTGTCCATGCACGGCTTGGCGCTGAACGTCAGCAACGATTTGACGCCGTTCCAACTTGTGGTTCCGTGCGGAATCAAGGACCGGGAGGTAACCAGCCTCTCGAACGAGCTCGACCGAAAGGTTTCCCTTTCCGATGCTCGGTCTGCCGTACGGCGCGCGTTCGAGAAGGTATTTGGCATCTCGCTCGCCGAATTAAGCCGAGAGGAGCTTCTCGGCCGTCTTTCGGTCGGGACTTAGCCGCGCGACGCGCCTCGGACCGCGGCCGAAGCTCGCCGCTGTTCGCCATGCCGATCGCAAACGGTCTCGTCCATCTGCCGGGTGTCGCGGGAATCGACGAAGCGGGCCGCGGGCCCCTTGCGGGCCCCGTGGTCGCGGCGGCGGTCGTGCTGCCGCCCGAGTTCGAAGCGGAGGAGCTGGCCGATTCCAAGCAGGTGGAGCCGGGCTTGCGCGAGGCACTGGCGATTCGCATTCGCGCGGAAGCCAAGTGGGCGGTCGCGGTCGCAGAGGCGTCCGAGATCGACCGACTGAACATACTTGGCGCGACGCTTGCCGCCATGGGTCGCGCTGCGGAGGCCCTTTCGATTCGACCTCTGAGGGGCATCGTGGACGGAAACCGCCTGCCGCAGGGGCTTCCTTGGCCGGCGCAGGCGGAGGTGAAGGCCGACGCACGGTATGCCTGCGTCGCAGCGGCCTCCATCTTGGCGAAGGTCGAGCGCGACCGCATCATGCGCGCATACGGGCGGCTGTTTCCCGAGTACGGGTTCGAGCACCACTTCGGGTATGCGACCCCTGAGCACCTGGAGGCTTTGGCTAGGTGCGGTCCGTGCGCGATCCATCGGCGGAGCTTTCGCCCGATCCGGGGGAGCGTGCAGCTATGTCTCATCCTAGACGCGTAGGGACGAAGGCGGAGGACCGCGCGGCGGACTACCTGCTGGCAAAGGGGTTCACGCTGCTTACCCGCCGCTTCAAGGGCAGGGAGGGCGAGATAGACGTCGTGGCGCTGGACGGCGAAACGCTCGTGTTCGTGGAAGTGAAGCTGCGGACCAAGCCCGGTGCGGTCCCGGAGGAAGCGATCGACGGAAAGAAGCTCCAGAGGCTGTTCGCCGCGTGCGAGGAGTACCTGGCGGCATACGAGGGCCCCGAGCGGCCCGTTCGGTTCGACCTGGTGGCGATCGGTCCCGGAGGGATTCGGCACGTGGAGGACGCGTTTCGGCCCTAGGCGATCGCATGGTCGAGACGCTGTTCTCCCGGACGCGGGCTAAAGCCTGCGGCTTCGGGAGCGGGTTAGGCGGACGCAGGCTAAAGCCTGCGGCTAGGGGAAGGGACGGGACTTCTTCGGAACCGGCTTCGAGCGCGTGGTAGCCTGCCGGCATGGCATCCAGCGTGCGTAAGGTCAACCTCGCGAAGAAGTTCGCCCAGATCCCGGACATCTACAGCCCTCGCCTCGTCGGGGAGGTGAACGATTGCGCGGTGAAGCTCTCGAAGGTCCTCGGCGACTTCGTTTGGCACAAGCACGACAACGAGGACGAGCTGTTCCTCGTCACGAAGGGCAAGCTCACGATCAAGCTGCGCGATGGCAACGTTGCGTTAGGGCCGGGGGAGTTCGCGATCATCCCTCGGGGAGTGGAGCATTGCCCGGTCTCGGAGGAAGAGACGCACGTCGTGCTGTTCGAGCCGAAAACGACGCTGAACACCGGCGACGTGCGCAACGAGAGGACCGTGGACGAGCTGGATTGGGTGTGAGAGCTCTCCACCTCTACGCGCTCCGCCTGCGACCTTTGCGCCTTAGCGAAAGCCCCCTTTTGTGTCTCGCAAAGTCGCGAAGGCGCAAAGGGAACGCCGTGGGAGAGGCTACGAGCGGGGGTCCGGAATCTCCGGCATGTCCGAAAAGTCGTCGGGCGCGCGCTGCTCCCGGTACTGCGCGTAGCTGCCCATGAGCACTTTGAGCGCCCGGATGCGCTGGTCGGTCGGCGGGTGTGTGGACATCAAAGCCGACATCCCCGCGTGAAACTTCTGCACGGGGTTCACGATATACAGGTGCTCCGTCGCGCGGTTGGCTGCTTCCAGCGGGTCCGGGTCCGAAGCGATCTTTTGGAGGGCTCGGGCGAGTCCCTCCGGGTACCTCGTCAGCTCGGCGGCCGTCGAGTCCGCCAGGAACTCGCGCTGGCGGCTCACGGCCATGTGAAGGAGCATCGAGAACAGCGGCGCGAGGATGCCGAGCACGAGCGCGAGGATCGCGAAGATCGCGCTGCCCCCGTCCTTGCTTCTTCGGCCGCCGCCGTACCAGACCGCGCGGCGCAGTCCGTCCGCGAGGAGGGGGATCAGCCCGGCGATCATCGCGATCGTGGCCATGAACCGGATGTCGTAATTGCGAATGTGCGCGATCTCGTGCGCCATGACGCCTTGAAGCTCGTCGCGGTCGAGCTTCTGGATGATGCCGGAAGTGAACACGACCACGGCGCGCCTCGGGTCCGGGCCGGTGGCGAAGGCGTTCGGCGCGGAATCGTCGATCACCATCACATTCGGCTTCGGGATGCCCGCGGCGATCGCCATCTCCTCAGCGACGTTGTTCAGCACTTGGAACTCGGCGTCGGTGGCCTCCCGCGCTCCGGACATCGTCAAGATCAGGCTCGAGCCCGCATACCTGGCGACCAGCGCCATGATCAGGCCCAGAGCGCCCGCCCCCGCCGCGCCGAACCACCAGATTTCGGGCGCGTAGTAACCAACCAAAGTCCCGCCCACCGCGGCGAGCAGCAGGATCAGAACGAACGAGTACGCCAGGCTCGCCCGAACGTTGGCCTTGATCTGGTCGGGAATGGAGCGTCTATTCATCGACTCGCCGCAGGATTTTACGGTTTGGGAAGCGATCCGGATGCGCTCCCGATGGGTTAATCTAGGCATCCATAGCGGGAGGGAATTCGAATGAGGCTCCGCACCAAAGTCGTCGTTGCTTCGACTCTTCTTCTTGGGGCGATTGCGCTGGGCACGCGAAGCGCTCTGAACTTAACCATCAACGGAAAGCCCTGCGCTCCTCCGCCCATCGAGCAGGAAGGGGAGGTCTACGTACCGCTCTCCATGCTGAAAGCCGCCGGGGCCGAGGTCGCCAAGGCGGGCGACAGGGTGACCGTGCGATTCATCCCCGTTCCGGGAGCCGTCCAAGTGGACGCAGTAGAGGGCGGGCTGGACGAGTGGCTGACCAACGGCGTCTGGCGCTTGAGAGTGTCCAACCCGAGAACCGAGGACAAGATCTTCAAGGTCGACGTCGAGATCCGAAACGCGACCAAGGTTGCTCTGAGCCCAGCCGTTACGACCGGCATCAAGTGGCCGGAGATGTACTCGGCGGAGGGCGGAAAGATGGATTCGCTGCCCCGATCCGATCGGGGCTGGACGGAGATCGAGTCGCCCGAGCTTCCTCCGGGCGCGAGCGGCAAGCGAACGCTGGAGTACTGGGTGAAGGAGGGCGAGACTCCGGAGAAGCTGCTCGTACGGTTCGAACTGACCGCCACCCGCGAATCGCTGATGAAGAAGAAGGGCGTCGCTTTCCTCGGCCCGGCAAAGAACTTTCGGGTGTTTTTGAAGAGCCTAAAGGCGAGCAGCCCACAGTAATATCTAATTACCACCTTATCTAGTGTCTGCTGCCTCTCGAGTCCACGATCGTCAAAAGGACTCTCGCACAATGCCAACGGGTTCTAAATTGCGAGCCAACATCGAACTTATGCTCGACCGGCTACGTTACGGGAATGTAATCATCGTCTTCAGAATCGGACTCCCGCGGCGGCACTTTTTGCAATAGCTCCTCTACGTATCTATTCGACAGGCGTCTGGCACAACTCACCAACTCCGGTATCACGTTACGGTTATCTAACGAAACAAGTTGTTCAGGTAATCGGGGATTGATTCGAAAGTAGTTTTCTGTTGGCAGCATCCACTCAAGATAACTGCTCGTAGCGGAAGCCTGGGCTTCAAACATCAGAGGAAGCACTTCCACTCCCCATCTTATAAGACCGGCTTTCGCCATCTTAGCTGCATGTAAGTAAAATTCCATGCCGCCGCAACCCAATGACACAAGCCTCAACTCCTTAGGACGAAACGAACCCATAATTCGGACAGCCTCGCTAATCGCTACCATACTTGGATTGTTTGCCCACAAACCGCCATCTACGTAGTGCATGCCTCCAACGACTCCACAGTCGAAGTAGGTAGGTGCGGCGCAACTGCATGAGACCGCTGCAGCTGCGGAAAACCCTTTATGATTACGGTCGCTGGATCGAAACACATGTGACTCGCCAGCGCCAACGTCTACGACCGTGATGCGCAATTCAGTCCTAACGTTGCTCAAATACCTCTTTCCAAATGCCACATCCAGCGCTTCCCGCAAGGTAGTCAACGAATAACTGGGTCTCACCATCTTATACATTGCCTTCGCCAACTGTGGCCGCAAGTAAAAAGGCCAGCTAAACACTTTAGGCGCATCACGGACATAGAATTCGACTAAGTCCCTTGCAGAAATACCCAGAGCAAGCCCGCAAGCGATAATGGCACCAGTCGAGGTGCCAACAAGCAAATCAAACTCTTCTGCACATTGATGGCCTACAAGCCGTTCGTACTCTGAAAGAAAGAACGCTGGGACTACTCCCCTCACACCGCCGCCGTCAATTGAAAGAATTCGAAAGCTCATGACCAAATGTCGTAGGAAAACGTACTTCCCAAGAATGGCTTGCCGAGTACTGCGCTCCAGCACTCGCTGGTGTCAGGTCCTAGCTGTTCCATGAGATCAACCGCATTGGTGAGGAATTCGCGAACTCTGTCAAGTTCTTCACATCTGAAATGCCACAGTCGTTGAGTGGCAGCAGTAGGATCTTGGTAAGTGATCGGAAATGATTTGGAGAACGCAGCAAGGAGGAGTTCCGTGCTCTCGGCAAGGTGTTCCCAAAGGAACTTGTCTGGACGAATCTCTAGAGAAGGACCGATGAGGGGGGCAAGCAAGTCTATAGGTAGCACTTCTGCAATTGTCGAGCTATGCGTCCACCACTCAAAGATTTGTAGGATTGCGATGAATACGCCCTGGGTCTTGGCATCTGTACTGTGAATCCATTGAACGAGCCCAGCTGGATTAGCGCTATGAAAGCCGTCTTCGTATAGAAGTCGCGTGAAATGGGTTTGCTTTCCAGTCGTGTCAAGGAAGCATACGCGGATGCAGAGGGGCCTTCTCAAGATCACGAGAGTGGTGGGTCTATTAGTCAAATTGAGTCGCGCTATGGCCTGAGAGCCATAAGGAGCTGTTACGACTTCAAAGAGGTCGTTAATAGTGGCCTTGGAGGATTCAAATAGATCTAGGGCGAGCGCTATGTCAACGTTGTAGAAACAATCGCCCGTTGCAGTTCGTGTAAGGCGATCGTGTGCAAAGAGGCCAAGCGGTACCACTCCGTGGAAAAGTAGCCTGAAGGATTCCGAAGCACGAAGGTGATTGGCAATTTCCGTGACTTCGCGAGTTGCTCGGATGTGGATCGCCTCGTCCGCCGTAATGTAGTCGAGGAATGAGAGAAATGCTTCGTTGTCGTTGAGCTGCATACTGAGCCTCTCGATGATTATATACTGAATGGCAGGCGTGATTATGGACCGTGTTGGCGGAGATGTGGCGAATAGTCATGTCTTGGTAGTTGCTACCATCTTCCCCTCCACCCAAACTTCCACGGGCCGAATCCGGTCCCACTTCGGGTTAGGGTCGAAGGGGGACTCGTTCAGCACGAGGAAGTCCGCGCGGTAGCCGGGGGCGATCTTGCCGATCTCGTTTTCCCAGAACATCGCGTAGGCTGCGCGCGAAGTGTAACACCGCAGCGCCTCGGCGACGGTGATGTTCTCCTGGGTCATCCAGAAGCGCCCGTCGAGCGTCATGCCGGTCACCGCCGCCTCGATTCCGAGGAACGGGTTGATCGACACCACGGGCCAGTCCGAGCCGAACGCCACGACCGCGCCCGTATCGAGGAGCGACTTGTATGCGTAGCTGGAGCGCGAGCGTTCGACGCCGATCCGCGCCTCGCAATACCGGGCGTCGTCGGCCTTGTGGAGCGGCTGCATCGAAGCGATCACTCCCAGCCTCCCGAATCGAGGGATGTCCGAGGAAAGGAGGTGCTGCGCATGCTCGCTGCGGCAGCGAGCCGAGGCCAGGCGCGGTCCGTAGGCGCGCTCGAGGATGTTCAGAAGCTGATGGTTCGCGTCGTCGCCGATCGCGTGGCAGATGGCCTGCATCCCGATGGGCGCGGCGGCCCGGCAATTGGCCTCGAACGGGCCGTCGAGCATGTTCGGAAGGGGCAGTCCCCGCCAATCCTTGTTGCGCGGCTCGTTATCGGCGAAAGGCTCGCGCATGAGGGCGGTCCGGGAGCCGAGGCTGCCGTCCATGACCGCCTTGAAGCCGCGAATCTCCATCCAGCCCGGCATTCCCTTGAAGGCCTTGATGGCGTCGGCGGAGCGCGCGATATCGGCGAACCTCGGATAGAGAGACCACCGGACTGTCAGCACCGCGTCCCGGGCGAGCTCCTCGAAGGCGCGCGCTTCCGTGAGGCTCGCGCCGGGGATGTCGCTCACCGCGGTAATGCCGTTGCGGTTCGCTTCGGCCATCGCCTTCTTGAGCGCGCCTAGCATCTCTTCTCGGCTCACGTCCGGGATATGGCGGGTGACGAGCCCCATCGCCGTCTCGCGCAGGATTCCGGTCGGTTCGCCGGTCTCCGGGTCCTTGTCGATCACGCCGCCCGCGGGGTTCTTCGTGTCCTTCGTGACTCCCGCGATCTTCAGAGCGGCGGAATTGGCGAGGCCCGAGTGGCCGTCCATTCGCGAGAGCCATAGAGGGCGCTCGCCGGTGACGGGATCGACCCACTCCTTCGTCGGGTTCTCCGGCTTGGCCCAGCTTTCGACCGAGTACCTGCCGCCAAGGACCCATTGCCCAGGCTTGAGCGTCTTGGCGTAGTCGGCGACGCGCTGCACGAACTCGGCCTTGTCCTTGGCGTCGCGCAGGTTCACGCGCGCAAGGTTGAGGCCCCCGCTCAGCATGTGCGTGTGCGAATCGATTAGGCCGGGAAGCACAACGCGGCCCTGGGCGTTTACGCGCTCGGTGTTCGAACCCACGTAGTCGGGCCTGTGATCGCCCACATATACGAAGCGGCCGTCCTTTACGGCTGCGAACTCCGCGAACGTCGGTAGGCCGTCCGACCAGATTCGCGCGTTTTCGATGACGAGGTCGGCGGGCTGCAGGACGAAAAGGGCCGAAGCGAAGGCGAGGATGCTCACGCGTTAGGGTTTCTGCGCGCGGGGCCGAGTTCCCTCCAAGGGGCGTAGGTCGTGAAGGGGCTTATACGACCTATAGGACATATTCGACGTATACGTCGAATCCGCGGGACTGGCCTTAGCGCACTTTGGCGCCTTCGGGGACCTCTTTTTCGGGTTGAAGAAGAATCGCCGATCCGCCATCGTCCACCGCCGCAAGCAGCATGCCTTGGCTTTCGACGCCGCGCACGACCGCGGGCTGGAGATTGGCCACCACCACGATCTGCCGCCCGATCAGTTCGGCCGGGTCGTAGTCCTGGCGGATTCCCGCCACCAGCTGCCGCGTATCGCCTCCGATCTTCACTTGAAGCTTTAGCAGCTTGTCCGCGCCCTCGACAGGCTCCGCTTCCAGTATTCGGGCCACGCGAAGCTGAACTTTTGAAAACTCGTCGATGGAAATAAGGCCGGCGGATGGTGGCCCCGCTTGTGTCGCTTCTCCTTTCATGGGTTGAGTTTGCACGGTTTCCCTCTTGCCGCCGTCTTGCGGCTTCTCCGCTTCGATCCTTGGGAATATCGGCTGCGGATCGCCGAGCCGCGTGCCCGGCGGGACCGATTCCGGATCGCCCACCTGGCTCCAATCCGCAAGCGGCGAAAGGCCGAGCTGCCGCGCGATCGCGTCCGCCGTCCAGGGCAGGAACGGACGGACCATTCCCTCCGCAGCGCGCAAGCAAACAAGCATCGAGCGGATCACCGATCCCAGCGCCGGATCGCCGCTCTTGGCCATGGCCCAGGGAGCGCGCGAGTCCACGTACTTGTTCAGGAACCGGGCGACGTCGATGGCCTTCTGGCAGGCCGCGTCGATACGAAACTCCTGCATGAGAGATTCGTAGCTCGACTTTGCCTCGCAAACCGCAGACACCGCCTCCGGCTCGGGCTCTGCCGCCGGAATCGTCCCTCCGACGAACTTATGCGCCATCGACAGGCTGCGGTTCAGCGCGTTGCCCAGGTCGTTGGCAAGGTCCGCGTTGTAGCGCTTGTCCACCTCGTCCCGATTGAAGTTGCTGTCGCCCTCGTAAGGAAGAAGCGCGGCGAGGCTGTACCGAACCGCGTCGATCGCGGCCTCCGGCAAGCAGCCCGTCTTGGACCGCATCTCCTCGGCGAGCTCCGTCGGCGCGATTACATTTCCCCTGGACTTGGACATCTTTTGGTCGCCGAAAACGAACCAGCCGTGGGCGATCACGGTCTTCGGCAGTGGCAGACCCGCTCCCATCAGCATCGCCGGCCAAAGCGTGGCGTGGAAGCGAGTGAAGATCTCCTTGCCCATCCAATGTACGTCGGCGGGCCACGCTTTTTCCCATCCGGGCTCGGGCCAGCCGGTCGCCGTCAAATAGTTCATCAGCGCCTCGAACCACACGTAGATCACGCGCGAGTCGTCGCCCGGCACGGGAATGCCCCAGCCCGGATTGGTTCGCGTCACGCACATGTCCCTCAAGCCCTGGCCGATGAACGCCACCACCTCGTTCTTGCGGGATTCGGGCAGCAGGAAGCCCGGGTTTTTCCGGATGTGCTCCAGCAGCGGCTTCTCGAACGCCGACAGGCGGAAGAACCAGTTGTCCTCGCTGACCCAGCGGACCTCGTTGCCGTCGGGGCTCTTGCCGTCGATGAGGTCGGCTTCCTTGTAAAAGGTTTCCGAGCTGACGTCGTACCAGCCCTCGTATTTGCCCTCGTAGATGTGGCCGTTCTTGCGAAGCAAGTCGAAGAGGGCCTGTGCCGCCTTAACGTGCTGCTCGGAGGTCGTCCGGTAGAAGACGTCGTAGCCGACGTTCAGCGCGTCGAACGCCTTCACGAACTCCCCGGAGATGCGGTCCACGAAGGCTTGCGGAGGCTCGCCGGCTCCCTGCGCGGCCTCGAGGATGCGCGTGCCGTTCTCGTCCGTGCCTGTCAGAAACCAGACGTCCTCGCCGCGCATCTTGCGGTAGCGCGCGCAGATGTCCGCCACGACGGTCGTCAGCGAGGTCCCGATGTGCGGGACGCTGTTGACGTAGTAGATCGGCGTCGTGATGTAGTAAGCCTTCGGCACGGGGGGTGGAGTTTACCGGGGCTGCCATAGTCGGGCCGCGCTTTTCGACCCCGATGGGCGCAGGCGGCCGCGCCCCCTCACCCGGTTCTCCCGACTTCGTCGGGATCACCGACCTCTCCCTCGAGGGGAGAGGTGGATCAGCTTATCGAGCTTGAATGGGATTTAGTGTCCCAGCCACCTTTTCCACCAGGCCAGGATCTCTTTCAGCCGGTGGACCCTTAGGTCGGGCGGGCCGGCGCGGGACATGCCGTGCGAGGTGGAGGCCGTGTAGCGCACGAATCGGCACGGAATGCCCCTCTGCTGCAGGGCCGTGAACACCTCCTCCGCCTGCTCGATGTTGCACCGGAGGTCGCCCTCCGAGTGGATGATCAGCATCGGGGTCTTCACCCGCTCGAAGTAGGCGATCGGCGAGTCCCTCCAAAGGTCGGCGATGCGGGAAAGTCCGCCGTACGGCGCGCCCTTCCAATAAGTTCCGTGATGGTAAGGATAGTCGCTGTTGAGCGCCTTGGCGACGAGGTTCGACACGCAGCGGTCGGTGATCGCGGCCTTGAAGTCGTTCGTGTGGCCGACGACCCAATTCGTCAGGTATCCGCCGTAGCTGCCGCCCATGACTCCCATCCTCTTCGAGTCGATCCAAGGCTGGGCCTTCATCCAGTCCTTCACGGCGGACACGTCCTCCCAGTCCTTGCCGCCCCAATGCCCCTCGATCGCCTTCGTCGAAGCTTCGCCGTAGCCTTTGGAGCCGCGGGGATTCGCGTAGACGACGACGTAGCCCGCCGAGGCCAGCACCTGGAACTCGTGGAAGAAGCACCAGCCGTACTGCGCGTGCGGCCCGCCGTGGATTTCGAGGACGGCGGGATGCTTCTTCTTCGGGCTGAATCCGGGAGGCTTCAACACCCACGCGTGCACTCTCCAGCCGTCCGTCGATGGGATCCACATCTCCTCGGGGTCGCAAATCTCCAATCCATCGATCAGAGCGTCGTTAAAGCCAGTGAGAACTTGTACTTCGGGCGCGGGGCTTTCGAGGTTCAGGAAGCCGACTTCGGCGGGCCTGCCTGGAGTGGACAAGAGGCAGCCCATCGCCTTGCCGTTCTTGCTCGCCGGACCCGGGATCAGCCGGTGCTGGCCCTCGGTCAGAAAGCCCATCTGGCCGCTCGCGGCGTCGATTCGGACGAGCTGTTCCTCTCCGAAAGAGCCGATGCGCCCAAACAGCGCTTTGGAGTCCGGCGCCCATTCGAGGAACGCAGTCGGCGCCTCGCCTGCGTCGCTGAGCGTCATCGTGTCGAAGCAGTAGTCGCCCTCGGCGGTCAGGCATCGGTTCGGCCCGCCGGAGACGGGCGTCACGTAGAGCCGCGTGTTCTGGACGCCGCGGTGGTCGTCCGGGTCCTCGTTCGCGAGGTAGGCAAGGTAGCCGCCGTCCGGCGACCAGCGCACCGTGTGCTTTTCCCCCTTCGGCAAGCCCGGCACCATCTTCGACTTGCCCTGCAGGTCGACGAGGAAGATTTGGTCGTTCACCGGCTCGCGCCAGGGGCTTTCGGCCATGCTTCGCGTGATCGCGAGGAGATTCGAATCCGGAGACCAATCGAAGCTGTACGCATCGTTCGGGCAGCCCTCAAAGACCTTGCGATGCTCGCCGGACTCGGCGTCCGCGACGAACACGGCGAACCGCTGCTCCATGAAGTAACCGTCTCCGTCGAACCGGTAGCGAGCCTTCTCGGTGATCCTGGGAGGCTCGGAGAGGCCCTCTTCCTCTCGCTTCTTCTTCGCTTCCTCGGTCCAGTCGGAGTGCGCCTCGCGGAAGGTGAAGGCGATGTTCTTGCCGTCCGGCGACCAGGCGAGGGCGCCGATGGACCCTTCCGGAAGCTTGGTGAGCTGGCGCGCTTCGCCTCCGGAGGCGGGCAGCAGGTGGATTTGCGCCGACGGTCCCTCCCGCTTGGAGAGGAAGGCGATCCGCGAGCCGTCCGGCGACCACCGTCCGTTCGAAGCTCCCGTCTCTCCCTGGGTCCACTGCTTCGTCCGGCACCGCATGTCCACGGTCCACAGGTTCGTCACGGTCTTGTTCTTCTCGCCGACGGACTTGTGGGTGAAAAGGATCAGCTTCCCGTCCGGGCTGATCTGCGGGTCGCCGAGAACGACGAGGCTCAGCAGGTCCTCGGGCTGGGCGGGGTGCGTTGGCATGGGAGGGAGGGTACCTGTGAAGGTAGCGTGGCGTACAATGTCGGAAATGGCAGTGCTCGAGCTATCTGAGGCGGTCAGCCGCGACCCCGACGTGATGAGCGGGGAGATAGTCTTCAAGGACACCCGCGTTCCGGTTTGGATGCTCTTCGACCATTTGCGGCATGGCCACCGGCTTTCGGAGTTCTTTCGAAGCTATCCGGGCGTTTCGGCAGACCAAGCCGATGCCGTCCTTTCATGGTCCCTCGAAGAGATACGCAGGCTCTTCGAGGAAAAGAAATCGGCGTGAAGGTACTCCTGGACGAGTGCGTGCGCAAAGAAGTCCTCGAACTTCTCTCAGGTTGGGATGTCTCACACGTGCGTGACCTTGGATGGGCTTCGCTCTCGAACGGAGAACTCATAGAAGCTGCGAGTGCCGATTTCGACGTGCTCGTAACCGTCGACAAGAAGATGCAGTTTCAGCAGAGCCTCAAAGGCATGAAGCTCTCGGTCGCTGTGCTCGATGTGCCCGACGTCGAAGTTGAAACTTATCGGCGTTTCCTTCCCATGCTTGCCGGCGCACTGAGGGACATTCCGCAGGGCGCCTTTTACGTCGTCAGAGATCCGGACGCAGGCCAATAGAGGCTTTGCACCTTGCCTTGCAGTCATGGGAACCCGAACGTTCCATCCCTCGTCCAACCACACCTTGCGCCAGAATGTGCCTGGCACGTAGGAATAGTTGGGGTTGGACAGATGAAGCGGATCAACGGCGTCCCGGTTTGGGGCGACCCGATAGACGAAAGCGCGCTCAAGCAGATCGAGGTCTGCGCGAGGGGCGCTTTCGGGGCCGCGCTCATGGCGGACCACCACGTCGGCTATTCGATGCCGATCGGGGGCGTCGTCGCCTACGTGGAGGCGCTCAGCCCGTCCGGTGTCGGCTACGACATCGCATGCGGCAACAAGGCCGTGCGCGTGGACGCGCCCGCCGCGGAGGTTCGCAAGAACATTGAGACGATCATGGACGACGTCTGGCGGAGCCTCGAGTTCGGCGTCGGCCGGCGCAATCCGAATCCCGTCGAGCACGAGCTGTTCGACGACCCCGCGTGGAAGCTCTATCCGGCCAAGCAGCACAGGCAGATGGCGCAGAACCAGCTGGGGACCGTGGGAAGCGGCAACCACTACGTGGACCTGTTCGTGGACGAGCAGGACAGGGTGTGGGTCGGCGTGCACTTCGGCTCGCGCGGCTTCGGGCACAAGGTGGCCTCCCACTTCATGGAGGCGGGCGGAGGCTCGGACGGGATGCACGTGCCGCCGGTCGTGTTCTCCACGAAGTCCGCGCTCGGGGAGGACTACCTCCCGCAGATGGACCTTGCGGGACGCTATGCCTATGCCGGGCGCGACTACGTGTGCGGCCAGGTGGCGAAGATACTCGGCGCGAATGTGCTCGAGGAGGTTCACAACCACCACAACTTCGCTTGGAAGGAGACCCATGACGGAGTGGAGGTCTGGGTCGTGCGGAAGGGCGCGACGCCCGCGTTTCCCGGACAGAGGGGCTTCGTCGGCGGCTCCATGGGGGACATCTCGGTGGTCCTGGAGGGCGTGGACTCGGACGAATCCAAGCAGTCCCTCTACTCGACGATCCACGGCGCGGGCCGTGTGATGTCGCGGACTCAAGCGGCGGGCAGGCGCAAAAAGGGGCGCAGGATCGGCGGCCAAGTTTCGCGCGAGATGATGATGGATTGGGTAAAGAAGGCCGGCGTAACGCTGCGCGGCGCGGGAACCGACGAGTCGCCGCATTGTTACAAGCGCCTCCCCGAAGTGTTGAAGCACCACGAGCCGACGATCCGCGTGCTGCACACGCTCACGCCGATCGGCGTCGCGATGGCGGGAGCGGACGAGTTCGACCCGTATCGCGATTGACCTGCGGCCGTGCGCGACTTAGGTTCGCGGAGCTTCGTTTTTCCTGCGCCGCCCGTCCTACTTGGATAGCGAGGTGTTCGTATGCGACCCTGGTTTGCGTTCGCAATTCTGTCGATACTGTTCGTGTCCGCGGCCGCGCGGGCCGACAACCACTACCAACAGAAGCCCTGGCAGATTCACATCGGCATGGTGAGCCCGATGGGCGACGTCGAGAGCGACGCCGGCGCCGAATCCGGGTTTCTCTTGGGGTTCGACTACTACTTGAAGCCGATGGGTGAAAAGGCCCACTCGTTTCTGGGCGCGCGCTATTGGCGGTCCGAGGTGGACGGCGGCGCGGCCTACGTGAACTGGGGAACCCACTACGGCATTCAATGGGACCTGTCGCAGCCGTCCGGGCGAGACTCCGGAAAGCTGTACTTCAAAACGGCCCTGGGATTGTTCACTTCGGCATTCAAGTCCGAGGACGACATCTTTGGGCGTCTCGGATTCGGCGGTTGGGTGTCTCTGGGCTGGGAGATGGGCGGTCCGATGATGTGGGGGTTCGAAGTTGGCTACTACATCATGCCCGAGATCAACAATCTCTCCAACAACGGCTGGAACTTCCGGGTGGCTTTTCGGCCTTAGGGGCAGTCGCGATAACGATAGCGACTGTCTTTGACGAGGGCGTCCCTCGGCATATCTAGGGGCGCCTTCGTCCGATCTCGCGAACTCCACCATCGTTTGGGTCGGCATTCGGCTAGTCGATCGGGCATTCTGCCGAATTTCGCCTCTTCGAACTGACGTCCGTGAGGCGCCTGTATAATGGGCGTACAAGTAGCGACGTACCTAACGGTCATGACTGCTTCGCTCCTGCTGGCGATCTGCTTGCCGACCGTCGGACAAATCGAGTCGTCCGCCGCCCTTCAAACACCCATCTCTATGGAGATTCGAGGAAAGCTCGCTCCGAAGGCCATCGAGGAGATTGCCTTGCTCTCGGGCGTCTCGCTCTCCGTTTCGCCAATCATTGCCGGAGAACCGCTGATCTTGCGCGTCCGCAACCGACCGGTGGGCGAAGTTCTCGAGAAGATCGCAAGGGTCATGACTGCGCGATGGGAGCGTGAGGCGAGCGGACTTCGGCTCATTCGGACGAAAGAAGACATCGAGAGGCGAGATGTATCGCGCATTGAAGCGGTGGCCGGCAAGGTCAAGTCGCTTCAAGCCGAATACCGGGACCTGCTCGCAAGAATTCCTGTCACCGACCGGAATCGCGCAAACGAGCTTCGAACTCGGATTGACGGACTAAGGGCAATTGTTGAAGCCTCAAGCGGCGGTATGGAAGCGGTCGAGCGCAGCTTTGAGCAGCTGCGAAGTGAATCGCCGGTGGCCCGGCTCTTTTATCGCGTCTTCACGTCCGTTGAGCCAAGAGCAATAGCCGCGATTCGGCCGGGATCGAGGCTCGTGCTATCCGACAAGCCCAACCGAATGCAAAAGGCGATGCCGAAAGAGGCGATATCAGCTTGCGACAGCTTCGCGGAAGAGTTGAGGCTATGGTCGGAAGCCATATCCCCGCTTAGACATCTTGTTGAGCTTAGGCAAGCAAACGAATTAAACGCTCCGCACTTGGGCAGTCTCCCTCAAATCGGCCGTCCCTCGAAGTACATCCTTACGGTTAGAAATCCTAATCATTTGAACGCGGGCCGGGCCGAGCTGCTCATTCTCGATTCTCGTGGAAAGATCATTTGGTCGTGGTTTTCGAACATCGACGTGCATCGGATCCCGGCCTTTGCGCCGATCGCTTCGAGTGGCGCGACCCAGGGCAGCCGATCTCCCATTTTCCTATCGAGAGAAAGCGAGGAGTTGGTTGCCCGATACCAGCAAATACGCAGCGTTGCGCCGGGGTTCCTGGAGTTCACACCTTCCGCGGAGCTTCGAAACGTTTTGCTGAATCCGCACTCGAGCGATCCCTCGAAGTTCACTTTAAGCGACCTCGTGCTGGGCGTGGCGGACGACCTCGGAACGAACGTGGCGGCGGCGCCTGGATGGGCTGCCGGTCTTCAAGTGAATCTGCTTCTGACCAGGCAGCGCATGACGCACGAGTCTTTCTGGAAGCAGCTTGGCAGTCGTTGGATGGGTATCGAGGGTGTGCGACAAGGAGATTGGCTCCTGTTCGAGCCCGTCGTGCCGTTTACGGAGTACCGAACGGGCGCAGACAGAGCTTCGCTCGTGCCGCTCTTGAAGAGCCACGTCGAAGGGTTGACCGTGTCCCTGGAGACTGCCGGAGAGTTCGCGGCGAAGCACGAGCTAATGAGCGGCCTAGAGCAACTCATACTGTACGGACAGGCGCTTCGGCCATTCGACAGCATCATCGGCGCATGGGGCGACCCTTATTTGGCTCTGCGGATTCATGGATTGTTCACCCCCGCTCAGCGGCAAGAATTGAGGTCCGGAAAGCTCTTGCAAGTAAGCCGGCTGAGCCCCGCAATTCGCGAGCTCGTGCGGCGAATCGTGTTCGAAAGCTCTTTCCCAATTCGATTGCGGGACGAGCGAGAATCTTTTGAATCTGAAGATTACGGTCACCAGCCCTCTGATGCGCGGAGCGAACCAACCGAGGCGTTCCCGAACGGGATTCCCGCTTTCGCCGCTCTCAGGCTAACGACGTCCCAGGAAGAGGGGCTTCATATCTGTTGGAAGAGCAGCGGCGGGACATTGGGCTACACAAGGATCGAAGAGCTTGCGGATGCGATTACTTCGCCTCAAAAGCCCGACGACAATCGACCGCATAGGTTGCAATCAGGCGAGTCGATGCTCCGAACGTATAGCACTAGGCTCTACAAGTACGCCATCGAACTTGGCGGCGGGCTTTACGTCAATGTTGGCTTGGCTGAACCGGTCGAATTGACGCCATGGGTGAAATCATGGGATCAATTGCCGGAAGGTTACGTTCGAAGAATAAGGGCTGAAATCGACCGGCTAGGGCGGAAGCCCCCACCGGTTTTGCCCTAACGCTTGCCGGACTATTCGCGCTTTCTGGCCACGATCGCGCCGGCGATCACGATGAGCACGCCGGCGAAGAAGCCGTAGATTCCCCCGTTAAGGATGCCCAGTGCGATGCCAGTCCTCGTCGCGTCGCCGACGCGCTCGCGGCCGACAAACAACTCGACGAGCCCCGGAGACAACGCGCCGAGAAGGGCGCCTACGGCCGCTCCGAGCGCGAGCCCCGCTCCGATCGCCCCGAACACGCACAGGAACATCGTTCGAACGGTCATCGCTCGAACACTATACAATAGGCTCGTAGGGAGCTTGGGTCGCTTCGATTCGAGCTCGCCTTCGGAAAGAGCCGCAGCGCGCGCCAGAGGATCGCGGTTCAACCGCGATTCGCGTTGTGCGCCGGCTCGTCCGGCCCAATAGGCCCTAGCGGGAATCCTCAGGGTGCGTGCGAGGGTACGGTAGGTTACGTGCGTCGCTTCGCTTCCATTTGGGCGCTCCTGTGGAGCGCCTATTCGTTCGCCCAGGACAACGTCCTGCCGGGCTACAAGCTCTCCAAGCCGCCTACGATTGACGGCGCGATCGAACCTGCCGAATGGGAGGGCGTGCCAAGCGGCCAGGGCGCTTTCGACGACGAGACCGGCCGGCCCGCTCCCGAGAATCTGAAGTTCTGGCTCGCGTACGACGAGAACTATGTTTACTTCGCCGCGAAGGCGTTCGACTCGCAGCCTAGTGGGATCAAGGCGACCGAATACCGCACCAACGCCAGCCTGCGCGGCGACGACAACATCGTGCTGCTGCTGGACCTCACGGGATCGCTCGCGGACTTCAACGAGTTTGGAATGAACCCGCGCGGCGCAACGTCTATCGACCTTGCCGGCGGGAGAGCGGCGAAGCGGGAGTGGAGCGGAGAGTTCGTTGCGGCGGCCCGCATCACGCCGGAGGGGTGGGAAGTGGAGGCGCGCATTCCATGGAAGATCATGCGCCTGCCGACGGCCGGACCGCGAACGGTGAGGTTCAACGTGGAGCGCGACCATCAGCGAACCCTTCGCGACTTCATCTGGCAGTACACGGGCAGCGGACAGGACGACAAAGCCGGCAAGTGGACCGACGTCGAGATACCGAAGGCGCCCGCGGAGCGATCCATCAAGCTTCTGCCTTACGGCTACGCCGGCCGGGAAGGCAGCGACACGATCCTGGACACCGGCCTCGACCTCAAGACCAACCTCGCCGAGCAGATACAAATGGTCGCGTCGGTGAACCCCGACTTCCGAAACATCGAGAACGCGATCTTGTCGCTCGACTTCAGCAGGTTCGAGCGGCTGGCGAACGAGACGCGGCCCTTTTTCCAAGAGGGAAGCCAGTACCTGGACAGCGGGCTGTTCGCGAGCCAGCGAATCCAGGACTTCGATATCGGGCTTAACATCCACGGGCGCCTGAGCGACAAGATGAGCTTCGGGCTGCTCGACACGATCGATTTCGGGGACCAGAACAGCTTCGTCGCGAACTTCTCTTACGATCCCACGCCGAAGGACCGCTACCGGTTCTCCGCGACGAGCATGTCCCGCGACGGGCTGAACAACCAGGCCTACATGCTGCGGTACAGCAAGCAGATCGGCCCGGCGAGCGTCTTCCTGCGGCGCATGGCCTCGTGCGACTCGGAGGAGGGAAGCGGAACGAGCGACGGGATCTTCGTCGAGTACTTCAAGCAAGGGCTGTTCGCGCTCGTCGGATGGGAGGCGGTGAGCCCGGACTTCCTGCCTCGCCTCGGGTTCTCTCCCGAAGTGGACTACAAGGGCCCGGTCGTGGGCTTCGAGTGGACCCGTCCCGCTTCGAAGGGGCTGGTCCGCGAGGTGAGCGTCGAGACTTTCTACTTCGATTACGAGCGATACGACGGCGGGTTCTATCGGCGAGCGGTCGAGGGGGACGTGTCGGTTCGCCTCGAGAACAATCTCGGCCTCCGGTACTCCGCGCTGGCGGAGGACTTCGAGGGGAGCAAGGACCACCTGAACGGCTTCAGCGTGACGATGCCGCGGGGCAATCCCTACAGGTTCGTCTCCGCCGAGTACGAGTGGGGCATGCTGGAGGGCGAGCGATACCGGAGCGCGGGCTTTCAGGGCGCGTACCGCCCCGTCGAGAAGCTGCAGCTCACGGCACGCTACCAGCACGTGGTGCACGGCGAGGAGGAAGACCAGGGGATTCTGGGCTTCAACTACGACCTCGGGGGCGACCGCTACGCGAGCGGGCGGCTTGTGAAGCGCGACGGCGACTGGGGCGGCTACCTGTCTTTCCGCCAGAGCGGCAACCGGGGGGTCGAGTACTACGTGATCCTGGGCGACCCGAACGCGCGCACGTTCCGGTCGAGCGTCATCCTGAAGGTCGTCTGGCCGGTGGAGATCAGGTGAGAACTTGTTGGGCGGTGGGCAGTGGCTGACGACCTGTTGTGCGTTCGGGCTGTCGAATCCGCAAACGAGCTCTACCGAGACCTGGTGAGATTGGGGCCGGGCCTCTGTAGGCCGGCATTTGTCAAACGCCCGTTGGCCCGTTGCGCGGTGCGGCGAGGCGTTTAGGCGATTATGTGCTCTCTCCCAGCTCGTCCGCAGAGCTCGACTGCGCTACAACGTGGAACTCACCCGGCTTGAGGTGAGCCAAGGCCATGCGCAATGCCGGAAGCGCCGCCAGCAGCTCGTCGATGCTGTTGTCGCGAACGTCGAGGACGACAACTGGAATCTGAAAGCCCTTCAAGTTCGTCTGATGGCGCATGCTTTTGTCGATCGTGACGAACACATCGAACACGCCATCCGCTAGTCGAACAAGATCCCCATTTTTGATCGTCTCCCAACCGATCTCCGATACATGACGAACTTCGAAGCCCTCGAGGTGCCGCGCGAAGCGAGCGTTGACGCATTCGTCGAGCAAAACTTTCACGCCGCGCGCACCGGAGGGATCCGCTCGGCCAACTCGTCGTAGGAGGCCGCTAAGACGACTTCTACTTGTTCTCGGGTAACTCTCGGGAAGCCATCGAAGAATTCGTCGAGCGAATGCCCATGCGCCAGGTGGTCGAAAAGATTTTTCACCGGCACGCGGGTCCCGGCGAAGCAGAGTTCTCCGCTCAGGACCTCGGGATCGCGCCGCACGGCTTCGGACAGTTTGGAGTTGGGCGCCATGGTTCTTCAGGCTCCATTATACGGCGGTGGCCGATACTTGGCGCGCGCACGTTCCGGTCGAGCGTCATCCTGAAGGTCGTCTGGCCGGTGGAGATTCGGTAGGCGGGCTTAAACCGCTCTACCCTTGGCAGGGCGGAGGGATTGAAAGGTACCGCAAGGACTGCCACCCACCGCAGGAATCCTTCCGGGCGTGGCGAAGGGAGATTCCTTCGGGGGGACCTTACATGCTTTTCTCGGCCGTTCGACGTGCTCTCGCTCTCGCCGCCCTTATCGCCGTATGCGCCGCCGCCTGGCCGCAGCCCGACGTCACCCACGACATCGTCGTGATCTCCGGGCGCTATCCGAACACGCCCGCCCCGCTCATGACCGACGCCCAGTACGCCGCGTACTACACGACGGTCATCGGCGCGCACTACGCCTCCGCGACCGGCTTCACGGAGGGAGGACAGACCCGCGCCAGGAGCCTCTGGCGGTTTCGCGCCTCCAGCAGCTTCGGCGGCGCGACCACGCACACGTTTTCGTTCCCCTTCCGCGACTACGGGCCCGGAGACCAATCCGACCTGGAGAACATCATCACGCGCGAGGGGCTGGAGGCGGTGTTCGCGTTCGACCGCGCGAACCCCGGCGTGATCGACTTCCAGAACGTGCGGAACTTCCTGGTGATGGCGAACATGCCGAACCGGGGCCGAGCCTCGCCCTTTACGCCGTTCGTCACATCGCTAGGCAACTTCGTGATCGTCGGCGTGACGGTGTTCGACGAGCCCGCGGGAGCGACGATCTTCGGCGGGGAGTTCGTCCGCACGGACGCGGGGGGCGCGCGCACGGTCGACCGCACGAAGGCGCGCACGGCCTCGCACGAATTGGGCCACCTTCTGGCGCTGCCGGACCTTTACAACGAGACCGTGGACGAGACGGACAACGACCCTCGAAACAACGCGTTCGTCGGCGACTGGTGCGTGATGGACAACGGGCCGCTCTCGCACTTCTGCGGCTGGAGCCGGGCGGTTAAGGGCTGGTGTCCCCCGCAGCGGATCGCCGTGCCCGCCAGGCCCGCGCCGGGCGCGGTCGGCACGTTCAACTTCCGCATCTTCCCGCCGCAGCGGGGCAACAACAGCGGCGGGATCGAGGTCGTGATGATCCCGACGGACGAATCGCTTCGGGACTTTAGCCCGACGCTAGCCGGCTTCCTGTCGGCGCTTGGGGCGACTCAGCCGCCGAGCCAGGGTTTCTACGGATACGTACTCGAGGTGCGCGCGCACACAGGCGCGGACGCGACGGTCACGAGCGTGCCGGTGGCGGGCGTCGCGACCCCGACCTCGCCGCGCCAGGGCCAATCGGCGAACGCGCAGAACGGCGTGCTGATCAGCCTGGCGCAGCCGGGATTCACGCCGCGCCACAGGCCGTTCCATCCGCTGGAGGTCATGCGCTCGCCGGCGCTGGAGCCGATCACGCGCGCACCCTTCTTGGCCGGGGAGACGTTTACGGACACGGCGCGAGGCGTGACCGTGGCGGTGACGGCGCAGAACGCGGACGGCAGCATGGCCGTGCGTGTGACCTGGACGGTGCCTCCGAGGCCGTCGCTCACCGTGCGGGATGCGTGGATCGACAGCCCCGGAAACGCCTTCGGCACGTTCTTCTTCGGGGGAACAGCAACAGGCGCGAACCCGCCCAACCTCAGCGGAGACCGCGTGTTCGTGCCCACGACGGTAACGTGGCGCTCCGGCTTTTTGGGCGTGCCCTATCCGGTCTTCACGATCACCCCGACCGCGCACAGGGTCCAGTTCCGCGTTCGGAACTCCGGGCGCATCGGCATCGCGTCGTTCTCCGGACAGGTCTACATCCTCGAGCCGCAGTTCATCCCGCCCGTGAACTTCTCGGGGAACTTCTTGACGGCGCTGGTGAACCTGTTGGCCGCGCTGAACCCGCTGTCCACGGTCAACTTCAACATGGGGAACGTTGCGATCGTGGGCGGCAACGGCAACGCGGTGCTGGACCCCGGCGAGGAAGCGAACGTGACCGTGACGTTCGCGCCGCGCCTTCCGTTCATGGGCGCGATCCTGGTGAACAGCGTGACGTCCGTCGCGGTCGGCGCCACCGGGCCCCAGCAGGAGCCGGTGGAGGGCATGATCGACAACTTCTTCGTCGAGCCGTTCGTCGTCCTGACCACGACGCCCGGCAGCCCGTGGGAAGCCAAGACGTTCGAGTTCCCGATCAAGAACGTGGACGCGGCGCAGCGGTTCATCACGCTGAGCGTGGACGGCCTGCCGAAGACGTTCTCGCAGCAGAAGGCGAAGAACTTCCGCGTGACGATGTCGCCGCACTTCGCCTCTCTGAAGAAGGGGCAGTCCAGGACGTTCAAGATCACGGTGCAGCCGCCGGACCCGCCGGACTACAAGGGGGGCATTGAGACGATCGGCGTGCTGGGGTGGATGAACCTCTCGGACGCGGTGATCCCGATCGACAGGCTGGACGTGCAGCTTGTATCGACGAGCCGTTCGCTGCTGACGACCTCGATGGACACCAAGGGCACGGTCAGCGGCCGCTTGCAATTCAGGAACCTCGTCGGCGCGACGCTGAACGCGCCCGCGGGCCTTCCGATCCACCTGCACGTGAGCGGCAGCGACGGCACGGCCATCAACTACACTCCTGGCACCGCGGGCTTCGCCGCAAACACGGCCTCGGGGGGAACGTACGTTCAGCCCGCCAAGCCCGGATTCACGCCGAAGGCAGGCGCGCGGTACAAGGTGGTGGCCGAATGGCTCGGCAACACGGACCTGTCGCCGGCGACCGCCGAGTTTCAGCTGGACATTCCGGGCAAGCAAAGCGGGCCGGACCTGACGATCTCCCAGGCGAGCGCGCCAGGAAGGCCGGCGCTCCTTTTCCTGCAGCGCGCGCGGCTCGACAGGGTCAGCCTGCGCGTGACGAACCGGGGGACCGCGGCCGTGAAGGAGTCCGCCGTCCGGCTCTTCTGGTCCGCCGACGCCTTTGCCGACGACAGGGACGAGCCCGCGGGCGCTGCAACTGTCGCCGGATTGGCCGCTGGAGCGTCCGCGGTCCTGACGATGGACCTCCGGGTGCGGCCGTCGGCGCGTGCGCGGTTCCTGCTCGCGGTGTGCGACGCGGACGGCAAGCACGCCGAGTCGAACGAGCTGAACAACGTTTTGGCGATCGCCTTGCGCTGACGCTGTGGACGGGACGCGGGCCAAGGGCTGCCCTTTTTGGCGGGTGGCCTTTCTTGGTTGAGGGTCTCTCCGGGTCGCCGGGGCACGCGGACGAGACCCTCAACCCTTAGGGAGGGTTGAGGGATATAGAGTCATTCCCGCCACGGCGAGAGCGGTTCCGGAAACGGAGCGCCGACAAGAATGTCGGCGCTCCGTCAGACCGGACGGGGTGGCCTCTCTTGGGTGACGGTTCCCCTCCGAGCGTTTGGGTGACGCGACAGTAGCCGCAGGTCTTCAGGCTGCGACAAACGGAAGCGCCGTCGGACGCAGGCTGAAGACCTGCGGCTACTAAGCCGTCGGACGCAGGCTTTTCGAGGAGCAAGCAGCGCCTGTTCCCTACAACTGCCGGTTCCACCAGCCCACGATCTCGCCGAGCCGGTGCATCCGGAGGTCCGCAGGGCCCGAGCGGGACAGGCCGTGCGAGGTCTCGCGAGGGTAGCGCACCAGGCGCGACTCCACCCCCTCCGCCCGCAGCGCGTTGAACACCTGCTCCGCCTGCTCCACGTTGCAGCGCAGGTCGCCCTCCGAGTGGATGATGAGCATCGGGGTCTTGGCCTTCTTGAAGTAGGCCAGCGGGGATTGCCTCCAGAGCGCCTCGATGTCCTTGATGTCCCCGTAGGCGATCCCCTGGAAGTAGCCGTTCTTGTTGATCGGGAAGTCGCTGTTGCCCGCCATGCTGACGAGGTTCGACACGCAGCGGTCCGTGATCGCGGCCTTGTAGGCGTTCGTGTGTCCCACGACCCAGTTCGTCATGTACCCGCCATAGCTGCCGCCCATCACGCCCATCCGCTTGGCGTCCACGAACGGGAGGCCCTGGATGAACTTGGTGACGGCCTGAACGTCGGCCCAGTCCTTGTTTCCCCAGTCGCCCCGGATGGCCGCGCAGAACTTCTCGCCGTAGCCCTTCGACCCGCGCGGGTTCGAGTACACGACCACGTAGCCGTTCGCGGCGAGGAACTGGAACTCGTGGAAGAAGGTCCAGCCGTACTGGCAGTGCGGCCCGCCGTGGATTTCGAGCACCGCCGGGTACTTCTTCTTGGGGTCGAAGCCCGCCGGCTTCAGGACCCACGCCTGCACCTTGGCCTTGTCCGTGGAGTCCACCCAGTGCTCTTCCGGCTCGCTCAATTGCACCTTCGCGTGGAACGCCTTGTTGAAGCCGGTCAGCACCTTCGGCTTTCCGTCCGGCTTGTCGAGATCGAGGATTCCGACCTCGGGCAGGTGCGTCGCGTCGCCCCAAAGGCAGCCGACCTTCGAGCCGTCGCCCGACACGCTGCCGACGGTGATCGAGTGCTTGCCCTTGGTCAGGACCTCGGTTCCGCCTTTGCCGATCGGGACTATGCCGAGCTGCTGCTCGCCGTGCCAGCCGACCTGCACGTACAGCGCCTGCGAGTCGGGCGCCCACTCGAGCGCGGCGTCGAAGGAAGCCTCCTTCGTGTCGCTAAGCGTGGCGGCGGCGAGGCAGTAGTCGTCCTTTTCGGTCAAGCAGCGGGGCTCCCCGCCGTCCGGCGAGACGACGTAAAGCCGCTGGTTCTTGACTCCCCAAAGGTCGTCCGGATCGAAGCACCCGACGTATGCGATCCACTTGCCGTCCGGCGACCAGCGCACGGAGCCTTTGGCGCCCTTGGGCAGGCCCTTGATCTGCTTGGCACCGCCCTTTAGGTCCACGATGTAAACCTGGTCGTTGTCGGGCTCGAACAAGGGGTTCTTGGACGCGGGATGGATTACGGCCAGCCGCTTCGAGTCGGGCGCCCAGTCGAAGCTGTACCAGTCCACCGCCGCCTTGTCGTAGACCTTTCGATGCTCGCCGGTCGCGGCGTCCACGACGCAGATCGCCCATCGCTGCCCGCCGAAGTAGCCGTCGCCGTCGAGACGGTACCAGGGGTCGTCGATCTCCCAGGGCGGCGTGGAGAGCCCCTTCTCCTCGCGCTCCTTCTTGGCCTTCTCGGTCCAGTCGGGATGCGTCTCGCGGAAGGTGAATGCGATCCACTTGCCGTCCGGCGACCAGCGGATGGCGCTGATTCCGCCCTCGGGCAGGCTGGTCAGCTTTCGGGCCTCTCCGCCGCTGGTCGGAATCAAGTAGATTTGCGAGGCCGGCTTTTCCCGGCCGCTGACGAACGCGATTTGAGACCCGTCCGGGGACCAGCGCCCGTTTCCGTTTCCGGCGTCCCCTTGCGTCCACTGAACGGCGGCGCCGTCCGCGTCCACGGTGAACAGGTTCGTGACGTACTTGTTCTTGTCGTTTACGTGCTTCTTCATGAAGAGCACGCGCGAGCCGTCGGGGCTCATCTGAGGGTCCCCGACGAACTGGATTTCGAGCAGGTCATTGGCGGCGATGGGGCGCTTTTTCGGCATGGCGGGGAGGTTACCCCCGGCATGCCGCGCAGCCGACACGACCCCGATCGAAGACGGCCGTGGTCTACGATCCGCCCGATTTTCTCGTCGCGCCTACCCGGCCATCTTCACGTGCTTGTGCTTCAGCTCGCTCCCGCACTTCTTGCACTTGCCCTTGTTCGCTGCGGTCACCTTGCACTTCTCGCAGACGTTCGTCACCGCCATCTTGGGCATCGCCGTCTTGCACTTCTTGCAGTCGGCGGCGGCTTGCTTGTGGACGTCGCACTTCTCGCAGACATGCAGGATGCGGCCCCGGATCGCGACCATCGTTTCGCCGCATGGGCACTTGCCGCTCTCCAGTGAGGCCACGTCGCACTTCGGGCAAGCGTAGATAGACACCTTTGCCGGCGGCGGCTTGGGCGCGCCCGGCTGCGTCGCGCCGCCCTGAGCCAGGCCCAGGCCCGTCGATAGAATCAGTCCGGCGGCGATTGCCGGCAGTAGTCGCAGTGCTTTCATTCCTCGTTCCCCCATTTCGCTTCTATGGCGAATCGAAGCCCGAATCGCGGGATTCGCCGTTTTCGCCCCGGGCCGACGCACCTTGGCGCCGCACGGGAGCGATACGGCGAGTTTTTACCTGAATGGGGGCGCCCTTCGGGCACGCTCAGCGCGGCAAAGCCGGATAAAGCCCGCGGTGAAGCGCCTTGACGTCCACGAGCCAGCGGCCATTCGGTCTTACGAGGGGAACGTCCATTTTTTCGGGAACGGAGCCCATGCCCACGTTTCGCTCGACCATCAGCTTGACGGCTGCCGACTTTTCGGTCGGCTCCTTGACCGTGACCACCTGCCAACGGAACCGGTAGTAGCGGCCGGCGACCTTCGTCGCGAACTCCCACTGCTCCTTGAGGCTCTCCTTCGAGCCGTCGTAGTAGCTCATCGACATGAGCGTGTCCACGTCGCCGTCGGCGAGCGCGTTCATGAATCGGTTCGTGGTGGACGCGGGCGAATCGCCGCCGAAGACGAGCACGACGATCAGCGCGAGAATCCCGATGATGCCGGAAACGGTGACCCAGTGGGCCCTTCCCGAACGGAGCATGACCCTGTATTAAACCCGAAGGCCGCCGGCGGCGTTCCCGCGCGGCTACCTCTCGAGGCTCGTTCGCAGGGTCAGGTCGGGGTGGATGCGCCAGCGGCCGCCCTGCTTCATCGTCGCCCAGAGCACCGGCACGGGAGTCCGCCGCGGCACGACGTAGTCGACTTCCACGAACGTGGCTTCCGTTCCCCGCGCGGTTCCATGAATTCGGAACTGAGCCCCCGCGCGCGCGTAATTCGCCACCACCGCCACGAGATAGCTGGTCGCGTAGCGCGACGAACCTGCCGCAAGCAGGTCCTCGAGCACGGCGGTGTCTCCGTTCACGACGGCGATGTGAAACTTTCGGACGGCGCTCTCGGGCCCGGATTCCCGGAGAAACCAGAACACCGCGAGCGTCAGCAAAGCGAGGGCGGAAGCGGTGACCATCGGGATCGCGCGGCCGGACCGGAGCATCGCGCTGACTATACCGGCAGAGCGATTCGGCCCAAAAGGAACACTGAACTAGCTCGCCTCGCGCGCGTCTGATGTACCATAGCGACATCGGGGGTGCTTGAATGAGCGATCTTCTGAGCCGACGGGACCTTTTCCGGGTATCCGGCCTGATGGCGGTCGGTTTGACCGCTCCCAGGTGGCTTTCCACCATCGCGCAGGCCGACCTGCTGCGAACCGCCAAGACGGGCGACGCGCCCAACGACACCGTTCTCGTCGTGTGCCAGCTATCGGGCGGCAACGACGGACTGAACACGATCGTGCCGTACCAGGATGCGAACTACTACGCCCTGCGCCCGACCCTCGCGATCCCGAAGGACAAGGTCTTGCAGATCAACGAGCCGGTCGGAATCCACCCGGCGATGGGCGCCTTTGCGGACCTATACAAGGCGGGCAAGGTAGCGGTCGTCCAGAACACCGGCTACCCGCGCCCGAACCGATCGCACTTCAAGAGCATGGAGATCTGGCAGTCCGGCGGGCCCGAGTGCCCGAAGCACGGCTGGATCGGCAGGCACTTCGACGGCAAGTCTGCAACGGGGCCTCTGAATCCCGTCGTGGCGCTGGGGCTTTCCACGGATCGCCCGCGAGCGCTCGAGGGCCAGAAGGCGAGCATCCCCTGCTTCGCGAGCCTTGTGGACATTCAGAACATGATCGGCGACCCCGACGCCGAGCGGATGCTTCGCCAGATTCAAGGCGAGGCTGCTCCCGACGGCTCGCCGCTGCGCGTCGTGCAGCAGGCGAACCAGGCGGCGCTCGACGCGATGGCGGAGCTGAACAAGCGGCTTGCGACCTATACGCCGAAGGAAACCTACGCCGCGGACCCGTTCGGCCAGGGCTTTAAGCAGGTGGCACACCTGATCGCGACCTCGCCGGCGACGCGCGTGGTTTACTTCAGCGCGGGCGGCTTCGACACGCACGCCAGGCAGGCCGAAAGCCACGAGCGGCTGATGACCCAGTTCAGCAACGGGCTTGCGGCGTTCCAGAAGGAGATCGAGGCGCTCGGGAAGGCGGATAAGGTGGTCGTGCTCGTGTTTTCCGAGTTCGGCCGGCGCTGCTACGAAAACGCCAGCCTCGGAACGGATCACGGAGCGGCTGCGCCGATGTTCCTCATCGGCAGCAGCGTGAAGGGCGGCCTGCACGGACCGCTTCCGAACCTGCAGGACCTGACGGACGGCGACTTGAAGCACTCGATCGACTTCCGGCAGGTTTACGCCACGGCGCTCGACCGGTGGGTCGGCGGCGATTCGTCGGCGGTGCTCGGGCAGAAGTTCGAGCACGTGGACGTGTTTAAGGTTTAGGGCTTGTAGGGCGTGGAGGACGTGTAGGGCATGTAGGACGGGTAAGCGACGCCGGGTATTTGGTACCCTTGGCTTCCTACCTGCCCTGCTTGCTCTAGGAGCTTTACCCTGCTCCCTGGATGAGAATCTCCGCGCTCATCGCTCGCTCTCCGACCCACGCCTGTATCATTGCCCGTCCCTCCTTGACCGGGCGCAGCGTGCCGCCCTGGTCGATCCACGCGTCCCCAGAGCAGGCCCAGATCACGTCCGTGTTCGGCACCTGCGTTCCGTCCAGGTAGAACGCCTTCAGCTTGCGCTCCTCTCCGACCGTCATGCGTTCGGGCGCCTGAATCTTGAACTCGCGGCCGGTTGGCGGAGCGCTGCCCTCCTGCCGCTCGCCGCGATAGAACAGCACGGCGTTCGCGACAGGCCTTTCGCGGCCGTCGCTCGGGCGGTTCAGGGTGAGTCCGAACAGATTGCAGGTCGTGCTGCCGCCTCCGTCCAGATTCACCGCCTCCACGCACCCGAGGCGGATCATCGCGCGCGCCATCTCCTCCAGCGTTGCGCCCGCGCTCACCGCCTGGCGGCCGTCCACGGCGGCGAACCACACGTCTCCGCCCCTCGTTCGGCCGATCGCCGTCCTGGGGTGCCGCTGCAGGGCGAAGCGATCGTTGAAGCCCTGGTTGGCCCAGTCGATCGCGATCCTCCCGTTTCGAACGAGGAACGGCCCGCCTCCGACCGCGTGCTCGACCTTCGACCAATCGAATCCCTCGACCCGGATCCGAAAGGAAACCTTGTCTCCGGCCTTCAGCGCCGAGACTGCCGAGGCTTTGGACCCGGCTCCCACGAGCGCCGCGCCGCCGTCCGGGATGGGCGCCGCAGGGCCGGGCGCCTGGCCGAGCACCTCCGTCACGACCTCGCCGGAAGCGGTCCAGGACCCCGCCAGGACTTTGAGCAGCTGAATGGAGGCCGCGCCTCTAGCCCGCGCCAGCCCCGCATCGGAGGTGTTCAGACAGAGCCGGTCGCCCTGAATCTCCTCGTTGAAGCCGTCCAGAGCCACGCTTTCGCCATTCGGAAGCGTGGCCCTGCCGGTCCAAGATGCTATCGCAGCCCCTGACCAGGAAGCTCCCCAGCCGAATGCCGCGCGGCGGGATGGCGCGCTTTGCAGAACCCCCGCGCGCACCATCAAGCCGAGCGGGTCTCCCGTGAACGGAAAGAAGTCGGCATTGACGCCACCGATCGCGCCGGTGTTCCGCACCATCTCGGAGACCGTCGCGCGTCCGCCCGTCGAATTCTCCGAAAAGATCGTCTTTCGGCCCAGGTCAGGCTTCGCGGATACCCACGGCGAGCCCGGGCTGAAGCGGATCGCGTGAAGGACCAGCGGCGTCGCGCGGTCCGCTTCCATGCGGTACGTCAGACCCGGCAGCAGCAGCTTCTCCCAGACTTGGGCGGGGGCGAAGCACCCGGCCAACACGGCCGTCAAAGCGGCACCCCGGGCCAGAAGACGGTTCATTCGCATAGCGCCTCGAGGTAGGTCAAGGCGCCCGCGTCCGCGTCCAGCCGAGCCCGGATTCCGAGCGGCATGCTGAGCATGTTCGGGCAATGCCCGAACGGAAATCCGACGACCATCGGGATTCCAAGCGGGGAAAGCCGCTCGATCACGATCTCCTTCCAGGGCCGCCCGCCGATCCCTTCGTCCACCTGCTCGTCGCTTCTCGTCATTTCTCCCACGACGATCCCGGCTGCGAGGCGGATGCTTCCCTCGTTCAGGAGGTGGGTGAGCATGGCGTCCACGCGGTGGGGCTTCTCGTCCACGTCCTCGATCAGTACGATCTTTCCTTCGGGTTCGAAGGGATTCGGAGTGCCGATCGAGTCCGTCAGGAGGCAAAGGCACCCCCCGGTGACCTCGCCCTCCGCTACTCCTCCTACGACGGTTTCCGCGGGGGACGCCTCTTCCGGCAAGCTCGCGTCTCCCTTCAGGACGCGGCGAAGAGACTCGTAGACCCAATCCTCGCGCGGGGTATGCAGCGTGATGCCCATGGGCGCGTGGACCGTCGGCAGGCCGCACCGGTTGAGCGCAAGGTGTAACGTCGTCACGTCGCTGAACCCAAGAAACAGCTTCCCGGAAGCCGCGATGCGATTCAGATCGAGGAATGGAAAGAGCCGAGCGCAGCCGTAGCCTCCGCGCGCGCAAAGGACCGCGCCGACCGATGGGTCCGTAAACGCATCCTGCAAGTCCGAGGCGCGCTGCGCGTCCGAGCCCGCAATGTAAGCGCCGCCATCCAAGGCGTGCTTTGCCAGCTCGACGCGGTAGCCCTCCCCCTCGAGCCAACCGATCGCGAACTCCAGCTTCTCGCGCGGCAGAGGCGAGGCGGGCGTAACGATGCGAACGGTGTCTCCGGTCGAAAGGGGCTTCGGCTTTGGCACGGGCACTGCCCGATATTCTGGCCCCCTCGGCCGTCGGCGCGCTCCGCGGATTCAGCCTACGCAGCCAAAGGAAGCACGGACTCGCCGGAACGCAGCTTCTCCAGCGCCTTCTCGATCGCGGCGTCGGCGCCCTCGCCCGTTGCGACCTCCACGTCCGGCTGCAAGGGATTGCCCTCGAGCCGCAAGCCCCGCACGGTGACGTAATCCGAAACCGGATACTGAATTTCAAAGCCGTGCGGCAGGCGCCCGAATGTCGAACTGAGCACCGCTCCCGCTGTGCGAGAGCCGATCAGCGGAGCGCCGGCGAGCTCCTTTAGAGCCGCGGCGACCATCTCGGATGCGCTTCCCGAGCCTCGGTTGATGAGAACTGCGATCTTCCCCTGGAACGGCTCGACTCTGCCCTTCTGGGTCCTCCGCTTGTTCGGCGCCCAGGCCGCGATCGCGACGGGGTCGTTCGGCTCCTTCTTCGTGGCCTCCACGTACTGCTGCACGGTGCGCCGGCCGATCATCGTTCCGTACGCGGTGTCGGGGGGCAGCAGCAGGCCCAATAGGTGGTGGAGGTTGCTCGCCAGCCCGCCTCCGTTGGAGCGAAGGTCGAGCACTAGGTACTTCGCTTTCGAGGCCTCCGCGAGCATCTCCTCGATCTTTTCCCGCTGGTAGGTTCGCGAGAAGGAGCGGATTCGCAGCACCGCGGCTTCCGGTCCCTGCCAGGATAAACCGTCCGGCACGACCGGCGAGAAGCGGGCGCGCGTGACCTCGACGGACTTTTCCGCGCCGTCTTTCTTCTTGATGTCGAGCTTGGCTTTGGAGTTCTCCTCGCCGTTCAGGGACTCCATCGAGCTCGCCGGGCTTCCGTCGACCTTCACAATGAGATCGCCCGGCTCCAAACCCGCCGCCGCGCCCGGGCTGTTCGGGAGAACTGCGGTCACACGCAGGCCCGCGTTCGACTCGGCCTCCGCGCGGATTCCCAGCCCCACCGCCGACGGACCGTCCCGGCGAGTCTGAGCGGCTCGCGGCGTTCGCAGGCGCAGGTGGCTGAGGCCGAACTCGCGAAGCGCCCGGTTCACCTCGCGCGCGAACGCGACCTCGGTCTCGGCCTTGTCGATCTCCTCGCGGTGCTTAGCGACGTACTCGGGCCACTTGGACTGGTCCACGCCCACGGCGAACGCGCGATCCACGACGATCTCGGAGATCCCCTTAAGGATCTCCTCGCGCTGCTCCTTTGTGAGGGTTTGAGACTGGCCGGAGGGCGGTGCTTGCGCTGGCGATGTCGGCGAGCCCTGTGCGCCGGCGAGCGCCGTAACGAGCGAAACGAGGATCGAGACGAGAAGTCTGCGCGGCATCATGATTTGCGACCTAAAGAACGAACTTGTCTGAGGATACGCGTAGTCCTCAGGCGCAGGTGCCCTCGCGGTCCTAGTTTGCGTTTTCGAAATCGAGAGTGCGTTCCGGCTGTTTCCTCCAAGCTCGAGGAGCAACCGGCCTGAGCTCGCTTCAGATTCTCGGAGGGCGCGTCAGGCTACGGATATCTCATCGCACAGATACACGTCCTGAATCGCGTTCAAAAGCTCCACCCCGTCTCGCATGGGCCTCTGGAACGCCTTTCGGCCGGAGATGAGGCCCGTGCCGCCTGCGCGCTTGTTGATCACGGCGGTCTTTACGGCGTCCGCAAGGTCGTTCTGGCCCGAGGCGCCGCCCGAGTTGATCATCCCGACGCGGCCCATGAAGCAGTTCGCCACCTGGTAGCGGCAGAGGTCGATCGGGTTGTCGGTGGTCAGCTCGGAGTAGATGCGCTTGTCGGTCTTTCCGTAGCTTCCGCCGTCCAGGTTCAGCGCCAGGTAGCCCTCGTTGCATTCGGGCATCTTCTGCTTGATCAGGTCGGCCTGCATCGTCACGCCCAGGTGGTTGGCCTGGCCGGTGAGGTCCGCCGCGAGGTGAAAGTCCTTGTCCTTCTTGAACTCCGGGTTTCGGAGGTAGCACCAAAGCACCGTTGCCATTCCGAGCGAGTGCGCGTGCTCGAACGCCTGCGCGACCTCCACGATCTGCCGCCCGCTCTCCTCGCTGCCGAAGTACACCGTCGCCCCGACCGCCGCCGCGCCCATCTCCCAGGCCTGCTCGACGGCGCCGAACATGATCTGATCGAACTTGTTCGGGTACGTGAGAAGCTCGTTGTGGTTCATCTTGACCAGGAAGGGAATCTTGTGGGCGTACTTCCGGGCGCATGCGCCCAGCACGCCGAAGGTCGAGGCGACCGCGTTGCAGCCGCCCTCGATCGCCAGCCGCACGATGTTCTCCGGGTCGAAGTATTCCGGGTTCTTGGCGAAGCTCGCGCCCGCGCTGTGCTCGATGCCCTGGTCCACCGGCAGGATGCTCATGTAGCCGGTCCCGCCGAGGCTCCCGTGGGCGTAGATCGCCTGCAGGTTCCGAAGCACCTTTGGCGAGCGGTCGGACTGGGACCACACGCGGTCCACAAAGTCCGGGCCGGGAAGGTGCAGCCGCGAGCGGTCGATCGTCTCGCACCGGTGCTCGAGCAGCGACGACGCGTCCTTGCCGAGCAGGTCTGCGATGCGGTCGATCGGCCGCGAGGCTGTGGTGGCCATAGGTTCGCTCCTCTCCCTTATTGTGGCTTAGGAGACGGATAGTCCAACGCTCTCCGTCAAAGAATCGCTCCCTGGACCGTCTGGTATCTTTGCGCTCGTGAAGCTATGGGCATGCCTCGCGGCCTTGCCGCTTGCGAGCGTCGTCGAGGCCGACAGGCTCATCCAGGCCCCGACAGGCAAAAAGATCCCGCTCGGCGTTTTCCGCATCGAGCACGTGCTCGCATCCGACATCGACGGGCGCTACGAGACCTACGTGGGGATGGGGCTGACGCGCGAGTTCGATGCGGAGCTGACCCTGGACCGGGACTTCGGCAAGCTGCGGGACGCCTCCGCGAACTTCGCCTACAACTACGTGGACCCGATCGCGGACACCAACCCCGGACTCAGCGCGGGAGTCCAAGACGCGTTCGACCGCACGAAATCGGGCCGCCGGTTCTTCCTGGCGGCGACCTTCCGATCGAGCGTGTCCGGCTACGAGCTGTTCAACACGCCGATGGAGACCTCGCTCGGGCTCACCATCGGGAGCCGCTGGGCGATGATGCCGATGGTGGCGGTGTGGCTTCCGATGAACAGCCGCTTCCGGCTGCTTTTGGAGGCGGAAGGCGGCAGGGTGCGAATGGGCTTCGAGCTCACGACGATCCGGTCGCTGACGTTTCGCTGGGTTCAGCTGGACCGTCAGTCGTACTGGGTCGTGGGCACGACTCAGCGGCTTTGAGCTCGAGCCCCGCTTGCGCGCAAAGTGCGAGGATTCGGGATTCCAAGTGGACCGCGAACGCCTCTCGGTTCTCCGCTTCGCTCGCGTGAGCGGCGACGTCCGAGTAGAGGAACGGCTCGCCGAAGGCGACGGTCACGCGTCCGAACTTCGGGAAGGATTTCCCTCGCGGCATCTTGCGGTGCGTGCCGGCGATTCCGACGGGCAAGACGGGCGCTCCGCTGCGCTTTGCCAGCAGAGCGACGCCCCGGTTGACAGGAAGCATCGTTCTTCCGTCGCCGCGCGTGCCCTCCGGGAAGACGAGCACGGCCTTCCCTTCGCCGAGGAGCTTGAGGGCGAGCCGGACGGCTTCGGTGTCGGCTTCGCCGCGATGGACAGCGAACGAGCCGAGCGAGCGGATGAGCGCGCCAAAGATCGGCACGCGGAAGAGATCGGCCTTGGCCATGAAGGTCACCTGCCGGTGAATCGCGCAGGCCGTGGCTGGCGGGTCCAGGTTGCTCGTGTGGTTGGGCGCGACGATGAGCGGGCCCTGCCAGGGGATGTTCTTACGACCCTTGATTCGCATGCCTCCGGTCGCGCCGAAGAACAGCCAGCGGACGACCCACAGGACGAACCGATACCACAGCACGGACCCCGCCGGCATGGGGCGAGTATAGCTGCGGCTCTGACGGCAGGTTCGCAACCGCGGCTCGCCTACTTCGATCGGCCCGATCTGCCTCGATCTGCCTCAGCACCTTTAGGTGTTGAGGCTTGCCTCTCGGCGCGCAAAGTCTCCTAACACAGCCTCCAAATCCAGTCCCAAATCCTCGCTCCACAGGCCTCTTTCGAGGAACCGGGCGCTCGACCATCGATAGTCCGCCGAAGACGCAACATAGCCGGCCTTCACGGGGTTCTCGTGAATGTATTCCGCAATGTCCCAAAACATGCGTTCATCCCGGACGGCCGCGCTACGAAAGCTTCGCTGCCAAAAGGTGCGCCGATTCAGCCCACGCTGCGCGTCGAAGAGTTTCTCGGTGCTGGGTGGCAAAAGGGGACGGATGCGATGGGCGGCTGCCATCTTAAGCCTCTTTGCAAACTCCGTTACCGGAAGCTTAGCGGGGAGCTTGATGAGGATGTGAATGTGGTGCGGCATCACCACGAACGCGGTGAGTCCGGTCCTGGTGGATCGGCAGCGCTCAAGGATCACTCGGACCATCTCGTCTCGAGCTTCCGACGCCTGGAACGCGTGCACGAAGTCAAGGACGGTGGTTGTCACGAATACCGCCTCGCCGCCTTGAGCGTAGTTCTTCCAGTGGCGTTGTCGCGCCATGTCTTCCGAGTTCGGCCCGCTTCCTGGCATCTCCTTCTACTTCCCAGTGGGGCGCAGTATGACCGTGGGTGCGGCGGATGAAGGATGCGGCCGTAAGCCTCAACACCTAAAGGTGCTGAGGCAGACCAGGTAGACCAGGCAGACCAAGCCTCAACACCTAAAGGTGCTGAGGCAGACCAGGTAGACCAAGCCTCAACACCTAAAGGTGCTGAGGCAGACCAGGCAGACCAGGCCTCAACACCTAAAGGTGCTGAGGCAGACCAGGCAGACCAGGCAGACCAAGGCAGACCAAGCCTCAACACCTAAAGGTGCTGAGGCAGACCAAGCCCAACCAGAGGAAACCAGTCGAAGACCCCAAGCGGCACGCTGTTCCACCGGCCCGGCTGGCCGGCGGCGGCCCCGAACGCGTCGCTGGGCGGCCCGCCGCCCGCCTCCGGCGGCGCGCCGATGTCGTCAACGTCCAAGTTCATGCTTTGCCCGAAGGCAAAACACGCGCCGAGCGCGCAGAACGCCGCAACTGCGGCCCGCAAGGATTCTGATGACTTCGGCGGGCCCATCAACGACCTCCGATCCGGTCCTCCCTCCTATCCTATTACAAGATTTGCGAATCGCCAAGCGTTTTTTGGACTCTTAATCGAAAGCCGGCAGACCTGCAAACAAGCGACAGCACTCTATCTCCACGACACCGAAGGATTTCCGAACCGGCGGCGAATCTCGTCCCGTGGCCCAGCCTTCGGAGTCTCAAGGCGCCCCGATCACCCGCTACCAGTGGCTCGTGCTGTTCGTCGCCTGGCTCGGGTGGGTGTTCGACATCGCCGACACCGCGCTCTTCAACTTCGCCAAGGGCAACATGGTGACCGAGATGCTCGGCGGGGAGGCGGCCTACAAGCTCCACGGCGCGCAGGTCGAGGGCCTCATCATGACGATCTTCATCGTCGGGTGGGCGATCGGCGGGCTCGTCTTCGGCATCATGGCCGACCGCTGGGGCCGCACACGCACGATGATCCTCACGATCCTCCTCTACTGCGCGTTCACCGGGCTTACCGCGCTCTGCCAGACCTGGGAGCAGGTGGCCGTCGTGCGGTTCCTCACCGGTCTCGGAATCGGCGGGGAGTGGGCCGCGGGGGCGGCGCTCGTGGCGGAGGTGTTTCCGGACCGCGCGCGGCCCATGGCCGCGGCGTTCCTGCAGACCGCCGCCGCGGTCGGGCCGGTGCTGGCGGCGCTTGCGAACCAGGCGCTCGTGGGGGAGAGCTGGCGATGGCTCTTCGTCGTGGGCATCGCGCCCGCGCTGGTTACGATCCTCATTCGCGTTTACGTGAAGGAGCCCGAGCGCTGGCGGCGAGCGGTTGAAAAGAGCGCCGGCGGAGCGCTCGAGCCGGTTAAGCGGCTGTTCTCGCACCCGAAATGGAGGCGGCACGCGATCGTGGCGATGGTGATCGGGGTCGTCGGGATCGCGGGCGCGGGGAACCTCTCCTTCTGGATGCCGAACCTGGTGAAGGAGGCCTCGGAGGGGCTTCCCGCCGCGGTCGCCGACGCACGCAAGAGCTACGTGACGTACGCGATGCACGTCGGCACGCTGCTTGGGGTGTTCGTCTTTCCTTGGCTGTGCCAGCAGATCGGCAGGCGGAGGGCGTTCTGGGCGTTCTTCGTTGCGAGCCCCGCGAGCGTGGCTTTGGCGCTCTATGCCGGCGCGGACTACGGCCGTCTCATGGTCACCGCGCCGATCATGTCGTTCTTCGTGATCGGGCTCTCGGCGGGGTTCGGGCTGTACTTTCCCGAGCTGTTCCCGACGGCGCAGCGTGCGACCGGCTGCGGACTGGCGTACAACACCGCGCGCATCGGGCAGGCGCCGCTGCCCTGGCTGACAGGCGTGATCATCGGCAAGGAGGCGGGTTCGTCGGCTCGGGGCGTGCTGCTCGCGGCGGGGGTTTACGTGATCGGGCTGCTGGCGCTTCCCTTCGCGCCAGAGACGAAGGGCAAGCCGTTGCCGGAGGAGAGCGAGGAACGGCAGGCGCCCATGTGATGCAAGCCGTTCCGCTTCGAAGTAAACCGACCCACCCCGTGGCGGGGTGGGGTTAGCTATTAGATCTCTAAGGCGAGGCGTGCTTGAGCTTCGTAGCTCTCACCCCGCCCTTCATAACTCACTTCACCCCACCCCGCCACGGGGTGGGACTTGCGAGCCTCGGGGTGGGTCTATATTGAATCCGGCCGGACGACCAGTACGGAGCACGAAGCGCGCACGACCGTCTCGTAGGAGACGCTTCCGATCAAAAACCGCTCCAAGGTGCTGTGCCGAGTGGCGCCCACCACGATCAAATCGATGTCATAGGATGCAGCAGCTTCCGAAAGAACGTCTACCGGTCTCCCCAAGTTCGTAATCCAACGCAGATCCGGGGCAAGGCCCTTGCAAGCCTCGCAACCGCTCTTTGCCACGGCCTCGACCCGCTCGTGGTCGTACTTGTAGAACTCTCCGAGCGTCGTGGGATCGACCCCCGCCGGCACCACGCTCAGCGGCTCCGCGCAAACTGCAAGCAGCGTCGCGTAGCCGTCCGGGCCGGCCCTTTGAACCCATTCGAGCGCCGCCTGCGCGCCAGAGGAGCCGTCTATGCCGACTTCCACGGCCAGCTTCTCCCGCGCGGAGAGCCTCTCGATCGAATCCTCGACCGAAAGTCCCTTATAGGCGTGCGCGACCAGCACCGAGCTCTTGCAGTGAGTCACCAGTCTTCGTGCCACAGATCCGAGAAAGAGGCTCTTGATCCCGCCCAGCCCGCGGCTTCCGATTGCGAGCACGTCCGCGCTCTCCCGTTCGGCGAAATCGAGCAGCACGGTGCCCGCCTCGCCGTCCAGCACGACCCCTTCCGCCCGAAACCCGCGTTCCGACAGCTTCTCCGCGGTCGAATCGACGGTGGCTCTGGCGGACTCCCTGGCCTGCTCGAAGGCGTTCAAGCCCACCTCACCCAACGCGGCGGAGCCGAACGGCTCGATGCCTGCGAGCGGAAGATGAATCGGAGCGACCGCGCTCGCCACCACTACATGGGCGCCGCGCAGAACCGGCATCTTCTCGATGAGCACACGAGCGAGCGCAGAGTGCGCGGATCCGTCGGTTGCGAGGACGACTTTCATTCGGCTGCGCTAGCTTAGCGTATCAGCCTTCTCATTCTGAGGAGAAAACCGAAGCTCGCAGCTCTCCGAAACCCACCTTGAGCGCGCCTCGCTCCGCCCAGCCGGTGAAGATCACCGTGTCGCCGTCTTCCAGGAACGAGCGCGACTCGCCGGTTTCCTCGAGCACCACGGGCTTCTCCCCCTTCCAGGCGATTTCGAGCATCGATCCGAGGGAGCCCGGCTCCGGGCCGCTGATGGTGCCGCTGGCACACAGATCGCCCGGCTCCAGGTTCGCGCCGTTGCTCGTCATGTGCGCGACCTGCTGCGCGAGGGACCAGTAGAGATGGCGCGTGTTCGAGCGGGAGATCGTTTGCGGCCGGGACATGGATTTAGTCTGCAACGCGATTTCCAGGTGTATGTCGAAGTGGGACGGCCCGGGGCTTCGCAGATGCGGCAGCGGCTCTGGATCCTGCTTTGCTCCTTCGATCCGGAAGGGCTCCAAGGCGTCGAGCGTCACGACCCATGGGCTAACGCTCGTGCCGAAGCTCTTGGCGAGGAACGGCCCGAGCGGCTGATACTCCCAGCGCTGAATATCGCGCGCGGACCAGTCGTTCACGAGCGCCAGCCCCAGGACGTGCTTTTCGGCGTCCTCGATCGGGACGGGCTCCCCCAAATTGCTCGACTTTCCCACGAAGAAACCCATCTCCAACTCGAAGTCCAGCTCGCGTGTTGGCCGGTAATCCGGCGCTTCCTCGCCCGGAAGCTTGAACTGCCCCTTCGGGCGCTTGATCGCCTCGCCGGACACGATCACGCTGGACGCGCGGCCACTGTACGCGACCGGCAGGTGCCTGTAGTTCGGCAGCAACGGCGGCTGGTCCGGCCGGAACATCTTGCCGACGTTTGTGGCGTGGTGGATGCCCGAATAAAAGTCCACGAAGCCGTGCACAAAAGCGGGAAGCACCATCTCCAAGCCCTTGCAGGGCAGGAGAGCCTCTTCCCGCAGCTTCTGGTGATCTCGAAGATCGGGGCAGTCCTCGCGCAGCAGCTCCGCCAGTGTCTTTCTCAGCTCGCTCAGCGTGCCTCCCAGGGCTTCGGACAGGCTTCCGAGATCGAACGCCAGGTCCGCGTCGAATTCGAGCATGCCGGAATCGGCTAACGGCCTCAGCGCGAGGACCTGCTCGCCTATTCGGACCCCGAGCTCGTCCAGACCGGTTTCCGGGTCCACGAACTTGCCGAACGGCAGGTTCTGAATCGGAAAGTGGGAGCCTTCCGGCGCAGGCGCCCAGGACTTCCAATCAGCGGGCACTACGAAGCTCACGCTTGCGCCGCCTCCAATAAACCGAGCGCTGCGAGCCCGTCCAGCGGTTCCTTCACAGAGCAGGATCCGAACCCCGCGAAGAGGTCCCTCGCCTCGTCGATCGCCTCCATGCCAGCCGAGAGACCCCTCCAAGCGAACCCGTCGTCCCGCCAGGCGAATGCGGCCGGGTCCTCGGTCTCCAGGACCGACGCGATTTCGCGCTCGGTGAGATCGTGCTCGACGTGAAGCGCGGCCGCCGTGAAGACGTTCAGGAACCCGTGCGCCATCGCTCCCACGGATTCGATCCTGTGGCGAATCGGATCGTGGAGCCCTGCGGTCAGCTTGAACGGAACTTGCATGTCGAGCGCGTCGCGAAGAAAGGCCGCGAGCGTCGCAGGGTCCGGATAGGCCGACGCGTCCGGTCCTCCGGTACGCGCTTTGGCGCCGATGCCGCCCTCTTCGGCAAGCTCTGCCAACGCGTTCTGCATACCGTCGGTCCAGGGAATCTCCAGGAAAACTTCTTGCGACTCGAACGAGTCCAAAGCGCGGATCGCCTCTTCAACGGAGCAGCCGTTCGGCAAGCGCGTCTCCATCGCTTCCAGCTCCGCGAGCCCCTCGAATTCCGATTCGAACTCCGCGATGGACCGACGGTCCTCCGCCAGCGCATCCTTCCAATCGGCCGCGCCCTTGGCGGGCGAGCCGATGACCGTAATCGGCGCGGGCGGATCGGGTTCAGCCTCGCGCAACAGCCCGCCTAGCTCGGAGAGGCTGCCGACGGGGCACACCAACCGGTCCATGATCCAGCCGTCCTCGCCATCCCGATACCTCAGATAGTTACCGACGGTCTCTTTCAGCGTCAAACGTGCGGGCGGAAAGGTGCCCGCGTAGTCGATCGCGCCTTCCAGGAGCCGCGCCAAGGACTGCCGCATGTTCCGAGTATGGCAAACGATTCCGGGCTTCGGCGACCCTGGTCCGGCGAGCGGAACAAGGTACGATTTCAGCCTCGGGCCGGTAGCTCAGCCGGTAGAGCAGCGCCCTTTTAAGGCGTTGGTCCTGGGTTCGAGTCCCAGCCGGCCCACCAGCGGACGTTCGCGCTTGTCGATAGGGAACGAAAGGCGAAATTCGTGCCCGCGTCCGTCCTTCGGATACGGATGGCGATCTCCGACCTGCGAGCCTGGGCAGTCGGCCTCGGAGCCCTAACGTCTTTTGCGGTACTGGCAGCCGCCGTGATCGTGTGGCCGTTCGTGCCCGCGCTCCTTTGGGCCGCGGTGCTGACGATCCTGACCGCTCCCCTATTCCGGCGTATACGCGAACGTTGGAACGCAAGCCTCAGCGCTCTGGCGACGACGACGCTGACGCTTCTCTTGCTCGGCATACCGCTGGTGGCCGTGGGGACCGTGCTTTACGTCCAAGTCGGCACGTTCGTCCGCGAGCTGGTCTCCGCCGCGCCGGGCGGTCCGGACGGCCTCAGCCTCGAGTATCTCGCCGGGCAGCTGGACAGGATGCTTCAGCCCGTCACGAGCCTGGTTTCGCCCGACTTCAGCCTGGCGGCGTGGATTCAAGAGAACAAGCAGGCAATCGCGCGCTCGCTCGGAGCGCCGATTGGCGGGTTCGCGAGGAACTTTCTGCACACCATCGTCACGCTCTCCATCGCGTTCCTGACGATGTTCTTCCTGCTTCGGGACGGCGAGCGGCTGCGGGCGCCGGCGCTTGAGCTGAGCCCGCTCGAGCCGGCCCGCACCGAAGCGATCCTGGCCCGGCTGGCAAGGACCGTACGAGGAGTGTTCGTCGGCGTGGTTCTGGTCGCCCTGATCCAGGGCGCCCTGGCGACCGGGGCCTACTTCCTGACCGGGGTGCCGAACGCCTTCATGTGGGGGCTGCTCTCGACGCTGCTCTGCATGATCCCGCTAGTCGGAGCGCCGATCGTGTACGTGCCGCTCGCGATCGTGCTGTTCGCGCACGACAAGCCCGCGAATGCCGTCTGGCTACTCGTTCTCGGATTTGGCGTGGTCAGCCAAGTGGACAACCTGCTGCGCCCGTTCGTGATCGGCTCGCGCCTGGAGATGCACCCCGTGGCGGTGTTCTTCAGCTTGTTCGCCGGAATCCTGGCGATGGGCGCGATTGGCCTTTTCGCGGGGCCGATGCTGCTGGCTCTGCTGTTGGAGCTGATCGCGGACCTTCGCGAGCGACGCCGAACGGGCGAATCTCCGCAGGCCGCCTGATTCGAAAGCGATCCGTTCGAACGGACTCTCGAGTGCCCGGGATCAAGTTGGCTTCCCCCGAAACCTGGCCAGGATTTTGCGCCGCTTTGGGCCTAGCCGTGGCCGGCGGCACGGCGCTTGCATTGGGCTCGCCAAGACGGCGAGGCTCGGGCGATCGGTCGGACTCGCCGCTGAGGTGAGCATGAAGCGATTATTGGCATTTTCTCTCGCGGGCGCGCTCGCGTGCGCGTCCCAGGCGATCGTTCTCGACTTTGAAGGCTTTCCGGCGGGCACGTGGATGCGCGAGCAGTACTCCGGCCTCGGAGTGCACATCACTGCAAAGAACCTGAACTCGGGCCATCCCGACAAAGCGATCATCTTCGACTCCGCGCATCCGACGGGCGGAGACACGGACCTGGAAACCCCCGGCTACCATCCCTCCAATACGGTCCCCTACGGCAAGATCCTGATCCTCGCCGAAAACGACCGGGACAACAACCACGACGGACTGGTGGACGATCCGGACGACGAGGGCGGGCGGCCGGCGGGTTGGATTCGCTTCGCGTTCGACGCGCGCTTCTCCTCCGGCTACATAGACATGATCGACATCGAGGAGCAGGGCGGCACGATCGCATTCAAGTCTGGCGGAGACACCGTGCAGACGATCGGAATCCCCGCCGTTGGCGACAACTCGGTTCAGCGAATCGCTTGGTCCGGGTTCGAATTCGACTCGATGAAGGTCAACCTGGCGGGCTCGGCGGGCATCGGCGCGGTAAGCGTCGTTCCGGAGCCCAGCGCGCTCATCGGGCTGGCCTTGGCGGCCGGATTCGTGCTTCGCCGTCGCCGTTCGTAAAACTTACTCGCTTGGCTCGATTCTTCGGGCCAAGCGAAGCGCACGATCAGCGGACGCTCGCCCTCGCGCGGCGCGTGATCGCCGCCTCCACGAGACCCTTGAAGAGCGGGTGCGGCCGGTTCGGGCGCGATTTGAATTCGGGGTGGGCTTGAGTGCCGATGAAAAACGGGTGCCCGGGCACCTCGATCATCTCCACGAGCCGGTAGTCCGGAGAGACGCCGGAGATCGCCATCCCGTGCTCGGCGAGAAGCTCCCGAAAATCATTGTTTACCTCGTAGCGATGCCTGTGCCGCTCTTCGATGCGCGTCGAGCCGTAGAGCTTGTGCGCGAGCGTGCCGGCGGAAACGTTGCAGGGCCATGCGCCCAGGCGCATGGTCGCCCCCTTGTCGGTGACCTCCTTTTGTTCCGGAAGCAGGTGGATCACCGGGTATGGGGGGTTCTCTGCCATCTCCTCGGAATTCGCGCCTTCCAATCCGCACACGTTTCGAGCGAACTCGATGACCGCCATTTGCAGCCCCAAGCAGATGCCGAGGAACGGCAGGCCGGTCTCCCGGGCGTGCCGGATCGCCTCCACCTTTCCCTCGACGCCTCGTCCGCCGAAGCCGGGAGCGACGATCAGCCCGTCCGCGTTGCCGAGGAACTCCTCGGGCGGCCTGCCGTTCTCCAAGGCGTCACTCTCGATCCAATCGACCAGCACCCGGCAGTCGTTTGCGATCCCCGCGTGAACCAGCGCCTCGCCGATCGACTTGTAGGCGTCTCCGTTGCCGGTGTACTTCCCCACGACGACGATCCGGCACTGCCCTTTAGGGTTTTTCACCGTCTCGACGAGCTTCTCCCATTCGGCGCTGCTTGGCGGATCGCCCTCCAGTGCAAGTCGCTCCGCGACGAACGCCCCGAGTCCGGCCGATTCGTATCGAAGCGGGACCTCGTAAATCGTCTCAGCGTCCATGGATTCCACGATCGCGCGCTCGGGAACGTCCGTGAAGAGGCTGATCTTCTCCTTAACCTCCTTCGAAAGCGGCTCCTCTGTGCGGCACACGAGCACGTCCGGCGTGATGCCGATCTCGCGAAGGTTGATCACGCTGTGCTGGGTGGGCTTGGTCTTGATCTCGTTCCAAGGGCCGATCGTCGGAATCAAGGTTACGTGCACGAAAAGCGTGTTTTGATGCCCGACGTCCTTGCGCATCTGGCGGATAGCTTCCAGGAACGGAAGGCTTTCGATGTCGCCGACGGTTCCGCCGATTTCGGCGAGCACCACGTCCGCTTCCATTTGCCGTCCCAATTGGACGATGCTGTCCTTGATGGCAGTCGTGACGTGGGGAATGACCTGGACGGTGGCTCCGAGATAGTCGCCTCTCCGCTCCGCTTCGATCACCGACAAATAGATCTTTCCGGAGGTGATAGAGGAACCCTGGGTGCAGTTCACGTCCATGAACCGCTCGTAGTGGCCGAGGTCGAGGTCCGTCTCCGCGCCGTCGTCCGTGACGAACACCTCGCCGTGCTGGAACGGGTTCATCGTGCCGGCGTCCACGTTGATGTAGGGGTCGAGCTTCATCGGGGCGACCGTGAAGCCGCGGTTTCGAAGCAGCCGGCCGAGGCTGGCCGTGGTGATGCCCTTTCCGATCGAGCTGACCACTCCCCCCGTCACGAAGATGTACTTTGTTTGGCCCACGGCTGCCTTCCCCCTGGCACAAAGACGCCCGCGGCGGACGCAACGCCGCCGCCGGAAATGCGCCGGGAAGTTTTACGGATTATACGGGATCGCGTGCCTTTCGCGCGATAGATCGGCGAACTATCCGCTTGGCAGACCTCTGCTCGCGCCGAACCGATTCGCGTGTCGATCGGTCCGACTATTCAGAGCTGAGAGTCCGCTCTAGGTTCTTAGCTTGGAATTGTTGTAGAATGACTCTCGAGTCCGGCGGTTCCGGCCGCTGCGCGGTAGGTGTAATCATGAGACTCCGTACGCTTTTTGTTTTCTTTCTCGCAGGGCTCGTCGGCTTTGCCCTTGCCCAATCTCGGTATGTGGAAGGGGAGGTGCTTGTCAAGTTCAAGGCAGGCTACGAGGTCGCCGCACAAGCGGCCAACGTTTCTATCGGCGCGCGCGTGACCGGCGGAGTGCCGGACATCGGCGTTACGAAGGTAAAGCTTCCTCCCTACGTTTCCGTTCCGGCCGCCGTGCGCATGTACCGCTCCAAGAGCTACGTGGAGTACGCCGAGCCAAACGGGATCTGGGACCTCCATTTCACTCCAAACGATCCTCTTTTCGCGCAGCAGTGGCAGCACCCTAACGTGCGCACGCCCCTGGCATGGGACATTAACCAAGGTTCGAGCACCGTGGTCATCGCGATACTCGACACGGGCGTGGAAGCCGCGCATCCGGACCTGTCGTCGAAGCTGGTCCCAGGCTGGGATTTTATCAACAACGATCCGATCCCCGAAGACAACGCGGGTCACGGAACGCACGTCGCGGGGCTCGCGGCAGCGGCGACGAACAACGCCATCGGAGTGGCTGGAACCGGCTTCAATTGCCGGATCATGCCCGTTAAGGTTTGCGAGGTGTTCTGTCCCTGGGACGTCGTGGCGAACGGAATCACCTTCGCAGCCAACAACGGCGCCAGGGTCATCAACATGAGCTTAGGCGGCTCGTCGCCGTCCACCGTTCTCGAGAACGCGGTCAACTACGCCTGGGGAAGGAACGTGGTGATCTTGGCCTCGGCCGGTAACTCGGGAGGCACCGGACTCCTTTATCCTGCCGCATACGCGAACGTCATCGCGGTCGCCTCGAACAACCAAGACGACAGCCGCTCGAGCTTCAGCACCTATGGAAGCTGGGTCGAAGTGACCGCGCCCGGAAACAACGTGCTTAGCACGATTCCAGGCGGCTACGGAAACAACTCGGGCACGTCCATGTCCTCGCCGGTGGCGGCGGGTGTCGTGGGCTTGATCTGGAGCGTCTCCGGATCCAGCGCCGTGAACTCCGCGATTCGAAACACGTTGGAGACCACCTGCGACCCGGTTCCCGGCAATTACGTAATGCGGGGCCGAATCAACGCACAGAGGGCGCTCTTGAACGCGCCGATCTTCGTAGACGTGCCGCTCAACGCGACCGACGCCTGGGCGCGCGTGGGAGGCTTCCAGTTCGGCGGAGCGAAGTCGCTGCACTTCCGCGACAACGACTTCTTCATCGTGGAGAGCGAGCCGGTGCCAGGCTTGGGCCAGATCGCCGAGATTCAGGCGACGTACAGAGCCACCATGGCCGCGTCGAGCATCGTCACGCTCACGGCGGAAGTCAACGCGCAAGCGGTAAGCGGTGCGACGGGCTTCCTCTACGCGTACCGCTGGTCGCAGAACCAGTTCGTGTGGCTGAAGTCGTTCCCGATGACGGGCTCGAGCGCGCCTTCTACAGTCAGCGTCACGCTGCCGCAGCCGTACTCGAACTGGATCAACGGAAGCGGAGACATTCAGCTCGTGGTGCGATCGCTCGGCGCGCGCAGGCAGCCGCTGATCTACGACTTCATGTTGGATCGCCTTCGGCTGATCGCCCGCGTTCGGCAGTAGGCGCACCGCGCAGAGTCCATCAAGTTCGCCGGAGGAGCGCGCTCCTCTGGCGAACTGCTCTCTTGGGGCGGCAATTCGCGCCGAAGCCGGTACTCGGGCGTCGGTAAACTCCCCGCGATGCCCGGATGGCTCACAAGCGTCGGCATGGAGGTCCACGCGGAGCTGAACACGCGCTCCAAAATGTTCTGCCGCTGCTCCGTGGCCTTTGGAGGCGAGCCGAACACGCGCGTATGCCCGGTGTGCCTCGGCCTTCCCGGCTCCCTTCCGGTCCCCAACCGGGCGGCTATCGAGAAGGTGCAGCTAACGGCGCTGGCCCTTGGCTGCAAGCTCGCCCGCACTTCGGTGTTTCATAGGAAGAACTACTTCTATCCGGACCTGCCCAAGGGCTACCAGATCAGCCAGTACGGCGAAGAGAACCCTCTCGGATTCGGCGGCAAGCTGGAAATACCGTCCAAGGATGGCAAGAGCAAGACAATCCGTATCCGCCGCGTGCACTTGGAAGAAGACACCGGGAAGCTGATCCACCTCCCTGGAGGCGGCTCGGGCGTGGACTACAACAGGTCCGGAGTGCCTTTGATGGAGATCGTCACCGAGTTTCCTCCGGACATCGAGTGCGCCGAGGAAGCGAAAGAGTATCTAGTTCAGCTGCGCTTGATCCTGCTGTACCTGGACGTGAGCGACTGCAAGATGGAGGAGGGCTCTCTGCGATGCGAGCCCAACATTTCCGTGCGGCCGGTAGATTCCGCCGAGTTCGGCGTAAAGACCGAGCTGAAGAACTTGAACAGCTTCCGAAGCGTTCAGCTTGGAGTCGAACATGAGGCCGAGCGCCAAATCGCGATCCTGGAATCTGGAGGCACGGTTGCGCAGGAGACGCGCGGTTGGAACGAAGAGCGGCTCGAAAGCTTTCCGCAGCGTTCCAAGGAGTTCGAACAGGACTACCGTTACTTTCCCGATCCCGATCTCGTTCCAATGGAGTTCGGCGAAGACGAGATCTCTGGACTTCGAGCGCGACTGCCGGAGCTTCCGCTCGAAAAGAGCCGAAGATACGGGGAGAAGCTGGGCTTGGGCGCAGAGGACGCCAGGATGCTCGTCGCGGACCCGCATTGGGCGGCGTACTTCGAAGAGGCGGTCTCTTTAGGCGGCGAAGCGAAGGCGATCTGCAACTGGATGAACTCCGACTTGGCCAAACTCCTGAACGAGACTGATACGGACATCCGTCAAAGCCGTGTGAGCCCGGCTTCGTTGGTAGAGCTGACGGAACTGGTGTCGACAGGGCGGATCAGCGGGAAGACTGCAAAGGAGGTCCTCGCAGACTCCTTTCGAACCGGCCGAGGGCCGGCGGAGATCGTTGCCGAGACCGGGAGGACCCAGGTCTCCGACCATACGCTCATCGAGGTTTGGTGCAAGCGCGCGATCGACGAGAACCCCGGCCCGGCAGAGAAGTTCCGAGCGGGGCAAGAGGGTACGCTTGGCTTTCTCGTCGGCCACGTCATGAAGCTGAGCGAAGGACGAGCGAACCCTCGCATGGTGCAGGACACACTTCGCCGACTGTTGGAGGCGGAATGAGGCGCTTCGGCCGCCTGGCTGCACTGCTCTTCGCGCTTGCCGGATTGTTGTCGGGTGCGCCTAGCTCCCAAGGGGGCTCCGACGACGTTCGCATGAAGTACCTCTGGTCGCAGATTCGCGACCGCCTGCAGCAACAAAACGACATTTGGTTCGACGTCGGGGACTTTCCGCGCTGCATTCAGACGCTGCGCCTGATGGTGGTGGTCTACCCCGGCGACTACCAAAACGCGACAAACCTCGGCTGGCTGCTCGAGAGCATCGAGGAAGACGACGAGGCGCTGTCCGTGTACATCCGCTATCGAAACCAGAATCCCGAGGACCCGGACGGCGCTTGGCCCGAGGCGAATTTCTATTTCCAAAAGAAGGCGTTCGCCAAGATTCCCTCCCTCTTGGAGTCGGCGATCAAGAGGCGCCCGGCTCCTCACCCCAACACGTTCCGCACTTTGGCGCACGCGTACGAACGGCTCGGCCTATTGAAGGACTCGAAGCGCGTTTGGGAGGCGCTCCTCGCGCTGACTCCCAACGACGGCGCCGCCAAGCGGAACCTTGAGCGCGTGAACTCCAAGATATCAGGCGGGGGCTCGCCTCCACCTGCCCGGACCCGCGGCTGATCGTATCGCGCCCGCGATGCGTCTCGATCTGCGGCCGTCCGCACGGCCCTCCCCCGAGGAATGCCGGGTTTTGAGGCCAACTCGTCGCGGCACCGATGAGCTCCTCTCCCGAACCTGGAATTCCTTTGCATAATGCTCTACGGGAGCCGCCCATGGAGCGCCTGAAAGAAGACGAGCTAGACCCAAAGAAGCTGCCGGTGTCCTTCCGAGGATTCGACCGGCGCGCGGTCGCGGAGCTTCTGAAGAAGGTGGAGGAAACGCTTCAGGTCGTTGCCTCGGACGTGGACCAGGCCCGTCTGGAGGCCGCGGAGCAGCGGAGCCGCGCGGAACGCGCGGAGGCGGACCTGGAGGTCCTGCGCTCGGACGAAGGCTCGCTGAAAGAGGCGCTGCTCACCGCCCAAAAAGCCTCCGAGGAGATCCGCGCCAACGCCCTTCGCCAAGCCGATCACATCCTAGAAGAGGCTCGTCAACAGGCGGCGCGAACGGAATCCGAGCTGCAAGAGCGATTGAACGACATTCGGTGGGAGCTGGAGAAGCTCAGCATCGACCGCCAGCGGTTTCTGAACTCTTTTCGAAGCCTGCTCGAGGAGTACCTTGCCGGTCTTGTGGAAGGCCATGCCCACGCGGCAAAGGGCTTTCCGGCCGGAGACGGCGCGGAAGCGGCGCCCGAAGCCGTCGTAGCCGCGCTCGAGCCGGCACCAGAACCAGAAGAGCCGGTGTCGGATAGGGAGCCGAGCGTCGGCGCGGAAGACGACGCGCCGCCTCAGGAGGCTTCCGAGGCGGCTTCGGAAGGTGGGTAGCCGCAAGGGCTCTTACGAGCTGAGCGTGCGCGTGACGCCCCGCGCAAGCGCCAACCGAATCGAATCCCAGCCCGACGGAAGCGTAAAGGCATGGGTAACCGCCGCGCCGGCCGACGGCGCGGCGAATGAGGCCGTCCTCGCGCTGCTCGCCAAGGAGCTGGGCATTCCAAAGAGCGCTCTCTCTATAGTCAAGGGCCACGCTGCCCGCAACAAGCGGATTCGAATCGCGCCTAAGGGGCGATAGCTGCGAACCGAACGGATCACGCCTAGCGGCGCAATCCCCGGCGCCCGAAGCTTCCCCCGACTCCCGCCAGTCGGGCGGTCCACGCCCATGGGGCAGGCGGAGAAGCCCCGTCGCTCCGAACGGGCGCAAATCGGCCTAAAATACAAAGGAAGGCGCGGGGACACCGCGCAAAGCCGACATGGACCCTTCGCAAACCCAGATTCTATCGAGCGATCCGAATCGCACCGTGATGGGCGCGGCGCCGACCATCAATGCGACCCAGACGATCAAGCCTGTCCAGTGCCCGGTCTGCAAGACGCACAACCCGGCGGGAATGATGTTCTGCGTCGAATGCGGGCTGATCTTCGACCGCGCCCTGCCGGACGACGCGTTCGGCGCGCCGCCCGTGCGCCTGCCAGTCCTGGTGGATTCGACAGGCAGGGAGCACCCGATTCGCGCAGGCGAGAACTTGGTGGGACGGGAAGGAGACGTCATGCTCACGGATCCCAAGGTAAGCCGAAAGCACGCGCGCATCCTCAGCAGCGACGGAACGTTTACGGTCGAGGACCTCGGAAGCACAAACGGCACGGAGTTGAACGGCGAACGGCTCGAGCCGGGCGAGGCGAAGCCCCTCCAACCGGGTGATAAGGTCGCGTTCGGCGGGATCGAGCTTTCGCTATCCATGCCTGGGCAGGCGGGCGCCACGGAGATGCTGTCCCCGCACGAGACCGCGATGGGCGCGCCGCCCAGCGCCGCGGGTGCGGAAGGGCCTTCGGCGGCAGCTGAAGCCGAAGTGGAGCCGAGCGATCCTAGCGGCGAGCTTCTGGAGGAGTCGGAAGGAGACTTCGAAGCGATTCAGGAACCTCCCTCGCCCGGAGAGCCCATTGTGGCCTTCTTGGTCCTCGACGGCGAGGAGAAGCCGCTCAAAGCCGGAGTGAACACTTTCGGCCGGAGGGCCGAAAACGACGTTTCCATTTCCGATCCGTACGTCTCCGGCTCGCACGGCCAGATCGAAGTCGAGCAGGACGGAATCTTCCTTACCGACGTCGGATCGACGAACGGCACGTTCTTGAACGGCGAGAAGCTGGAGCCGAACGCCCGAACGGCACTGCTGGAAGAGGACGAGGTGCGAATTGGAGGGCTGGTGTTCTCCGTCAAGCGCGCGCCGGACCCATCCGAGTAAGAATTGGAAGTCCGTCGCGGGCGCGGTTCTTCATAATCCAGGTGTCCCGGGATTCTTTCCGTTCCCTTTTGCCGAGAAGCCCGAGACGCCTTGGCCGAACATGGAAGAGATCACCGCCGAATACGCCACAGAGACTCTCGTAAAGGCGCCCGAGCTTCGCGTGGTCCCGAAGGTCACCGTAGCTTGCAAGACGGACCTTGGCCGTGTGCGCGAGAACAACGAGGACAAGTTCGAGTACTACCTGCCGGAAGACGAGCGCGAGCTTGCCTCGCGGGGTCTCGTGTTCGTGGTCTGCGATGGGATGGGCGGGCACGAGGCCGGCCAGATCGCCAGCGAGCTCTCGTGCAAGACTTTTCTACACGAGTACCTCAACCACCCCAGCTTCGAGCCGTCCGTGGCACTCGAATCCGCCGTGCGGGCCGCCAATCGCCTGGTGCTGGATATCGCGCGATCGATCCCTTCGCGGCGAGGAATGGGCACGACTCTGTCCGCTCTTGCCCTGCTCCAGGATTTCGCTTGGATCGCGCACGTCGGGGACACCAGGATCTATCGCGTTCGCGATGCGGCGCTCGAGCTGCTCACGGTGGACCACACGTGGGTCGAAGAGGCGCTGCGAACCGGGCTCATCGGGCCCGACGAAGTAAACACGCACCCGCATCGACACGTTCTCCAGCGGGCGATCGGCACGGAAGATAGCCTTCTCGTGGACGTCTTTCAGACGGACCTGCGCCAGGGGGACCTCTTTTTGCTTTGTTCGGACGGCTTGATGAACCACGTGCCGGACGAGCGCATCGAGGAAGTTCTGACCGAGTCGGCGCCGAGCGAGGCCTGCTGGCGCCTGGTAGGCGACGCTCTCGTGGGCGGCGGAAGCGACAACACGACCGTAATCGTCGTTCGCGTGGACTCCCTGGACCTGGTCGAACCTTGAGCGCCTTTGCCCAGGCGCGTTGGCAGGCCGGCGCTCCGTCCGCCGAATCCTGGAAGGGACGGGGGTCCCATCGAGGGCGGGCGCGGGCTCGGCATCTCCAGGTAAACCGGAACCGTGCGCCTGCTCGCAGTGCCCAATTGGTCCTTCGGCCGGGACCGCCGGCTTCTCTTTGAAATGCGCGAGGCGCTGGAGCGGCGTGGCCTGCGCATCCACTACTGCGCGTCCGACGTGGACCACAACCGGACCGTGACCGCATTCAGCGGCGAGCCCGCAGAGCTCCGAGACGGAATCCTGGAACTCTGCGCTCTAGCGTTCCCCGCGATCGACCTCGGGAGGCATGTTGGCGCGCATCCCCGGATCGGAGCGCTCGATGTTTGCCCCATCGTCCCGATCGACGAACCGCCCGTGCCGAGCGAGTCAGATGAGTTGCAGGAGTATGTGGAGTCGCTCGGCGCGGAAATCGCGGACAGATGGGGCGTGCCGGTCTACCTCTATGAGAAGTCCGAGCGCGGGCGGCACGAAGCCGACCTACCCTCGCTGCGACGAGGCGGATTCGGCGGTCTCTGGAACCGGGAGCTTCGGCCGGACTTCGGTCCGAGTGCGTACCATCCGCACCTTGGAGTAACGATCCTCGGCGTGCGGGACTTTCTTTTGGCGTTCAATGTAAACCTAAGGCCGGCGAACGGACGCGCGGCGGAAACCGTTGCCGAGCAGATTCGCGAATTGCGGCGCGAGGGCGACACTCGGTTTCTCGGCGTGCGGGCGCTCGGCTTCGCTCTGCCCACGCGTGAGCTCGCCCAGGTAAGTCTAAACGCGACGCTGCCGGACTTGACCGCCGTCGATCCGATCGTCGAGTACGTGATCGGAGAGGCGGCGAAGGCTCAATTGGTCTTCGCGGGCGCGGAGTTGATCGGCGTCATCCGGCAGCGCGACCTCTCGGGAGCGACCCGTCTGCCCGTCGAGCCCGCTCAGATCGTCGACGGAGTGCCCGATGAATCAAAGCTTTGACCTCGGGTTCCTCGGGGGCGGCCAGCTCGCCCGAATGAGCATCCAAGCGGCGCAGCGCATGGGTCTGTCCTGCCTCTCTCTCGATCCGGACGAGAATTCGCCCGCATCGCAGGTTTCGCAGTCGATTTCGGGCTCGCTCGACGATCCCGCGCGAATCGCGGAGATCATTCGCCGGTGCGATCGAGTCACGTTCGAGAACGAGTTCGTGCCGATCGGTGCCGTTCGCGAAGCGCTCCGCGAGGCGAACAAGGCCGAAGAGATGTTTTGTCCGTCGCTCGAAGCGCTCGAAACGGTGCAGGACAAGCTCCTGCAGCGGAAGGCGTACGAGCGTGCAGGGGTGTCCGTCCCAAGAGCAGCGCCGATTCCGGAAGGCGCTGCGAGCGAAGGTCTTGGGTTCGAGCTGCCCATTGTGCTCAAAAGCCGCTTCGGGGGCTACGACGGAAAGGGCACGCGGACGATCCGAGACCAGGGGGAGCTAAGCGCCCAGTCTCCCGTTTGGTCGAACGGAGGCTGGATGGCCGAGGAGTTCGTGCCGTTTCGACGGGAGCTTGCGCAAATGGTGCTCGTCTTTTCCGGCGGCGTGCGAGCGTTTCCGACGATGGTCTCCGTGCAGGTAGACCACGTCTGCGACCACGTCTTCCCGGCAGACACCAACGCAACGGAGGTTGCGGTGGCTGCGGCGGAGGCGATCGGCGGCCCTGGCCTCTTCGGGGTGGAGATGTTCGAAATGGACGACGGAAGGATACTGGTGAACGAGATCGCCCCTAGGCCTCACAACTCGGGCCACTTTACTCTGGACTGGGGCGGAATCAGCCAATTCGAGGCGCACGTGCGGGTAGCCATGGGCCTACCCGTCGCGGAGCCGAGAGGCGGCGACGTCTGTATGGCGAACCTACTTGGGATCGAGAACGCGGGCGACCACAAAAACGGCATGCGCGCGGCGATGGAGGACCCGGACGTGCGCGTCCATTGGTACGGCAAGTCGCACGCGCGTCCAGGAAGAAAGATGGGCCACTTGAACGTGCCGGGCGAGAACTGCGTCCTTCGGGCCTTGGACGCCCGCGAGCGCTTTTTCGCAGCATGGAGGGGCGGCTCGTAGGATCGCAGGGTAACCTCATCGAACCCCCGCGAGGTACGATTTCATGCCCCTTTCCGCTTCGATAACGGCCGCCGCGCTGCTTCTTTCCATGCCGACCGCGAAACAGGATCGCTTCGCATACCCCGAGTCCAAGCGTCTCGACCTCGTCGAGAAGCTGCACGGCATCGAGATACCCGACCCATACCGCTGGCTCGAAGACCCGGACGACGCGGAAACCCAAGATTGGATCGCCGCCCAAAACAAGCTGACTTTTGGGTATCTCGCGGCGATCCCGGCCAGAAAGCCGATCGGCGAGCGCCTGACCAAGCTTTGGAATTACGAGCGATTCAGCACGCCCTTCAAGCGGGCGGACAAGTACTTCTGGTTCAAGAACGACGGCCTTCAAGCGCAGTCCGTGCTGTATTGGGCGCCTTCCCTAAAGGCCAAGCCGAAGGTTCTTATCGACCCGAACAAGCTCTCCGAGGATGGAACCGTCGCGCTCTCGGGCTCCGAGGTCAGCGAAGACGGCAAGTACCTAGCGTACAGCGTATCCAGCGGCGGGTCGGACTGGCAGGAGTGGCGCGTTCGAAGCGTTGCAACCGGAAAGGACTTGAAGGACGTCGTCCGATGGAGCAAATTCTCGGGCGCCTCCTGGACCCACGACGGAAAGGGGTTCTTCTACAGCCGGTACGATGAGCCGCCGAAGGGCAAGGAGCTGGAGTCCTCCAACTACTACCACAAGCTTTACTACCACCGGCTCGGCACGCCCCAAAGCAAGGACACGCTGGTCTACCAGCGCAAGGACCAAAAGGAGTGGGGCTTCGACGGGACGGTAACGGACGACGGGCGCTATCTCATCGTCTCGGTGTGGCACGGAACGAATCCCGAAAACCGCGTCTTCTACAAGGACCTCAAGCGAAAGAACGCAAAAGTGATCGAGCTTCTGCCCGTCGCGGACGCGGCCTATGGATTCGTTGGCAATGACGGGCCCGTCTTTTGGTTCCTAACGGACCTTAAGGCGCCGCTTAGAAGGCTCATCGCGATCGACATTCGCAAGCCGGACCGAAAGCACTGGAAAACCGTCATCCCGACTTCCAAGGACACCCTCGAGTCGGTGAGCGCGGTTGGGGGAAAGCTCGTTGCCGGCTACCTTCGCGACGCAAGCGCGCGGATCGCGGTGTTCTCGAAAGCCGGCAAGCTGGAGCGCGAGGTGAAGCTGCCTGGTCTGGGCTCCGCCGGGGGGTTCGGAGGCAAGTGGACCGACGACGAGACCTTCTATTGGTTCACGAGCTTCAGCTATCCGGTGACCGTATTTCGGTACGACCTGAAGTCTTTCCAAAGCTCCTCGGTCTTCGTGCCGAAGGTCCAGTTCGACCCCGAAAAGTACGAGACGAAGCAGGTCTTCTATCGCTCGAAGGACGGCACGCGCGTGCCGATGTTTCTGACGCACAAGAAGGGCATCGCGCTGGATGGCAGCAACCCGACGCTGCTCTACGGCTACGGCGGCTTTCAGATTCCGCTAACGCCCGGGTTCTCCGTTGCGAACTTGGTTTGGATGGAGATGGGCGGCGTTTTCGCGATGGCGAACCTTCGCGGAGGAGGCGAATACGGAAAGTCCTGGCACGATGCGGGACGCCTGAAGAACAAGCAGAACGTTTTCGACGATTTCTTCGCCGCCGCCCAATGGCTGGTCGCGAACCGATACACGGACTCCGGCAAGCTTGCGATCCACGGCGGCAGCAACGGCGGCCTGCTCGTGGGGGCTTGCATCACGCAGCGGCCCGAGCTGTTCGGGGCGGCGCTGTGCGACGTCGGCGTACTCGACATGCTTCGTTTCCACAAGTGGACGATCGGCTGGGCGTGGGTCAGCGACTACGGCTCTCCGGACAAGAAGCCCGACTTCGAAGTGCTGCGAAAGTATTCGCCCTATCACAACCTAAAGGAAGGATCACGCTACCCGGCGACGCTGATTTCCACCGGCGACCACGACGACCGTGTGTACCCGGCTCACAGCTTCAAGTTTGCCGCGGCGCTCCAGCGGGCGCAGGCTGGCGAAGCGCCGGTTCTGATAAGGATCGAAACGCGAGCGGGCCACGGGGCGGGCAAGCCCACCCAAAAGATCATCGACGAGATCGCGGACCAATTCTCGTTCTTGGTTAAGAACCTCGGAGTCGAGCTGCCCGACAGCTTTGGGAAGTAAGGGCCGATGCGGCCCTCGGGTTCATACTTCGCTCATTGAATCGAGCGATCCTCATCGTACTGGACGGTGTCGGCGCCGGCGCAGCGCCCGACGCTGCGGAGTTCGGCGACCCCAACGAGCCTTCGACGCTGCTTCACGTCTGGGAGGCGGCGGGCGGGATTCGCGCGCCGAACTTGGCTGCGGCGGGTTTTCTCTCTGCGGGACAGATCACGGACGACAGATTGCGGCGGGCAGGGCTCCCTACGCCGCGCGAAGCGGCCCCCCCACCCGGTTCCCCCGATGAATCGGGGTCACCGGCCTCCCCCTCGAGGGGGGAGGCGGGATGGGGATATGGCCGGTTGAAGCCGCTGTCCAAGGGGGGAAAGGACTCCGTAACGGGCCACTGGGAGATGATGGGGATCGTTCTGGACGAGCCCTTTCCCACATACCCAAACGGCTTCCCGATAAAGCTCATAAAGGAGTTCGAGAAGCGGATCGAGCGGCAAACGCTGGGAAACCGCGCGGCGAGCGGCACGCAGATCATCCAGGAGCTCGGCGGGCTTCACATGGAAACCGGATTCCCAATCGTCTACACGAGCGCCGACAGCGTGTTCCAGATCGCCTGCCACGAGGAGATCGTGGCCGTAGAACTGCTGTATGAAATGTGCGGAATCGCTCGCGATGTATGCATTCCGCCGAACGGAGTGCAACGGGTTATAGCCAGGCCTTTCGTCGGCTCTCCGGAAGCCGGATTCACGCGCACGGACGGACGAAAGGACTTCCCGCTGCCGCCACCAAGGAACCTCGTGGACGAAATCGGCGACGTGTTCGGGATCGGCGTCGTGCCGGAGCTCTTTTGCCATCGAGGCTTTCGCGAGGTTCCTCGCACGCAAAGCAATCCCGAGCACGTGAAGACGATGTGGACGGCGCTCGAGTCCGACGCACGCTTCATCTTCGCCAACTTCGAGGACTTCGACATGCGCTACGGGCATCGCAACGACGCCCTTGGGTTCGCACGCTGCCTGGAGGAGTTCGATTCGTTCCTGGGCGAGCTGCTGGAAATGCTCCGGGCCGGCGATCTTCTAGTCCTTACCGCCGACCACGGAAACGATCCGACCGACGAGTCCACAGACCACTCCCGCGAGTTCGTGCCGTTTGCGGCTTTCGGTTCTCCGGAGCATGAAGGGGACCTGGGGGACGTCGACGGATTCGCGTTCGCGGGCGAAATCGTAGCCCGGCATCTTCGAAAGCAGTAAGTCTCGGCGCGCTTCGAACAGCGCAAACGGACAGGCTGGCGTCGCTATGCCCACGCCGAATCGAAACGGGCGGCGCGGAGACTGCCACTTCCCCGCAATTGTGCCGGCCCATTCCCTTGGCTTGCACGGAACTAAACGACTGGAGGGTTAGATGGGCACTTCGTTTAGGGCTCGGCTCCTTGTCGTCTTGGGTTCGGTTCTGATTTCGGCATGTGCCCATGCCGGACCCACCGCTCTTTTCTTGATTCCGATCTCGGACGTCCTCAAGCACCGGGAGGCGTTCGTGTACCTTGGCACACAAGGCAATGAGAGGAACGTCGACAAGAAGTACTACCATTACTTCGCAGCGACGGTCGGCGTGTTCGACTGGCTTGAACTGGGGGTCGACGACGACCTCGAGGGCCTTACCACGTACAACTTCAAGGTCAACCTCTTTCAACGCCCGAAACAAGCGCCCAAACTGGGCCTGAGCGTGGGCGCGACTGGGATGAAGGACCGAGATTGGGACCCTTACGCGGTTGCCAGCTATGATCTCAAGAACGGGCGCCTGCACGGCGGAGTCTGGAGCATCGGCGGGGTCAACCGGGGCTTTGCGGGCGTGGACTTCCCGGTCGGCAATTCAACGGCTACGATCGAGTACATCGGCGGCCCTGGAGCCACCACATGGGCCTCGCTCTTCGTGCCGGTCGCGAAAGTCGAGGGCCTCGGCGTGCTCGTGGCGGTCGGATTCCCGTCGAAGCGCTCGGACGGGATCCAGCACTCCGCCCTGATCTACTACGCCTTCCGGCTCTAGCCTCGGGCGATTCGTTTGATCCGGTGCCGGTCCACGGCCCGGTCGTCGCGCGCCTCGGCCGGCAGCGAAATTCTGTCGCCAACCGCGAATCGGTCCCGAACGCGCAGGCACATAGTGTGGTAATCGCCGCGCACGCGGATCGTGAGCCGGCGTCCGTCGCGCTCGAGCGTGAGGTCTTCCTTTACAAGGTGGCCGAGCTTGCCCGCGAAGAAGCTCTCGCGCGCAACGTCCCGAATCACGTACTCTTCGGAACCGGCGCTGGTAGCGACAAAGCCAATAGCCAACGGCAGAGAACAAAGCAAGGCATGCATGCCCTATCTTAACTCGGGAGTTGCCCAGAGCCCAAACGAGAACCGAAGAAACCCTCCCAAATGCGAGGTATCAGGCAGCCTTGCGAAGCCCGCTTGGGGACTCCAGCCGCAACTCGGATGACGCCAGATCCAGCACGAATGCGAGCAGGCGCAAGTAGCTTTCCGGCAGGGTGAACAGGAGTCGTCGGGTCGGCGGGCCCTTCTTGATGCCCGTCACGGTGCGAAACGCGTCGGTGACTTCCTTGGCGTTTGGGCCCAAGCGCTCCAGAACCGCCTTCATCGGCACGTCGAACGCTCCGTAGTTGTCCTTGCAATTGGAACGCAACAAGAGCGCCTGCTCAAGGACTCTGGCCAAATCTGCCCGGCAAGCGGAACCGATCGCCTGGACCGTGTCCGCGCAGGGCAGCTCCAAGCCGGACAGTTCGCCCAGGAAGTGAGAAGCGAAGGTGCGTGCGGTTCCCAGCAGAGTCAGCTGCTCGGTCGTGAGAGGAGAGGGATCGAGGAGCCAGATCGGCATGATCTGCTTCGAGAACTCGATCAGGCTCAGATCGCCGTAGACCCGCGCCTTAGACGCCTCGAGGACCACGCGCTCGCGAGTTAGCTTGAGGTCGTTGGGCCAGCGGTGGGCGAAGAGGCTTCGAATGCAGGCCGGCGTAAGGGAATCGAGAAGCTTGCCGCTAACCTCTCCGTCGATCTGCACCACTCCGTACAGAATCGGCACGACCTGGCTTCCCGCAAAGAACTCGACGCATAGCGCTTGCGCGACCGCGTACGTGCCCGACTTCGGCTCCAGGTAAGCCTTGCTGAAGAGCTCTGCGTCCACTTGAAACATGGCCCATCGAACGGCGCAGTCGAGCTTCCAGGACAGCTTGCCCCGAAGCTCGCGCCGCGGGACGGATATCTCGCGGTCGCAACGGGCGCACTCGATCTCCACTTGATCCTTGCCAACACGCACGACGCGCGTGCCGACGATCCGCCTGCATGACGGGCAGATTGGGTAGTAGAGGGCCTGGGGCGTGTAATCGGGGAATCGCCGCGCAAGAAACGCTTCGATCTCTTCCCGCCGATCGAGAACAGTGTCCACCGCCGCCAAGTAGGCGCCGCTTTCGTAAAGGCGCGCGGTGCTGACGAGATTCGGACGGCACCCAATGCGGGTAAGCCGTTGAAGCAGCGCCTCTTCGAAGTGCGCCGCGAACGAGCCGTGGCATCCCCATGGATCGGGCACGAGATCGATCGGCCTCCCGCAGTATCCGGCGAGGTGCGCGATCAATTCTGGGTCCTTGTTTACGGCGATGCGAAGCTGGCCCTCGGTCAGCGGGTCGAGGCTATCGTCGAACAGCAGGTTGTGCGCCACATGCCCGGCCCGGGAAAGCGCCTTCGCCGCTTCGTCGGCGACCACGAACTCCCGAAGGTTTCGTTCGTCGCCCAGGAAGGCGCAAGTCGTGCCGGTCGCGACCGTTACGGTCACCCGCCCTTCGAACCGCCGGAGCAGCTGGTTGGCGTCGGATATGGACGCGATGGAGGTCCCCCGACTGCCCTTCGTCAGGGACTCGTCGAATGCCCGCTCGACCATCTAGGCGGCCTCTTCCTCCTGCGCGCTCCCCTTGGTGAGGTTCGGCAGCCTGGCTTGTGCGGCCTTGACAAAGGCGAAGGCGATGGTGGGGTCGAACTGCGTGCCAGTGTTCTTGCGGATTTCGTCGAGCGCGGCTTCCCATGTCATCCCCTTGCGGTAGGGGCGGTCGGTCGTCATAGCGCTGAACGCGTCCGCGACCGCGAGAATCCGTCCGAGCAAGGGAATCTCTTCCTTTGCAAGCTGGTCCGGATAGCCCATTCCGTCCCACCTCTCATGGTGATAGCGAACGCCGTCGACGATGGCGCTCATCTCTGGAATCGCGCCGACGATCAGGCTGCCGAGGTCCGGATGCCGCTGCATGATTTCGAACTCGGCAGGGGTGAGACGTCCCGGTTTTCGCAAAACCTCATCCGGCACGCCGATCTTTCCTACATCGTGCAGAAGGCCCGCCAGCCGGACGGTTTTCATCGTCTCTTCCGAAAGTCCAAGCTCTTCGGCAATCCAGATGGCGTACTCGGTCACGTCCTCCGAATGCTTCCTGGTGTAGCTGTCTTTGTTGTCGACGGCCACGATCATGGCGTCCAGAATCTGGTACGGGCCCTCGGATCGAAGGGACTTCTGCTCCTTTTGGAGCTCGGACGAACGGACGATTCCTTCGCGGTCACCTTTGGCTCGATACATGTTCCAGTCGGCGGATGAGATGAGCTCGTTGGGCTTGTTACCGTCCTCAGGAAGCGCCGCGATACCGCAGCTCAGCCCGATCGGAACGGCCCGCTCCGAGTCTCCGTGGTCGAATCCGACGTCCGCCAGCCCTCTGCGCAGTCTCATGGCGAGCTCGTTCGCGGCCGTTCCGTCGTCTCCGGGCAGAACTACCACGAATTCGTCGCCTCCGTATCGCGCGACGATCGCCCCTGCCGGGCAGGTTTGCTGCAAGGTCAACGAGACGGATTTGAGGACCTGGTCGCCTTGCACGTGCCCGTAGTGGTCGTTGAACAGCTTGAAATTGTCAAGGTCCATCATCAGCACGCTGAGCGGCGAACCTTCGGAAGTCGCCTTCTGGATCGCCGCGCCGAATCGGAGATGGAAAGCGCGATGGTTGAGCAGGCCCGAAACCGGGTCCTTGTCCGCCATATCGAGCGCTTTTGCGTGCTCGCGTGCGTTCTCGAGAGCCATGCCTGCTTCCAGGCCGATGCTTTCGATCAGCTCGAGGTCCTTCGCGCTGAACGCCCCGTCCCAGCGAATTGCACCGAACATGCCGAGCTGGCGCCCCTGAAACGTCAGCGGCGCCAGGAGACAGGTGATGGCCTGTTCGTCATTGTCCGCGCCCGAATAGAATTGAACCGCTTCGGCGCGCTGTCGCAAGGGCTGGCCGAGCACCTTAGAAGAAACGTCGGCCCTGCTCTCGAGCCCCCTTTGAATAGCGACCGAAGCTTTGAGCTCGCCGTCGTTCTGTTCTTCGACCGTCCAGATGACCACGGCGTCCGCCTCGAGCGCCTCTTGCCCTTGGAGGGCGGCTTCCTCGAGCACCTTGTCCACTCGGAGCGTGTTGCTGACCGCCTTGGTGAACCGCTGCATGCAGGACAGCTGCCGCGTTCTGGCTTGAACCCGCTCCTCCAGGTGTTCGTTGGCTGCGGTAAGGCGACGTGTAAGGCTCATGTTCTCCATTAGCGCGGCGATCTGGCGGATCAGCACCAGCACCAAGAGACCAAACCTCGGAGTGACCTGGCCGTGCTTTTCGAAGTCGAAGCCCACCAGGACGGCAAGCGCTGCGAGCACCGCGATGTAGGGCCAAAACAGCCCAAACAGCGAGCCAGTACCGCGCGGTTGCGGCGCCGTGTCCGACTCATGGAGACTTCCGTCGGGTTTCCAAAGGATGCTCAGTGGCGCGAAGGCGATGGCGAGGTAGCCGAAGGACCAGCCCCAGTCGCTCCAGTTGCCCGTTTGATACGCGTTGTCCAGACTGAGGAACGTGAACACGGTGTCCGCGAAGGTCAGCATCAGCGTGCCGGCCAGGATGAAGACCATGGAGCGCCTCATGGCCTTGTTCGTGCTCGACGAGTAGATGAGCACCATGGAGATGAACAGGAGCGCGATGTCCCCGAGGGGGTAACCCACGCTGATGAGCCTGCCGATGAGCGTGACTTCGGTGTCCTCCCACAGCCTGGCGATGATGAAGTACCAGGAGAGGGCGCCGAAGCTGCCCGCGGCGATCGCGCTGTCCATGAGAATCCTGGCGCGCCCGACGGAGCCCACGTCCCTAAAGAGAAGAAGCACGCCCGAGATCAGACACGGGAACATGCCTAGGTAGCCCACGTCCGCCCAGCCGGGGAACGGCACATCGATTCCCAGGATGCTCTCGTACAGCGTCCAGGTGCTTTGGCCGAGCGCGAAGGAGAGGCACCCCAGGCCGATCAGAAGCCACGCCGCGCGAGAGGTCTTCGAGCGATGCTGCCAGCGAAGGGCGAAGTAGAAATTACACGCTGCAGCGAATGCCGGCGGAAGGATCTGGTAGACGTTGAAGAACGCCTGGTAGAAGTCCGGGGTGCCCGGACGCACCATGAGCATGAACACGAAGACTGCCGCGTACAGTCCCGATGCCCCAACGATAACGCGCTGCGCGAGCGAAAGCCTGCTCCAGCCCATTGAGCCCTCCTTCGTCCCTTTTTCCACATCGGGGCACCGTTGGCGAGGGGAGCGGCGCGTGGGCGAGCCGAATACAGTAATTGAACCGGCAAGCCCGATAATCGTCTTTATGCGCGGCGGCGCGGAACTGGGCGAACTTTGGGAGCGCGCCAGCCTCCTATGCGGGCAGCGGTCCGGCAGCGGAGAGCTGCACGTCGCGCGAGCGGCGTTCGATGCTTCACCTGTGCAGCGGATTCACCTTGTCTCTGAGAAAGAGCTGCGCTCGGCATTCGCGCAGCGCGGTCCCGCGCGCGAGTTCGACTCGGACAGATTCTGCAAGCTTCTCACAAGGGCTCTGAAGCGGCGCCGAACACTGCTGAAGGAAGCCATCACGCTCGAAACCGGGTTTGTGGAGCGCGACGCCGACGAGCTTCTCGAAGCGACCTTCGCGTTTCTGAATGGGATTTCGAACCGATACGCGCTGCCCACGGAGCGGGTCGCACTTCACTCTTATCCGTTTCACGGCGACACCCGTTCGATTAGGCTGGGATTCGCTCCTTGGGGCCTCGTCGCGATCGTGCTTCCGCACAATGCTTTTCTCCCCTTAGCCGTAACTTGCGGGCTGAGCGCGCGCGCATGCGGAAACCACGTCGTTCTGAAAGCGCCGCTTCAGTCCGCTAGGTCCGCTGCAATCCTGGCGGATGCGTTCTTGGACTCCGGTCTCGAATCGGAAGGAATCTCGATCGTCCTTGCGCGGGGCAGAGAGTTCGCTGCGTCGTTCCTCGAATGCGAACGCTCCGGCATGCTTCATTTCTTCGGCTCTTCGGAGCCGGTTGCCGAGCTAGCGTCGAGGTCGTTCCAAGCCGGGAAGCACGCGGTTTTCGAGTGCGAGGGAAACGTTTGGGCGTACGTCGGCCCCGACGCGCCGGCATCCACGGCTGACCTGCTGCTGTCCGGAACTATCCGATTCAACGGTCAAACATGCACTTCGGTCAATGGCGTCGTCGTTCATCCCGAGCTCTTTGCGACTGTGAGAGACGAGTTGGGGGATCGAGTCTCGAGCCTCGTCACAGGCGATCCGAAGGACCCGGCTACCCAAGTCGGACCTCTTTTCGACGAGCAGCTCGCCGAGAGAAACCTGCAAATTCTCTCGAACAGCGGGGGAAGGCTGTTGTGCGGTGGCGGCGGATCCGGTTCGCTCCTCTTTCCCGCGCTCATTGAAAGCCCCGACCCTCGATCGGAGCTCGTTTCCGAAGGGGTCTTTGGCTGCGCGCTTTGGATCGCATCGGGAACCGAAGAAGACTTCGTCCGTTTGTGGCCCTCCAACCGTTTTCCCTTATGCGCGGCCGTATACGAGGGGCCTGATTCGCGCGACGCGTGGCTAAGCCGGCTTCCGAATCTGGCTCGCCTTTGCGTAAATGGCGACCCGAGCCACGAGGACCCATTCGAGCCTTGGGGCGGCTACCCTTGCTCGGGCAACAGTCCGGTGGCGGTTTGGATCGACAAGTATCGGCGAACCTGCCAGGTCGACGCGCCGACCCGAGCGCGAAGGAGGCTGGCCCGGAATGTCCGAGGTGCGGATCGGAAGGCTGCTTGAGCCAGGCCAAAAGTGGCTCCGGGAGCGTTCTCCGTTAGGCCTCAGACCGAAATCGCCGACCCCTTCACTCGGCGACTCGGCTTGACACCCGAGGTTGGCCGAATCGTTCCTCTCGTAATGGGTTCGCTCGCTCTCTTGCCCGTGGCCGTCCCCACGCCGCCCGAGAGGAAGGCATGGCGCCCGCATGTACCTTTCAGGAAGCCGGACACGGGCCCGAGTTTATGGGCGCGTAGGCACACAACTCGTCGACGACGTTCGGGTTAGAAAGCCGAACTTACGACGCGGCAAGGGCTTGGTCTCCAGCACGACCCGTACTCAAGCCATGCGGATCGGGCGATTCGAGACGCCTGGCTGCATGAAGCCGTGGGTCGGCGATCGGGGATCCCGCTTTCGTCGCCGCGGGGATTCTCGTCCGTTCAAGAACACTGGTCGGGGCGACACGATTTGAACGTGCGACCTCTTCCACCCCATGGAAGCGCGCTACCAAACTGCGCCACGCCCCGACTCTCTTAACTTGCGGCACCGACTGCCTTTCGCTCGGCAACGCCGAACGTGCGACCTTCCCGACTCCATCGGGACGCGCACCCAAACTGCGCCACGCCCCGACTCTCTTAACTTGCCGCCGAACGTGCGACCTTCCCGACTCCATCGGGACGCGCACCCAAAC
>Ga0187892_10000826_pt1 | contig 77276 bp, 61 predicted proteins | sample MA1701073metaG_FD_139345 | JGI IMG/M metagenome (GOLD analysis project Ga0187892, IMG submission 139345) | Bio-ooze microbial communities from a basaltic lava cave in the Kipuka Kanohina Cave System on the Island of Hawaii, USA - MA170107-3 metaG ... | reverse complement strand
GCGAGCAAGCCCAGATGCGCGAAGCCGCGGAGCGCGTCGCGAGACATATCAGGTAGATAGGCGAGCGACGAGCGAGCACGCGACAAAGCAGATGGGCTGCGCAGCAACTTTTGCAGAGCTTCCCTAACGGCGCCCCGCCGCGATACCGTTTGGGGGCATAGGGACCCGTAGCTCGCGGATCGGTGCTAGAGATACTCTGATAAGGGCCGCGGAGGAACGATTGAAAGCCGTAACCACGGCCCCCTCGAGGGGCGGGGCCGTGGTTTCGTTGCTGTTACGGTTGGCCGGGATCGTCGGGGTAGTAGTCGGACCCGAGCGCCTTCACGGCTGCTTCCGCATGGGTCGTGGCGACTTTGGCATCCCCCTTCTTGCCTTCAGTAATGGCTTCAGCCAAGTGCCCGCTGCCTTCTTGCAGTTTAAAACTGGTGAAATCCTTCTGGGCCATGATGGCATATTTCTGCGCCTCCTCCGCATGCGTGACGAGCCCAGCGGCGTCGCCCTGCTTGCCGGCCGCTACTGCCTGCTTAGCATGCTCGAGCGCCTTCCCCTGGTTCGCAGACTCCACACCCGGCGGCGGTTTTTGTGCAAAAGCACCGACTCCAAATATGGTTAACGTTACTGCGACCAGTGCGGCGAGTGTCTTTTTATAGGTCATGTTGGTTACCCAGTTTCGGTTGAATGAGTTTGCAGTATATCCGAAAGCCAGGTCCAAGAACATTTCTAGGAGATTCCGATCACCCCAAGTCCCTACGTCAGAACGCATAACAAGCCGAGTAGAGATCCTTCGCGGGGGCCGTTCGAATGTAAGCGTCTTGGAGCCCGGCCTCAGACTTCACCGGACACCTGCCCATCACACTCGGCGAGGAAGGTGATGAGATTCTCCCTGAGACCGTAATACTTGGGGGGTGTTCCAGGAGCATTTTACGTTTGCGCGGGCGCGGCAGGTCCACCTCCATGATTCGGCCGACCCTAGCGCGCGGCCGGTCGGTCAAATGGGCAGTCGGAAGCTCGCTCCATGCGCCGTTATGTTACCCTAGGCCACCTTGTGACCAACGTACCGAAAATGGGGACTACGGGCGTCGTCTTGGTATGCAACTTCGCGGGTAACTATTGGTGGACCTTTCAAGAGCACTGCCATGCAGACGAGCGGTGACCAGGGTGCGGATAACGGCGGCAGGCCACCATTGTTGTCGGTGGTAGTCCCCGCCTATAACGAACAAGAAGTGGTCAGAAGTTTTCAACAGCGCCTAGCCCTCGTACTCGATAGATTCTCCGAAGAGACGGAAATCATCTACGTTAACGACGGCAGTACCGACGGCACGCTAGCGGTCCTGCACGAATTGCGAGCCCATGATCCCCGCGTGGCCATTTTGGATTTGAGTCGGAATTTCGGGAAAGAGATTGCGATGAGCGCCGGCCTCGAACATGCGCGCGGCGAGACCGTCGTGATCATCGACGCGGATCTGCAAGACCCGCCGGAGGTGATCCCCGAGTTCGTCAGAGAGTGGCGGAACGGTTACGACGTCGTTTACGGCAGGCGCATTGCTAGAGATGGCGAAAGCTGGTTAAAGAAGCTCACTGCGTTTGGGTTTTATCGTTTGATCCAAGCAGTGAGCCCGGTCAAGATCCCGGCTGATACTGGCGATTTCCGTTTGCTTAGCCGGCGCGCCGTGGACTCCCTCGGGCTATTTCGCGAGCAGCACCGCTTTATGAAGGGGCTGTATAGTTGGATCGGCTATCCGCAGAAAGAGGTCCTATATCGGCGTGATCCCCGCTGCGCCGGAAAGACTAAGTGGAGCTACTGGCGTTTGTGGAATTTTGCCTTGGACGGCATCACCTCATATACAATGGCCCCGTTGAAGATCGCAACCTACCTCGGACTGATCACGGCCGCCGCCGCGTTTATTTATGCCATCGTGGTCGTCTATAAGACCCTGATCTTCGGCGATCCCGTCCGTGGTTATCCGTCGCTAATGGTGGTCGTGTTGTTCCTGGGCGGCATTCAGCTTACGTTTCTAGGTGTGATCGGTGAATACCTCGGCCGCATGTTTAACGAAACCAAGAGACGACCTCTGTATCTTTGGAAGGATTATCTTCCACCCGCCGCACGCCGAAGTGTCATAGGAGAGTCTCAACGCCACGGGATCGATTGATCTGATTGCAGACGGGTTCTAAAAAGCGTGCCGCATCGCAACGATTTCAGAACAAACGCCGTACCCACATGCCGACCCTGATCCGATCGGCGGCGGAAAACTCCTTCCAATCATATTGACCCTTGATCTGGGCATGGATGGCGTCGAAGGCGTCGTAGGGCTGGATATTATCTCGCTTCAGCCAGAGCACGTAACGCACCTGGTTGTGCGAAAGCCAGGCAGTGCTATTCGCCAGTTTACCGGCATAAAAACTCCCGATCTGCGCAAACGTGGCGGCCAGATCGGTACGATAACCCCGCCATATGCGTTCGTGATCCACCCAGCCTAACAGAGAGCGTTGTCCCGAAAAAATGGCCATGGCGGGGGCGTAGGTGTAGGAGCCTGTCTCGGCGCGTTCCAGAACAATCCCCGTTTCGGTGTTCTTGAGAAAATCGAGCATGACTTTCTCTATCGGGTCGTCGGTAACCCAGGCGGCCCCGTCAAGGCGGGCAAAATGCGTCTTGGGCGTCTTGAACCAGTGGTTGCCAAGGTCATAGCCGTAACCGGCGGTCGCGAGCAACACCACGGCGGAACCGTAACGGGACACGCGGCCGGGCGAGGAGAGATTCATGGCGCCTAGGGTCAGCAAGGCGCCGGCCTGGATCCACGGCCACCATTTTAGGGTCGTGTTGAAGCGATTGAATTCCCCCTCGTAGAGCTCGTCGACATGGAAAAATTCGGAAAATAGAAAGAGCCCGGTCCACAATAGCGCGAAATATAGGGTGAGTCCGCTGAGCTTGCGCCGAAAAACGCTGAACGCCAGGATGCCGAACAAAGGCCAGTGCAGCACTAGAAGCATCGCCCAGGGGGTGTGCTCATGGGCTTGCACAAGGCTTATGCTGGCTTTGAAGTCCAGCGATTGGATTGCGAAGCCGCGCAAATGCGGATAGATGAGCAAGACGGAGGCGCCGGCGGCGGAGATCAATACTGACCAGTCAGACGATCGCTGGGTCGCGTGCTGAAAGATAAGCCACGTTCCCACCAGCGCGACTTGCAACGGAAAGGTCCAGGTATTGGTAATGATGCTTAGGGGAACGGTGGCGACGAGGACCGCCAGGGCCGAGCGGTCGTGTGGCTTCTTGTGCAGGAGTGCGATGCAAGCCAGCGCCAGGGTCAACAACATAAATCCACCCAACGGGGCGTGGTAGTCGCCCAACGATACCAGATAGCCGAAGGTCTCCGTCGGCAACTTCTCCGGTGGATGGGTGAAGGGGAGATGAGGTGGGAACGCCAATTCCACCAACCATTGGCCAAATTCGCTTAGCGGTTCAGTAGGTTGTGCTACATCGCCGATGAAGCGCATGCTCGAATAGAGAGCTGGTTCCTCGATCATGAAGTGCACGAACGGCCAAGCGCCGCTGCCGCCCAGTACGAGCGCGGCCATGGCTATGGCTCGCGAGCCGTTGCTGGTGCAAAAACGGCTAATTGCGGTGGCCCCTGCGGTAATAGCTAGCGCGTAGATGGTACAAAAAGCGACGTTATAGGTAGTTCCGGGATCCAGGCCGAACAGCCGGCCCATGAGCGCCGCGCTGTAATGCTGAAAGGTATAATAAAAGTCGAGTTTGTACGGCGGGAGCCATGTATCCACCGGCGGCAGCGTGCTCCCTGGCATGTAGCTCGCGATAAAGTGCAGATTCGTCAAACGTTCGGAGGATGGATCAATGTCAGGGAAGGCGTAACGCCAAAGCAGGACATAAGTGAAGCCGAAAATAAATACAGCCTCGACCTTCCAGTGGATGAAAAGCAGAGCGCGACGGGTCACGACTAAATAGACGGAAACGGCCGTCGTTAGCGGCCAGAGCCAAAACAGGCTCCCCAAACCAACGAAATGTTCGATGAAAAACATGCCTAGGCACAGGGCTACGGGGGCAGCGATCTTCGCCAGCTCATAGGATTCCGTTAAACGCTTGGCGGCGAGAGTCAAGCCCATGAGATTCAGCAAGATCAGGCCGATCGTTATGATCTGGAATATGTAATTCATAGCGAATGAATTGTTTAAAGGAGGGCTGATCGGGCACGCTCAGGGGTATCGTCTTGAATCCCAAGCTCGCGTAGCGGATCGAATTTAGGTCCAATTATCCCTGATCGGCGTTGAAAGGCGCCAACCAGTCGATATGTGGGCCGGCAGTCTTGGTCCATACGCTGGGGCGCGGGTTCACCCTCCTTGCGCCGCGTGCCTCGTCTTTGAGGTGCCGCTGATCGGCAGCCTCGGATTGCTCGTGCTCATCATGCTGCTCTGCAACGGAGCGAACCTCACGCTTGGATCCACCTCCTCGACGCTGGCCCGCGCCGGCCGTGTAGCTTACCTACGTTTTTGTGAAGTAACATCTCCTCGCCCGGATATGATAGTCTTGTCAACGTTCCAGCAGCCCCACTCGCCGATGGCAGGCGTAGTGAGAACGCTTGGACAGGGGCCGGTGTGCGCTCTTCTATCTTCAGACCGAAAGGACCAAGAACAAGGAACACTTAGCATCTTTCAAGGGATTGCGAGATCGCAGGGAGCGGGGACGGATGACAACAACAACACTTTACCGGAGGTTAAGAATGCACCATAAGAACAGCATCATCTCGATCTTGTTAATGGGCGGGTTTCTAGCTTTATCACTGGCGGCATGCGAGTCACCTCAACCACCCTATGAACCGAAACCGACACCCACACCTACGGTGACCCCCACACCTACGGTGACCCCCACACCTACGGTGACCCCCACACCTACGGTGACCCCCACACCTACGGTGACCCCCACACCTACGGTGACCCCAACGCCTACGGTGACCCCAACGCCTACGGTGACGCCGACGCCTACGGTGACACCGACGCCCACCGTGGTGTGCGCTACCCATACGGTGGTTATGAATAGTTTCCAATTTATGCCGCCTAGCTTAACGATCAAACGCTGCGATACGGTAACCTGGGACCACCAGCAAGGAAACATTCCCCACACGGTAACGAGCGGTGACTTTGGGGCAGGCAACGCGGGCGCACAGTTCGATAGTCGAGGAGGTAACCCAGCCGCACGGATGCCGCCGCCGACGCAATTCAGCCACACCTTCAATAGTGCGGGAACCTTCCCTTATCACTGTGTGGTACATGGTGGACCCGGAGGGATGAACGGGACGATCACCGTTAATCCCTAAAGCTTGGGGTAGGGATCCACCGCGGGGCGGTATCACCCACCTGAACAGGATCGAAGCCGCCGCCTTTAGAGGCGGCGGCTTATCGTCGGACGCCGTTCGTTCCGGGTCTTGCGGGACCCAGACCGGCGATCCGGGCGGCTCCAGCACGCGTAGCGTGCGCTGCGCGCACGGTATCGAACCATGACGCGAGGATACGTCCGTGGACTGCGGTTACTCCCGTAACCGCGCCATCCGCTGACCGATCCCTGCAAGCTGATGGGGCGAGAGCATTTTTTCAAGGACCGGAAAAAAATCCAGGTTCTCGCGCTCGATATGCGTCTTCAGACTTTTTTCGAAGCGCGCCGCGAGCTCTAAGAAGCGCGCAGGGTCGGCGATTTGTTCGGGGGCGCGCAAGACCTCGTTGAGCTTTGTCCAGTGCTCTTCGATCTCCTCGTGGTCCAGCGCGAGACGCTCGATCATGCCGTCGGTCAAAAATGATCTGTTGACGATGAACGGGAACAGGGCTCGCTCTTCGTCCTGGTGGTGTAGGCGCGTGGTCCCCTCGTAGTATTCGGCGAGTCGGACGGCCTCGGCCGCCGCCTCTTCACCAACACCCTGTCGGCTAATAGCCTCGGCCATCGCGAGCAGCCGCCGTCCCTGGAGAATAAAGCTCTCATGGTAGGCGTAGAGCACCCGCAAGCCATCGGCGAAGTCCGTGGCCGGGTCGATGAACGCAACCGAAGCAGCACCGCTAGTAGACACTAAAATCTTAGCCTCAGCGGTGGTAGCGGACAAATTTGGTGCGGACGACCTGATAGGGCCGGAAAAGATAGGTCAAGGGGATGCTCCAGGCGTGGACCAGCCGGGTGAAGGGAAAGAGCAGGAAGACCGTCATGCCGAAGAACAGATGTACCTTGTAGATAAGGCTCACGCCGGAGAGCAGCACCGGATCGGGCCGGAAAGTAACGAGGCCCTGGGCCCATTCGGCCAGCAACACCATCGCCGTGGCATCGCCGTTGAGCGCATGGTGGAGCGACCAGGGGATGGTCGCGAGACCCAGGCTGAGGGTTATCAGCAGCCAGTCGAGAATGAAGATGTCCATGAAGCGCGAGGTAGCGCGCACTCTCGGGTTGAACATGCGCCGCCGCCACAGGATCACCCCCCCGAGCATGCACAGCACCCCGAACAGCGCCCCGGCGCCGATGGCAAGGGACTGGTGCGCGAGATCCGAGACGCCGAGCGCCAACCAGACCGAACGAGGGGTCAGGAGCCCCACGAAGTGGCCGGCAAAGAGTGCCAGGATGCCGATGTGGAAGAGGTTGCTGCCCAAGCGCAACTGCTCACGCGCCAGCAACTGGCTGGAATCGGCTTTCCAGGTGTATTGCTCGCGGTCGAAGCGGATGAGGCTGCCCAAGAAAAAGACGCTCAACGCGATATAGGGGTAAACGCCGTAGAGGAATTGGTGTAGATACATGAGCTGAAAATACCGCAATAGCTATTGACTAAACGCATACCCAGCGGTCTTGCCGCGGGTACCTTAGCGATGGGGTTTCCAAAGGGGAGAAGCGCAGCTCTCCCCTTTGGTCAAGGGCGGGGTTCATACTCCGCCCGCGAAGTATATTGAGTCACCGCCGTCCGCGCTTGATCTCGATCTCCGCGAGGCGCTTCATGGGCCACCGCTTCTGCGAGTTGGCCCTGCCGCTCGACGATGCGTAGCAACAGGGCATAAGGGCTTTCCATGTTCTCCAGATTCCGCGCGAGTAAGGCCGCCACCTCGACCGCTTGGTGCAAGAACTGCCGAGCGTTTTGTTCGTCCGGCAAGGTCGAGACGTATTCGAGCAGGAGCGGCAGATAGTCGGGGAGCTCGCCGTGCTCAATGGCGAAACCCTGAGCCTGGAAGTATTCGCTGAGTTTGACGAGCGCCGGGCCGCGGGCGCGGTCTTGCTCCTCGAAAAGGTGATGGGTCAGATACAGCGCGTTGTCGGGTGTGAGGTCGAAGGTCTTGACGTAGTGCTCCTGAAGCTCGGTGAACGGCAGGGCCTGCGCCCAGGCGATAAAATCCAACAATGCCTGCTGGTCCTCGGGCGTGGCGTGGTCCAAGCCACCGATCATCTGCTCGATCTCCTCCAGGTGTTCCCGGAGCTCCGCTCTCGGATACTCCAGAAGCACGGAGAGTAGCTTGTAGATCTGCATCACTCGATTCCGTTACTTTCGGTTAGGCCTGGCCGCAGGGCGGCCGGCTTGGCCCTGGGGATGAATTGCATGACCTTGACCTCGACGCTCTGCTTACGCTTCTCCGGAAAGAGCGAGAAGCCGTCGTGCCCCGCGACGCTGCAACTGTCGTTGCCGAAGGTGTAGCCCATCTGCCCCTGGAAGGCATGGGAGTCCTCGTGGCGCAGCTCGTCGTGGCTGGTCGGGATGACGTAACGGTCTTCGTACCTCGAGAGCGCCATGTAGCGGTACATCTCCTTCACCTGCGCCTCCGTTAGACCCGCTTCTTCGAGGACCCTGAGGTCAGGTTTGCCTTCTACCTCCACCGATCGATAGTACTGGCGCATGGCGATCATGCGCTTCAATCCGCGCACGATCGGGGCCTCGGCACCGGCGGTGAGCAGGTTCGCGAGGTACTTGATCGGCATCCGCAGCATCTCGACCTTGGGGATCACGTGCTCCGGATCGGTGGGGATCGCGCCCTGGTCGATGCCCGCCTGCACCGGGGAGAGCGGCGGGATGTACCAGACCATCGGCAGGGTTCGGAACTCGGGATGGATCGGGAAGGCGACCTGCCATTCGATGACCAGCTTGTAGATGGGTGATTTCTGCGCCGCCTCTATCCAGGAATCCGGGATCCCGTCCAGTCGAGCCTGCGCCACCACCGCCGGATCATTGGGATCGAGAAACATCCCCATCTGCGCCTCGTACAGGTCTTGCTCGTTCCCGACCGCGGCCGCCTCACTGATGCGATCGGCGTCGTAGAGGATGATGCCGTTGAAGCGGATGCGGCCCACGCAGGACTCGGAGCACACGGTCGGCAGCCCCGACTCCCAGCGCGGGTAACAAGCGGTGCACTTCTCGGCCTTGCCGGATTCCCAGTTGTAGAACACCTTCTTGTAGGGGCAGCTCGATACGCACATGCGCCAGCTTCGGCACTTGTTCTGATCGACCAGCACGATGCCGTCCTCCTCGCGCTTGTACATGGAACCCGAGGGGCAAGCGGCCACACAGGAGGGGTTGAGGCAGTGGTTGCAGATCCTCGGCAAGTACATCAGGAAGGACTGTTCGAACTCGGCGTAGATATCCTTCTCGATGCCCTCCAAGTTCCGGTCCTGGGCCCGCTTCTCGAACTCGCCCGCGAGATCATCCTCCCAGTTCGGGCCCCACTCGATTCTCTCCATCGGGCGGCCGTCGATCTGCGAGCGCGGCCGGGCGGTCGGCGCGGCCTCGGCGAGCGGGCTCGTCTGCAGATGGGCATAGTCGTAGGTGAAGGGCTCGTAGTAGTCGTCGATCTCCGGCAGATCGGGATTCATGAAAAGATTCATGAGCCGCTTGACCCTGCCGCCGGCCTTGAGCTCGAGCTGGCCGTCCTTCACCACCCACCCGCCGTTCCACTTGGCCTGGTCCTCCCAGTTCTTCGGGTAGCCGATGCCGGGTTTGGATTCGACGTTGTTGAACCACGCGTACTCCATGCCCTTGCGGTTGGTCCAGACGTTCTTGCAGGTCACCGAACAGGTGTGACAGCCGATGCACTTGTCGAGGTTCATGACCATGGCGAAATTGGCGCGGACTTTCATGAAATAATCTCCAGTGAGTTAGGTCCGGCCGTAGGCGGGACTGAGGCCCTGCGGTTCGGGCGCCCGTTCGCGTGCCGCGAGCGGGAGGGGCTCGGCTAGCGCCAGATCCCCGATCCCCGGCGGGTTCAACTGCGCCTCGCGCGTCGGGTTAAGAGGTCGCTCCAGCCAGTCGATCGCGCCGTCCTCGATCTTGTGCAGCACGACGTATTCATCGCGCTGCGAGCCGACGGTGCCGTAATAGTTGAAGCCGTAGCTCAACTGCGCGTAGCCGCCGATCATGTGGGTGGGTTTGACGACGACGCGCGTGACGCTGTTGAGGATGCCTCCGCGCTTGCCGGTGGTGTTCGAGCCCGGCACGTTCACGATCTTCTCCTGGGCGTGGTACATCATGGCCATGCCTTGAGGGATGCGCTGGCTCAGCACCGCGCGCGCCACCGTGGCGCCGTTGACGTTCAAGGCCTCGACCCAGTCGTTGTCCTTAAGTCCGATGGATTTCGCGTCCGCCTCCGAGACCCACACCACCGGGCCGCCCCGGAACAAGGTCAGCATGCGCAGGTTGTCGTTGAAGGTCGAGTGGATCCCCCACTTGCTGTGGGGCGTGATCCAGTTGAGCACCAGGTGCGGTTTGCCGTTGATCCGCTCGGCGACGCCGTCGGTTGCCCGCAGATCGGCCGGCGGTCGGAAGGTGCAAAAGCCCTCGCCGAAATCCAGCATCCACTCGTGATCCTGATAGAAGTGTGCCCGGCCGGTCAGGGTACGGAAGGGGATGCGTTCGTGGATGTTGGTGTAGCCGGCGTTGTAGCTGACCTTTTCCGATTCCACCCCGCTCCAGGTGGGCGCGGTGATGATCTTGCGCGGCTGCACCACCAGATCCTTGAAGCTCATCTTGTCCTCCCGCCGCGCGCTCGAGAGATGCGTATGGTCCGACCCGGTCTTCTTGCCCAGGGCCTCCCAACCCTTGTGAGCGACCTCGCCGTTGGTCTCGGGCGCAAGCATCAGGATCGCATCGCAGACGTGGATGTCGTCCTGTAGGGATGGCATGCCCTCGCTGATCCCGGGCTCGGCGATGACACCGTTCTGGACCTTAAGGCGCTCATACTCTTCTTCGGTGTTCCAGGACAATCCCTTCACCGCGTTGCCTTGGGAGACCATGAGCGGCCCGAGCGCGCAGAACTTCTTGTAGGTCGCCCCGAAGTCGCGCTCGACGACCTTGAAGATCGGCAGCGTCCTGCCGGGAACGGGCTCGCACTCGCCCCGCTTCCAGTCGCGCACCCCGAGCGGCTGGCCGAGCTCCGCGGGGGAGTCGTGCATGAGCGGGATGGAGACGAGGTCCTTGCGTTTGCCTAGATGATGGGCGGCGAGCCCGGCGAATGCCTTGGCAATGCCTCGGAAGATCTGCCAGTCGGAGCGCGACTCCCAACCCGGATTCACCGCCTCCGTCAGAGGGTGGATAAAGGGGTGCATGTCGGTGGTGTTGAGATCGTTCTTCTCATACCAGGTGGCGGTCGGCAGGACGATGTCCGAGTAAGCCCCGGTGGAGTTGAGCCGGAAGTTGATATCGACCAGGAGATCGAGCTTGCCGATGGGCGCCTCGCTACGCCATTTGATCTCTTTGCCCTTGGCTTCCTCGGCTACCTCTTGCATCACCCCGTTCTGGGCCCCGAGAAGGTGCTTCAGGAAATATTCATGGCCCTTGGCGCTCGTGCCGATGAGGTTGGCGCGCCAGACGAAGAGGTTGCGGGGGAAGTTCTCCGCGGCATCGATGTCCTCGGCGGCGAACCGGATCTCGCCGCTCTTGAGCCGGGCAACGAGATGATCGACGATCGCCTGCTCGTTCTGCGCGCCCGCGGACAACGCCTCTGTACAAATATCCAGAGGATTGCGGTTGAAGTGGGGCGCGGAAGGCAGCCAGCCGAGCCGCTGGGAGACCACGTTGTAGTCGGCAAGCGTGTAGCCTCGGTAGTTGCCCTTGGCGGTAGCCGCGAGCAGCCCGTCGGCCGCGAGCCGCTCGTAGCGCCATTGATCCGTGTGGAAGTACCAGAAGCTGGTGCCGTTCATCTGCCGCGCCGGCCGCTGCCAGTCGAGCGCGAAGGCGATGGGCGCCCAGCCGGCCTGCGGGCGCAGCTTCTCCTGGCCCACGTAATGGGACCAGCCCCCGCCGCTCTGGCCCACGCAGCCGCAGAGGTGCAGCAGGTTCATGATGGAACGATAGGTCATGTCGGCGTGGTACCAGTGGTTGATCCCGGCCCCGAGGATCACCATGGACTTGCCGAGTGTCTTGGCGGCGTTGTCGGCGAACTCGCGCGCGGTGCGGAGGATGTCGGCGCGCTTGACACCCGTGATCCCTTCGGCCCAGGCGGGAGTGTACGGTATTTGGGCGTCGTCGTAGCCCGCGGCCACGTGCGCGCCGCCGAGGCCGTGATCCACGCCGTACTGGGCGAGCTGGAGATCGAAGACCGTGGCGGCGAGCACCTCTTCGCCCTGGAGCCGGAGCCTGCGGACCGGTACACGGCGATAAAGGAGCGGATTTGACCCCTGTTCGAAACGCGGAAAGGCGACCGAGACCACTTCATCCGCGCCGCCGCTGAAGCTCAGTCGCGGGCGAGTGCCCGGGCCGGTGTCACCGTTCTTGAGCTTGAGGTTCCAGCGGCCTTCCTCGCCCCAGCGGAAACCGATGGAGCCGTTCGGAACGGTGTAGTTGCCGGTCTCCTCATCGCAGACCACACACTTCCAGTCGGGATTGTTGGCTTCGCCGCGACTATCATCGAAATCCGATGCGCGCAGCAGCCGGCCGAACGTGTAGCCCTCGCCATGGGGCCGCAAACGCACCAGCATGGGGAGGTCGGTATAGGCGCGAGCGTACTCGAGGAAATAGGCTTCTTTGCGCTCCAAGAGGAATTCCTTGAGCACCACATGGCCCATGGCCAGGAACAGGGCCGAATCCGTGCCTTGTTTCACCGGCATCCAGAGATCGGCGAACTTGACGTATTCGGCGTAGTCGGGCGCCACCGCCACCACCTTGGTGCCCTTGTAGCGCACCTCGGCATAGAAATGGGCATCGGGGGTGCGGGTCATCGGGAGGTTGGCCCCGCACACGATGATATAGCCGGCGTTGTACCAGTCCGCCGACTCGGGGACGTCGGTCTGCTCGCCCCAGGTCTGGGGCGAGGAGGGCGGCAGATCGGCGTACCAGTCATAGAAGGACAACGGCACCCCGCCGATGAGCCCGAGGTAACGGGTCCCGGCCGCGTAGCTGATCATGGACATGGCCGGGATCGGTGAGAAGCCAATCACCCGGTCCGGTCCATATTTTTGTATGGTGTAGACATTGGCCGCGGCGATAATCTCGTTCACCTCCTCCCAGTCGCTGCGCACGAAACCCCCCAGGCCCCGCACCGCGGTGTACCGGCGGCGCTTCTCGGAGTCCTCCTGGATCGCCGTCCAGGCTTCGACAGGGCCGAGACCGCGTTCGCGTTCGGCGCGATAGAGGTCGAGGAGGCGGCCGCGGATGAGCGGGTGCTTGACCCGGTGAGGGCTGTATAAATACCAGGAATAGCTGGCGCCGCGCTGGCAGCCGCGCGGCTCATGGTCCGGTAGATCGGGGCGGGTACGCGGGTAATCGGTGGCCTGCATCTCGAAGGCGACCAGCCCGTTCTTGACGTGGATGTTCCAGGAACAACTCCCGGTGCAGTTGACCCCGTGGGTCGAGCGCACCACCTTGTCGAAGCGCCAGCGGTTGCGATAGGCGTCCTCCCACTGGCGATCCTCATTGGTGACGATGCCGTGACCGTTCGAAAACGTGCCCTGGACCCGTTTGAAGAATCGCAGGCGATCGAAAAAATGACTCATGATCTCAGCCTCCCGTTCGCGCGGCTCAGCAGACTTTCTTACGCAGCTTGTAATGGTTCATCAGGCACGACTTTCCTGGTGAGCTTTTCTAGCTCGAGACCGTTCTCGATGAGCTTGCGCATATCACCCATTCCACTCGACGTGCCGAGCAAAATACCGCCGATCGGCAATCCATGACGATAAATCACTCGGCGGTACATGCGCGCTTTCGAATCGTATTTGAGCTTTGAGGTGATGCTATCACCATCTTCCTTGACCTCCCCGATCGAAACCAGCGGGATACCGAGGCATTTAAGAATGGTGACGGGCAGAAAGCCTTGAAAGAACGACATTCTTCCAACGGCGTTCGTGGCGGCCACTTTCGCCTGCTCAATCGCATTCGTCCAAAGGCCGATTATTTGTCCGCGCCATTCCACGACGTCACCCGCCGCATAAACGCTGTCGGCCGACGTTTGTAGACGATCGTCGACGAGCACGCCGCGATTGCAACGGATCCCGGAACGCTGAACCCAATCAATATTGGGTTTAATTCCCGTCGAGACAACAATGAGATCCGCTGCAAAGCCACGACCGTCAGCAAGCGTCAATCCTTCCACGCGCTCTTTGCCTAGGATTTCTTTGACGCTGACGCCAACATACGGCTCAATCCCCTTCTCTTCCGCCATTTCTGCAAAAAGCGCTGCCGCAGCTTGGTCGAGTTGGCGTGGCATCAAGTACGGGAAGAACTCAAAGACTTGCACAGAGCCGCCGCGTTTTGCGACGCCATAAGCGGCTTCAAGCCCGAGCACACCCCCCCCGATCACCGCCACCTTGGTTCCGGGATGGATATGCGCGATGATTCCTTCCACGTCGTCGAGCGTTCGCAGCAAATAAAGAGAAGCCAAGTCAGCGCGGTAAAATGACGGCGTGTTAGCGGAGCTGCCGTGGGTGAGGATGCAGGCGTCGTAGGGCAACTCGCGCCCTTCGCTCAGCGTTGCCACTCTCTCTGCCGGGTTGAGGCCGATCACACGCGTGCTGGTCAGCACTTCAATTTGGTTTTCTTCGTACCATTCAGGTGTGTAGTCGAAAAGTTCCAAGCGTATGATTTCTCCAGAAAAGAATCGCGTCAGGCTTAGGCGGTTATAGAAAGAATACTTTTCATCGGTGATCAGCGTGATCTGCGCGTCTCGGTCGAGCTGGCGCGCGGTATGGGCGGCGGTGTGACCGCCGATGCTGCCACCGATAATCAAAATGCGTTTCCCGGTAGGGTTTACTTTTTTTGCGACTGCAACCGCACCAGCGCCATCGAGTTGAAATTCTTTTTTGGTGACACCGCAGACGAGACAGAGGTCTGGCGGTTCTTCGCCAACATGTTTTTCTCCACAGGATTTACAAACCCAGACCGGTGGACTTTTGGGGCTTGGAGATCCATTCACAGGCACAGGAGCCTGTGTCACCGGAGGTTTTGTAGTCTGGCCCTCCCTTTCTTCAGGAGCTGGCACAAACATGGCGCGCAAGGCGGCGCAGATGGGGCAGAACGGTGGCGGATCTTGCCCCACGTGGAGATGGCCGCAGCGTGAGCATTGCCATTTGGGGAGCGCTTCGTTGGCAGGAAGAGCTTTGTGACCCTGGAGCCTGTTACGCCAATATTGGCTGAAGGTTTCCCCGTTTCTGCGATGTAGATAGAAATCGCGAGTAACTTTTTCGATCTCGTCAGGCATTTCATCCACGGGAACGAGGGTCTTATAGGGAATGCCCATTTGCACGTCGTCGGAAAGGCCGCCGCCAAGATAGATGTTAAACGCATCCAACACGCGCAGGCCACGACGAACTCTCATACCTTTGAGACCAATGTCAGCGGTATAGCTCATAGCGCACGAGCTAGGGCAACCGCTCATGTGGATGTTGATGCCGTGAAGCTGGACCTTGCGGTGATGCAATGTCTCGATGAGCTGGTAGGCGTAGCCTTTCGTCTCGGTCACTGCTAGATTACAGAATTGCTTGCCGGTGCAGGCGACCATGTTGCGGGTAACGGGGTCCGGCTCGAACGTCAGACCGTGGCGCGCGATGGCATAGCCGACGTCTTGACGCTGGGCGGCGGGGATGCCCGGGATGATTAGATTTTGGTCAGAGGTCGTGCGCAGCGTGCCCCAACCATATTGCTGAGCGATCACTGCCAATCCTTCGAGCTGGTCCCAAGCGAGACGTCCAACCGGAACGCAGATGCCCACCGCCCAGAGCCCTTGCTGTTTTTGCGGGAACCAGCCGATAAACTTTTCTTCAGCGGATGGCTTGGGTGGCGATTTCGAAAAGCGTTGAAGGGAGTAGTTAAGACGTTTCTCGATCTCCAACAAGACTTGGTCTGAACCGAGGCGCTCGATGAGAAAATGAAAACGGACTTGGTGGCGATTATGCCGATAGCCCAGTTCACGGAAAGTGCGCAACGTCGCTGCGGTAACGTCGAGAATTTGCTCGGGGCGAATGAAGACGGGGATATGCCAACCTAACTTCGGCGACTGACCTTGATTGCCCCCAATCAAAAACTGGAAACCAACTCGTCCCTCAGGGCCCCACGCCGCGACGTAACTAATGTCCTGTGTCCAGGCATGCCCGTGAGCATCGGTACGCCCCGTTAGCGCAATATTGAACTTGCGCGGCAAGTCGGAAAACTCGCGGCTGCCCACGATCATCTTTTGGATTTGTCGGGCAAGATCGCGCGTGTCAATCAACTCCTCGGAATCAATCCCGCTGAATGGGTGCGAGGTGATGTTGCGGATATTATCGTGTCCAGACTGGCGCGAAGTCAGGCCAACCTTCTCGAGAACAGCGCGGATGCTGGGTAGCTTATCAACCGTGAGGCCCTGCACCTGCAGGTTGCCGCGTGTGGTTACGTCCACGATGCTGTAACCCGATTCGTACGCGATGAACGCAATGGTGCGTGCTTGTTCAGAAGTCATCTCACAACCGGGGATGCGGATGCGGACCATGTAGTGATCGAGGTCATTGTTCTTGCGGTAGAAGTATCCGTACCATTTCATCCGCTCTAATTCAGGCTCTTCGAGCTTAGACATGGGCGTGTTTTCTCTGGCAAAACGAAGAATGTCATCCCAACAATCAAGGCCGTGTTTGGCCGTTTTCCAGATTTCCGCTGCGCTCTTCTTCGCCGGATCTTCTTGAGGGTTTGCAGGAGCGGCGATGGGAGGAGTAGCAGCAACACGCACCCAGATCTTTTCCTGTTCGATCTTGGTCTCGTAGATGCGCACCCGCAGGCGCGCGTCCGTCAAGCATTTCCCTGTTTTACAGTCGAATTTATAATTGTGCAAAGGACAAGAAACCGTTCTTTCCTCCACGCTGCCTTCGCCGATTGAGCCCCCCTCGTGCGGACAAAGATTATCCAGGGCGTGAAGACCTTCTCCAGTGTACACCAAGGCCAGGGTCACCCCTCCCGCCTGAACCGTGCGCACATGACCCGGAGCAAGGTCGCTCACCGAGGCGACCACCATCCACTCGCTTGGAGTAGATTTTTTCCCTTCCGCAGGGGTAGCAGGGACCTCAGGGACCTCGACGAAAATCTGATCCTTCTCGACTCTGACCGCATACTGCCGCTGAGCAGGTCGTTTCTCCGTGAGACATTTCCCGCTTTTACAATCAAACTGCCAACCGTGCAGCGGGCATGTGACCGTGTTGCCCTGCACTAGCCCTTCGCCCAATGCTCCCCCCGAATGCGGGCAGGTGTTGTCCATGGCGAATAGCCCCTCCGTTGTTTGCACGAGGGCAAGCTCCAATCCAGCCACGCGCACGACTCGCGCTGTCTCGGGCCCCATCTCAGTAGCTTTAGCGACAGATACCCACATAGGAGAATAAGAATTTTAAAAGTCCTTTGTTCGTCAAGAGGGGAGATATTGTTCAGGTGGACCGTGACTCCGTGCAGTAAATAGGAATCCTCGGCCACGAGCGACAGATCCTGCGCGGTCTGGTCATTAAGAACTCGCAAAGATGGACTCGATCGTAAGCGTAGCGGGGTCTTCGCAAAAAGTGATCAGCTCGAATCGATGCGGAGGCCATCAGGGTTTAGATGAGCTTGTGGCCCACCATGCCATTACCGATGATTACAAGGCGTGTTCTTGTCTGCATACCTTACCTCCGCGAACCCCTCTCGTGAGCTTGGAAGCAGCCTATCAAGGCATCCTCAAGCAAGGGCAGCATGCGTGCCAGCTGTCGCAGCGCATCTAAGGAATTGAATCAACGACTTTCGCGATTGAAATGCTGCAGAACGGAATCCCGTCTATGCACCAAGCTAGGGCTGACGCCACTCTTGTGCACGATTATGGGGCGCCGTCAAGGCTTATGAACCAAAAGGTAGGACAGAAATACGACCACTAGGAGTAGGATTCCTGACAGGCCTTTCCAAAACGCGACCGGGTTTCGCTCCATCAACGGTTTACGAACAGTGTCGCCCAATCGCGGGTTTGGATGGCGCAGATCGTACAGAAACTCGGAAAGGGCCTCATACCGCCCCGCCGGATCGGGCTGCACGGCTTTACGCAGAGCCCCATCGACCCACGGGGGAACATCAGACCGAAAGGAGGTCAGCGAACGGTAGGTGAATCTTCGCAAGTCCGGTTTTTTTTGCCACTCCGCGGAGGACACCCGATAGGGCAGTTGGCCTGTCAGAAGCTCGTAGGCAATAACCCCTAAGGCGTAGATATCGGAGCGATGGCTGCCCGCTTGTCCGAGCAGGTATTCCGGGGCGGCGTAATTCTTGGTGCCGAGCAACTCTTCCCGCGCCACCGGAGTGGCGATCTCGGCGACACCCGCGATCTTGGCCGACCCAAAGTCGACCAGTTTTACCGTCCCGGCATGATCGAGCATAATATTTTCCGGCTTGAGATCCTGGTGGATCATCTCCAAACGATGAAACGCTCGCAGGCCTTTCGCTATCTGTTCCACGAGCCCGCGCACGGCCTCTAGAGAGGGCGCGGGGTGGTCCCGCATCCATTGCCTGAGCGTCGCTCCCTCTATGTACTCCGTGACGTGGTACAAAAACCGCCGCCGCCGGGTAGGCTTATACACTTTCTTTACGTGCGGGCTATCGATACGCTGCCCGATCCATTCCTCCAGGGTAAAGCGTTCGATATAGGCCGGGTCGTCTTCGAAGTTCACCGAAGGGGTTTTCAGCACCACCCGCAGCCCGGTCTCCAGGTCAAGAACGAGGTAAAGCTGGGTGCGTTTACTGGCGTAGATCTCCCGTATAACCCGGTAGCCATCGATGATCATGCCCTCAGTGAGGGCGGGCGGAAACGGCAGCTCGGTAAACTCCTGAAAGACCTCATCCGGGTCTTGGCTAGGGAGACTTTCCACCCGCAATACCTGACAGGTCGCGTTGTCGGGGCTGCTGTTGGCCAGAGCACCGCGCACGATCAGTTCCGCCGCTTTCGCTAGTTCGGCTTGGCTTTCCAACACCAGCCCTGCGATCTCCCGATCACTGAAGTAATCGTGCACCCCGTCCGTGGTAAAAACGAAGATATCCCCTTGCTCTACAGGAAGCCTGCAATAGTCGATCTGCAAGTGCATGTCCGCACCCATGGCGCGGCTCAGATAATGTTGGCTAAGGCTCATCCACACCCGGTGATCCACCGTGAGCTGTTCCATCTGCCCGCGATGCAGCCGGTAGATGCGGCTGTCGCCCACATGAATGACATGGGCGGTAGTGGACTTCAATACCAAGATGCTCAAGGTGCTCACCCGTCCGCGCTGCGGGTCGCGACCGTTTCCACCTTGGACATATAGCCAGGTATTCAAGGCCGCGAGCACGCGCTCTGCGGATTGCTTCACCGACCACGATTCTGGGGTGCACAGGTAATCCTCGAGGAACCCCGTCACGCATGCCTCGGCCGCTTCTGCGCCTTTATCGGAGCTGCTGACACCATCGGCGATGGCAGCCGCGATCCCTTTGCTTTTCAGCAGTCGCTCGGGCGGCAATCTCAAGCCGTGGAAGTCTTGGTTGCTTGGCTTTAATCCCCGCTCGGAGAACTGGCCTACGCTGACCTCGAGTTGGGCAGGCATGCTAGCGCTTGCGTATTGCCTAACTCAAATCGATCATCTGCACCGTGCCGTCGGGTAAGACCTCCGCCATGGCTCCTTTCGGTTCGTCCATGAACACCACGGCGGTCAACGCCAACCCGGCGGTGGCGGCAATCACCAGGAAAAACGCTTGGGTAGAGGCAATGGAGAGAACGGTTAAAAAGCCCACTCCGCCGACGTTGCCATAGGCGCCCACGAGACCGGCGATCTGTCCTGTGAGTCGGCGCTGGATGAGCGGTACGATGGCGAATACCGCGCCGGTACCGAGGTGCACAAACAAGGCGCAGGCGCTGATCGCGGCCACCGCGAGCCAGAGCGGCCAGGTCGCCTCAATCTGACTCATGAGAAGATAACCGCAACAGAGGCCTATCATCACCCCCATCAGCGTGCGCTTACGCCCAAAACGGTCGCTCCCCCAGCCCCCGAGCGGCCGCATGAAGAGCACGACCAAAGCGAAGGGCGCCGCGAGCATGCCCGCTGCTACCTGCGAGAGCTTGAAGGTCTCCGCGAAAAATAGGGGGAGCATGGAAACCACCGCGAGCTCAGAGCCAAACGTCACGAGATAGGCGAGGCTTAAAATAGCCACCTGCTTGAACTTGTAACGGAAGAGCTTAGGGACTGGTTGCCCGAAGATCTTGGCATTGACGCGGTAAATGCCATAGCTCTGATAGGCAAAAATCCCGGCTAGGACCAAATTAATTACCTTTGCCGCCGCTTCGGGCATTAGCCCTAGCTCGGTGAGCTTCCCCGTGATTAGGGCGAGGGCGAGGTAGAGCGGTATGTTCATCAGCAGATAGGCGAAGAAATCGCCCCGGCTCGTGACTTCCAAGCCGCCATGCTTGTTGGGCTTGAAATAGGTCGAGCCTTCGGGCATGTCGCGCACCCCAAGGTAATAGACCAAGGCATAGCCGAAGGCGATCGCGCCGGTTAACGCGACGGCGTACCGCCAACCCGAATCTCCGCCGAATAGCAGCGCCAGGGTCGGCAAGATAAGCGCCGCCGCCGCGGAGCCAAAATTGCCCCAACCGGCATAAATTCCCTGCGCGAAGCCCACCTGCCGTGCCGGAAACCACTCTCCGATCATGCGGATCCCGATGACGAAGCCCGCGCCCACAAAGCCAAGTAAAAAGCGGGCTAGCGCAAGCGTCTGGAAGCTCTGCGCGAACGCGAAAAAGAAACATAGCCCTCCCCCGATCGCAAGCAATGCCGAGTAGGTGATGCGAGGGCCGAACCTATCGACCAGCATCCCGATAACGATACGTGCGGGAATGGTCAGTGCGACGTTCAAGATCAACAGCGTCTTGACCTGTTGATCGCTCAGGTCCATCGCCTCGCGCATAGAGGCCAGAAGTGGGGCATGATTGAACCAAACGACGAACGAGAGAAAAAAGGCGAACCAGGTAAAGTGCAGGACGCGTACCCCGCCAGTAAAGGAAAACAGCTTAAGCGGCGCAGTCTGTTCAAAACTCATAGCGGGCCCCCGTTAAAGGAAATCAAGGTAGAAAGCGGCGTCCGTGCGCTCAAGATGACTTATTTTCGGTGTGGGGCTTAGTCTGGACTTTTGACGCTCGCGTTGCCAGGGCATTTATTAAAGCGGTAAGCCAACCGGGAAAGGTGGAGTGGTATGAGCTTAGGCTAGCGCGGCACGCCCGACGGCCGCAAGTGAGGGCGCTCGCGGCGTGCGGGCTGTGATTTTTCCCCCTGCGCCCATAGAGCGCGTATGATTGGGGGGCTGAAATCCAAATGCGATTGGAATGGCGTGGAGCAGATCCTATTCTTGACGGGGAAACTAGCCGAACGGGGTCTCGAACGTATCCTGAAGGCGATGCAACCGGCGGATTTTACCTATCGAGTGTTAAACATCGGGGTGAATGTGGCGGCCTTGATGAGCGCCGAGATGATCAATCGCCGCTTGCAAAACGTGGATGGGATCGACCGCATCATCGTGCCCGGTTTGTGTGCGGGGGATCTCGATCAAAGCTCGCGCCACCTCGGGATCCCGGTACTGCGGGGGCCCGAGGAGATGAAAGACCTGCCTGCCTTTTTCGGTCAAGGCGCCAAAGCCCGGCCGCTCGATCGCTACACGATCCGGATATTCGCGGAAATCGTCGATGCGCCCCGTATGGACATCGAGGCGATCATTACCCAGGCCGATGCTTACGTAAGGGATGGCGCGGATGTTATCGATCTCGGTTGTTTGCCGGCGGTGCCTTTCCCGCACCTCGAAGCGTCGATCTCGGCGCTGCGCGAGCGCGGTTATCAAATCAGCGTCGATTCCTTGGAGACCGATGATCTTCTGCGTGGAGCGAGATCAGGCGCCCACTATCTACTGAGCCTAAAGGAAAGCACCGTCGATCTTGCCGCTGACGTCGACGCCGTGCCAGTGTTGATTCCGGAACGCGCGGGAGATCTGGACTCACTCTTCCGGGCCATCGATGTCATGCTCGCACGCGGCCAACCGTTTCTCGCCGACAGTGTTCTCGATCCCATACACTTCGGCCTGACGGAATCCTTGGTACGCTATAGCCAATTAAGACAACGCTATCCCGGCATCGAGATCATGATGGGGACCGGTAATCTCTCCGAGCTTACCGACGCCGATACCACCGGCCTCAATGCTTTCATGCTGGGGATCCTGTCCGAATTGCGGATCGACAACCTATTGACGACCCAGGTCAGCGCCCACGCGCGATCGGTGGTCCGGGAGCTCGACATCGGGCGCCGGATCATGTTTGCCGCCCGCGAGGACGCAAGCCTGCCTAGAGGTTATGACGGCTCGCTGCTCACCATCCATGATCGCAAGCCGTTTCCGTATACCGAGAGCGAGATCGCCGAGACTGCCAAGGAGATCCGCGATCCCAGTTATCGCGTCCAGGTCTCGGAAGCGGGCATTCATGTGTACAATCGCGACGGGATGGTCACGGCGCGCGACCCTTTTGATCTATTTCCGCATCTGAAAGAATTGGCGAGCGATGCGCCGCATGCTTTTTATATGGGGGTCGAGCTGGCGCGCGCAGGACTGGCTTGGCAACTGGGAAAACGTTACATGCAGGACGAACCGCTCCAGTGGGGGTGCGCGGCGCGGGACCAAGTGCGGCGCGATCCCAAAGCACTGCACGCCTACAAACCGTCCGGAAGCACGCGGGCGAAAGCCAAAAAGTAGGCGCATAGGATGATTTTTGAAGCCGTGATCACGACCTTGAACGAAGACGCGAGCCCGCATATCGCGCCGATGGGATTTCACTATGAGGGGCCGCGAGTCATCATCGCGCCGTTTCGCCCGTGCCGGACGTTGTCCAATCTGGAGCGTCGCGGCGAGGCGGTGCTCAATCTGACTGACAATGTCGCCATCATCGCCGGGTGCTTAACCGGCCGGCGCTCGTGGCCCACAGTGCCGGTCGCTTCGATTCAGGGATGCCGGTTGGCGGATACCCTGGCGCATATCGAGGTCCAAGCGCTACGGGTGGAGCCCGATAAGCTGCGGCCAAGGTTTGTCTGCGAGGTCGTGCACGAACAGGCGCATCGGGCTTTCCAAGGCTTCAATCGCGCTCAGGGAGCCGTGATCGAAGCGGCGATCCTGGTCAGCCGCTTGTCCCGCTTGCCCGTGGCCAAGGTCGATGCCGAGATTGATTACCTGCGCACCGCGATCGACAAAACCGCTGGTCCGCGCGAGCGCGAGGCCTGGGCATGGCTGATGGAGCGCGTGCAGGCCTTTCGTCGCGGCCGCTTAGGCGATGTTGCATGACCGGGTTTCTGGCGAGCGTCCAATCGATCGCCGAGGCCAGGACCGCGTTTCAGGAAGGCGCGGATATCATCGATCTGAAGGCGCCCGCGCGAGGCGCCCTTGGCGCCGTGTCGTTTGCGACCATGCGTGAGGTCGTCGCGTGGGTTAAGGCGCGCCGGCCGGTGAGCGCCGCAACCGGCGATCTTCCGGCGATCCCCAGGCGGGTGCGTCGCGCCGTGGCGGAAACGGCTGCCACCGGCGTCGCTTTCGTCAAGGTCGGGTTTTTTGAGTGCGATCGCCGGGCCGCCGTGCTCGCTGCGATTGAAAAGGAAGTAAAGCAGGGGGCGCGAGTGGTTGGGGTGCTGTTCGCCGACCGTGAAAGCAGTCCGGTTGCGCCCCTGCGCGCCTTTGCCGATCACGGGCTGGTGGGCGCCATGGTCGATACGGCCGAGAAGAGCGGCCGGGGTCTGCGCGCCTACCTCGACGAAGCTGAGCTTGCGGCCTTCGTTCAAGAATGCCGGCGGCTCGGGCTGTTTGCGGGACTCGCGGGATCGCTGCAAACTAACGATATTGAGCCGCTGATGGCTCTCAGCCCGGATTATCTCGGATTCCGAGGGGTGTTGTGCGACCAGCACCGGCGCACCGGCGCGCTCGATCCGCAGAGTGTGAAACATATTCGCATGCGCATCTCCGCCTATAGGGTTAAAATACCGAAACCGATTTTTAGACGCGAGGAGGCCTGTGATGGGCTGGCGAATTAAGCAACACGAAGAAACGTATACTGATGAAGAAGTCGAAGCGAGGCTCAAGGAGGAACTGCCGCATTGGTATCTGGAAGAGGGTTGGATCAGGCGCAAATATAAGACGTCGGGCTGGAAAGGCACACTGATGGTGGTCAACACCGTCGGGCATCTGGCGGAAGCGGCTTTTCATCACCCCGATCTCACCGTGTCCTATGCCTTCGTTATCGTAAAGCTCATGAACCACGCGGCCAAGGGCATCACCAATAAGGATTTTGATCTCGCTAGAAAAATCGAACAAGTGGTGATGTGGCAGCCCGGCAAAGAAGAGGGTAGTGCGCTTGAGGGAACGCCGGACGATCCGCGCTTCAAGTACATCAAATACGACTAGGATTAAGGTACATGAAGGACACATCCGATGTAATCGCCGGCAAGAGCAGCAATACCGTATGGCATGAGGCGACAATTACCCGGCTGCGGCGGGAGCAGCGCAATGGGCATAAAGGCGCGATCATTTGGCTGACTGGGTTATCGGGGTCCGGCAAATCGACGCTTGCCCATGCCTTGGAGGACCGCCTGTTCGCGATGGGATGCAATACCTATGTGTGTGACGGGGACAATATCCGCCACGGATTGTGCGGCGATTTAGGCTTTTCACCGCAGGATCGGGTCGAAAACATCCGCCGCATCGGGGAGGTGGTCAAGCTCTTCATGGATGCCGGGGTGATTGCGATGACGGCCTTCATCTCGCCGTATCGCGCCGATCGGGATCGGGCGCGCAAGCTGGTAGCGCCGGGGGACTTTATCGAGGTGTACTGCGAGTGCGCGATCGACGTTTGCGAGCAGCGCGACGTCAAGGGCTTCTATCGCCGCGCGCGGGCCGGGGAGATCAAAGAGTTTACCGGAATATCAGCGCCTTATGAGGAACCTGAAAACCCGGAACTACGCATCAACTCGGGGGTGGAACCGGTCGAGCGTTGCGTTCAACGGATTATCGATTATCTCGTGACGCAAGGCGTCGCGCCAGCCTAGAATCCCGCGTGCCTTTAAATCTGGCCCTGGCCCTGATCTTCGGTGTGACTTTGTCGGCCGCCTCGCAGGCCAATGACTATCCAACGCTCGATCGGGTCGATCGGGTACTAGCCTGCATGGCCGAGCAGGGAGGGCAGACTATCGATAATCTCTATGCGTGTGCGTGCGAAATCGATACGATCGCCGCGGCTATTGGCTTCGATGATTACCTGGAGGCGAGCACTTTTCGCGGCTTTCGCGCGATGCCGGGGGAGCGCGGAGGCCTGTTTCGGGATTCAAAAAGAGGCAAGGCGCTCGTGGCGCGGTTAGAGGAAGCGGAGCGGGCCGCCGCTCGTACCTGTTTCTTCGGGCGTGCGCGCGTATCCGACAAGACCGCAGGGAGGCGGTAATTCCCGATGAGCGCGGATCGATTGGAACCGTGCAATCACGCCCCGCTTAACTTGTTGATGAATCGACTCGATTCGTTATAATTTTCCGAACAGCTGCGACTGCGTATAATCACTACCAACCGAGTGTACGCTATCCGCACACAGGGCAGCGGATTATTGCATTCACTCCTTGCGCCTTTGCGATCTCTGAGGCGCTCGGAGAATAAGAATTAGAGATCGACATAACATTGGAAGGAGGAGGTCATGAGAAAAACGCGTTTTCAGGGCATGCTCTTAGGCGCAATCGCCACGGCTGTACCGGCTACGGCGCTCGCCAATGACGAGCTGCTCAAGCTGCAAGACAGCCCAAACTATTGGGTGATGCAGAATGGCGATTTTTGGGCTCAGCGGTATTCGAAGTTAGACCAAATCAACGCCGCGAACGCCTCGAAGCTGCAGGCGGCTTGGACGTTTTCGACCGGTGTCCTGCGTGGGCACGAAGGCGGACCGCTGGTGCTCCCGGGCAATGCGACCGGCCTCGATCACGATACGCTCTATGTCCACGCACCATTTCCCAACAACGTTTTCGCGATTAACCTGGATAACCTGGAGGTCGTGTGGGAATACATCCCGGTGCAAAACTACGATGAGGTCGTCCCGGTTATGTGCTGCGATACGGTTAATCGCGGTTTGGCCTATGCTGACGGAAAGATCTTTCTGCAACAGGCGAATACCGAGTTGGTGGCCATAGACGCCAAGACGGGTAAGAAAGTTTGGTCGGTCAAGAACGGTGACCCCAAGAAGGGAGGGACCAACACCAATTCTCCGCATGTCATTAAGGACAAGGTCTTTACCGGGATCAGCGGCGGGGAGTTCGGGGTACACGGCTTTATCGCGGCCTACAACATCAAGGACGGTAAGTTGGCGTGGAAGGCGTACAGCGTAGGACCCGATGACCAGATGCTCATTGATCCCGAAAAGACCACCGAGTTGGGCAAACCCGTCGGCAAGGATTCGAGCCTCAAGACATGGAAAGGCGATCAATGGAAGATCGGCGGCGGCACGACCTGGGGCTGGTATAGTTACGACAAAGACCTGAACCTGGTCTATTACGGCTCCGGTAACCCGGGCACTTGGAACCCCGTGGTCCGCCCCGGCGACAACAAGTGGTCGATGACCGTTTGGGCGCGCGATGTCGATACCGGTGTCGCCAAGTGGGTCTACCAGATGACGCCCCACGATGAATGGGACTACGACGGCGTCAACGAAATGATTCTCGCCGATATCAAGGTAAAGGGCGAAGATCGCAAAGCCCTCGTGCATTTCGACCGCAACGGGTTCGGTTATACGCTGGATCGGGTCACCGGCGAGCTGCTCGTGGCCGAAAAATACGATCCCGCCGTCAACTGGGCAACCCACGTCGACATGAAAACCGGCCGACCGCAGGGGGTGGCGCGCTACAGCACTGAAAAGAACGGCGAAGACGTGAACACCACCAACATCTGTCCGGCCGCGCTCGGGACCAAGGACATGCAGCCGGCTGCCTTCTCGCCGCGCACGGGGCTCTTCTATGTGCCCACGAACCATGTGTGCATGGACTACGAGCCGGTGAGCGGCGGCGAGTACACCGCGGGTCAGCCTTATGTCAACGCGGTGCTCAATATGTTTCCGGCGGGCAAGGTCACGGGTGATGGGACCAACAACCTGGGTAATTTCATCGCCTGGGACGCCGGCACCGGCAAGATCAAGTGGTCGGTTCCGGAGCGCTTCTCGGTGTGGAGCGGCGCCCTGGCCACGGCGGGTGACGTGGTTTTCTACGGAACTCTGGACGGATACGTCAAGTGCATCGACGCCAAGAGCGGTAAGGAGCTTTGGAAGTTCAAGACCCCCTCCGGCATCATCGGTAATCTAAACACCTGGACGCACAAGGATAAGCAGTATGTCGGCGTGCTCTCCGGGGTTGGCGGTTGGGCGGGTATCGGTATGGCCGCCGGTCTCATCGAGGATACCGAGGGTTTAGGCGCGGTAGGTGCGTATAAGGGATTGAATAGCTATACGCGTCTCGGTGGCGTGTTGAGTGTCTTCAGCTTGCCTTGAGATACACCGAAAAATACGTTGTTATTAAACCCCGGCAACGGATGTTGCGGGGTTTAATCCGATTTAGATTTCGCCCCACGGGGTGTGCAACCCCATGGGGCGACCAAAAGGGAGAGCTGCGCCTCTCCCCTTTGGAAACCCCATCGCTAAGGTCCCCGCGGCAAGACCGCGGGAAAGATTATAAGGGTGGAGATCATGCGAGGAACGGCTAAAATTATAGCTCTTGGATGCCTAGGGGTTACGCTCGCCGCCTGCGGCGATTCGTCGGATCTCTCAGAAGAGCAGCAGGTCAGAAACTCACTCGAGGCGGTTGACCGTATGCTGGCGAACCGGAAGGGACCGGACGATCCCGCGACGGAAGGCATGGAACAAATGAAGGCCGAGCTTGAACGAAGGCTCGCCGAAGTGAAGGCTGAACAACAGTAACGGCAGCGCGTCCTATTCTCGGCTGCGAACCGGTGGAGGTTCCTCAAAGTGAATGATGCGGCGCGCGCTTCGGCGCTGTGGATCGCTATCGTCCGCGGGTGTTATCCTCGCGCCGTGTTCGAAGCGCGTGGTGTCCGCCACCCGCGAGACCTTCGGGATTTCCAGTAAGCCGGGGATACCGTTGCCTCGCTGAGCTCGATCGTCCGCGGGACGCGATGTCCGTGAGGCCGAGCCGGCGGGCTCGTGACCGGAAGGATCGGCAAAGCGGTCGTTGAGGCTCTCGACGCAGCGGTTGGCGTCGCTGAGCACGCGGATAATGCCGCGCTGAGCCCGCCGCCCCCATCCCACGGGTGTCCTACGAAAGATCGAGCGCGTAAAGCGCGTGTTTTGCTTGAACGCGCGTATCAAGGAGTCTTTGATTTCTTGGGATAAGACCTCTCGTTGCAGTCCTTTGATGACGGTCTTGGCGGCGAGTTGGCGCACCGCAAAATGAGGGTAAATTAGAAGAGCGATCACCACCGCGGCGCCGACGAGTTGGACGGGATCGGGGAGGTTATGCAGCCACGCAGGAGAAAACGACCCATCGGCCCACCACCCGGCGGAAATACCCGACGCGAGGAGTACGCTGAATACAAATCCGTAAACGAGCGCGTCCAACAGCAAAACGCGCAGTTTCCATTTTCGTTTGGTCGCGCTAATCCGCGGCACAAAATCCTCTTGGATGGCCTTAGCCGTATGCTCCAGAACACCGATAATGCGGTAGCAGCGCTCCACCTCGACCTGTTGTATCCGGTCCAAGAGCTCCGCCATATCGACGACCCTTTTTTGCTCGAATCGACGCCGCAGGTGATCGTCGTCGATCGGGTTGGCCGCCTCCAAGTTGTAAATGCGGTAACAACGGCCGGCCGTCAATCCCGCGCTCGCCAAGGCGCGTTGCCAAGCCGCGAAGACTTCTTCCGGATTGTCTTCGCGGGCGGTCGCATCGATTTGATTGAGCACAAACAGAAACTTGTTGGAGTCGGGCCTGCTAATGGTCTCGGCGACCAGATGCTGGAGGGTATCTTTCATTGCTCCCGGTTCCGGATGCCGGGCATCGAAAAACACCAGCACCAGATCGGAGAGGTCGATGATATGGTTCGTGATCCGCAAGGTTGAAGTCCGTTGCAGATCTGCGTCGAATCCCGGGGAATCGATTAGTATCTTGCCTCGCAGGGCTTCGCTCGGACAGGTTTTAAGCTGCAGATACGCATCCACACGCCGGCCTTCGCCTTGGGCCACTGCGTCGATTTCGCGGCTAATGTTGTAAAACGGAAAGCGTGGATCGGCGTCGAGCGCGAGACCCGGTAAGATCCGGGGCGTAGCGTCGGTGCTGAAACAGATCACGGTAAACTTGTCGTCTACCGCCTGATTACCGGTGAGTTGCAGCTTGTAGCGTAGATAATCGTTGATAAACGTAGACTTCCCCGAGGAAAATGTTCCTAGTACCGAAATCAGGGGCCACCAAGGAACGCGGGTGGCGTAGGAGTCGCCAAGATCGAGAATACCCGTGCGGTAGGCGATGCCATCCAACGCCCGGAAGCTCTTGACCACATTGAGCAGGACCGGGTTCTCTTGAGCTAAATGGGTTTCTAAGCGCTGCAGACGTTGTGCTAGGTTTAAATGGACATTGCCGGCCATGGGGTGTTCCTGCCCTACACGCGCAGCGCTTGAGAATGGCTCTTGCGGCGCCGCGGGTAACTTTTTCTACTAAGCTGCGTTCTAGTGCGTGACAACGATGCCAGGCTGAGAGCTTGTGAAAGAATCTGCTGCGCTCGGGCTCGCGTTTCCGGCGGTACTCGGAATCCTCATGGAGTTCAATATACACTCCGGTTCCTGTGCTCCGGCGGAACGCGAGCTTCCTTCGCTCGCGACGATCTTTTCACAACCTCTGAGCTTTACATGCTTAGATTAGTATAACACGCGCCACTTTTAGGGGCAGATCCGTGGTCCCCGGGATAGACGGTCGCGCATGGCGATCAATTTTACTTCGCGGGCAGGGTATGAACCCCGCCCTTGACCAAAGGGGAGAGTTGCACTCCTCCCCTTTGGAAACCCCAAGGCTAAAGTGCCCGCCGCAAAACGGCGGGGTATTCAGAATGAAGGAAGGATGACTATGGGAGAAGACTTGCGATCGAGTCCGCGCCAGCGTATGGCTGAGATCATAGCACGCAAACTGCCCTACGCGCGCGGGCATCACCGCGATAAACTGCTCGGGGGGCGGCGGATCGAAGAGTGGTTTAGCGGTGCGTATCCTGATATCGAGGGATTACTGAACGCCCTCGCGGAATCACCCTATGTGGATACCGCAGCGCCCGAGCGCAGCCGATTGATTTCAGATCTGGTGTCGGCACGCGGCCCGATGTTTCGGGTATTTACCGACGAAGAGATCGGAATTGTGGTCGAATGGATCCGCACATTGAGATCGACAGGCGATCCGAATTCCCTAGGCAACGTAGAACCGCAGGCGCCAGACGGTCGAGGGGACGACCCAGGCACGTGGCCGGGGACGGGAGTGGGCGAGCATGCGAGCGCATCGGCGAGCCCGGGCCAAGACGCGGGATCGCCGCGCCTGGACAAACGGCTGCTTTATTATCAACTGGTCAACGCGGAACGCTATCCCGAGTCTTCGCGCCCGGCGAAGCACTACGTCGAGCGTTGTCTCGCCCGCGCACGACGGGCCATGTGGCTGTCTCGGCTGTATCCGGAATTACGTTCTTTCGAGTACAACCGCGCTGCGTTCGAGCATAGGATCGAGGCGAGCTATCGCGAGGCAGTCGATGCCTATCGGCCCTTTATCCCTCCGCCGCGACTGTCCAGAGAGGAGTATCTGTGGCTATTCGTACAACTGGCGCCTTTGATCCTCGTCGATGGGTGCTGGCTGCGCAACGTCGGCTGCCTGTACGCACGCCACCCAGGGATCGCGGCGGGTTTGGTTAAGATCTACTCCGATGAGGTGGGTGGCGGGGACCCCGACGCGAGTCACGCCGCTATTTTTCGCGAGCTGTTGCGATCGGAAGGCATCGATCTTCCGGAGGTCTCATCGGCTGAGTTCATTCGATATGGTAATTTTACTTCGGCGGTATTCGAGCTTCCGCTGTATTTGCTGTCCATCTCCCAATATCCTCGGACGTTCCTGCCGGAGCTGCTCGGCCTCAATCTAGCCATCGAGTTGAGCGGCCTCGGCGCGTTTTACATGAAACTCGTCGATGAGCTGAGCTATTGGCGGATCGATGCGCGCATCATCAGTGTCCATATTTCGAGCGACAACCTCGCGAGTGGCCATGCGGCACTGGCCAAGGCGGCGATCGTCGCCTACCTCGACGAGCTGGGCGCGGGTTATGGAGAGCGAGAAGTGCAGCGGCACTGGCAGCGGGTATGGCGCGGTTACGTATCCCTGCGGGTCGTGGCCTTGAGGACGTGGTTCGACCTCTTGATCCGCTTCGTCTCGCGCTTCGGGCTCAAGCGTGTACAACGGCGGTGGGTCATTTAGGAGCCGCATCACATCGTAGATGAAGCGGTATTACATCGGATTAGCGACCACTTTCCACGATCCGGCCCTGGCCATCGTGGATGCGGAGGGCGAGATCGTATTCGCCGAGGCGGCCGAGCGTTTTCTTCAGAGCAAACGCGCCATCAATGCGGAGCCTGATCATTTATTTAGGATCGCCGATCTAGTCAAGGAGTATTGCGAGCAAGACGCCGAGTTTACGATCGCCCGCTCGTGGAGCGCACGCGCGAGCCGCCTCCCGTTTCTGGCCGGCGCCGCAAGCCGGCTCGGCCTCTTGACTCCAGACTGGCTCTCGCGTGGCCCGCTCGACGGCTGGTCGCGCACGCTGCTCATGCGGCGCTACCAGCTTCATCATCTCATGCTGTGCATGCAGAGCGCGCATCTCAAAGCCGGGGCTAACCTTGCGCTCGTCATGCGGCATCGCTTTGGAAATCGCAAGCTTCGCTTCTTGAATTTCGATCATCACCTCACGCACGCGGCCTATGCCTGTTACGGCAGCCCGTTTTCCGAGGCCGTGTGTATGATCGTCGATGGCACCGGAGAGCAGGGCTCGATAAGCTGTTACGCGTATAGGAACGGGCGTCTGAATCGCTTGTCCCGCCACCAGGGCCCGGAAAGCTTGGGCGGACTTTATATGCTCATCACGGAATTATGCGGTTTCTCGAGCTTCGGCGGCGAGGAGTGGAAGGTGATGGGTCTCGCGCCCTACGGCCGCACCGACGAAGAGATCTATCGCGTGCTGAGGCCGATGATCAAGGTCGCCGGATGCGGCTTGAGATACCCACCGATGCGTCAGCTTCGCGCAGCGCTTACTCGGCTTTGCAGGTATCGGCGGGCCGAAGGCGCATCTGCATTAGAAGCCGCCGATCTCGCGCATACCTGGCAGCAGGTCTTTTCCGAGATCATGGACGAGTTATTGCGCAATCTCCACGCGGACACAGGCGTCGGCAACCTCGTTCTTAGCGGCGGCTGTGCGCTGAACTCATCCTATGCGGGCCGGGTTTTTGAAAGCACACCGTTCAAGCGCTTGCATATTCCTAGCGCACCCGCCGACGACGGCAACGCCGTGGGCGCGGCTCTACTCGCCTACGAGAAGATAGCGGGGCCGCGCAAGACTCGACAGCAATTGTTCTCACCCTATCTCGGATCTCGGATGTCGGCCGAGACCCTGACGAATGTGGCAAGGTGGAGCGGTCTCCGGACATTGCGCCATCTTCCCGAAACGGTGCATTTGGAGGCGGCCAGGCGGCTCGCCGAAGGAAAAATTCTCGGCTGGATCCAGGACCGCGCGGAGTTCGGTCCGCGCGCGCTCGGTAACCGTTCAATCTTGGTCGATCCGCGCTTGGGCGAGATGAAAGATCGATTAAACCGGGAGGTAAAATTCCGCGAGGAGTTTCGACCCTTCGCGCCAGCCATCTTGCACGAGTACGGCGAGGAGTATTTCGAGAGCTATCAGGAGTCCCCGTACATGGAGCGAACGCTGCGCTTCAAGCAAGAAGTGCGCGCTAAAGTGCCCGCGGTGGTTCACGTGGATGGCACCGGGCGCTTACAGACCGTGAAACGGGAATGGAATGCCCATTTTTACGCACTCATTGAGGCGTTCCGCCGTTTGACAAAAATACCGCTCCTGCTCAATACCTCATTTAATATCATGGGTAAGCCGATGGTCCACACCGTTGAAGACGCATTGACGGTTTTTTTTACCACGGGAATGGATGCCTTGGTGATCGAGGATTATTTGCTTGAAAAATAGGCTTGTCCGTAGAATTGGTGGGTCTGCGCCCGGGGGTGTGTGTGGGGCTCGCGGGGATCTCTTCGAAAACTCACGACACTGAATTACTCCAACGCCGCTTCCTCACGCCACCAAGGCGTACGGACAACTCCTTGAACGGGACTTCAACCTGCCAGACACCCTGCTGTTACCGCGAACGGTCAAGTCTCTCATGCATAACGTGCAAGATCGGAGACTTGACCCCGTATTTCGTATTTCCTCGCGGACGGAAGGTGGAGAGGTAGAGGTAGCAAGCGAGAGAAAGGGCCGGCCCGTTACCGGCCGGCCCTTTCGAAGGCTCGTTTAAGCGAGTTACTAGCTTACGGCAGATTTTGGAATGGGTCCTTGAAGATATCGCCGTCGGACTCAAAGGTTGCCGTGCGGCCGTCGATCGCCTTCACGAACTCCAGCAGGGCCGCCGCACCGGCCAGATCCTCGATCGTTCCCCCACCTGGTAACAGGTGTTGAGCAAAAACATCCTCCAGCGTGGTGGCTTGCCCGTTGTGGAAATACGGCGCGTGGTAATTCACGCTGAGCAAGGACGGCACGTTGAAACCAAGGACGCCGAACGGGGGCCCACCGGGATTACCTTGCCCCCGGATCTCGATAGGATTGGCGGGGTCAAAGGTGCTAATAATTTCCAGGAACTTTAGCGTGCCGGTATCGACGCCAGCAGGAGAGGCACCGCCACCGGCATATTCGACGAACTCGTTCCCCGTGTTCGTCAAGAGCGGATCACGCTTTAAACCTCCGGCGGCAACCGGCGCCGTCAGTGCCGGGTTGTTAAGGTAGAAGACCTGGCTCTTGGTCCACTTGGCACCTCCATGGCCAGAAGCACAATTGCCTTCAAACACGGCCGCACCGGCGCTCACTTGCGCCGGGTCTCCCTGCGGCATGTTGAAGGGTCGCACGGTCTGACCCCAGGTGGTCTCCACATCCAAGGCCTGGCTCGCCCCTTGCGAGATCCCGTGGTCGAAGATCGCCGGGTTCGGCAGATTGGCCCCGGCAGAGGGACACGCCCCGTTCCCGGCGGCATTCCCGGTCGGATCGCCGCCCGCAAAGCCTTTGCCGCACTGGACATTGCGGGAATTGGCGTTGAAGTCGGTGATGCTGTCGCGCGCCGCGCTCCAGTTGTTGATGCGGGTGTCGTGCGCGCCGTTGACCTTGGAGTAGAGGCCATCGAGAGGGATCGCCTGCCGCGGTCCATCAGCGAAGATCCAGGTGACCCCGTCGGCAAGACCGGCAGGATGACACGACGCACAGGTGCTCCAGGCGTCGCTCGATTGCTTGCCACGGAACTGCAAGGGGATGATCTCATCGATCGGTATCGCTCTCAGAGGTCTCCCGTCGGCAGGCTCGTTCTCGTTATTATCGGGCACGCCCAGGGCGGTGAAGAACACCAGCTTGCCCACAAGCCTCGAATGGTCGAAGCTGCCGGGCTCGGGCGGGGTGCTGGAAGCCACTGGATCGCCAACCGGCAGGCCGGTGTTGAGGTCGAGGACGGAGACCGACATGTCGACTTCGTTGTTGACAAAAGCCGTCTTGCCACGCACGACGATGCCGCTCGGGATGTTGCCGGTCTGGATGCGCACGACATTATCGGGCGCGCCGATATCGAGCTTCCCGGCCACCAGCCGTGCCTTGATCACATAGTTGCCACCGCGGCTGACGATGAAGAAGTTCTCGCACTTCTTATCGGCATCGATAGCCACGATGTCGTTGCCAAAGAGCCTCTGCAGGCTGGCCGCGAACCGATCCGCCGGTTCCGGCTCGGTCTTGATCTGGGCGTTCAGATTGACCGTGCTACCCGCCAGCTCGCTGAGTGCTTTCGTGTCGACCACATGCACCAAGGCCTGCACGTTCACGTTGAAAAATACCGGCGGCTCCGGTTGGGCGCCGATGTTCGGCAGGTAAAGCTTGCCATCGCAGATCAAGGCCGCATTCAGTTGATTGGGATGGACCGCCTGCGGATCCTGGGTGATCACGGGATCGCCTGGGCCGGCGTTAACGTCCGGACAAAAGGTCTGGTTGACCGGCGGACCAGCAACGCGCGTGTTGTTGCAGAAGTTGCTGCGATCGGCCGTGAAACCAGAATCCGCGAGCGGGGAGAGGGTGATCTCGGTGATGGCGTCCGGATGGTTCACGGGGAAGGAACGGACGATGCCTTGTTTCCCATCGTCGAACCCCTCTTGTCCATCGGGGATGAGCCGGGCAAAGAAATCTGTTACAAACACCCTGTTCTTGTCAATCGCGATGGCGAAGGGATTGCCGCCTACCTCGATGGTGTCGGCCACTTTCAGCGATGAGGTGTTGATCACCGACACCGTCCCCTCGGTATGGTTCGCTACATACAGGTTGCCGTTCGGTGCCAGCGCACAGCCCCGCGGCTCGGTGCCAACCCCGATCTCCTCGATGACCTTGAAATTCCCTCCGGCGCTAGCGATGACCGACACGGTGCCACTTGCGGCGTTGGTGACGAAGGCACGGTTGCCCTTGACGGCAACGCAGAACGGTTCCCGGCCGACCGGGACTTCATTGAGCTTCTTGAGACCGCCGCTCCCGACGCTGAAGACCGTGACCGAATTGGCCTCGACGTTGACATTGAAGAGCAGATTACCGCTGAGAGCGATATTGGTCGAACGGCTAGAATCGTTGGAATCGGCGGATACCGATGCTGGAATAGCGGCCAACCCCAAGGTGGTAAGCCAAACCAGCGAAGCAAAGAACGGAACGCCAAATCTAACGCTTTGGCAGTGAGTTAAGCGTTTCATGCGTACCTCCCCTCATTCTGCTTGGACTAATGGGTACTCCTATTTCATACGCTTAGTTGGTCATCACCCAGCACTAAACTGAACCGCAAGCCACACGGGTTAGGGTATACGAAGTGTGTGACATTTGCGTGACATTTTAAGGATAGTAGGGCTTTGTGCAAAGCACAAGGGACTGGGCAGGCACGATCGTAGCTTGCGGAACCCCTGGGGCCGAGCCGCATCGAAGTAGGCAACGCCTGGACCGGCGCAGGAGGACCTGTGAGCAGCTTGCGGATGAACCGGCGTGAATTTATCGCTGCGATCGGCGCGGCCGCCTTCGCGGCGGGTGCGAACACTCGGACGGTAGAGAGCCTGTCGGTGGCCGCGACCGGGATGCAGAAGCGCCCGATCCCTAGTAGCGGCGAACAGCTGCCCGTGATCGGCATGGGCACGTCGGGCACCTTCGATGTCGGCGCCACCCGCGCCGAGCGCGCGCCGCTGGTCGAGGTGCTGCGCGTGCTCTTCGACGGCGGCGGCAGCCTCATCGATACCGCGCCCAGCTACGGCCGCGCGGAGACCGTGACCGGCGATCTACTGCAGCAGAGCAATTGGCGCCAAGGCGCCTTCCTCGCCACCAAGATTTCCGCGAGTGCAGGCGCGGACGCGCGCGCGCAGTGGAACGGTTCGCTGGCAGACCTGCGCAGCGATAAGGTCGATCTCCTGCAGGTGCATAACCTGGTCGACTGGCGCCAGAACCTGGCGTTCCTGCGCGAGCTGAAGCAGGCCGGGCAGGTACGCTACATCGGCGTCACGCATTATCTGGATGACGCCCACGACGAGCTCGCCCGGATCGTCGAGGCCGAGCGCATCGAATTCGTCCAGGTGAATTACTCCGCCGCAACGCGCTCCGCCGAAAAGCGGCTACTGCCGCTGTGCAAGGAGCGCGGCGTCGCCGTGCTCGTCAATCGTGCCTTCCTCGACGGCCGGCTGTTCGATACGGTGCATGGGCGCGAAATACCCGCCTGGGCCGCCGAGATCGATTGCCGATCCTGGGCACAGCTGTTCCTCAAGTTCGTGCTGGCGAATCCCGCGGTGACCGCGGTCATCCCGGCGACTTCCAAGGCGCGACACATGCTCGACAACCTCGGCGCGGGCGTGGGCGCGGTCGCCGATGCCAAGTATCAGGATCGGATCGCGGCACTGGTCTCCTGAGGATGGCTCAGGATGCGGATGAACCGGGCCACCGGTATTCGCCGCCAACGGAATTCCTGCATCGCCTGCTCAAAGCCGATCGTTGCGAGCTCTCGGCCGTCCCTGGCAGCGGTCTGGGCCGGCGTCGGTTATTGGCTCGGCCGCTCGCACGATGCGAAGCAAGAGGGGTGCTGCACACCTGTGTAAGGTGAAACCCGGCAATTCTGATCGGTCCCCACTTGGCCAGGCTATGTGGCCTTGAAGCGTTCGTTCTCGCCCGCCCTACTTTTTGCGGTAGACGTTTAACCCAATCTTCTCCTCGCGTTCAGGGACAGGCACATTCCCCTCCGTAGAGGCGATGATGATGGTCTTGCCTGAGGAAGAGGGACCGTATTCTTTGGAGAGATCGATCCGGATAGTCAGAATATCCCCCTCGACCTTCATCTCGACATTTTTCATAGGTTCCTCAAAGCGGTAGCTGGGTTAATTGGATTGTACCAGTTCTTTAAGCGCCTTAATGGGTACGGTCCCTATCGTTGTTTTCTTGTGCCAATGTGTGTATTTGGTTAGGATGCATAAGGGTTTTTGTTGCTGCCCAGAAAGAATAAAAAAACCCGCGCCTAGCCGGGCTGATTGTGGTGGTAGCGGGCCGACCGCCGCCTTCATAGCGCCTTTCACAAGTATGCCCATCATTATTCTGTCGAAATGTAATACCGCTTCAACCGCCGCGCCGCAGTCGGCATCGGCCCGTGCGCTGACGCATGATTGAGATTGGCTGAAGCATGGTGCTAATGAGGTCCCCTAATATCTGGAGAAGAAAGAGGTGCCTCATAGCGTCACCCTGATCACCACGATTGCCGCCGGCTTGGGACTCGCCCTGATAATGGGCTTTATCGCCGCACGCCTGAAGCTGCCGGTGCTGGTCGGTTACCTGATCGCCGGCATATTGCTAGGCCCAGCGACGCCGGGCTTCGTCGCCGACGTTGAGCTGTCGCGTCAACTCGCCGAAATCGGGGTGATGCTGCTGATGTTCGGCGTCGGCTTGCACTTTTCCTTCGATGACTTATTGGCGGTTCGCCGGATCGCCCTGCCCGGCGCAATCGTCCAAATTGCCGTTGCGACCGCGCTCGGTACCGCTGTTGCCGTTCATTGGGATTGGGGCCTGGGCGCCGGCATCGTGTTCGGTCTTGCGCTCTCGGTGGCGAGCACGGTCGTACTCCTCAGAGCACTGGAGAATCGGGGCATGTTAGAGTCTGTCAACGGCCGCATCGCGGTCGGGTGGCTGGTGGTCGAAGACCTCGTGATGGTTCTGGTCCTGGTGTTGCTGCCACCGCTCTCGGCGTGGCTCGGCGGCCACCATGCGAGCGATCTTACCGAAGGCACTCCCGATCGGGAGTTGCTGAAAACGCTTGGGTTTACGCTCGGTCTCGATCGCACTCAATCCTCTGGTATTCCCGGTGTTTGAGCCTGCGCAAGCCTGGATTCGATCTCGCTCGAACCTTGCCCGCGCCTTGGAGCGGTCCGACGACCCGCTCGCAGAGCTTCCGATGACTGTCGACCAGAATCGCCTTACCGGGCATATCGTACTGGTGGGCTATGGCCGCGTGGGACGGCGAATTGGTGAAGCGCTGACCGGGCGCGGAGTGCCGTTCGTCGTAGCCGAGCAGAACCGTGAGCTTGTCGAGCAGCTACGCGAACGCGGCGTACCGGCCGTCTCCGGTGATGCCTCCGATCCGGCGGTGCTCATTCAGGCGCATATCGCGCGGGCGCGTATGTTGGTAATCGCCACCCCGGATACGTTTCATGCCCGGAAAATGATCGAAATCGCGCGCACACTCAATCCGCGGGTCGAGACGGTCGTGCGTACTCATACCGAAGAAGAGGCAGGGCTCCTGCAAACGGAGAATGCCGGGAAGGTGTTTATGGGCGAGCACGAACTCGCCCTTGGCATGACACGCTATGTGCTCGAGCGAATCCGGCCTGGAGCTGAGAGAACCGCAAGCGACTGAGCAACCTATCCCGACTTCCGCAATCGACGTAACAAAAATCGGCAACTGATTGATTTAACGATCACGCATCCTCAAAGGTCGACGGCTGATTTCTCGGTGAACGCAGCGCCGTCAGGACCTCCCCGCTACCCACCACTCTACTTCGGTTGTGGCACGATCCTTAGATAAGGCCGCGGCGATTTCCACCCACCTGGAAATTTCTCCTTAGCTTCTGCATCGGAAACCGCCGGGACAATGATGACGTCTTCGCCCTGCTTCCAATTCACCGGCGTTGCGACTTTGTGCTTTGCCGTTAGCTGCATCGAGTCAAGCACCCGTAGCACCTCATCGAAGTTGCGACCCGTGCTCATGGGATATGTGAGCATCAACTTGATCTTCTTATCCGGACCGATGACAAACACCGAGCGCACCGTGGCATTATCGGCCGCCGTTCGCCCCTGTGCGCTGCCGCTGGCATTGGGGTGAATCATATCGAAGAGCTTCGCCGCCTTCAGATCGGTATCACCGATCAACGGATAGTTCACGGCATGGCCTTGAGTCTCCGCAATATCCTTGGACCATGCGGTGTGGTCGCTGACCGAATCGACGCTCAAGCCGATGATCTTGCAGTTGCGCTTGTCGAACTCCGGCTTGAGGCCTGCCATATAGCCAAGCTCGGTCGTGCAAACCGGGGTAAAATCTTTCGGATGCGAGAACAGGATAGCCCAACCGTCCCCGATCCATTCGTGGAAGCGGATCGTTCCTTCCGTTGTCTCCGCCGTAAAATCCGGGACTTCATCGCCTATGCGTAGTGGCATGGTTCACCTCCGAGCAGTTTTGTTAATAGGTCGTGCTATCCACTATGGGCATAGCACGCTTTCAAGGAAAAGCATTCCCACTTTTTGAGTCGCGCCTACTCGCCAAAAGTTCCCTCCCCGCCGCTCGCCAATGCTAGCACCTGCAGTCGGCGCTTATCAATGCGTCGCTACTGCGCGTCGAAAAGCGCTCGATCCACAATGCCCCGGTTAAGGATTGTCGCCTCCTGGCAGCGCGGAAGCGTTTCCTCGCGGCGTGACAATGATCGCCCCGACCCACATCGCTGTGGCGCCCGCGACGGCAATGGGCATTGCCAAGAAATTGACCACTGGGATGAGGGTCACGACCATGACGACGATGCCAAAGCCCAGGGCGAGCCACCGGCGGTGTCCTAGGAGCCGCCGCTGTGCGGGGAAGTCGCGTCCGTGGTTAGCCATGGGGTAATCGATGTATTGCAGCGCCATGAACCACGCCCCAAGAAAGAACCAGCCGAGGGCGGCGGGCAGGCCCATGCCCGGCATCCATGAGAGGACGAGGAAAAGCGACCAGAACCCGAAATAGACCAAGCGGCGTAGCTGCGCGCCTACGCCGGCGACAAGTTCCCGTAGGGCCGTGCTCCAGCCGACGGTTGCGGTCATGGGCTCGCCCCGGAGATGCGTCTCGACGGCCTCAGCTAAACGCCCGTTAAAGGGGCGGCGATGCGGTTAGCAGCAAGGCTGAAGCCGAAGAAAACCGCCCCCAAGACTAGTAGCCCAAAGAGCGGCCACAGCAGCCAGTCCAGCCAAGGCAGCCAATCCGGGAGCCAGGCGTCGATCAGTGTATCTAACAGGTGGGCGCCGTAAGCGATCCCCGCAGCGAACAAGAGGCCGTTGATCGAGAGCGGAACGAGGACATAGCGCCTGAGACCGGGGCCACGATGAGCTTGAATCCGATCCAAACGTAGCCAGCACCTACCTTGAGGTCCTGAAGCATGACCGGCGAGCTTACTGCCTGAGATAACCGCCTCGCAAGGATATCCTGAAAACTCTAGCATCGCCCTTGAACCGACTGCAAGCATCCTAGGAAAGCCCCGGAAGGCCAACAAAGCGTCGCACCTATGTCAGGGCCTTAACTAGCAGTACACTAGACTTGGTGCTTCGCCTTGATCCGAACCACACGACCACTCGATCGAGCATACGGCGATGGCGATTGCAAGCAACGCAGCAGAGCGTAAAAGCCCCAGCCGGGCCGGACAGTTCGCCAAAAAACTGTTGGTGCAAGCCGGTACTCTTATCAGTCTCGCGATCGTGTGTGTCGCGCTCTGGGTCGTTTACCGCACGCTAAAAAAGATCGAGCTGGCCGAGGTCCTGGAGAACCTTCAAGCGCTACCCTGGACATCGGTATTACTGGCGCTCGGAATTACGGCCGCCAGTTATGTGGTGGTGACGGGCTATGATGTAGTTGCCCTAAACCACATCAACCGTCCCTTGTCCTATTCGCGCGCCGCGCTTGCGGGCTTCCTCGCTTCCGCTTTCGGCAGCAATCTCGGTTTCGCGATGGTCACCGGCGGCGCCATCCGCTACCGCCTCTATTCTCGACGCGGTTTAACCGCGGTCGAGATCGCCGGGATCACGACCATGTGCGCGCTGACCGTAAGCTTGGGGATCGGTTTTATCCTAACGCTCTCACTGCTGTTTGGGAGCGCAGAAGCCACGGCATTTTCCCTGCCTCCCGAAGTGAAACACACCTTAGGCGCGGTGATGCTGGGCCTGATGGTGGTGTATCTCATCGTTTCCGCCATACGGCCGATGACGATCCGGACGCGGAACTGGTCGCTACGGCTGCCGTCAGCCAAAACGGCCTCGGCGCAAATCGCCCTCGGCGCATTGGATCTTATGCTGATCGGCGCCGTAATCTACGTGCTGCTGCCGGTATACCCGGGAACGGATTTCTTCGGTTTTTTGGGCGTATTCGCACTGGCCTTGCTGGCAGGGGGCGTGAGTCACGTGCCGGGGGGCATCGGTGTCTTCGAGTCGGTGATGCTGGTCGGTCTACCGGAGATCCCTCCCGCAGCGCTGCTCGGCGCGATCTTTTTGTTCCGTTGCGTTTATTATCTGGCGCCCCTCGGCGTCGCCGCCATCGTGCTCGCCGCTCATGAAGCGGTCGCGCAACGCGCTCAGTGGGTGCGGGCGCGGGAGTCCGCGACCGATTGGCTTGAAGTACTCGGACCGCTAATCATGGCCGTAGTCATCATCTTCGCCGGGATGATGCTGCTTTTCTCGAGCGCCGTTCCGGCGCCGGCGGGACGCCTCGGCTTGCTAAGGGAGGCGGCGCCGCTAGCGCTGGTAGAAGTTTTCCACGCGCTAGCGGGCGCTGCCGGGATCGGGCTCGTAATCCTTGCGCGCGGCTTGTCGCTCCGTCTCAGCACGGCCTATCGTTTGATCGCCGCTCTGCTCGCGCTGGGGATCGTAGCTTTTCTTGTCAAAGGCTTGATCTATGAAGGCGCGTTCGTTCTCGCCCTCACGCTCCTGGTGCTATTGGCGACACATCGAGAGTTTAGGCGCGACGGCTCGCTACTCGATCAGGGTTTTCCGGCGGAGTGGGTCTCCACCGTGATGGCGATCCTCGCCGTGACCATCTGGCTCAGTATCTTTTCGTATAAACAATTCGCCTATTCCCACGAGCTCTGGTGGCAGTTCCAGTATGAGGCCGAGCTTTCCAGATGTCTTCGCACCCTAGCGGTGGCGGTTGTCCTTGCCGGCGCGATAGCGTTGGCGTATCTACTGCGGGCCGATCCTGTCCCGGACCTGCCGCATACGGCGAGCCTCGAGCAGATCCGCCGCATCGTCAAGCAGGACCCGAATGCGCGCGCGAGCCTCGCCTTGCTCGGCGACAAGCGCTTTCTGTTCAGCCATTCGGGTCATGCCTTCGTCATGTACCGGGTGATGCATAAAAGCTGGGTCGCGCTCGGTGATCCCGTCGGTCCGCAGGCCGAGCACGAGAACCTGCTCTGGACGTTTCGGGATCTCTGCGATCGCTATGGGGGGTGGCCGGTTTTTTATCTCATCGATGCCGAAGGCTTGTCGCGCTATATCGATCTCGGGCTATCGGTGCTCAAATTGGGCGATGACGCCCGCATCGCGTTAGAGCGCTTTTCGCTCCAGGCAGCCGAAAGAGCGGCACTCCGCAGAGCTTACGACCACGTGCTTGCAGAGGGCGTCAGCTTCGAGATCGTCAGTTCGGCCCAGGTGCCCGCGTTGATCCCGGAAATGCAGCGCGTCTCCGAGGAGTGGCTGGCGCACACGAAGACCTCGGAGAAGAGCTTTACCGGAGGCTATTTCGATCCTGCTTACGTTGCCAACTTCCCCTGCGCCGTGGTGCGCAAGGATAAGCGTATCGTAGCGTTTGCGATCCTGTGGGTGAGCGCCCGCAAAGAAGAGCTAGCCCTGGATCTGGCGCGCTACCGGCCCGATGCCACGGCGGGCATCATGGAATTCATGGTGACGGAGCTCATGCTGGGCGGCCGAATACGAGCGTATCGCTGGTTCAATCTCGGGATGGTGCCGGTCTCGGGATTGGAACGCCATGCGCTCGCTCCGCTTTGGCAGCGGATCGGGAGCATGATTTATCGTCAAAGCGAGCACTTTCGTGACCATGAAAGTTACCGGCGTTTCGCGGAACAACTCGGGCCCGTGTGGCGTCCCAAATACCTGGCTTTCCCCGGCGGACCCAAAACACCGCGTATTTTGCGCGACATCGCGAGTCTCACCACCTACGCGCCTCAGACTCATGCTATGTTGGAACCGCCCCCGTGAGTGTGGCCACCAGCGGAATCATTGGCTAGAATCAAACGCAAACAACCGCCGCGGCTTCCCAAGGAGGACATTCCCATCACTGCCCAAGAGCACACGATCGAGTTCCGAAGCTCCTATACGCGCAAGCGCAGCACGGCGAGCCTGTCCTCGGTTAAGCAGCACATCCTCGGCAGCGAAACAGGCGGTGGAATCGACCTCGAAGGCGAAGACATCCTGGCCCGCCATGCCCGCCTGGCCGTGGACGCGAGTGGGCCGAGCGTCGAGCCGATTGGAGAGGCGTCCGTCGCCCTTAACGGTCGGCCGGTCACCTCCCCCACCCGCCTGAACGACGGCGATTGGCTGGCCCTGGGCGCCAGCCTCTTTCAGATCCACTTCGTCGCCGGTGAACAACCGCAAGAAGCGACCCTCCGGCTTACGGAGCCGGCCCCGGCACCTGCCAACGCGAGCGACGCCACCGGCATCGTAACCATCGGTCGCTCGCCGCACTGCGACCACGCCATCGACTCGCCGCTGGTCTCCCGCGAGCATGCCCGCCTGATCTGCGATTCGAGCGGTGTCGTGATCGAGGACCTAAACAGCACCAACGGCACCTTCATCAACGGGCAACGGCTGGCCGGGCAGGCGCGATTGCATCCCGGTGATCGCGTCGCCATAGCTACCTTTGCCTTCGTCTTTACCGGCGTGGCCCTGGAGCCCGTCGATACTGCGGGCCGAGTCCGTGTCGAGGTGCGCGGCCTCTGCAAAGCGGTCCCGGATCGATCCGCGGGTCAGCCGAAACGCCTGCTCGACCAGATCAGTCTGGTGTTCGAGCCGGGCGAGTTCGTGGTGATCTTCGGGACCAGCGGCTCCGGCAAGTCCACCCTGCTCGACGCTCTCAACGGCCGGCGGCCGCCCACGGGCGGGCAGGTGCTCTATAACGGCACCGATCTCTATGCAGCCTTCGACCTCTTCCGTTCCGCCATCGGCTATGTCCCGCAGCAGGACATCGTCCATCGCAAGATCCGCGTGGAGCGCGCTCTCCATTACACCGCCGAGCTCCGCCTGCCGCCGGATACCACGGACTCGGAGATCGACGCCCATATCCGACGCGTTCTCGACAAGGTCGGGCTCAGCGACAAGGCCGAGGTGCCGATCGATACGCCCGCCCCCTTGAGCGGCGGACAGCTTAAACGGGTGAGCCTCGCGGTAGAACTCGTGGCCAACCCGAATATTTTGTTCCTGGATGAGGTGACGAGCGGCCTCGATGCAGGCACCGACAAGCGGATGATGCGCCTGTTCGCCGATCTCGCGGCGGACCAAAAGACGGTGATCTGCGTCACCCACACCCTGGAGAACATCGACGCTTGCCATCTCGTGGTGCTCCTCCATCGAGGGAAGCTGGTCTACTTCGGCCCGCCGCCCGAGGCCCCGAAGTTCTTCGGCATCGCCCGGCTCTCCGATGTCTACGAACTCCTAGAATCCGAACCCGCCGATTACTGGGCAGACAGGTTTCTTGCCTCCTCCCACTATAAAACTTATGTCAGCGCTCGGCTTACCGACGACGCTGCGCAGACCCAAACGTCCGGTCCGACGGAGGTTTCGGCCAAGAGCCATAGACGCTGGTTCGACGGGTCGCAGGCGGGGACCTTGATGCGGCGCTACCTGGACTTGATCGTCTCGGATCGACGCAATCTCGCGATCCTGCTGCTGCAGGCGCCTCTCATCGCCGTCATGATCGGGCTGGTCTTCAGCACGGACGGCCCCCTGCCGGCGCGGGCTGCCGCCGAAGGTCAGATTTCGTTTATCTTGGTGCTATCGGCGATCTGGTTCGGCTGTCTCAATTCGGCGCGGGAGTTGGTGAAAGAGCTGCCGATCTACCTGCGCGAGCGCTCGGTGAATCTCGGCATCGCGCCTTATCTCACCAGTAAGGTCCTGCCGCTTGCCGCGCTTTGCGCCCTGCAGTGCGTGATGTTGCTCGCCATTGTCTCGGTCCTGCTGTCGTTGCCGGGCAGCTTTCTGGATCGCGTCGTGTCCCTGTTTCTGGCTGGCATGGCGGCGACGACCATGGGACTCGCCGTCAGCGCCTTCGTCGATTCCAACGACAAGGCCGTGGCCACGGTACCGATCTTGCTCATTCCGCAGGTCGTCCTCTCGAACGCCGTGGTGCGTCTGGGCGATGCCGGCTTGCTCGTCGCCAAGGGGACGATGATCTCGTTTTGGTCCCTAGACGCGATGAAGGCGACGCTTAGCGCGGAGACCTTGAGTGCTCGGGACGCCACCGGTCAATTGATCGTGCCCCTTTCCGGGCAGTTCGCGCACGACTTAGTGATGGTCGCGGTGTTAGGATTGGTTTTTTTGATCGTTGCGTCGGTCGGGCTCAAACTGAAGGATAGGAAACCATAATGCCCCCGTGGGGCGGAGGCCGCGAATGAGCACCATGGAACCGGTCGTGCACATCTGCCCGAAGTGCGATACGGCCAATCAGAGGGATTACCTCAGTCAGCGAGAGTACCGCTGCGCGAAGTGCAGTTTCGAGTTGGCTCACCTTGACATCGCCGGGAACGGTTCGGTACGCGGGATCTTCGGTTGGTTGCGTGTCGTCGGCGACACGGTCCAGGATCGGTACCGGGTGCAATCGGTTCTGGGCCGCGGCGGTTTCGGCGCAACCTATCTGATCGAAGACCTGCGATTGAACGGCAAGCGGCGGGCGCTCAAGGAAGTTCCGGAGTTGCTGTTCGATGAATACGAGACGACACTGTTAAGCCGGCTTAATCACCCCTCGATCCCGGACATCATCGACCGCTGCATCGTTGACGGCATGGTGTACCTAGTACTCGAATTCGGCGGCAGCCGCACGCTTGCAAGCGAGCGCAAACGGGCTGGCGGACGCATTCCCTTTGCCACCGTGCTACCGTGGATGCGTCAACTCTGTGAGGTCTTGACCTACCTCCACTCCCAAAATCCGCCGATCATCCACCGCGACCTCAAGCCAGACAATATCCTGCTCGATGAGGCCGATCGCATCATGCTCATCGATTTCGGGATTGCCAAGGAAGCGACGCCCTCAAGCATGACGCGCACCTTGGGACGCGCCGCAACACATGGCTTCAGTCCCCCCGAACAAGCGATGGGCACGGGTACCGACGAACGCTCCGATATTTACGCCCTGGGCGCGACGCTCTATTCCCTGTTGACGGGCACGAACCCGCCGGCGGCGCATGAGCGCGTCGCGGGCAAGCCCGTCCAGCCACCAAGCGAGCTGGTGCCCGGCTTGCCGCCGCTGCTCGACGAGACGATACTGAAATCCCTCAATCTCAATGTAAACCAGCGCCACCGGTCCATCGCCGAATTCGGCCGGGTACTGGACAGTCTGGCTGGAAGGCTGGTTTCCGCCCCCCTCTTAACCGCCGAGAACTCATCTAAGACCATGATGGTCGGCGAGGTTCGAAGTCGCCCCGCAACGAAGGCCCCGAGCATCCGCATACCTACAAGCGGTCCGATCGTGGTGGCGACACCGGCCGGGACACGCGCGCCGGGACATGACTGGCGGGCGCTGGCGCTACTCGGTACCGTGATTGCCGGTGGCCTGGCCGCCGGAGGTTACTGGGTCTGGACCAAGCCCGAGCCGGCGGTGAAAGCCGCCAGTACACCCACGCCCGTGGGACCGGACGTGACCGCCCCGGCCACGGTGACCCCGGGAACGCCTCAAGCACCGGCTTCGGCGCATTCGGAAACCGCCGTGGTAGCGCCCCCACCGGCCCCCGTACCGAGCGCGACTGCCGCAGCGCCCGGGCCCTCGGCCGTCGAGATCCTGGACAAGAAATTCCAGGAAAAGTTGAAAAAAGAGGCGCAGCCACCGCGCAAGGTCGTCGTGCGCGAGACGATTTCCACGCCGACACGTCCGCCGATACCGAAGAATGTCCCCAAGAAATCACCGCCGAAGGAGCCAGAACCGGCGGCTGAGTGGAATATAATTCCTGGCGAAACGCACAAGACCACCAACTGAAAAAGACATCAACAGCGATTAATACTTAGGGAGGATCTGACATGAGAACGATCAACGAGAGGGGGCTAATACCGAAGCTATGGATGGCCGCGTCCGCGATCCTGGCCACCTTGATCTTCACACCCTGGTTCTTTGGTCCGCAGGCGGTGGCGGGAGGGGTAGGCGGTGCCGCGCCGGGAGGGTACGGACTTAAGATCTACCGCGTGAGCTCCGACCTCTATCCCTTCGTCCAGGTTTACTTCCGCACCTTCGACCAGAAAATGCAACCGCTTGTCAATTTGAACTACATGAACATCGGGATCATGGTCAAAGGCAAGTCGTATGACCCGCGGAAACTACAGTATACCGTCCAGTCTATGCGCCAGCGGCAAGAGGCGACGCGCACCGTGTTTGTCCTGGATGCCAGCGGGTCGATGAAGGGCGCGCCTTTCATGGCCGCCGTCCGGGCAGCGGGGCGTTTCATAGACACGAAACGGCCTCAAGACGAGGTTGCCGTCTTGGCTATACGGGACACGCCGGAGGGTTACGATATCGTCTCGCAATTCGAGCGTGACCCGGTCACGATCGCGCACCGGTTGGCCGACGTCCAGGCCAACGGAACCAAGACGCGGCTCTATGACAGTATCGGGGCCGCGCTACAGATGTGCGGCATGGCGGCCCAGGGATCCGACGTCGCGCCCGGCCCGTCCAATTACATCGTCTCTTGCTCCATCGTGGTGTTCTCCGACGGCTTCGATGAGGGCAGCGCCCTGTCGCGGGAGGAACTAAACGCCCGGATCACAAACCTGGAGATCCCTATCCCTGTATATTCCCTGGCATACTCTCATATCCCGAAGTACAAAGATTACTTCAAGAACCTCGAGTCCGTTTCCAAGAATTCCTTTGGTATTTACTACCTGCTCGGCGATACCGTGGATCGCATGCAGCAGGTCGTGGAGGAGATTTTAAACATCATACTGAGCGACTACGTGGCGACGTTTCGTTCCTATCTTGAGGTTGACGGTGACGACCACAACTTTAAGCTGGGCGTGGAATACCCCTCGGGCAGCGGTAAATACACCTATCAAGGCTCGCGCTTCGAGGCCATCGAGGTTCCCCCGGCCCCGGCCTTGCAAGCGATTATGGCGCAACTCGGCCAGTCCATCCCGGCGCTTCCGGAGGGTCAGCTCCCTTACTTCGACAAGCCGGCCGCGGCGGGTGCGCCCGGGGGCGCTCGTGCCGAGTGACAGACCGATTGCAAACATAAGCGACTGCAAGGAGGTTTATCATGTTGTCAGCACCGAATCTGAGAGTCACGGGTCTAGCGTTGTGTTGTGGGCTTATAACCGGCTGCGCTACTACCGAGGGTAATCAACAACTTTTTGGGGCCGGAATCGGAACGGCCTTGGGCTGCGGGATCGGCTATGCCATCGGCGGGGCCCAGGGGTGCGCGATCGGTAGCGCGCTGGGCGCCGCGGCCGGCTGGGGCGTCGTCGCCCAGTATCAGGCCACGCAGGTCCGTTCCGTGGCACAAGACCAACAGATCTATGGCTTGACCGAGCCCGTCAGCAGCACCCAAGTCCAGATCCGCAAGGGGACCTCCGCCCCCAACACGGTCAGACCCGGCGATACCGTGAAGGTGGCGACGGACTACTCATTGATGATGCCGCCGTCCCTGGCCGCTCAAGGCACCGATGTGGAAGAGAGTTGGGTGCTGAAGAAAGACGGCAAGGTGCTCGCCAATCTGCCGCCGCAGAAGAATCACCGCGCCGGCGGCGGCTGGGCGGCAAATGCCAGCATTCCCATCCCGAAGAATGCGCAGGCGGGCACCTATGTCATCGAGCACAAGGTTCAGGCGGGTTCTAGTTACGACACCGACGAGTCGGTCTTCATCGTCGGGTCTTGACGCGGACTCCGCAGGGAGACCGAACAGCGCGCCGCGTGTGGGGACGGTCACTTGCGGTCGCGCTCTTTCTCGCAGGGGCGGTGAGCCGCGCGGACGCGGACGGTTTCTGCGAAGGTGAGCGCGAGCGAGCGCAGTCCACGGTGCAACGCATCGAGCGGGAATGGCCCTTGCGGGGCAGCGGCGACGCGATCTCGGCGTATATGCAAGCCCTGATGGAACGGCTGGCCCGGCGCTCCAATGGCAATGGCTTTCCCTGGCGCGTCAACGTGATCCGCAATCGCGCCGCCAACGCTTTCGCCATCGGTGGCGGTCATATCTACGTCACGGACGGCGCCCTAGCCTTTGCTGAGGACGAATCAGAGCTCGCCGCCATCCTGGCGCACGAGATGGGTCATCAGCTGTCCGGCCACTTTTGCCGTCAGGGTCCGCCACCCAGCCTTTGGAGCGGGCTCTTTAGCGGCGCCGGCGGCGCACCGGCGGCACGAACGCGCGGCGTGGGTTCGCTCTCCCTCGTCGTCGATCTCGCCAAGGAACAAGAGGCCGATCGACGCGCGCTTGACCTCCTCACGGCCGGAGGCTACAACCCGCAGGCGATGCTGGAGGTGGCCAAACGCCTGCCATCGGGTGGTTCTTCGGCCCACTTGCACGACCCCCGTCGAACCCAGGCACTGGAGAACTCGATGACCGGGCGATCCGCCATACGTACCGCAAGCTCCGAAGAATTTCATACCACTAAACGCAAGCTGCAGAAGGAGTTGGCGGATTGGTAGGAAGCTATGCAAGCAATACCTGTGTTGCTAGGTTTTTGTATAGCCTCCCACGGCCCCTCAGAGCTTGCGAAGAAATCGTAGCGAGAACGCCCGCCTGCGAGGCGCACGGCGCGCAGGACCGTTTCGCCGGGAGCGAAACGGAGCGCAAGCCCCGAAGGGGCGAGTCCCAAGGATGGGACGAGCAACCGCAGTGCATGTGGAAATACATGAGGATTCCGAGTACCGCGCAACGAAGCGGGCGGGCTGCGCAGTAGATTTATTCACAAGCTCTCACTCAATGCAGGATAGGGGGCACTAAGTCCATGAAATCAATTTTTTTCACCTTTGTGGCGGCGGCCCTGCTCGGGCTTCTAGCCTATACCAACCCAACGCTTGATAGTTATCAAGAATTCGTGCGTCAGTCCATACTCCGGGAGACTAAGCAACAGGAAAACCCACTCGAACAGGTACTCGGATCCCTGCTTGGGGGCGTCGCCAGCGGCATGATAGCAAATCAGACCTTGAGAACGGATTACGTGTTCTTGAGCACCTACGATACGCGAGTCAACCAAGAACACCTGCGCGCGATCGGGGTCCTGAAGAACTTTTTCATCCTTGAGACCCCTAAGGCGCTCAGCAGGAAAGATGAGCAACCACGTGCAGGCGCTGATCACGCCCGCGAAGGCAAGTAGTAGCTCGCTGTTGATGAAGCGCCTGGAGCAGCGCTACGTTCAGCGCCCGCGCCAGGAACCGGGGTCAGGTGTAGCGGGGTGAGTGTGGCTATGCTGGTCAATGATCTCGACCGGCACTCGCGCATCACGCCATGAAAGAAGACTCGCTCAGAATTTCGCTTGACCTCTCGGAGTTTGGTTACATCCGTCGATACCCCTTCGTCATTCCCGCGGGAAGCGGGAATCCAGCGTCTTTGGTGGATTCCGGGTCTCCGGCGCTTCGCACCTTCGCCCGGAATGACGGGGCAAACGCGACCCGTTATTTACGAGACACTGCGCTAGCTACGCACTGACCCGTTCTACCTTCGATAGATCCGTGGCGATATGCTTTCGTGCTTCTTCTAAGTCGTAGTCAGACTGCAAGCCCATCCAAAATTCTTCGGAAGTCCCAAAGGCGCGGGCGAGTCGGAGAGCAGTATCCGCCGTGATAGCTCGTTTGCCCAGTGCGATTTCGTTAACGCGCCTCGGTGGTACGCCAATGGCGCGGGCGAGAGCGTTCTGGCTAATGCCTATCGGAACCAAGAACTCCTCTAGCAACACTTCGCCGGGATGTACGTTCTTTAACCTAGCCATATGGTCTCTTAACACCTAGTGGTAATCTACGATTTCAACGCTCGCAGGGCCTGCGTCCGTCCATACGAAGCAGATTCGCCACTGATCATTGATGCGAATGCTGTGTTGTCCTCTGCGATCCGCTCTTAAGATTTCAAGACGGTTAGCAGGCGGAATTCGCAAATCGTCTAGCATTCTGGCGTTATTGAGCATTCTCAACTTTCGCCGCGCTGTTTGTTGTATATCCCGCGGCAAGCGCCGTGAGGTTTGGCCATTCCATATCGCCTCGGCCTCCTCGTCTCGAAAACTGAGAATCATCGACAATGTAACGCCAGGCGTTGTATAACGTCAAGCGTTATAGCGGCCATCCATCTATTTCGGCGAGCTCATTGTGCATGGCAAAAAGCCTCCAATATTCGCTTCCATAAAAGGGGACAGTTTTATTCACTAATACCGCACCGCTTGCGGCGGGGTTTTAGTGAATCGAGAAAACCAGTAGATGCTCAAAATCAGGTACTCCCTGCCAGCAGAAAGTGACCTTGAGCAAATCTGGCGCTATCCAGGAGGAATACCGCTCACGAAATTACAGCAACCGGGGGACTTGACCCGCACGGGCCGCAGACGCCCGTGCTCTGTGTTATGCTTGCGTCGCTATTTACGCCGTATCGCTAAGGAAAGATCGGAGCCCTCATGTCACGCGCAGCGAGAGAATTGTTTCACCGGCATCGCCTTACGGTGAGCGACTACCAGCGCATGGGGGAGGCGGGGATCTTGGATCACGATGCCCGCGTTGAGTTGATTGCAGGGGAGATCATCGATATGGCGCCGATCGGGAGCCTACACGCCGGGACGGTCAAACGTTTGATACGAATGCTTGAACGTACCGTTGGGGATGCGGCGGTGTTATCCGTTCAGGACCCGATCGTGTTGGGCCACTATTCCGAGCCCGAACCCGATGTGGCGCTCCTCAAGCCGCGCGAAGATTTCTATACGACGACGCACCCTGTACCCGAAGATGTATTGCTTATCATCGAAGTCGCCGATACGACGGTGCACTATGATCGCGAGGTGAAGGTCCCTCTATATGCCAGCGCAGGTATCCCCGAGGTATGGCTGATCGATCTCGCGCGCAAGGCAATTGAAGTCTACCGGCAACCAAGTGAGCAAGGCTATCGGGAGGTGCTACGTCCAGATCCCAGCGAACCCGTTCAGTGCGCCGTCCTGCCGCAAGTCTCGTTGTCCCTCGCCGGGCTTTGGCCTAAACGCGAGTAAGGCAGAATCGTCGCGCAGATGCTAAAGCGCGAACCGCCGCACGGTCTGATAGATAGGCGCGATAAATCGGGACAGGACGACGGGGTGGTCCGGTTAACGCCGCCCGATTCACGCTTCTCTTTTCCAGTCTTCCCAGAGGTCGGTGATATCCAGCCTCCCGAGCGCCTCGGCCAACTCCCGGATCCGGGGTTCCAGGTAGTTCAGATCGAGATCCGCCAAGCGGCGCAGCAGGATCCCGCGCGCATCCGATCGATCCTGCGGGCGGTCGGAGATGATCTTGAGGAGGATCAGATCCTCCGGCGTGCAGCAACGAACCTCAGTGTCCCAAATGCTGATGAGAACCGCACGCTCAATCGCCTCCTGTTCGAACGGTAGCATGCCAAAGATCATGTCGACGTTAACCCCTTCGCTGGTTCGCAGCGGCAGTACGCGGGTCTCCTCTATAAACCGGCGCGGGTGGTCAATCCGAGGCGTAAATTCGCGTGCCAGTGCCGGCACCAGTCGGTCAATGTCCTCATCCGTGACCCATACAGTGACGTCTATGTCTAACGTCGCCCGTGGTTCCCCCCAAACCGCATTGGCCATACCACCCACAAGCATATAGGACACATTGAGCTCGCTCAGGCGTTGGGCCAGCACGATCAGCGCCCGTTCCAGAGGTGTCATGGGTCCTTTGCTAGCACCTTGGAGAGCAATTGCAGGCGCTGGTGAAGCACCCGGACACCCGAGACATCCACGGGACGTGACCGGGATTCGCCCGGAAGCAGTTCGTAGAGCGTGCCCAGGCCACTCAGCGCGGTGGCAGGGTCACAGCGATTCGGCGCCTGTGCTTGCCAGCGAGCGTAGCGCTCGAACGCCACGGCCCGTCGCTTGATGATATCGGCGCTGAAGCGTTTCGTAGCTGCCTTGGTCATAGCAGTAGGTTAAACGCGATCGGCTTCGAGGAAAATCCCTGCCTCTCCCATGCGGTGGAACACCTCGACGGTAAGCCCGGTGCCGGCTTACCGCGTTTTCAGTATTGGCGGACACGATAATCGCTCCTCGTATTGGAGTTACGGGGAAGGATAACAAAAAGAATGCCTCCAAGCCCCATGCATATAGAAGCGCTTCGAGGGGAAGCCTGCGATTGTCAGGGATCGAGTTTTCGAAGGATCGCAACCGTTCCATGGCCGTGCACACACTCCCTGATAGAAGGCGCGTGGCGCCCCTTGCTTGATGCAACCGGTCAACGGCGGGGGAAGGGGTCAAGAGGACGAGCTGGCTCCCCGGGACGGGCTCGAACCGCCGACCTAGTGATTAACAGTCACCCGCTCTACCGACTGAGCTACCGGGGAATCGGCGCTATGGTACTGACGGGTCTTGCACCGGTCAACCAAAGGTCTTAGGGAAGCTCTGCAAAAGTTACTGCGCAGCCCATCTGCTTTGGCGCGTGCTCGCTCGACGCTCGCCTATCTACGTGATATGTCTCGCGACTCGCTCCGCGGCTTCGCGCATCTGGGCTTGCTCGCGACACTTTTGCAGAGCTTCCTTAGTCGAGCGCGCGTTGCGTGATGAGAGCGCGTAGCTCTCGTTGCCGCGTTTGATCGATCGGAAAATTCCAAAGAAATAGTGCCCCGAGCGCCATCAGCACGCCCGGCAACCAGCCGTAGACCGCCATGAGCGCGAATTCGGAGCCAGGGGTGTGCGTGCTCACATCGGCGGGTTCGAACCCGAAGTATGCCGGGAGCACGGTCGCGAATAAAACCCCTAGGGCGATGGCGAATTTATAGGTCATCGCCCAGATGGCGAAGTAGAGGCCGGTACGCTGCCGGCCCGAAGTCACGGTGTCATGATCGACGACATCGGCGGCGATGGAGTTCGCGAGGAACAGGATGGACGCGAAGCTGCTGCCGCGGATCGCGAGCACCACGATGAGCGGCCAGCCTTCGCCCTGTCCGTGGAGAGGCAGGAGCAGGCTCCATATTCCGACCCAAAGCGCCGCCAGACACAAAGCGCGGTGTTTGCCGATGCGATCGGAGATCCGGATCCAAAGAGGCACCAGCGCGATGGTGGCTATGTTTTCGAGCAGCAGCATGGTAGCGAAGAGATCTGGGGTCTCGGTGACATGGACCAGGACGATCTTATGCAGTGTCGCTTGAATGATGAGCCCGGAGACGAACAGAACAACGGCGATCACCATGCGCACGAATGCGGGATTTCGCGCTACAAGCATGAAACCCGCGGAACCCCGCGGCCACTCGCCGGCGAGCGTATCCGGGGGACGCTCGGGGACCGCCTTGAACGCAACCGCGAGTAGCAGTGGCAGCGTCAGGATCACGGTCAGGGCAATGACCATCAACTGCGTCGCCGGTTCTCGCTGACCGAGAGATTCCAGGAGCATGAACATCAAGACGAACACTAATTGGCCGGCGAACCCGAAGGACTCCCGCCAGGCGGTCACGCGCGAGCGTTCCGAGTAGTCTGTGGAGAGCTCCGCCCCCCACGCTTTGTAAGGAAGATCCACGAGCGTGAACGAAATAAAGAACAAGCACGTCCACCCTAAAAGGTATTCAAAAGTTACGCCCGGCGCCGGCGTGAAGATCATCCATAGCGAAAGGATGAACAGGGGCGCGCCGGCGGCGATCCAGGGTTTTCGCCGTCCCCAGCGCGTGTTCCAGCTATCGCTCACTATGCCTATGAAGGGATCGATGATGACATCGAGGATGCGCGAGGCGGCAATCGCGATCCCCACCGCCGCGAGTGGTAGCGCCATGTCATCGGAGTAATACGAAGGTATAAACAGCGCCAGCGGCAAGGCCGCGATCGCATAGGCCATGTAAGGCAAGCCGTAAATCACCATCATCCCGGTGGCGATCTTTGGCGCGCTCAGGCCTGGAGCGTGAGGTTGCAAACTAACCCGCGGGAGCTAGGGTGAATGGGTACATAGGCCGCTGCCGAGGGACTCCGGTTACGCGCCTTTAATCAGCTAGCCTTCCTGCTCCGAGAGGCGCTTCGATCCTCGCTCTGCGTGCATGCGGGGTTTTTGCCTCGGGACGCCGGCCAGCTCCTCGGCGCGGCGATCCAGCGTCTCCAACTCCTCCCGCAACCAGGCCACCCATGCCTGGCTTTGCTCGGGAGACAGATTGCACGGGATCTTCTTCGGTTCGCCGATCGCGAGCCCGATGCGCGTGAAGAGAGCGGGGATCTCCATGCGATCCCAACGATGCTTGATGATGCGTTTGCGGCGCGCCGTCGCGGACGCGGGGACCACCACGTAACCGAGCTCGGCGGCCAGCTTGACGGCGCCGCGTTTGACCTTGTGATAGGGACCGAGGGGGCCATCGACGGCGATGCCGCCGTTCGGGCGCCGCTCCAAGGCGCGGCGCATGATCTCGAACGCATGGCTGCGCCCGCGGATCGGGACCTGCACACACTCGTAACCGAAGTGGCGGCAGATCTCGGCGATGATGGCTCCCCGGTCGGATTTGCTCGTGAACACACAGGCCGGGCGTCCGCGCATGAGTGCGAAAAGGGGGAGGTATTGGCCGTGCCAGAAGCAAAACAAGACCCGCTGATGCTGATCCAAGATCTCGTCGAGGCGATCGAGGCCGTCATAGCGTTTCCTCCAAGTCACGGATTGTAGACGCAGTAGCCACGCCCACAACCATCCCAGCAACCGCGTCTTGAAATCCGCCCCCGTCGCCGAGGGCTCGGCGCCCGTGCCGGGATGATTTTCCAGCCCGGCGAGGACGTTCTGGCTAGGCCAGGCGCGCGGGTCCTCGGTGCCCCTCGGCCCCACTTCCCAAACGAGGCTCGGCCGCAGCGAGTCGCCCGCCGCCTGCACCACGTTGCGCAGGATCCGCCACTCACCCCGCAGGCGGCGAAACGCGATGTCCCAAAGGGTATGATCGCGCATTCTTTGACTGGGCGCGGTGGCGCGCAACGAGGCGTAGAGATCAAGCGCCCGCGCCGCGGTTCCGCCCATATCGAAGGCGGAGGCCGTCCGTTGTGCGCCTTCCCGCAACCGTTGGCGCGCCTCGGCGCTTAGGGCGGCGACCCACGCGAGGGCGGCCACGAAGCACTCGGGGTCTTCCCGTTTTAACAGCCGTCCGTTGTCTTCATCGCGAAGCATCTCGCGCACGCCCGATGCGTCGAGGGCCACGACCGGCACACCGGCGCACATGGCCTCAGCCAGCACCATCCCTTGCGTTTCCGTGTGAGAGGCGAAGGCGAAGACATCCATCGCCTGGTAAGCGTCGCTGAGATCGCGCTGATCCAGCGCCCCCGTGAGAATCAGCCGCTCCGCGAACCCCGCGCGGGCGAAGCGGGCTTGCAAGTCCTCGCTCGCCGGTCCGCTGCCGACGATGAGACAATAAGCGGTCGGGTTTGCCTCCAGGAAGCGCATGCCCGCGTCCCCCAGAAAACCCAGGTTCTTTTCCGCGGCCAAGCGCCCGGCATGCCCGAGCAGGAACGCTTGTGCCGGGATCCCATATTTTCTCCGAAACGCCTGCCCATCGCCACCCGCGAAGAGCGGCAGGTTAATGCCGGTCGGGATTACTTTAATCGGGGTTTCGACGCCGCGCTCGCGCAGCAGCTCGGCCACCGTTCGGCTCGGCGCGATCACCGCATCGCAGAGGTTGCAATAACCACTGACGAGGTCCACGACGAAATGTTTCATCGTTTGCGAATCCCCGGGCGCGTAGTGGGTATATTTCTCGTACATCGTATGGTAGGTGAATACCACCGGCAGACGGCGCGCCGCGGCAACGCGCAGGGCCGTTCCTCCCAACAGGAACGGATGATGGGAGTGGATGATCTCGGGACGAAATTGCTTTAACGCCGCGACGAGCCGCAAGGGCGCCGGCATCGGTACCGAGAAGGCGCTGCCATTGAAGTCCTTGACGGCCGGAAAACGGACCACGCCGCGTTCGTTCTCGGGGGTGCCCTTGAAGAGCGGCGCCGCCACGAGCACTTGGTGGCCGTGGGCCCGGAACGCGCCGGCAAAGCTTTCCACGCTGCGCGCAACGCCCCCCACATGCGGTGCGTAGGTGTTGGTCATCATCAGGATATTCATCGTTGATTCCTTGTTGTTCTTCTAGTCCGCGCATTAGCTTATCGCGGCGTGCGCCGTGGCGCGAGCCGTCCAGATCGAAGCGTAGGCTCTAGGAGAGCGTTTTTTCTAGTTGTGATTCTAATGATACGCGTTAACTGAGCCAAGCGCCGGGAATAGCGCTGCGCAACGTACACGGAACACCGGCTATAATAGCTGAGTGGCAGGATCAACTGCCGCAACATGACAACCGACATCACAATAACAACCGGCGCTTACCGGTCATGGGCAGCGCCACAACGATTGGAGGCAGTGAACCATGAGTCAGATCTTACAAGAAGTGCTGGCAGCGAATGCCCGCTATGCGGCGAGCTTTGGCGATAAGGGCAAACTAGCGATGCCGCCGGCGCGGCGTTTTGCCATCCTTACCTGCATGGACGCCCGCTTGCAGCCCTCGAAATATGCCGGGCTCACCGAAGGAGACGCGCACGTCATTCGCAATGCCGGCGGACGGGCGAGCGACGATGCGATCCGTTCCCTGGTCATTTCCTACAAACTCTTAGGCACGCGGGAATGGTTTGTCATCCATCATACAAATTGCGGGATGGAATTTTTCACCAACGAGGTGATACGCGGCTTGCTGAAAAGCAGTCTGAAGACCGCTGTGCTGGATGCCGGCGGATTTCGCGATGTCGGCCCCGGACCGGGTTCGTCGGAAGGTGACAATATAGACTGGTTGACCATCAAGAATCAGGAGCAGAGCGTGGCGGAGGATGTGCGGCGGATCCGCAGCCATCCCCTGGTACCTCGGGACATTCCCATCTATGGCTTCATTTACGACGTCAAGACCGGCCGGCTCAACGAAGTCAAGGAGGCGATGGCCGCCGGCCAAGCGGCGTAGTACCGCGCAGGACGGATCAGCCGCGCACGTCCTCGTCCATCATTTCATCGATACGGTTACGTCAGAATCACTGAAGGTGTCATGCTATTGCTAATCCGTCATTCCAGCGCAAGCTGGAATCCAGGCTTTTTACTCTCCTTCTGGATGCCAGCTTTCGCTGGCAGGACGCGAACATTACTGCGAGCGGTTTACCTGGAACCGAACGGCCAACCGAAACAGGAAGGAAACAAGAATGAAAAGGCTTAACCTATTCATGTTCGGGTATTTGCCATCGTGATGACCGTGTTTCGCATCGGCGTGGCACGGGCGGCCGAAACCTGCATGTCGCCTTACATGGCCAAGATCGTGGGCCAGGAGGATTTCGCCTACGTCTGGACCTTGGGACGGGAAGGCGTGGGTGACGAGCAGGACAAGCTCGTGACCATCGACGTGAACCCCAAATCGGCCAAGCACGGTTCGGTGGTTCATTCCGTATCGGTCGGCGGACGCAACGAAGCCGACCACGGGGGATTCACCGATGACCGTGCTCACTTCTGGGCGGGGGGACTCGACACCAGCCGGATCTTCATCCTCGACGTGCGTACCGATCCCTCGAAACCGCGGCTGGTTAAAGATATCGAGGACTTCGTGGCCAAGAGCGGGGGCGCCGTCGGGCCGCACACCTTTTATGCCATGCCGGGCCGGATGCTGATCACGGCGCTGTCGAACCATCGCGACCACGGGGGCCGCACGGCGCTCGTGGAATCCACCAATGAGGGCAATTACCTGGCGACTTATTGGATGCCCACCGATGAGAACCTCCAGGGCGCGAAAAAGGCGGGGACCTACGCCGATGGCTACGGGTACGATGTGCGCGCGCTCCCGAGACGCAATGTGTTGGTGACCTCCTCGTTCACCGGCTGGTCCAATTACATGATGGATTTCGGCAAGCTGCTGCAGGATAAAGAGGCGATGAAGCGAGGGATATGCCGCACCGGATCGGGAGATCGAGCCCCTCGGGCTTTCAACGATGGAACAGAACGACGTGGTGGTGTTTTTGGAAAGCCTCACCGGGGACAACGTCAAAGAAATCGCCGCTGACGGCGTCGCGGCGCCCATCGGCGATCCCGAAGCGTCTACACGCGTCCCCTGAAGCGGCAGCACGCCTTCGCCGTGGATGCCGTTCGGGCCAAAAGACGCTTGGGCCAGCATTTTTTGCGGGATCGCGGGGTGCTGGCGCGCTTGCTCGGGGTGATTCATCCGCGTCCCGGACAATGCGTGATCGAGATCGGGCCTGGCACCGGGGCCCTGACGCGCCCGCTGCTGCTGGCCCTGGGTGAATTGCATGTGGTCGAGATCGACGCGCAGCTCGCTGAAGCGCTGAGGGCGGAGCTTGCCGCTTGCGGCCGGCTCATGGTCCACGCGATCGATGCGCTGAAGTTTCCGTTTTCTTCCCTGGCCGGGAAGGGCCGACGGCTCCGCATCGTGGGAAACCTGCCCTACAACATCTCGACGCCGCTCTTGTTTCACTTGTTGTCCGCCTCGCAATGCATCGAAGACATGGTGTTCATGCTCCAGCGCGAGGTCGCGGAGCGGATCACGGCCTCTCCCGGTACGCGCCAGTACGGGCGGTTGAGCGTAATGGTGCAATACCTCTGTGAGAGCGAGATCCTGTTTCACGTGCCGCCGGCCGCGTTTGATCCGCTGCCCAAGGTGTATTCCTCGGTACTACGGCTCGCACCGAGGCGGGCGCGGCTCCCGGTTGCCGATAGGAACCTGTTCGACGACTTGGTGCGCAAGGCGTTTTCCCTGCGCCGCAAGACGCTACGAAACGCCCTAAAGGGTTGGGTCGACGAAAGCATCCTGGGTGGCGCCGGAATCGACCCCGGATCACGAGCCGAAACCTTAACGCCCCGCGACTATGTCCGACTAAGCAACGTCGTGGCGGCAACGCGGTCCGGCGTGGTCATCGGCGAATAACGGATGGCGCGGAGATCCCCGCATGCGGCTTAACCTGAATCGACTTATCGGATCGACCACGGCCGCTTGGTTACCCACAGAATCTGTGGATAAGTTTGTGGACTATTTGCGAGAAAGCCTCCTTCCCCCTTTATGTGACGGCCTTTCTTGCTAGATCGATGAGAATTTAATCAAAGATAAAATGTTGTTATATATCTCATACTTACGGTACCCATGCCGCGAAGAGCCGCGACCCGGCTGGGATCCCGCCACCGACAGGAGGAGGCTTGCGGGGACTGTGCGTAAGAGGCAAACCCTAGGCCATGCGGCGACAAACGGCTGTGCGGCGCACCGCCAAGTCATTCCGCTCTTAACAGCTCGATGACCGGTCCCGTGGCGGGTCTTACCCGGCGCCAAATATAAAAGGCCTCGGCGGCTTGCTCGACGAGCATCCCTAGGCCATCCAGCGCCCGCGCCGCGCCGCATTCGAGGCCCCAGCGCATAAAGCGCGTCGGCTCCGGCGCGTACACCAGGTCATAGCACCAAGCGCCCGCGGCCAGGATCCCCGCGGGCAAGGGAGGCAATTCAGCGCCAAGGCTGGCCGGGGTGCCGTTGATTACCGCATCGAACTGCTGGCCGACGAGGGCGCCGTATTCATAGATTGAAATCTCGCCCAACTGGCTAAACCTTTCGTATAAGGCTCGGGCCTTGGATGGCGTTCGATTGGCAACCACGAGACGGGCGGGTCTTTGCTCCATGAGGGGTCCTAACATACCCCGCACGGCTCCGCCTGCGCCCAACACTAAGACTCGTTGGCCCTGGAGACTGCCCCCGTGATTGCCAAGATAGTCGCGCAGGAACCCGATGCCGTCCGTGTTATCTCCGTGGTAACGGCCTTCGCCATCGCGCCACAGCGTATTCGCCGCGCCAGCCGTTTCGGCCGACGCGGAGTGCAGGGACGCGAACGCCCACGCCTCTTCCTTGAAGGGTAGCGTGACGTTCATACCGCGTCCGCCGGCGGTAAAGAATTCCAGCGCCGTCTCCCGAAACCGGTCGCGCGGAGCAAGGAGCGCGCGGTAGTCGATCCATTCTCCTGTTTGTTCCGCAAACGCCTGGTGGATCCGTGGCGAGAGGCTATGCCCGATGGGGTTACCGACCACGCAATAGCGGTCGCATCGGGGATCAGGCAGGAAGGGGCCGGGCATAAACGCGTTTTAGACTCCCACGCAGGCTCCACGGAATGGAGATCAACCCGCGTAGGTCACAGTGGATTGATTAGCGCAGGGGTTCGATATTAACATGCGCGATTGCTTAGCTGCCGGTATCGCATCAACGACATTAGGGAAGCTATGCAAAAGTGTCGCGAGCAAGCCCAGATGCGCGAAGCCGCGGAGCGAGTCGCGAGACATATCAGCTAGATAGGCGAGCGACGAGCGAGCACGCGACAAAGCAGATGGGCTGCGCAGTAACTTTTGTAGAGCTTCCTTAGCATCCGAGAGGATAATGCATGACGACGCCTGTCTGTGCCCAGAAAGCCCCTACCCACTCGATCTCAATGCGGGGACCTATTGGTGGTGCGCGTGTGGCCGATCCAAGAATCAGCCCTTTTGCGCTCACATAAGGGTAGCGAATTTTCGCCGTGTCAGTTTACCCTGAGCGAGAGCCAGAAAGTCTGGCTGTGCGGCTGCAAGCAGACCGGATCACCGCCCTTTTGCAACGGTACCCACAAGAACCTCTGAAGCCAAGCGCGTGCGTATTGAAGGGGCCCTGGCAGCAGGCTACAAGGCGTCAGCCCCGGACTCACCGGTTCGGATACGGACCGCTTCGCGGAGATTAACGACGAAGATTTTGCCGTCACCGATCTTACCGGTTCTGGCCGTTCCGCTGATGGCCTCGACAACGCGGTCCACCTGATCGTCGCTCACGGCCACCTCGATCTTTATCTTGGGTAGAAAGTCCACGACGTATTCGGCGCCCCGGTAAAGCTCGGTATGGCCTTTCTGACGGCCGAATCCCCTGACCTCGGTCACCGTCATGCCCTGAACACCAATCCTCGATAACGCTTCACGGACGTCATCGAGCTTGAATGGTTTAATGACTGCGATGATAAGCTGCACGGCAACTGGATCCTTTGCGTTGTCACGCCATCGTAGCCCCTTTGATACGGTTACACAACCGAAGGAACCATGCGCTCGGGAGGCAGCATAGCTTAACTACGGATGGGTGCACGCACCGATTTGTACCCTTTCATTCCCTCCCCCTTGCGAGGGGAGGAAGATCTCCCGGGTATTAAATTTATTCCCCGCGGTCTTGCCGCGGGTCCTTAGCGATGGGGTTTCCGAAGGGGAGAGGCGCAGCTCTCCCCTTTGGTCGCCCCACGGGGTCGCGTACCCCGTGGGGCGAATCCAAACTGACTTCGACACAACGCTAGAAATTGTACGCCTTCTCGCCGTGGAGATTCACATCCAGCCCTTCGCGTTCGGTTTCCTCCGTGACCCGCAGCCCGATGATCAAGTCCACCAACTTGTAGGAGATGAAGGCCACGATCGCGGACCAGACAAGCGTCACCCCCACGCCCCAGGCCTGACTGGTGACTTGGGTCGCGATCGAATAGTCGGGCGCGACCGCGTTGGCAACATAGTCCCACACCCCGGTGCCGCCGAGGTCCGGCGAGGCGAACACGCCGACGCCAAGCGCGCCGATGATCCCGCCGATGCAGTGGACGCCGAACACATCGAGCGAATCGTCATAGCCGAAGAGATGCTTGAGCCCGGTCACCGCCCAGTAGCAGATCACGCCAGCGAGGAAGCCGAGGGCGATCGCCCCCATCGGTCCCACCCACCCGCAGGCGGGCGTGATCGCGACCAGGCCGGCTATCGCGCCCGAGGCGGCACCGAGCATGCTGGGCGTCCCCTTGCCGATCCACTCCGCGAACATCCAGGCGAGCGCCGCTGCCGCCGTCGCCTCCAAGGTATTGATAAACACCTGGGCAGCAAGGCCCGTCGCCTCGAGGTTGGAACCGACGTTGAAGCCGAACCAGCCGACCCAGAGCAAGGAAGCGCCGACCATCGTGAGACCGACGTTATGCGGCGCCATTTGTTCCCTGCCGTAACCGATCCGCTTGCCGACCACGAGGGCGCCGACCAGCCCGGCGATCCCGGCGTTGATATGTACCACTGTCCCGCCCGCGAAGTCGAGCGCGCCTTTCTGGAAAATGAAGCCGGCCGTCGCCGTAGCGGCCGCCGCGGCGTCGGCATCCGTATAGGCATCCGGACCGGCCCAATACCAGACCATGTGCGCGATAGGCAGATAGGCAAACGTAAACCACAACACCAGAAACCACAGCACGGCCGAGAACTTCATGCGCTCGGCGAAAGCGCCGACGATGAGCGCCGGCGTGATCGCGGCGAAGGTCAGCTGGAAGGCGATGTAGATGTACTCGGGGATCACCACGCCTTTGCTGAAGGTGGCGACGTTGGAATCCGCGGTGACGCCCTTCAAGAACAAGCGGCCGAAGCCTCCAAAAAAGGCGTTGCCTTCGGTAAACGCGATGCTGTAGCCATACATCGCCCATAACACCGACATGAGACAGAAAGCAACGAACACCTGCATCAGCACCGACAGCATGTTCTTGGCCCGCACCATGCCGCCGTAGAAGAGCGCGAGCCCCGGTATGATCATGAGGATGACGAGCACGGTCGCGACGATCATCCAGGCCGTGTCACCCTTCTGGGGTGTGGGCGGAACGGGCTCCGCGGCCGGCGCGGTTTCCTCAGGTGCCGCCTCTAAAGGGGCAGGCGCCTCGAGCGCCGCGGATGGCTCCGGCGCGGCCTCGGTCTCCGCAACCTGCGTGCTCGTCGCCGCATCTTCTTGAGCCTGCACCGCCGTCGGCAGCCCGGCGCCCAATATCCCGACCAACGCCAACACCATCCCCATGCGCCGCACCTCGGCGCCTATCTCGATAGACATCGCAAATACCTCCGGGAACAAAAATGATCTAGTGTTTTTATAGCGCGTCTGGCCCAGTCTCTCCCGTACGAATACGCACCACCTGAGACAGTTCGTAAACAAAAAGCTTCCCATCCCCGATCTTGCCGGTGCTGGTCGCCTTGATGATCGCATCGACGACCTTGTCCACCTGATCGTCGCTCACGGCTACCTCTAGCTTGATCTTGGGTAAGAAATCCACCACATATTCCGCCCCGCGATAGAGCTCGGTGTGCCCTTTTTGGCGACCGAAGCCCTTGACCTCGGTCACGGTGATGCCCTGCACGCCGACCTCGGACAAGGCCTCGCGGGCGTCGTCAAGCTTGAATGGTTTGATAATGGCTGTGACTAATTTCATAAGATTGCCTTTTACCGCGCTTCCGCTGCCAACTCACGGTGCATCTTTGCTAGCGCCAGGTTGTCCTCCGCTGCTTGTCTGTAATTACGAATCATGGCGTTACAATGCTGCAGCATGAAACCTTTAACCTTCTCGTAGCTGCCACCCTTTTCGTAGTCCTCGCCCAGCTTTTGGTGGCGTTTGGCCTTTTCTTCTACATCCTTCGCCTCCTGTTCAAAGTATTGCGCCAAGCTTTCGTGGTCCGCCTTCGATTTAGCCTTGATGATGCTCTGATCTAACTGCTCGGGCGATATAGAAACTTGACTCCAAACCCACTGTCCCAACCCCAGAGAGCTTATTAGGAACACAACGACTGTCGCCCACCAGAACCGATTTTTATCTTTCATAATAAGTTACTCCTATTACCGTGCATGAGATTCGGCACCCACAGTATGCCCGACTTTGAAGCTAGAAGGAGTAAATCGCATTCACGCCCAAGGTCGTCTGATTGTCTTCGAAACCGCCGCCCTCCTCCTCGAACACATCCTCATTCGACTGGTCATAGCGGAATTCGGGACGCAGCACGATGTGCTCGCCGATCTTGAACGTCGGGGTCACGGTAATGGCCCATACCGACTGACCGGAGTAGCCAGGCGGAAAACCGAGGCAACCGGTACCCGGGAGACATGGAATGATCCGCACGCCGTCCTCATCGTCCATCCATTCGCCGCGCAGGGCGAGATAGAACCATGGGGTGAAGTCGTAGCGCAAGACACCCTCGACGGCCTGCCATTGGGTGTCTAACTCGGTTCCATAGTCATAGGTGCCGGAGAGGGTGAAATCCGGTAAGGCCGTGGGCAGGGGTTTCACGACCCAGGTGAGTCCGAAGAGGTGCCGCCAATCACTGTCGTTATCGGGCTGCTCGGGGCTGCCCAGGTAGTTGAAATAGAAGGACATGTCTTCCATCGGGAAGAAGCCGATCTGGCCCCCGAAGCCCTTCATGCTGTTGATGTCGTCGACCTGGTCCCAGCCGTTAACCACCATGGCCATCGCAGACCACTGATCGCTGATCGGGTAACTGGCCCGTATTCCGGTATGCGTGAAAGGGATGGCGAAGGCGAAGTCGTAGGAACGGGAGTAGTTGTCGTTGAATCCCGGCCAGCCTTCGATCACCTCCAGCCCAAAGTGGGTAATGAACTTCCCGAAATCGACGGTGAGCCCGTTGCCCAAGGGCGCGTTGTAGGAGACGAACGCCTGGCGGACGTCGATGTATGTCAAATTATCCACATTACCTGTTACAGAATTTACGTCGTTATCGAACAACCCCAAGGAATGGATCACCGGCGGGATGTTCGCCCCGACGTCGAGGTCGAAACGAAAGCCTACACTTCCCGGATCCTTTGCCGCACGCAGCAGGCTGAACTGAAAATCATCGACCCGGAAGGCGTTATGCCTCCAATCGAAGAAGCGCTGGGTGTTGATGTCGCTATCCGGATTGTTGAAGTTGTACACATAGCCTATGGACAAAAAGCTATGTAGCTCTATAGAATTGAGCCACTCGGGCAGGCTCGCAGCCTGGGCTGGTGGTTCAGCTTCCTGGCTCGCAGCCTGGGCCGGTGGTTCAGCTTCCTCCTTTTCTTTGAGCTGCTCTTCTCCTTTGAGCCGCTCTTCCAGCTCCTCCAAGCGGTTCTTGAGTTCCCTCATCTCCGCTTTCATAGCCTCTTTTTCTGGGTCCGCGGCCGCCCCGGCGCCTCCGTATACCCCAAGCAGTAACATTCCTAGAGAACATGCGGATAGACAGCTTCTCGTGTGTACGCTCATGGATTCCCCCTAGTTCAGTTCAAAAGGTCTTACGGGAACCTCTAAAAATACCCTCTCCCACTGGGAGAGGGCTAGGGTGAGGGATGTAAATAATTGATTTTAATACCCTCATCCCAACCTTCTCCCGAAGCGAGAAGGAGACTTTGAATTATTAGAGGTTTCCTTACTAGTTTTAATACCCCGTGGCACAGGCTATGCCATAGCTATATTATAACAAATACTAATTTTTTTTCACGAGTTAAAAGGGTTACCTGAGAAATTCCATAAAGTCGCCCATTCGCTACGCGCGGCTCTGTGGTCCACCATAGCGCAAGACTATTGACGTATGCCTCACGATAGAGCATCAATGGGCGGTTTCGACTGGTTGAATCTTAACGCAGCTAAGTGCCTCGGCATAATTCATCGCGCAGCGATAAAAACTCGCGGACGCCCAAGATACTCTTGATTTCATCGAATTCGGCCATCCTTTCTGCGAGAGCCTGCGTGTGTCCATCGCGGGCGAAGACCTCCGCCATCTCCCGCATCGCCTTGGCGGTGAGTAACACCGAGTCGATCGGCGCGACCATGATTTTGAACCCCATTTGCTCCAGATCGCGCACGCCGAGTATTGGGGTCTTCCCGAAAGCGAGCACGTTCACAAACTTGGGGTAAGGGACCCGGCGGCAGATAGTTTCGAGCTCGGCGAGGGAGAGGGGGGCTTCGATGAAGGCCACATCCGCGCCCGCGTCACAGTAGCGGTTGATGCGATCGATCGCATCGTCCAAACCGTTCGGTTCGCGCGCGTCGGTGCGCGCGATGAAGAGAAAATCCTTATCGTAGCGGGCACGCACGGCGGCCTTGAATTTGAGCACCATCTCCTGCGCCGCGATCACTTGCTTGCCTTCAAAATGACCGCAGCGTTTCGGAAACACCTGGTCCTCCAGGATGATCCCCGCGGCACCGGCGGTTTCGAATTCGCTAATGCAGCGCATGACATTATGCAGATCGCCATGCCCGGTGTCGCCATCGGCGATCACGGGAATCGCCACGCGTTGGGCCATTCGCCGTACGGCGTCCGCCATCTCGCTCATGCCCAGAAAGTTAAGGTCGGGCAGACCATAAAGGCTAGCGCTGGTCCCGAATCCGCCGATGAAAACCGATTCGAACCCCGCTTGTTCGATGAGCACGGCCGTCAGCACATCGTGCGCTCCAAGCGAACGGATGATCCCCGGTTTAGCGAGCAGCTCGCGGATCCGGCGCGTGGGTGGTTGTATCATAGGTCCTCCCGTGGGTGTTATTCACCACTACCCGCCCTTTGCGGCGGGCACTTTAGCGTTGGGTTCCAAAGGGGAGTAGTGCAACTCTTCCTTTGGGCCTGCGCAGTACCTGCCCAGCAGGCAAATATATTTTGACTAACGCCTCAATGATACCCATGAAACGGGTCGTGGACGACGGTTTCGGCTACAATGCGTCGCAGCACTCCGTTACACCCGCACTGGCGGCGGAAGCTTAACGGCCCTTCACCGACCGTCGCATGCACAGTCTTATCCCTAGAATTCTGGAGATCACCGCCCTGGTCGCTGCGGTTGGCCTGCCGCGGCTTTGGGTGGGTGCCGCCGCGGAACCTCATGGCCGGCCCGAGGTTGAGTCCTTCGCTCAGATCATCGAGTACGTCATTCCGCGGGCGGGCGCCGCGCCTTACTCGGTTGCCGTGAATAGGCTCGGCGTGGCATGGTACGTGGACCAAGCGAACAGCCGCATCGGGCGCGTCGACCCGGAAACCGGCCAGATCAAGGATTTTGAGATGCCGAGCCCCGGTGCGGCGCCTCATGGGATCGCGATCGGGCGCCGCGGACGCATATGGTATACGGCCACCAAGCTCGGGAGAATCGGGGTCTTGGACATCGAGACCGGGAAGATCATGGAATATTCCCTACCGCCAGGGGCCAAGGATCCTGACACACTCCTCATCCATAAAAGCAGGATTTGGTTCACCGCCCAGCGCGCCAACGCCTGCGGCTACCTGGACCCGCACACGGGCGGGGTCGTTGTTTTGCCGGTGACCACTCCCAATGCGCGGCCGCACGACCTGGCCGCGGCGCCCGATGGCGGGATTTGGGTCACGCTGTTCGGGACGCACAGGCTCGCCCGCATCGATTCCAAGCAGGCGACCCTGCGCGAGATCGAAGTGCCGTATAAGGACGCCCGCCCCCGGCAGCTCGCGATCGACGCCGCCGGAAACATCTGGTACACCGATCCGGCGCGCTCCAAGGTCGGCCGTTATGATCCGAAGGCAAAGCGCTTTAAGGAATACGACACCGTGAACCGAAACGCCGGTCCGACCGCGATCGCCATCGGTCAGGATGGGCGCATCTGGTACAACGAGTCCTACACCAACAGGATGGTCGCCTTCGATCCCAAAACCAAACGCAGCGCTACGTTGGAGATCCCGACCGAAGGCGCCATCGTGCAAGACATGGTGGCGGACCGGAAAGACGGCACCTTGTGGCTTGCGCTAAGTAACACGCAGCGGATTGGCCGTATCGATGTCAGGCCCGCCGCGAAGACGGGTACCGATGGCCCCAAGCGCCTTGAGAATGCTCCCGGTTCTAGGTGAGAGCTGCTCTGAGTCCGTATGTGCCTGATTCTTTTATCCTACCGGCAACACGCCCGTCGTCCGCTCGTGATCGCCGCGAACCGCGATGAATTTTATGATCGCCCTAGTCAACCCGCGCACTTTTGGGAGGACGCCCCGTGGATTCTAGCCGGCAGGGATCTCGTCGGGGGCGGCGCCTGGTTCGGGATCACCCGATCGGGACGTTTCGCGGCCGTAAGCAACATACGCGATCCGGAACCCGCACAAGAGAACGCTCCATCCCGGGGGCGCTTGGTCAGCGAGTTTTTGCGCGGAGACCCACCGCCTCGCGCCTATCTCGCGGAGGTGGCTCGGTGGGGTTCGCGCTACAATGGCTTTAACCTGCTGGCCGGCGACCACGACGAGATCGCTTACTACAACAATCGCACCGAGGAGATCCTGGCTCTCGCGCCCGGTTTATACGGGCTCAGCAATCATCGCTTAGACACCCCGTGGCCGAAGGTAAAAAATGGCAAGGCTGCTCTCGCGAAAATCCTCGGAATGCCCGCCGCCGAACCCGAGCTGATCCTCGAAATGCTGAGCGACAGGACCCTGCCCTCTGATGACTGCCTGCCGGACACCGGAGTCGGCCTCGTACGGGAGCGCGTGTTGGCGTCGATTTTTATCGCGAGCGAGAATTACGGGACCCGGTGCAGCAGCGTTCTAATCCAGGATCGCGATCGCCGCGTAAGATTCGTGGAACGCAATTTTTCGCCGGGAGACGCCAGCGCCCGGACGGTCCAATTCGAGTTCGATATCGATAACCCGGCAACAGCTTCGTCGGCCCCGCTCAATAAGCTCATCCAGCGCGGGCAAGATCAATAGGGTCAGTGCTGTGGACGACAAGATCCCACCGATCACGACCGTGGCTGGCGGCGCATCGCCTGGTCCCTCCGCTCAATTCTCGTCCTATGTTGAGGAGCGCCTGCACTGAGTGGCCCAGCTGATAGTCCCCCGAATCACCACGACTACTACGGAGGTTAAGAGGATCTCTTAGGTTATCTCCGGCTTGGCAGTCTTTTGCCGATGGGCCAGTCGATACAAGACCGGTAAGACAAGCAAGGTCAACACAGTCGAGGAGAGGATCCCGCCGATCACGACGGTGGAAAGCGGGCGCTGAACCTCGGCCCCAGTGCCGATGGCGATGGCCATGGGCAGAAACCCGAGGGAGGCGACCAGGGCTGTCATCAGCACCGGGCGCAGGCGTATCGAGGCCCCCTGTCGAACGGCCTCCATGACAGGCAGGCCTTCCTGCCGCAGTTTATTGATAAACGTGATCATCACCAGCCCATTCAGCACGGCGACCCCCGAGAGGGCAATGAACCCGACGCCGGCCGAGATCGAGAGGGGGATATCGCGAAGCCAAAGGGCGAGCACCCCCCCTGTCAAGGCGAAGGGGACCCCGGTGAACACCAGGAGACCGTCCTTAATGTTACCGAAGGTGGCGAAGAGAAACAGGAAAATGAGGGAAAGCGCGATGGGCACGGCGATTCGGAGGCGCTGGGCGGCCGAGATCAGCTGCTCGAACTGACCGCCCCAATCAGTCCAATAACCGGCGGGAACGCTCACCTCCTTCTGGAGCCTGCCCTGGGCCTCGGCCACAAAGGAGCCGAGGTCACGTCCACGCACATTGGCGGTCACCACCACCCGGCGCTTGCCGTTCTCGCGACTGATCTGGTTGGGACCCGGAGCAATGTTCATCTCGGCCACCGCGCCCAGGGGTACGAAGCTCGGCCGCGGCGCGGTCACGGCGACCGGCGTTGCCCGGTCGGCTGCGGGCAGGAGTATCGGGAGGCGTTTGATAGCCTCGAGATCGATGCGCAAGGCTTCGGGCAGGCGCGCCACCAGGTCAAACCGGCGGTCCCCCTCGAACACCTCCCCGGCCTTCGTACCGCCCAGGGCGATCTGGACCACCTCCTGGACATCGGCGACGTTCAAGCCGTAGCGGGCCATGGCCTCGCGGTTCATCCGGAGCGTCAAGACCGGGAGGCCCGTGATCTGTTCGACCCGAACATCCGCGGCGCCGGGCACCTTTTCCAGCACCTCGGCGATCTCCTCGCCGACGTCGAGCAGGACCTCCAAGTCATCGCCAAACACCTTGACCGCCACATCGGCGCGCACCCCGGCGATAAGCTCGTTGAACCGCATCTTGATCGGCTGGGTAAACTCGTAATTGTTGCCCGGGATCGCTTGCACGGCCTCGTCAAGCGCCTGAACCAGATCTGCCGTAGAGCGGGAGGGATCAGGCCAGTCGGCACGTTCCTTGAGCATGACATAGTTGTCGGCGACACTGGGCGGCATGGGATCGGTGGCGATCTCCGCCGTGCCGATCTTGGCGAACACCCGCTCCACCTCGGGGAATTCCTTGATCCGCTGCTCCAGGGCTTCTTGCATCCCGATCGCCTGGGAGAGGCTGGTCCCGGGGATGCGCAGCGCATGCAGCGCGATATCGCCCTCATCAAGGCTCGGCACGAATTCGGTGCCCATGCGCGTGGCGAGCAGCCCGCTCAACATCACGATCACTACGCTCGTGGTGACTACCAAGGCCGGGTTCCTCAGGGTCAGGTTCAAAACAGGCTCATAGGCCGTCTTGGCAACGCGCATGAGCCAGTTTTCTTTTTCCGCCCTGGGGCCGGAGAGAAATAGTGCCGCAGCCGCCGGGATAAAGGTTACCGACAGGATCATGGCGCCGAGGAGCGCTGTGACGACGGTAAAGGCCATGGGAACAAACATTTTTCCCTCTACCCCGGTGAGCGCAAAGATAGGGATATAGACCACCATGATGATCAATTGCCCGAAGAGCAGCGCCCGCCGCGTCTCTTTCGAGGCCTGGAAGACCACCTCAAAGCGCTCGGCACAGGTCAAGGGGCGTTGCAGGCGGCGTCGCTCCTCCGCGAGATGTCGTACGCAGTTCTCCACGATCACCACCGCGCCATCCACGATGATGCCAAAGTCGAGCGCCCCGAGACTCATCAGATTGGCGCTCACCCCCTGTTCCACCATTCCGGTGATGGTGAAAAGCATGGAGAGCGGAATGATCAACGCCGTGATCAGCGCCGCGCGGAGGTTGCCCAGGAACAGAAACAGGATGGCGATGACGAGCGCCGCCCCCGCCAAGAGATTCTCGGTCACCGTGGCGATGGTCTTATCCACGAGTAGAGTGCGGTCATAGGTGGCGTTCGCCACCACCCCCTCGGGTAGGGTGCGGTTGATCTCCACCAGCTTGTCGGCCGCCGCTCTTGCCACCGTGCGGCTGTTTTCCCCCATGAGCATGAATACGGTGCCAATCACCGTCTCTTTCCCGTTTTGGGTGGCCGCGCCGGTGCGGAGCTCCTCCCCCAGCAAGGCCTCCGCAATGTCTTTGATATAAATCGGTACGCCCTGGTGGTTGCCGACGATGATGTGGCGGATATCGTCAAGATCAGCCACCTGCCCCGGCGCCCGAATGAGGTACTGTTCCCCCCGATGCTCGATATAGCCGGCGCCCACATTGGCGTTATTGCGCAACAGCGCCGCCAAGACATCGTTGAAGCTGAGCCCATAGGCGATAAGCTTCGCCGGATCGGGCGTCACATGGTATTGCTTCACATAGCCGCCGACGCTGTTGACCTCCGTGACCCCAGGCACGGTTCGGATCTGCGGCCGGACCATCCAATCCTGCAAGGTCCTGAGGTCCGTGGCCGTGTAAGGGGTGCCGTCGGGTTTCATAGCCCCCGGTTCTGCCTCCATCGTCCACATGAAGATCTCGCCGAGACCCGTGGCAATGGGCCCCATCTCCGGCTCGACCCCCGGGGGTAGCCGGCCTTGGGCTTCCCGGATGCGCTGGTTGACGAGGCTCCGGGCGAAATAGATGTCGGTGCCGTCCTCGAAGATCACGGTGACCTGGGACAGCCCGTACCGGGACAGCGAGCGGGTTTCTTGCAGGCGAGGCAGGCCCGCGATCACGGTTTCGATGGGGAAGGTGATGCGCTGCTCGATCTCCAAAGGGGAGTAGCCCGCCGCCTCCGTGTTGATCTGGACCTGGACGTTGGTGATGTCAGGGACGGCGTCGATGGGCAGCCGCTGGTAGTTGTAAACCCCCAGCACGGCCACGGCGAGGGTGCCAAGAAGAACGAGCCAGCGTTGTTCGATGGAAAATTTCAGGAGGCGTTCAAACATGTTCACTCCTCAATGATCGTGGGTCGCCCCAGACTTGCCCAACTCTGCCTTGAGAACAAAGCTGTTCGTCGCGGCATAGCGTTCGCCCGCGGAGAGGCCCTTGACGACCTCCACCCATTGGCCGTCGCTGCGCCCCAATTCCAGCGGTCGCGCTTCGAAGCGATCGCCGTATTGCGCGAACACCACCTGCCAATCTCGGTAGGTTTGGATAGCCTCGGCCGCGACCGCGACCGGCACCGTGACTTCTTCTTCCACCACCTCGACCGTCACGAAGAGGCCCGGCCGCCAGCGCCCGTCCGGGTTTGGGATGTGCACATGGGCGCGCGCGGATCGGGTCTCTTCGCCCACCAGCGGACCGAGATAAGACACGGTAGCGGTGGCCTCGATCGCCAAGACTTCGGATCTGACAGCGACCTCCTGGCCCAGCCGGACCGCGTTTAAATCCTTTGTGTAGACGCTGAACTCGCCCCACACCGTCGAGAGATCTGCGATCATATAGATCGCCGCGTCCTCTTCGATGGCCTCGCCCAGCACCAGGTGCTTCTCGATGATGACACCGTCGAGCGGTGCGCGGATCTCGTAGCGTGTGAGCATCTGCTCGCGGAAAGGCGTCCTCAGCCGATGCAACCTGACCGGACCTTCCGGCTCTATGGACAGCGTGGCGAGGTCGGTGTGAGAGAGCCCCAACGCCAGCAGTTTTTGCGCGGCGATTTGTTTGGCAATCTCGGCCTCCTCCAAGGCGTGACGGCTGTTAAGGTAATCCTGCTCGGATGAGATCTTGTTCCTCCACAGGCTCTGTTCCCGAATGAAACTGGTCTGTGCAAGCTCAAGCCGATGCACCGATTCGATGTATTGGCCCTTTGCCTCCGCGAGCTCGAGGCTGTCGACGATCGCGATAACCTCGCCGATCCTTACGCTATCGCCCAGATTCTTGTAGACGGCGGTGACCACACCGGCGAATCGAGGGACGACATGGGCTAGACGGTTTTGATCGAGCTTGATCTCTCCGGGTAGCTCTAAGAGCGCTTTGATGCGCGCGGGGCCAGCGGTCATAATCTTTATGCCCGAGCTTTGCAGCGCTTCATGGGAAAGCTCGACTCTGCCTTCGACTTGGGTGTATTCCCAGTCATAGCGGCGGCTTTCGCGCACCGCGCTGACCTTCACATCGAAGGAATGTGGCTCCTTGATGACTCGATCGCCGCGCAGATAGTCTCCCTCCTTCTGGAACTGGATGCGGTCGATTCTACCTCCCAGCCGGTGCAATTCGATGGTCATCTGTACTTGCTCGGGGGATAAGGGCTTTCCCCGTTCATAGACATAGACCCGGAATTGCGGTGGCACACCCCGTTCGTAAATCGTGATCTCCATCTCGAAACCGTCTTGAGTCAATAGCCGACCGCCGTGAGGTCCCTTGACTATGAGGGCTTCTCCCTGTTCACTCTGGGCCTCATGCTCCTCGGTGTTCACGGCGGGGGGTTCCAGGCGCAGGATGAACAAGCCGAGGACGATCCCCACCAGCACGACGGCGGCGACGGAAAGCCAATTCTTTACGTTCATCGTGATTCCTTTGGGGTTTGGACCGCCTCAAGCCGCTCTCCGATCAAGCCCTCCACCTGGGCGACTGACTGGTGGTAGTCGGTCAGCGCGCGCAGGTATTGCCCCTTGGCCCCGAACAGGGTGCGCTGAGAGTCCAGGACATCGAGCAGGCCGAACTTACCCAGCCGGTAACCTTTGCTTGCGGCCTCGAAGGCGCTCTGGGCGCCGGGCAGGACTTGAGCCTTCAAGGCAATGATCTCGGCATGGGCGCCGGCCAAGGTCTGGTAGGCGTTGCTCAAGGCCGTGACCACCCGCACTTCCGCCGCGCGGCGTTCTTCTTCGGCCTTCGTGAGCCGGCGCTGCGCCTCCAGGATGGCGCCCTGGTTGCGGTTGAACAGCGGCAGGGGCAGAGAGATCCCGGCCACCAGGGCGTCATCCCCGGGCTCCTCAAAACGCCGGACCCCAAAGCTGGCGGTGAGGTCCGGAATGGTCCGGGTCTCTTCTAAGCCGATTACGGCCTGGCGCTCCGCGATCTCCGTGGCCCAGCGTGCGAGCTCCGGGTTCTGGCGGAGCCGCTCCATGAGCTGTTCCAGGGAGGGAATAGGGAAGACGGCCTCGAGCACGCCTAAGGCGCGCTTGAAGCGCGGGACAGTGCCGCCCCAGGTCGCCGCTAGGCGCGCACGGGCAGCCTCGAGCTCCCGCTCGGCACGCGTGAGCTCGATTCGCACCGAGGCAGTCGCGACCCCGGCCTTGGTCTCTTCCACCGGAGAGACCTTACCGGCCATCACCCGTTTGGCCACGGTGGCGGCGACCTCTTCCGCGAGATCTACCACTTGTTTGCTCAGTGCGGCCCGCCCCTGTGTGCTTAGGACCTCGACATAGGCCTTCTGGGTTTCCGTCAAGACTCTGATCCGCTCCCTCTCGTAGTCCCAGCCGGCGAGATCGCGCGCTAGTTGCGTGGCCTCCGTTCGGGCTGCTCGCTTTCCACCGAGCTCGATCAACTGGCTGAGTTGAATAGTGATCGCAGTGCTGTCAAATCCCTGAATGGCACTATTGCCGAAGTTCTCCGCTACCACGCCAAGATGAGGGTTTGGAAGCAGGCTCGACTGGAGCACCGCCGCCTCTCGGGCCCGGACCTCAAAGGCAAAGGCTTTGATCTCCGGGTTCTGAAGGAGCGCAAGCGAGAGCGCCTCGCGTAGGGTGAGGTCCCCGGTGGGCTCGCTGATAGCAGGACCGGAAGGCAAGACTTCCGGTGATTCGAGCGGGGCGCGCGGCCCCGGCGAATCCGCATAAGCGCAGGCGCCACCCATGAGCTGCGCCAGCAACAAGATCGATAACGTTTTGGAAGACATAAATCGCCCCTGAAAGTCGATAAGGGTCAGGCCAGGCCATAACCCACGGATTGCAGACGCCCCTATACGAGGCGTGCAGGTTTTTCAGAGGGATCTAAATCAGAAGGACGGTGGTGCGGCGGGAGGCGAGCGTGGGGTTGATCCCAGGCGGCGGCCGCGCCAGGGTGGGTACGGACGCAAGCGCAATGGGAAATGGGTGAGTCGTTACCGGTAACGATAAGGCCTTGGGGACTTCGATCGTTTTGAATGCCGCCAGGCCCTGCGGCTCCTGTGGGTGGGTCTGGATGACGTGATCTTCTTGGTTATCCTGCCCCGTGAGCGCCGCCAGCACCTGGTCCAGGACATCGGGCTGATGCGGGCTGGGAAAGAACGGTTTCGGTTCGTGCTCGTCAGCGTGTCCTGGGTGGTGCAGGGTTAATCGGATACCCTCATCACTGTAATCGACGTAGGTCTTATGGCCGTGACCTAGGATCATGAACAGGACCGGTGCCTGTCCGCTTCCCGCCCCCGTCATAAGGTAGACCAGCAGACCGAAACAGGCACTCAGCTTGCGCTTAAGCATTTGCTTTGATGACGCACCGAACGGCTCAATACACCGGCAAGCCCACCGCGGAAATAAGCTCTAGCCAAACTGCCTACGAATTCAGGCAGCTATTTTGAGATTACCATATTGGCAATCGCTGTCCAGGGGGGCGGAGCGAACACATCATCAACAAGGAGCGATTACCTACTCTCTCGCTCGATCCTTGAATTTGCCTCGCGCCCGCTATTTCTTTTTTCCGGGCATGGGAACAGCGGGCTTTTTCGTCACGTTAAAAGGCGACGCTGGAACGGCAGCCTTTTTGGATTGCTTTGGTTTCTTAGCTTCACGATTACTGCGTTTTTGGCCTTTGGCCATTGAAGTTCTCCTAATAGGACATGCAGATAGACATTGTCTAACTGCTTCCAATTCTCTGGTTGGACATGTTGTTTCTCACCTGGTCAAGAAACCCAAGGTCATCGCGTAACACTGTAACACGTTACTGGACGTTAAGGGTCATCATAAATTTTAGTCAATTTTACTTCGCGGGCGGTGTATGAACCCCGCCCTTGACCAAAGAGGAGAGTTGCACTACTCCCCTTTGGAAACCCCAATGCTAAAGTGCCCGCCGTAAACGGCGGGGTTTCACAATT
>Ga0187892_10000825_pt1 | contig 77308 bp, 71 predicted proteins | sample MA1701073metaG_FD_139345 | JGI IMG/M metagenome (GOLD analysis project Ga0187892, IMG submission 139345) | Bio-ooze microbial communities from a basaltic lava cave in the Kipuka Kanohina Cave System on the Island of Hawaii, USA - MA170107-3 metaG ... | reverse complement strand
CCCCTTCTCCGCCGACACCTTCGTCAACGCCGCCGTCAACGTCGTCTTCCCGTGGTCCACGTGCCCGATCGTCCCGATATTCACGTGCGGCTTCCGCCGCTCATATTTCGCCTTCGCCATACCTTGCTCCTTTTCTCAAAAGACCCTGAAGGTATTATCCCGTCGCGCTCAATTAATTAGCGCTCAGGGTCGAGCTAGCTCTGTTTGGAGCCCACGACGCGGATCGAACGCGTGACCTCGTCCTTACCAAGGACGTGCTCTGCCAACTGAGCTACGTGGGCATCCCTGTTCGTCATTCGTTAACCGTGAATCGTATGACTGCCGGTTTTCTTTCCCATGTTCTTCATGCGTCGCGAATAACGATTGACGCTTCACGTCCACATTGGAGCGGGCGATGGGATTTGAACCCACGACAGCCAGCTTGGAAGGCTGGAACTCTACCACTGAGCTACGCCCGCCCTGAATTCAGTGCCGAGTACTCAGTGCTGAGTGAAATCCCGATTCGCGTCCTCTCTCGGCCCTCAGCACTCAGAGCTTACCTGCCTGCCAAATATGGTGGGCAGGCAAGGATTCGAACCTTGGAAGCCGATGGCAACAGATTTACAGTCTGCCCCCTTTGGCCACTTGGGTACCTGCCCGAAACACTCCTCACGCTACACAACTATGAATCCAAGAGCCTTGACGATTGTCTTCTGTTTCATCCTGATAACGAAAAATAAACGCAAGCCGGTCCACGCACAGGTCCCCCTTCCTTAATAGAATAAGGATGCATACGGTGAGCTGTGTGCACAGACTTGTACAGGAAATGCTGGATTCTATTGATGAAGTATGGCGAAGTCAAGGCCAAAAAGTAGATTTCTTAGATTTTCTCACAAAGCGCCCATCCGAAGGAAACTTCTCCAACTGCCCCGACAGGCTCCTCTTCTTTCCTCCTCACTGTCTCTATGACACGTGGCCACGTCGAGTCCAGCTTCCCTGAATGCCTTACTGATATTTCACGGGCTTATGGATGTACGGGCTTCATGTTCAGCACTGATCATGGCGTTCGACGCCCTGTCCTTTACCGGATAGTGCCTCCCGTACGCGGGCTATGAGGCTTGAGGGAAATTCCATGACATTCTTCATTAGTACCCCAGCTTCTGGTTCCGACAAACGCGAAGCAGGGGCCAGGTACCGCTTGCGAGCGACTGCCCGTTCACTTGAATCTTCCGGTTCATAATAGCCACGGAAAATTCCATCTCGGTCGGCACTCCGTAGTCGACTGACCCACTCATTCTGACTCTTACCTGACTTCTGAATCGTTCGTCCTGCGCCTCCTGTCAATTCTAATTGGTTCCACACGACCCATCCGACAAACACGGCCCAAGATTCGTTAAGCGCTTCCCACGATTCACGTTCGGTCAGAAATCGTTCCTCGGTTTCATCCTTTCTCTGTATGACCGGTGTGATCAACACCGCTCCGTAATGACACCCCTGCTGTACCTTCGCAAAAGCGATGACCGGATCCGGCACGCTCTCGGGCGACGTCTCAGCCGCCATTACGAGATAGTCGACATAGGCATGGAACAATTCGTGATAGAGCGTTTCAATCTCCGCATGAGTGAGTTGCCCGAGCGGACGCAACGTAGCCCCGGCCCGATTGAAAGACAGTGTACGATTAAGCACCATCCGATGCTCCCCGGGATGGTACTCGGCAGCATAGCTGTGCAGATCGTCAAATTCGAACTGCACGAATCCCGGCGGGACTGTCTTGAGGAATTTCGTCGGGAGGCCCAGTGCATGAGCCTCACCGACTAACTGCTCCCACATCCGGGCGTTTGACGACGAACGTTCCTGCGACATCCCCGCGTCGGATGCGAGAAGAAGCCCGCCCATGAGAAGACCCATCGCAATCGCTCTGCACAACGTGCGAACCATCGATCTTAACCCGCTTCGAACTCTGGAAGGCTATCTCAGGAGGGATAGGCCACAGCTAGTGATCATCGAGAGAATACCAGTCCGACTGCCTGCTTTCTTCGACCAAGACCAGTTGAGCCAGCAGTGCAGGCGAAACTGGGTCCAAGAAACGGGATGGCTTCGACAATAGCATTCCGCTTCCTTTATCGAATACATTGATCGGGTAGGTCAGGTACAGATGCCGTTCTGCTCTCGTCACCGCCACATAGAATAGTCGCCGCTCTTCCTCCAGTTCCTCGTCGCCGGTAAATGAATAGACTGACGGGAACCTGCCATCCACAATCCAAATAACAAACACACATTGCCATTCGAGCCCTTTCGCGGAATGGATCGTGGACAACACGAGTCGTTCATCGTCACGGTCGGTAGCTTCTACCCCCGCCGCACTCCCGTCAGGTGGCTCCAGTGCAAGATCGGACAGGAACGTTTCGATCCCCCGGTATCCTTCCGCTATCGAGTGTAAATGATCAAGATCCCGCATACGCTTGGGATAGTCGTCGTATTGGGTCTTGAGAATCGGCAAATAGTACTCATAAATGTGGCTCACCTGTTCAGCTGGTCGAAGATCTCCGGTACCGGCGAGACTCTCAAGCGTTAGCGCTAAATCTCCAAGGCCTCTTCTGGATCGCCCCGGCATCTCACGAAGAGCGTGATACGGATTCTCCGCTTTCACGAGTGAAGCCATAATATCCTGTGCCTTCTTCGGTCCTACACCTTCAACGAGCATAAGCACCCGATGCCAACTGACGGCATCCAAAGGATTCGTCGCTACACGCAAGTGCGCCAGCAGATCCTTGACGTGGGCGGTTTCGATAAATTTGACTCCGCCCCGCTTGATAAACGGAAGTCCGTGACGAGAGAGTTCGATTTCAAGATCGAACGAATGAAAGCTCGAACGGAACAGCACGGCCATTTCGCCGAGCGGAATCCCCTCATCCCGCAACTCCAAAATTTTCTGCGCGACGAATCGCGATTGGGCATTCTCCTCCGCCGCCTCTACCAAAACCGGCAAGGGTCCATCGAGCTTTCTCGTGAAGAGATGTTTGCTGTACTTCTCTCGCGCTCCTTCGATAATCGTGTTCGCAAGATTCAGGATCGGCTGCGTGCTGCGGTAGTTTTCTTCCAACTTGTAGATGGTGGTCCCGGGAAAGAGCGAAGGGAATTCCATGATATTTTTGAACGTCGCGCCACGGAAGGCATAAATTGATTGCGCATCGTCGCCGACGACCATCACGTTCTGATGGGTCGAAGCAAGGTGCCGGACCACATCCGCCTGCAAGCGATTGGTGTCCTGATACTCATCGACCAGAATGTATCGATACAGAGATGAGATCGTTCGACGGATCGTGTCGTCTTCCATCATGAGCCGCCGCAGCAACACCAACAGATCGTCATAATCCACCAACTGGCGTTGCCGTTTCGACGTATGATATCCCTTCTGCAACTGCCCTAATGCATCCAGATGGTCGGCAAAATGATTGAACTCTTCGACTACGATTTCATCAAGCGGGCGCAGCGTATTCTCAGCCTTGCTGAACATCTCCGCAATCGTCGCCTTACGAGGAAACCGCTTGTCTTTTTCGTTCAAGCCTAACTGCGCACGGACCAGAGCGATCAAGTCTTCGGCATCGCTCCGATCGAGAATCGTGAAACCCGGCTCAAGGCCTATGGACCGGCCATAACGCCGGAGCAGAGTATTGGCCACAGAGTGGAACGTTCCCCCATGGACACGTTCGCTGCGGACACCGATCAGTTCACCGGCCCGATTGAGCATTTCTTGCGCCGATTTTCTTGTGAAGGTCAGAAGCAGAATATGGGACGGGTCGATCCCTGAGTCGATCAGGTAGGCCACTCGATAGACCAAGGTGCGAGTTTTGCCGCTCCCTGCACCGGCAATGACCAGCGATGGCCCCTCACCAGCCGTGACTGCCGCAAGTTGCTGACGATTCAACGCCGCCGCGTAATCGATGGACAGCTTCCGGGAAACGGCCTCGTCAACCAGCCGTTTGAGCACATAGGTTTTCGTTTCTCGTTCCATGATTTGCCGGGAAGAGACCTGACGACATCCTAACAATCAGCAGGTTTCGCTGTATAACACACAACTACATACCTTTCAAAGCCTCGGGGATGAGTCTCCGCGTCTCGTAACCGAGCGGTTACCCTCTGGATCGTCGAGCATCCCTCCGCTATAATTCCGCAATTGATCAGGAGTATCGATGGGAGCCACCGACACGGAATACAAATCGCAACTCAGCCAGCTTGCGGAACTCTTCCTCGCCGTGTCCGGTGAATCGGTCACGATGATGAAACGCAATGCTCCGGATCAAGCGCTGAAACTGAAGCGTCAGGACGAATGGGGCATCTACCTCGAATTTCTCAAAGTCATGTTCAATCTCACTGACCGACTCTCTGCACTCTACCTCCCGCTCAAAGACCAGCCCCAGTTCATGGATAGTCTCGAAGATGCCGTCACCCTGCGGCTGAAAAACGTCTTGGAACCGGCATTCGGTTCTGGTGCCGATCAAACAGAAATCATGCTCACTGTCGGTGCGGCGGTCGCGGAAAGCCGACAGACCTATGAGCGGTACCGGTTCCTTGTCACCGAGAGCAACCCCGTGAAAGATGAGATGCTAAAAGACTTTGGCGGACGAGTCGCCGATGCGATGGGAATCGCTGGAGACGCACAAGTATCCTCAGCCGCAACACTCTGCGCAAGCGCCGTCATTCCGGCAATCAAAGCCATTTTATCCGGCGAGGCCCCTCCCCCCACAGGCGATATGGCCGCTCAAGTAGGGACCCAGACGACTCCTGTACCAGAATCCGCCCTCACAACAGCTCAGCGTCATCGTCCGACGGGGAGCGACATCACGTTGGTGAGCGTCATGTCGATCGTTGAGGGAGAAACAGTAGAAACTCGGTGGGGTCTACACCCTCGTTTTCGACAAGATCTTCATCAGGAGGAAATGCAACGAATCACCAAACTCATGAACCGAGTTGTTAAAATACTTGGCGAACGATATGCCTCCGTGGCATTCTCTGACGAATGGACATCCTGGCATAAAGCCGGTCACGCCTGATCACTCTCAAAAATCGTAAAAGGTAAGACGTGAAAGGTAAACCGTAGGACGGCCGAGTCCTTTTCCTTTGAAACATTTTACGTCTAACATTTCACGTTTAACGAATTGGAGGAGGCATCGTGGATATTCCGCCGACAGCCGATATCACATCAGTTCCCATTCCATCCGGTCTCTCACGTCTGAGTGAATTGGCATCGAATCTTTGGTGGAGTTGGACTCCTGAGGCTCGTCGCCTCTTTGAATACATCGATCCTACCCTTTGGGCATTGACCCACAATAACCCCGTCAAGCTCTTAACCGACGTCAGGCCGGACCGGCTTCAGCACCTTGCGGAAGATCCTTCCTACATGCGGATGTACTCCGCCACCCTCAAGATGTTCGACGAATACCGGGAAAATGGGCAGAGTTGGTTTAAAGCACAGCACGGCGATTTGAAAGATGCGACCGTCGCCTATTTTTCTGCGGAATTCGGTCTGCACCGGTCTATTCCCATCTACAGCGGTGGTCTGGGCATTCTCGCTGGAGATCATTGCAAGGAGGCCAGCGATCTTGGTGTGCCCTTGGTTGGAGTGGGATTTATGTACCCACAAGGATTTTTCCGGCAGCGGATCACCCCGGAAGGGTGGCAAGAAGCGGCCTACTCTCCGTTCAACCAGGCAGAATCGCCGATTCATCCCGCCCTTACTCCATCGGGAATCGCCTGCAAGATCACGGTCGAGATCGGTAACAGAATCGTGACCGCAGCGGTCTGGAAAGTCCTCGTCGGGCTGGTTCCTCTTTATCTTATCGACACGGACGTCCCGGAGAACAGCCCGGAAAATCGAGCTCTTTCAGCCCGACTGTACGGCGGCGATCAAGAGACACGCCTCTGCCAGGAATATCTATTGGGTATCGGCGGTGTCCGTATGCTTCGCACCTTGGGCATCGCACCGACAGTGTGGCATGCCAATGAGGGCCATTCCGCGTTTCTCACATTGGAACGCGTTCGCGAATTAGTCGAGAAGGGATCGACGCACGCAGACGCCTGCGAAACGGTCCGCCAGAGTACGGTATTTACCACCCATACGCCGGTTCCTGCTGGGCATGACGTATTCCCCCACGATCTCATGGACCGGTATTTTTCCGGCTACTGGGAAAAGTTGGACCTCTCACGAGAAGACTTCCTCCGATTAGGTAATACCGCGGATTCCCAGAGGCAAGGCTTCAACATGACCGCGCTCGCCATCCGCCTGGCCGCGCACGTGAACGGAGTCAGTCGTGAGCACGGACAGGTTTCGCGCCAGATGTGGCACCATATATGGCCCGGCCTGCCGATCGAGCAAGTCCCAATCCGCAGTGTGACGAATGGCATCCATGCGCCGACCTGGATCGCGCCGGAACTCAACCAACTCTATGGCAAGCATCTCGGACCCGAATGGACCAAAAAATGCGATGACACGGCGATGTGGCAACGGGTCCTGGACATCCCAGACCAGGAACTCTGGGCAGTACGACAGACCATGAAACGCAAACTGATGGGTTTCATTCGGGAACGTGCCAGAAAGGGCTGGATGGAGGGGGAACTCCAGGCCTCGCAGGTTTTAACGCGAGGCACACTGCTCGATCCCGAAGCGCTCACGATTGGTTTCGCCAGGCGCTTTGCCACCTATAAGCGTGCGACCCTGTTGTTCCGTGATCTCGAACGGCTCAAGCGATTACTCCATAACCAATGGCGACCCGTCCAATTGATCTTTGCCGGTAAGGCCCACCCGGCCGATGAACCTGGTCGATATTTCATTCATGAAGTCTTGAGCTTTTGCGACGACCATAAGTTGGGTGGTCACGTCGCGTTTCTTGAAAACTACGACATGCATATGGCGAAATTTCTCGTGCAAGGGGTCGATATTTGGCTTAATACCCCGCGTTTCCCCTTAGAAGCAAGCGGGACGAGCGGGCAGAAAGCCGCACTCAACGGTGTGATCAACCTCAGCGTCCTTGATGGATGGTGGAAAGAAGGTTACAACGGAGCCAACGGATGGGGCATTGAACCCTTGGTCGGAAGCCAGGATACACAGGTCCAGGATGAGCATGACGTGCAACAACTCTACCGCATACTGGAGCAGGAAGCCATTCCTCTCTATTATCAACGAGACCTTGACGCCATACCACGCGGGTGGTTGCAACTCGTAAAGGAAAGTCTTCGGTCCAATGCTCCCCGCTTCTGTACCAGACGGATGGTCAAGGAGTACGTCGACCTTCTATACGCACCAGCTATGGTTCGTGCACCTTCGACATGGTAAGCGACCGTCCAACGAGCCGTGAAACGTGATCGGCAGCCCCGCATTTCATCTTTCACGTCTGACCTTTCACCTATTGGTGAGAGCTCGTCGCTGGGCCACCTGTAGATCTCTGCGAATCCCCCTGCTGCTCACAATCGGGGTGATATGTATCCACCTGCCTCCTGCGCTGGGAGATACGCCAAAAGCACCTGCCGGGACCGTCCTTGAGCGTGAGGCCACAGATGCGTTCAACCGCGCCGATTACAGCCACACCTTGAAGCTCTGGCAATCGCTTCCACCCGATGGCACAGCATCGAAATCATTTACCCGCCTTGCCTTCCAGAGTTTCCTTAAGCTCGGGCGACCGGAAGAAGCGCTCCTTCTCTATCATCGACTCGTCCCTGCAAATCAACCGGACGATCCAGCCCTTTTGCGACCCCTGGCACTTAGCGTTCTCACAAGCCATGTCCGAGACCCGAAAGAGCATGTACGGATTGCGGCCTATACCATACTGGCCGAGCTTGGTCTCCCGGAAACTCAGGCCGTCCTCGAAGACGGGTTGCTCGATCCATCAGTCTTGGTGCGGGCTCGCGCAGCTGACGGTATCGGCAAAGCCGGACTCGCCGGAAAATCCGGCCCTTTACGACGGATCCTCAACGACGCGATGCCGGCGGTGCGAATTGCCGCGATGAACGCTCTCAGTGAAGCCAAGGTTGTCGATATCAAGCCTTACCTCACCGAAGTCGCACGAACGGACGACGGACCTGAGGCCGTGTTCGCCTATGCAGGATTGTACAGACTCGGTAAACTCGATATGCTGACCGACATCACCGGAGCAGCGACGCTTCCGGACCCCGATGTCCGCATGGCGGCATTGGGTGTGCTGGGACGGTTGAAGCACTCATCGAGTTTATCTGTCCTGAGCCAGGGGGTGTACGATCCTGAGCCGTCGGTCCGCGCATTCGCCGCCGGCGCACTGGGCGACTATGGTCAGGCCGGCGGCGTTGCGCCATTGACTCACGCCTTAGGAGACGAGAGTCCGCGTGTGCGCGCGGTAGCCGCCACGAGTCTTGGACGGCTAGGGATCCGCGAAAATCACCCGCTGCTGCGGGCCCTCATGCGCGATGCCAATATGCAGGTACGGGCCAGCGCAGTGGAAGGACTGCTCCGGTTGGGCGATGTATCGGCCGTGTCACTCGCCGCGGAATTGGCGGGACACACGGACCCCTCCGTTCGTGCCGCCGCAGCGCACGCGCTGGCGGCGACATCCGATAAGCAGGCGGTGGCAATCTTACAGACGCTCCTGGAAGATCGACAACCACAACCACGTCTCTTAGCGGCGAAAGCTTTGGGCATGAGCAGCGCACCGGTGACGCCGTTGATCATCAAGGGGTTGCACGATTCGGATGTTACCGTCCGTCTTGCTGCGGCAGGAAGCCTCCTCCAGCAACTCCGTCGCCCTACAACAGCCCCCAAAGCCCGTTAGACCAAAGGAGTGCACCATGTGGAAATTTATCGCCGTTCTTGTCCTGGTCGCCGCGTCGTTCGGTTTCGGATTTTACTTCGGTCAACGACCGGTCGGCACATTGCAACAAACGGTGTCGGACCTCCAACATTCGCTCAAAGACACGTCGCGCACCATCCTCGACACCACAATGGGGATCGAAAAAGACCTGCGAAGGCGGCAGGGACTGCTCGACACCAAGTCACGAGTGTTGCAGGCGAAATCAGAGCTGTTCGACAAAAACCCAGGAGAAGCGGCCAAGCAGCTTGGCGAAGCGGCTGACTCACTGGAGAATTTTACCAAGGGCGCGAAGCAAGACGAGTCGACCCTCCCATTGCGGGCGCTCACGGGAACGCTTCGGGAAGTCCGATTGGAGCTGTCGATGGGGAAAACGGTGTCGATCAAGAAGCTCGATGAGATTCAACAGGAGCTGGACCGGCAACTGAACAAGTAGCCCTGAAACGTACAATCTTACGGAAGAAGTGCATCCGGTAGTTCCCGTTTCACCTTTCACATCTTACTTTTCACGGTTTCTGTGGCAGTCGGCTGTTTCTTCCACTTCGCAAGTATTCGTTCCACCCGCATCCGTACCACCATGTCCGGGTCCTTCATCAACGACTTAATCGCCTCACGGCCCCTGTCGTCGCCGATCGCCTCAAGCGCTGCCGCAGAGGTCAATCGGGTAAACCAATCGCTGTCAGAGAGCATGTCGATAAGAGGGTCGATCGCCTCGGCATGTTGGATCCGCCCGAGGGCCAACACCGCCTGCTTCCGAACATTCTCGTCCTTGTCTTTCAGCGCTTTGACCAATCGCGGCAATGCCGGCTCACCCACCTCGACCAGCGCATTGAGGGCGTCGTCTTTGAACTCGTCGTTCCGCAACTGGAGCATGAGAGGATCAAGCACACGCTCGTCGCGAATCTTCCCCAATGCGGCAATTGCATACTTCCGAACGTCCCAATCGCGGAGCAGCTTGATCAACAATTCGACTGCGGGAGAACCGATCTGTCCCAACCCCTCGATCGCAACTTCACGAACCTGCCAATCACCATCGCGTAACGCATGGCAGAGCGGTTCCACGCAACGCTCATCACCCATTTCTCCGAGCGTAATCGCGGCTTCGCGGCGGACCACCCAATCGGGGTCCTTGAGCAGATCGATTTGGATCTCGATCTCATCCTTGACCTTCTCCTCTTCAAGGACGCCTTGCTCGGTCGACTCCACCGCCGGATCAGCCGGTACCGTCGGCTCTCCCGTAAACTCCGACGCCACCTGATCCGTCAATGCATCGGCCGCTGCTTCTGTGCCGGGAGCATTCGCACGCTCTTCAGTCGATTGCGATGGTTCCATCAGAGTTGTCATCCCTTCACAATTCACTCACCAGCAGGCTCGCGCGACAGGAAGACTACGTCGTAGCTGGTCCGGCCGTTTTCTTGCCCGCGGCGTGCTGGTTGCGTAATGCCACTGCGCGCCGTTTCCGCTGCATTCGTTTCAGCCGCTTCCTCAGCGAACGAAGTGCTGCGTCTTCCTTGGGATTCTTGTGGCCGGTCAATTTTGCCATTACCTTCTTCTTCAATTTGGCTTCGTCCGACTCACTTGCTGTTTGTTTTACCATCCGGTTTCGGGCCTCCCTGCTCCATCTCGTTGATCATGTTGACCGCCCGTTCTCAGCGGACACCAGGCAGTCTAGTCAAGAGATTCACACCCTGTCAACCGGAGCCGTACGCGGCCCGTTCGTTAAACGTCAATCGTTCAACGTTAAACGTGAAGGTCCTGACGATTAACGAATAACGTATAACAATTAACGAAGCGGGGCTCGCTCACTGCGAATTGACACCCTCGCCCTCCCATCTCTAGAATGCCGAACTGATGAATGAGCGTTTCCTCAAAGCCTGCCGGCGTGAGCCGGTCGATTGCACGCCGGTCTGGTTTATGCGCCAGGCAGGGCGGTATATGGCAGAGTATCGTGTGCTTCGAAGAAAACATTCGATTCTCGAATTGTGCAAGACACCCGAGTTGGCAGCGCAGGTTACTCTCCAACCAATCGATCGCTTTCCTGTGGATGCCGCGATCATTTTTGCCGACATCCTGTTGCCGCTTGAACCGATGGGGCTCAGCCTGGAGTTCGCGAAAGGCGAGGGACCGGTCATCCACAATCCGGTCCGAGATCAGGCGGATGTCGAACGGCTCAGGGTTATCGATGGCGGAGAACTCGACTATGTGGCCGGAGCCATCCGTCAAGCTCGACACGCCTTGAACGGACGGGTGCCACTGATCGGATTTGCCGGGGCCCCGTTCACACTCGCCAGTTATGCGGTCGAAGGCGGAAGCTCGCGAAACTATCTTCTCACCAAACAGCTGATGTACGGCGAGCCGAAGGCGTGGCACCAACTCATGGACAAGTTTGCGCGAGTTATCACGGGCTACCTGCGGCGACAGATCAAGGCCGGTGCGCAGGCCGTCCAGTTATTCGACAGTTGGGTCGGCTGCCTCTCGGTCGGCGATTATGTCGAATACGTACTGCCGCACGTTCAATTGATTTTTGAGGGGCTGAAACGGGAAGGCGTGCCGATGATTCATTTCGGCACAGGCACTTCGGCGATGCTTCGTCAGATGCGAGAAGCGGGCGGGGATGTCATCGGCATCGACTGGCGCATCCAACTCGACGAGGCCTGGGCGATCGTGGGCCATGACATGGCAGTCCAGGGAAATCTCGACCCCGTAACATTGTTTGCGCCGTTGCATGAAATCGAACGCCGCGTGGCGGATATTCTTAGACGGGCCGGCGGGCGCCCGGGACATATCTTTAATCTTGGCCACGGGGTCTTGCCGACCACTCCCATCGATCATGTGGCCGCGACAATTGACATGGTCCACAAACTGAGTCAACGCTAGCAGACGTGATTCGTGAAACGTGAATCTTCCCCGAGAAGACTCCCTCCGTGTAACGATTCACGAATAACGAGGAGAAGTCATGCCGGTCCCGCAGTGTTCCGTTGCCGGTCTGCCGATGGCAATAAATACGCCGGACAACCTGGGGCCAACTGACCCGATTGCGTTCGTGGATACATTGGTCGCTGTGCCTATTACACACGGATCCTCCCTCTGTCCTACGTCGTGAATACCCTCCGTACTGTTGCCGTTATCGGTGGCGGAATTTCAGGTCTATCAACTGCCAATGCCCTGCACGAACAGGCGGCGGCGGCCGGTATTTCACTTCGCTGTACGGTGGTCGATGCTGCCTCGGACTGGGGAGGCAAGATCGTTACCCATCGAATCGGCAATATCGTAACGGAAGCAGGACCCGATTCCTTCCTGTCCCAGAAACCGGCCGGTCTCGAACTCTGCGAGACATTGGGGTTGACCGATCAGGTCATAAATACCAATGAGACCGGCAAAAAAGCTTGCGTGTATTCGCGTGGCCGCCTACACGAACTGCCGGAGGGACTCGTCGTCATCGTCCCCGGTCAATTAGGCCCCTTTCTCCGGAGTGGCCTGTTGAGTCGGGCCGGACTCGCCCGGATGGGGATGGACCTGGCTTTGCCAGTGAGGCGGTCGCCAGAAGATGAATCGCTGGCATCGTTCTTCCGGCGGCGGCTCGGGCGGCAGGCATTCGAACGGATGCTGGAGCCTTTAATGGCCGGCATCTATGCAGGAGACGCTGAGCAGTTGAGTGTGCAGGCGACCTTTCCACGGTTCGTTGAGCTGGAGCAACAGTACGGGAGTGTGATTCGAGGGATGATGGAGGCCCGGAAGGCGGACCCACCCTCGACCCCCTCCGGCCTAAAGCACACGATGTTCGTCAGCCTCAAGAATGGATTGTCGGATCTGGTCGCAGCCCTCGTCCGCCGATTGAGTGACCAAGGCACCTTGCTCAAGGGAAACTGCGCCGTTGACGCCCTGCGCGTGCGATCCCATCGGCCCGGCCGCTGGATGTACGATGTCATTCTCCATGATGGCTCGGCCCTGTCCGTGGATAGTCTTGTGCTGGCAACCCCGGCTTATGTGTCGGCGGAGCTGGTTCGTCCGCTCACGCCCATTGCCGCCGGATTGCTGGAGATGATTCCCTATGCCTCTACGGCCACAATTGCGATGGCCTATCCGAGCGCAGCGGTAACCGGTGCAGCTGAAGGCTTCGGTTTTGTCGTTCCGCGGGCGGAAGGACGCGATCTCATTGCGACAACGTGGACATCGCTTAAGTGGCCACACCGGGCTCCGCCGGATCAATTGCTGGCACGTTGCTATGTCGGTGGGGTCGGGCGAGAAGCTATTTTAAAGTTAGATGACCAGACATTGATAGCCAGGGTGAAAACGGAGCTGGCCGGCATATGCGGCGTGACAGCAGAGCCGGGATTTGTGGAAGTCAATCGTTGGATGAAGGCCATGCCCCAATATACGCTAGGACATCTCGAACGGCTGAGCCGGATCGAGGCGGCACTCAGTCGCTACGGTGGACTGATTCTCACAGGGGCGGGGTATCGCGGCGTCGGAATTCCCGACTGTATCCGTGATGGAGCCGTGGCAGCCGAGCGTGTCGTGCGCTATCTGTCGGGAGAACGGTCGTAACTCGGAACGAGAAATCATGATGAATGCCCCGATAAAGATTACGGATGTAACCGGTCCGTATCGCGAACCCCGCGAGCAGGTATTTTCCTATGACTATTCGATCCAACGGGCGTCCTGGCCGACCCCCCAGGCCGTGCGTGTGAAGGTGGCGATTCCAGAGGAATTAGACGTGCTTCGCCTCAAGATTCTTGGAGTCATCGCAGGGACACCGGGTCAGCAACTCATGATTTTGAAATTCTTGTCGCGACAGATCGCCAACGAAAAAATCCGCATCGCTGAGGCTGACGGCATGTTGACAGAGCGTCGCGATACCGTCGTAGGTCCCTTTACAGGCCCCCTGGCTTACCTCTTCGCACGACTCGATGCCTGGGCGGTTGAACAACGAGACACCTTGCGGACAGAAATCAAAAATTTGGTTGGACTGTAGCTGGGCTATTGCGGCAGTGGCAGGCTGCTCAAAAAGGCAGACTTCTCACCCGCCCACCCTGGCGCGCCAAGACGAGCCTTTCCTCAGGCAAGGCTCGCAGCGAGCTGTCACGTAATAAGGGGTGGCTGGGATGATCCCAACTGCGCGCGCTTTCCCAATCCCCAATTCATTTTCAAGGGTGGCCTGGTCGATCCTCGATTGCGCGCGTCGAACGAGCACATTCTGATCGTGCGCGTTCCGCGAGCAGGAGGACGGCCAGGCTACCCTGCCCCTTTTTCAGCAGCCTGCTAGAAGATTTTTCGATAATGCTTCGAATGCACCCCCGACTCGTCGGCAAAGCCGAGGGAGGCACGGTCGGGATTGCCGGTGTCGTTGAGATCGATTCGATAGTGCCCCCGGATCGCTTCCATCGCCGCTTCGAATGGAATGGCCTGCGGGTAGAGATCCCCCGGCGCATGCGCGCCGCGGGTCAGGATTCGGATCACGTCAGGTTGTGCGAACTGGACATCGGACACGATGTAGATATCGGCAACGGCATGATCCCCCAATTTGTGGCCGGGCGTTGTGGGGGGAAGAAGTTCGGTCAAGGTACCGGCAAGGCGGTCACTTTTAAACCGCTTCAAAAGTCCGACAACTTGACTGTCGGTCGCTTCTGGGGGGACCGTGAGACTGATCGCGTTCATATCCGAGACGACTGCGCGGACTTTGAAGAGCACAGGCGCCGCTTCGGGATCTTCGATGGTTGCTCCAGCCGGTCCCTCTGTTCCGGTTGCTTGTTTGTTTTTTGAGCTGGGCACAATGAGGTACACAAAGAGCCATAGTCCCAACAGGGTGCCGAAGACGATGATCAAGGGGTGGATTCCTGCGCGTTTGCCCTCTTCGTAGGGCTTCGGATTATCGCTCATGGCGGCGTTCCTCAGTCTGTGTGGCAGAATCCTGCTTCTTGGCTTCGTCCCACAATCGATCCATCTCCGCAAATGAAAGCTCTCCGATTGTACGGCCAGACAGGTTCGCCCGGGCTTCGATAAATCGAAATCGTTTGACGAATCGGTTGACGGCCTGGTGTAACGCATCCTCCGGATTCACGTTGATGAAGCGGGAGAGATTCACGAGTGAAAACATGACGTCGCCGAACTCCGCAATGATCTGCGCCTGCCGCGCCGCTGCGGCGTCGCCATCAGGCTCCGCCTGGCTCGACCCGGGGGCTCGAATCGCGACACGCAGTTCCTGAATTTCCTCCTCGATCTTGCCCAGAACCTGATCGAATCCTTTCGCATCGTGGGTCCAATCGAAACCGAGCCGTGCGGCGCGCGCTTGAATTTGATAGGCTCTCAGTAGAGCCGGTAGCGTTCGCGGCACTCCGTCGAGCGCCGAGTCCTGCTGGCCGGACGCCTGGCGTTCCGTACGCTTAATATCTTCCCATCGCGCAACCACATGGTCGGCATTCATCGAGATCTGGTCTGCTGCTCCATTTCCAAAAACGTGCGGGTGCCGCCGAATCAATTTGTCGGCCAGCTGCTCCAGTACGTCTTCAATGGTGAACGTGCCGGCCTCTGAGGCGATCTGACTATGAAAGAGGACTTGCAGCAGTACATCTCCCAATTCCTCCGGAAGTTTGGCGCGGTCCTGCTGGTCGAGAAGATCTAACACTTCGTACGTTTCTTCGAGAAGATAGGGCTTCAAGGACTCATGCGTTTGCTTGCGATCCCACGGGCATCCGTTCGGCGCGCGCAGCGCGGCCATCAAATCGACAAGCTTATGAAATCGTTCTGACATCGCTCCCCTCATGGTCGCATACCGTTGGGCGCTCATTATACCTGGTTCCCGACAGCCTTCAACCGGCTAGCAGGCTGTGGAGAAACTTGTACAGGGTAGAAACTCAATTGCCCACGCGTATAGCACAACAGGAGGACCACGCAGGATGCTCAAAAAGTTCGTCCAGCAAGGCCGCAGTACACTATCACTCTATGAAGGGGTAGCTGGGATGATCCCAACTGCGCGCGTCCAACGAGGGCTTTCTCAAGCCGCGCGTTGCGCGAGCACGGGGATCGTCCCAGCTACCCCGCATCCCTTTTCAGCGTCCTGTTGTGCGTCTTGCGCCGCTTTAGGGCCTATGGTAGGGTACCATCGCTGCATCTGGAGCGGGGGAAAGGCCTGTGGCCGCAGAACAGGAAGAAGGATTTATCGTTCGCGATCGGCGGGGTGGAGGCGGACCGGATCGTCCCGCCGCTCCTGCACCTCCCGCCTCACAGGTGGAACCCCACCAAGAGGCTGCACCCTCCGATTCGCACCAGGGCACGGGAATTCCTGTCACCTTTTCATCCTTCGTCATTTCACTGGGCAGCTCTTCGATGATGTTGATGGGGGAACAGTTGGATCCTCAGCAGCCTCCGATCCCGCCCAATCTACCGCAAGCGAAAGACATTATCGACTTGCTCTCGGTTTTGGAAACCAAGACCGCGGGTAATCTCACAACGGACGAACAAGCGGTGCTGCGGGACATGCTCTACGCCCTTCGGATGAAGTACGTGAGTTTGGCTGCCAAGTAGTCGTATCCCCCACCGCCTGTCGACTCCGGACGTGCCTGTCCGCCACCAAGGTGGATGCGATCTGGGGAGACGCTCCCCTGATCGAGTGAATGTGCGTATTCTGCCATTCAGATATGTCGTAGCACCGACACTCGGGGTTGCCGGAAGTGAATGATATCAGGAAGAATACTGGTCCTGTTTCCAGGACAAATATAGATCGCGGTTCTATGACGGGATCGGTACCGTCGCTTGCCGGAGGCGACCGGGCTCTACGGTTATCCGAGTCCACCCCTGAGCCGGAACACCGGACAATGCATTTCCGTCCGGTCTGGATCGTCCTCATTCTTCTTCTCTCCTGTCTGGCGCTGACTTTCTACTATTCCCAGGTGGTGATTCCTGGTGGGGAGGACACGGACTCCTTCCTCCCGACGACCAGTTATGCCTTTGTGCTTCTTCTGATCAACCTCGATCTGATCGGGTTTGTCGTCCTGCTGCTACTGCTTTCCCGCAACCTCATCAAAGCCTATTTCGAGCGGCGGCATAGACTGTTCGGGTCGGGATTTCGAACAAAACTGGTGGCGGCCTTCATCGGGTTTTCGCTCATCCCGACCGTGCTCCTGGCGCTGGTCGCGAGCGGGTTGGTGAATAAGGCCGTGGATGTCTGGTTCAGTGATCAGATTGAACAGGTAATGCGGGATTCCTATGATGTGGCGCGGATGCAGCACGCCGGCCATATCACCCTGGCCGTGAACAGCGCCAGAGCGATCAGTCATGAGATCTACAGGGAAGACATGTTGCTGCCGGGACAACGCGATCTGCTGGCGGCCGCCATGGCTCGCAAGCGGGCTGAATTCGGCGTGGCCGGGATCGAAGTCTTCTCAGCCAAAATGGAAACGCTGACTAAAGCCTTGGATCCCGAGGTGCCTTCCTCGGCGCTCGATCTACCGATCGGTCAGTTGGTGCTCCAAGCGATTAATGGAAAACAGGACGTGAATGCCGTGCAGGAGGCCCAAACCGGACGCCTGGTGCGAGCTGCGGCTCCCATCGCTGCAAGCGGGCGCGGCGGCGAGATCAGCGGTGTGGTGGTCGTGGAGGCCTTCGTCCCTGAATCGCTACTGGCGAAAATGGAAGGGATCGGGCATCAGTACGACGAATATAAGCAGACCAAGGCTCTGAAAACCCCCATCAAGGCCGGGCTGTATCTCTTCGTCGCCCTTATTACGGTGCTTATCCTGTTCGGAGCGACCTGGTTCGGATTTTACGTCGCACGGAGTATCACGGTGCCGATTCACAAGTTGGCTGAAGCGACGGAAGCCATCGCACAAGGGGATCTCTCTGTCCGGATTGAAGCCAAGGCAACCGATGAAATCGGCACATTAATCGATTCGTTCAACCGGATGACGGCGGACCTCCAGGGAAGCAAGTCCGAGATCGAAGAGGCCAACATCTCCTTGCGCCACAGCAATCTCGAACTCGACCGCCGGCGTGCCTACATCGAGACCGTGGTGGAAACGATCGCCGCAGGATTGCTCTCCATCGATAAGAACGGGCTGGTCACGAATTTCAATCCGTCCGGTGAACGGATCCTCGGTCTTGCAGCGGATCGGATTCGCAACAGACCGGCCAACGAGGTGTTCAAAGAATTCAAACTCGATCTGTTCCAGACGGTCTACGATCGAATGTTGGCCGATCAGCGCGATACGCTGGCTCTCGATGGCCAGATGGAGATCAACGACAGATTCTTGACCATCGGGCTCCACGGTTCGCGCATGAAGGACGAAACCAACAGGGACCTGGGCATCGTGCTGGTGTTCGAAGACCTCACGGAGTTGATCAAGGCGCAAAAAGTGGCCGCCTGGCAGGAGGTCGCACGACGGGTGGCGCACGAAATAAAGAACCCGCTGACTCCCATCCAATTGTCCGCCCAGCGCTTGCGAAAGAAGTTTTTCGAGAAGTCTCCGGAATTCGAGACGATCTTCGATGAAGCGACCAACGTGATCGTCAACGAAGTGACAAGTCTCAAGCATATGGTCGACGAATTTTCGAAATTTGCCCGGTTGCCAACACCTCAGATGGCGCATCAGTCTCTCCATGATGTCATCAATGAGGTCACATCGCTCTATCGAGGAGCCCACAAGGACGTGGAGTTGATCGTGCAACTGGACGAAGATCTGCCGTCGCTCAATTTCGACCGTGAGCAGATTAAGCGCGTCATGGTCAACTTGTTGGACAACGCGATCCAGGCGATGCTACACAAAGGGCGGGTGTGGCTCTCGACCAAATATGATATGAAGCGGCGACGGGCCGTGGTGAGTGTGGCGGATGAGGGGGTCGGGATCGCCCCGGAAGACCGAGAAAAGCTATTCGTGCCCTACTTTACGCGCAAGAAGACCGGAACGGGACTGGGGTTGGCGATCGTGCGGCGCATCATTACCGATCATGAGGGCCAAATTCAGGCCGGCCAGAATCAGCCCAAGGGAGCCGTGTTCACTTTTGAATTGCCGGTGTAAAAGAAGTGCTGAGAATTGAGTGCTGAGTGCGAGAGGTAGGAATGGGGGATTCATGTCTGCATCGATTTTAATCGTAGACGACGAAGAGTCGATTCTCACATCCTTGAACAGCATTCTGCAGGATGAAGGATATGAAGTGATGCTGGCCAAAAATGGCGTGGAGGCGTTGCGTATCTATACCATGGATCCCCCGGACCTTATGCTCCTCGATATCTGGATGCCGGAAATGGACGGCTTGGAAACTTTGCGCCGGGTTCGTGAGCTGGTGCCGACGGCCCAAGTGATGATGATGTCGGGGCACGGGTCGATCGAAACGGCAGTCAAAGCAATCAAGTTGGGAGCCTATGACTATATAGAAAAGCCCTTGTCGCTCGATAACGTCACATTGCGCGTGAAACATGCCCTGGATCAATATCGTTTGGAGCAAGAAAATCGGACACTCCGGACCACTGTCCAGCGGAAGTTCGAACTGGTGGGACAGTCTCCTGCGATGCAGCAGCTACGGCAGTTAATTGAGACAGCCGGACCGACCAATAGTCGCGTATTGATCGGAGGAGAGAACGGGACGGGAAAGGAACTTGTCGCGCGGGCGATCCATCTGCATAGCGCACGGGCTGCTCGACCGTTTGTGGCTGTGAACTGCGCGGCCATCCAGGAAACCCTGATCGAGAGTGAACTGTTCGGACACGAAAAGGGCTCCTTTACCGGCGCGACTTCGATGAAGCGCGGGCAATTCGAACAGGCGGATGGTGGCACGCTGTTTTTGGATGAAATCGGCGACATGAGCCTGAGCACACAGGCAAAGGTATTGCGGGCGTTACAGGAGCAACAATTCACTCGAGTCGGTGGAACCAGGCTGCTTAAGGTGGACGTTCGGGTTTTAGCCGCATCCAACAAAGATCTCATCAAGGAAATCGAGAAAGGTACGTTTCGTGAAGATCTCTTCTACCGGCTCAACGTGGTGCCGATCGTCGTCCCGCCACTCAGGGAGCGGCGGGAAGATATTCCGATACTCATCCATCACTTCATGAAGGTCCATGCGGAAGAACAGGGGTTGCGGATGAAAGAGGTCTCGCCGGAAGCGATGGCGGTATTTCAACAATATGACTGGCCCGGGAATATTCGGGAATTGAGGAATCTCATCGAACGATTAATGATCATGGTACCGGGACCCGTCATTGAATCGTCGCAATCAGGCCTCCCATTGCAGACACGAACGGCTGGACCTGCTTCCCAACCTGCAACTTCTGCGGTGAACTCTCTCCTCATGCAGTCGTATGACTCGCTCAGAGACGCCCGCAATGCGTTTGAAAAAGAATATATTTCGCGAAAGTTGCGGGAACATCATTGGAACATATCACGCACGGCTGAAGAGTTGAAAATCGAACGGAGCCATCTCCATCGAAAAATCAAGTTGCTGGATGTGGAGATGCGCCCCGAAGGATAGGGAGGTGGAGGGAGCAGGCAGACCGTTCTTCTTGCTCGCAGAGCCTACACGATAAAACAGTGGTCGCTCGATGCGCGCAGGGAAGAACAATCTGCCTACTCCCTCCGGGAAAGTTTGAGAATCCGAAGACCCTTCTCTGGATGCGCGCAGTGCCGACTAGCCCCGCCGCCTCGCCCTTACGGTAGAAGTTGAGCACCGTTCCACCTTTGTGTTCTCAGTCGTGACCTGAGCCGTAACCTTCCACGATCGCTGGCGCACTTTTTCAGCATCCTGCCGGTCTATGTGCGTTGACCACTGCAGTAGCGCTCCGTTAAGATGCGCCCTCCTATGACAACCTATCGAGATGCCGGGGTCGACATCGATGCCGGCGATAAGTTCGTCGACCGGATTTCACCACTGGTGCGATCCACGTTCCGTCCGGAAGTCCTGACGGACCTTGGCGGGTTCGGCGGATTGTTTCGGCTGCAGGCCCATCGATATGCCGATCCAGTCCTTGTCTCCGGCACCGACGGAGTCGGGACGAAATTGAAGATCGCCTTCCTCACGGATCGTCACGATACCGTCGGGATCGATCTGGTGGCCATGTGTGTGAACGACATCGTGGTCAGTGGGGCCGAACCGTTGTTCTTTCTGGATTATTTCGCAACAGGAAAGCTTGCGGTTCCCAAGGCCGAGTCTGTTCTCAAAGGAATCGCCGAGGGCTGCCGCCAGGCCGGCTGCGCCTTGATCGGCGGGGAAACCGCCGAGATGCCTTCCTTCTATGCGGAGGGGGAATACGACCTGGCCGGGTTCGCCGTCGGAATCGTCGATCAACCCAAGATTATCGACGGCCGCAGCATCGTGCCGGGCGATACGCTGATCGGATTGGCTTCGACCGGTCTTCATAGTAACGGCTATTCGCTGGCGCGCCGTATCCTGTTCGATTTGTCCAACCTGAATGTGACCAGTCGCCTACCTGAACTCGATCAGCCGCTTGGAGAGATGTTGCTGACGCCGACCAGAATCTATGCGAAGCAAGTTCTTGCATTGATCCAGGATCACCCAATCAAGGGTATCGCACATATCACCGGCGGAGGCATCACGGAAAATCTTCCGCGAGTGTTTCCTCCCGGAGTGCGGGCACAGGTCCGCCGGAATGCCTGGACGGTGCCGCCCATTTTTCATGCGATCGCCCGGCTTGGGCAGGTCGATCGTGAAGAAATGTATCGTGTCTTCAATATGGGGATCGGTTTGATCCTCGTGGCGGAGGACACCGCTGCCCAGGCAATCATCGCTCAAGCGGCGGCTTTGGGCGATCCGGCTTATCGGATCGGGACAATTGTGGCATCCACCGACGCCGAGCCATTGGTGGAGTATGTCGATTAGCCGGACAGGTGCACTTCGAATTGCCGTCCTGGCATCCGGGCGTGGGTCGAATCTTCAGGCGATCATCGACGCGATCGAAGCCGAGAGGATTCAGGCGCAGATTGTCGCGGTCATCAGCAACAAGAAAGAAGCCCCTGCGCTGGAACGAGCGCGCCGACACGGACTTTCCGCCCTCTTTGTCGACCCAGCTCCTTATGCAGGCAGGCCTGACAGCCGTGAAGCGTACGATCGCAATCTTTTCGACATACTCAAGCAGCACAATGTCGAATTGGTGTTGCTGGCCGGGTACATGAAGATCGTGACCGGAGTTCTCGTGGAAGCCTTTGCCAATCGAATGATGAATATCCATCCCTCTCTGTTGCCTTCGTTTCCGGGATTGGATGTACAAAACAAAGCGATCGAGTGGGGTTGCAAGCTTGCCGGATGTACCGTCCACTTTGTGACGGAAGGCGTCGACGAAGGACCGATCATTCTTCAAGCAGCGGTCCCGATTCTCGATGACGACGGGCCAGAAACACTGGCTGCGCGCATCCTTGAGCAGGAGCACAAAATCTATCCGAGAGCGGTTCAACTCTTTGCCGAAGGACGATTGAGGGTTGAGGGACGGCGCGTGTTCATCGAAGCAGGGAAGCCGGATGGCGAATCGGTGATCAGCCCGTCGTAGCGCTGCCGGTAGGAAGAGGTCACAGTTTAGGCTAAGCGAAGAGAATTTTCTTTTCTCAGCCTTGACCTGGACCTCAACCCGTTCCGGGTAGAGACTCTAAAAACGGTTGTGTATAATCGAGGGACGGGTGAGACGCTCGTCTCACTGCGTGAAGGTCATTCGAGTGGGGGGCTAGCTCAGTTGGGAGAGCACTACGTTCGCAACGTAGGGGTCGGGGGTTCAACTCCCCTGCCCTCCACCAATTGCAGCGGGTTCGAATGTTCTTTGAGGCCCAAGGTCCGTGATCCTCGCACTCCCAACGCTTGAGCACTTGTCACGGTCACTCGCCTTGCATTGGCTCTTAGAGTCTCTGTCCTCGGGCTTCAGCCCCAAGGGGCCATCACCTGGCCATCCGATATAGGGCCCGTGCGATTCCGTCGCTCCTCCGACGCCCCCACCCCCTGCCCCCGCTCATGGCATCCGCTGTACTTTCTTCTCAAGGAACTGATTACCGAATGTCCAACGCAGGGTTGGGTGATCACGGAGGTGTGCCTGTGGCACGGATCCTAGTCATTGACGATCACGAATCCATCCGCGCTCTGCTCCGTTTGGTACTTGAAGGAGCCGGCCATATGATGAAGGAGGCTCCCAATGGACGCCTGGGGCTCGCGCTCTATCGAGCACAACCTACCGACCTGGTGATTACCGACCTGCATATGCCGGAGATGAATGGACTGGACCTGATCCTGGAATTAGCTCGCGCGTTCCTCCATGTGAAGATGATTGCCATTTCCGGGGTGCAGAAACTAGAGCTCCCTTTAGACGCGGCAAAGCTCCTGGGGGTTCGACATACCTTGCAGAAACCTTTCGGCATGGATGCGTTACTCAAGATCGTCGAATATGAACTGGCTCATTGAATCATCGGTGTGCGGCGTGCTCATGGCGTTCAGGGGGAGGATCGTGGGGATACTCCTCACGCTGGCCGTGACGGGGTGGCCTGATTCGCTCCGCGCGGCTGCTATGCGGCGGCTGTTCTGTCTATTCCTAAACAGCGCTTTTCCGTGCAAAACCAATCTACCGTGTTACAGTTTCCCGAAGTCCACTGCGCACTGACTGATGCAGGGTTCTAAATTATGAAAGATCCCACCCTGAAACAACTTCAGGAAATCAGCGCCCTGCTGAATTCAAGTCTCGATCACGCGACTATCCGCGAACGGGCCATAGAGGCGGCAACTTTTTTGATGAATGCCGAAGCCGGCTCACTCCTGCTGTTAGAAGAAAACACCGGCGAATTGTATTTCGACGTGGCTCATGGCGAAAAGAGCGAGGTGGTTCGCCAGGCTCGCCTAAGAAGCGGGCAAGGTATTGCAGGACATGTCGCTCGAACTGGAGAGCCGATTATCATCAATGATGTCCAGCATGATGCTCGTTTCTTCCGTCATGTGGATCAAGCTAGCGGATTCGTCACACGCAGTATGGTCTGTGTGCCTGTCACGGCGCATGGCCGCCTGCTGGGCGTGCTTCAAGCCATCAACCACAAGGATGGGGATTCGTTCAGCGAGGACGATCTCCAGAATTTCATCGCGCTCGGTCATCAGGTCGGCATCGCCATTGAAAACGCTAATCTCTATGAGGAAATTCACCTCTTATTCGAAGGGTTTATTTCTGCCAGTGTGCAAGCCATTGAGAGTCGGGATCCCACAACCAGCGGGCATAGCCAACGTGTGGCCGCTCTCACCTGTCGGCTCGCTGACGCGGTTTCTCACACTAATTCGGGCCTCTACGCGAGCGTTCAATTCAACGAGGAACAGCTCAAGGAGCTTCGCTATGCCGCTGTGCTGCATGACTTCGGTAAGGTTGGCGTTCGTGAGAACATCCTTCTCAAATCCCGGAAGCTATATCCGCTCCAGCAGGAAATTATCAAATCACGGTTCGACTTCATCAAGAGAACTCTAGAGGTCGACACGTTACACCGAAAGCTGGAGGTGCATGAAGCAAAAATGAGCGGCAAAAAGCAGGCACTGTTGGCACAACTGGATCGGCAATTGTCACGGCGGATGAAGGAACTGGACGAGATGTTCTCGTTCATCCTGAAATGCAATCAGCCGAGTTCTCAATCCTCCGCTCATGTTGTGAAGTTGAAGGAAATTGCAAATCTGGATTACCGGTCATACGACGGGCCTCGTCCTTTCCTGACTGAGGAAGAAGTCGGTGCGCTCTCGGTGCTTCAGGGCACTCTTACCCCGTCTGAACGTGAAGAAATCGAGCAGCACGTCGCCCACACGTTCGAATTTCTCTCGAAAATCCCCTGGTCGAGAACGCTCAAGAACGTTCCATCGATCGCGTGGAGCCATCATGAGAAATTGGATGGCAGCGGCTATCCCCGGGGGCTTGGACGTGATCAGATCTCATTAGAAGCCCGAATGATGACAATTTGCGATATCTACGATGCCCTAACGGCTTCGGATAGGCCATACAAAGCGGCCATCTCCTCCGATGTTGCGCTTAGCTATATCGAGAGTCAGGCCGGAAAAGGAAAACTGGACGCGGACCTTGTGGACGTCTTCAAAACGGCGCAAGTCTACCAGATTACTCAGTCTCGCTCGGCAACTCGCAGAATCGCCTGACCCGCACCTTTATTGTCAGCCTACGCGGGCTTCGCATTCCGCACCCCTCGCACTTTCAGCCTGAAATTCTACTGTATAAGCTCCCACCGGCTCTTGTCGTCCTTTGACGGTAACAACTTGAAGCTTTCGGAACTGAATCTGACCGAGCCCACCTCGCTGCGCGTCCGGCTTTTTCGAACCCCGTTCTGATGCGAGCTTTGATGCCGTGAATTCGGTCAGCAGGATCGGCTGGCCCAGCGTTCGGGTCAATCCTTGGAAGCGCGCGGCCAGATTCACCTGATCGCCGATCATGGTGTAATCCATTTTCTTGCCCTCGGCACCGATGTTGCCCACCAGGACCACGCCTGTATTGATGCCGATGCCGTTCTCGAGGATCGGTTTCCCTTGTGCCTTCCAGTTAGCCTGCAATTCCACGAGCCGAGTCCGCATTTCCAATGCGCATCGTACGGCCAGTTCGGCATGGTTCGGCTGATCCAGCGGCGCGCCCCAAAAGACGACAATTTCGTCCCCGACGAATTTATCCAATGTCCCGTTCCATCGGAAAATCACGTCGGTCATGGCGCTGAGATATTCGTTGAGTTGATCGACCACGTCTTCTGCAGGACGATGTTCACTGAATGTGGTGAATCCGACCAGGTCGGCAAACAGCATGGTCAATTCTTTATGCTGTCCCCCTACGCGCGCCTTTGCGGGAGATTTCATGAGTTCCTGCACGATCCGAGGGCTGACATAACTGGAAAACATTGAATGAATCTCTCGAGCCTGTCTCTCCTTGAGACCATAGTTTAGGATTGTCGTCACGACAAAGACCGACCCGATGGTCATGGTCGGCATCACAACGGGTAGACAGATGCCTTTCATGACAAATATTGCCTGCACGGCGCCCGCGTATCCGGTCCAAGTAATGGTCGCCAGAATCGTTCCATGTAGAGAACGTAATCGGGGCAACGTGTAGGTCAACACGAATCCAAAGAACAGGACGAGACCCAATTCAACGGGACCGGTCCAGAGTCCGGCAGTCAGAAACTGTTGATGAAGAACGTTTTCGACCACTGTAGCATTTTTCTCGACTCCGGAAAAATTAGCGGAGAAGGGCGTACTGAGCTGATCGTATGTGCCTAACGCAGCCGTTCCGACAAGAACGGCTTTCCCTCGGAAGAGATCCGAAGGGATTCGCTGATGCATCACATCGGTTGCGGACACCCAAGGAAAGTGCAGATCCCGTCCCGTGTAGTTGATGAGCATCCGCAGCTTCTGATCCGTCGGTATGATGGTGGAGCCAGCCTGCACTCCCTCCCCCAGCCAGAGAGCCATGTGCTCTCTGGGCAGACCGAGGTAGAGTCGCGCGATTTCCAGCGCAAAAGAAGGATAATAGGCCTCTCCGTGGCGCAGGGCGAGCACCTCACGACGGGTGACACCATCGTGGTCGGGCAACCGGTAGACATGCCCAAGGCCTTTTGCCTGTTGTGCGAACGCGTCGAGCGGGGGAAGCAGGGTCGTCGCAGTATAGGGATGAGACTCTTCAGCAGACTTCGTCTGCTTCACGAGCATGAACTCACTCTTGAGAAGGTATTCCGGAACCGCACGGGTTGTGTCAGACAATGGATCGGCCGTGAGGCGCTCAGGCACGAAAAAAGGGATAGCCAGCACGACCTCGCCTGCTCGCGCTAAACTCTTGGCAAACTGCTGATCAGTGTCTAACGCGTGGAGACGTGCCTCCAACGGTCCGAACGTGTCGTTTGCCTTCGGATCTTTCTGTCGGGCCTCAACCAGCCATGTCTTGATGTCACGTACAGTTCCTGATACTTCCGGTTCGGCGTAGATGAAGTCGAGACCGAGGACAGCCGGCTTACCGGAGTGAATCTGATCGACGAGCTCCGCTTGTGTATCGCGGGGCCATGGCCATCGTCCAATCTCTTTGAGGCTTTTCTCATCGACCAATACGAGCACGACTTCCTGCCCAGGACTTCGTTCTCCCCGCAGCCGGAACTGATAATCTAAGGCGGTATTGTCCAGACGCACGACGACATTGGGAGCCAGCCACGTCAGAAATGCGAGCCCGATCGTGACAGCCAGGCCAAGGCTGATTCCGAGTCGAAACCCGAGTCTCGGGTTGATGTCTGCTGAGATGCTCACGAGATGGTATCCACCAAAGCTTTGGAGCGGCTCTCGATATATCGGGTCTATTGTGCCTGGTTGTATCGACGGGACAAGAGAATTTACAGAGTGCGCACTGTGCTCTAGGGAGCATCGACACATGGACTGCGGCCCTGGTGGACGTGAACCAGGGGCCGCAGAAACGAAATCTGTCGTCAATCAACCGCTATGGTGTGAGAATACCCAAGACGCCGCTGATGACTGGAGGAGGAGTTGTGAGTATTGTCGTCACAATAGGTGTTACCGGGGCCACAACCGGCGCAATGATTGGCGCGACAGGCGCCACAACCGGTGCGATGATTGGTATGACCGGCGCAACTACAGTGGTGATGATGGGTGCCACTGGCGTTACGACCGCGGAGATTACGGTCCCAACAGAAAGCGATCCAACGGAAACGGTTCCGCCAGAGGTTGTCGTCGTGCCTACAGAAACAGGTCCCACAGTCAGGGTCCCAGTCGTGAGGCCCCCCGTCGTTCCGCTCCGGTTTCCGAGAAGAGACGCGGTGGACCGATTGGTGAGGGTTGTTAGCGCCGTGACCAAGCGCGTATCGAGGTTCAACGCTTGGAGCACTTGGGCGGGTAATTCAACGAGAGGCGCTTCGCGGAGTGTCGTGAGCTCAACCGCGACTAATGCCCGAATGAGTCCGTCCGGAGCCGATGCCTGAATCAGTTCGACATTCTCGATCGGTTGAATTCCATTCGAATCTTGAACGTGAATCATCACGAGTGTTGAGGCAGCGTTCTCGGTGCTCTTCACCGTCGTTCCAGATCGGCCATTGCTATTCAGACCAAGGTAATGGGGCAGAGGAACCGACGGAGCCTGGCCTTCCTGGGCAACCGAGAAGTAACCAGGATCCACGGAAACCGTGATTCCACCAGATGTAAAATCGACGCGCCCCTTCTCGCCAATGTTGATGATGCCCGACTGCCCGTTCTCTACCCATACGGTGAAGTAGGTTCCCCGTGCTGCCGCGACAGCGGAAGGAGTATGGATCTCGAATCTGGATCCATTCGCTTTGAACACTTTGCTCACCAGAGCCCGCACTTGGCCTTGCATGAGTCTCACAATCGCCTGCCGGACATTCTTTTCCGGGTTGTAAATATACTCGTCGATCTCCACCTGGCTGTTTTCTCCTATCGTCAACATGCTGTCATCTTGAAATAAGGCTTTTGTGCGCGATTCACCTTGGGTCTGGATCACATCTTTAAACCATACCTGGTCATGAAGCTTGACCGGTAGGACTCGATCTTCGCCGGGATGCGTGACATTGGCTTGGCCCATCAAAGCCGTGTAGAACCCGATTCCGTCCTTACCGCCTTCGGCCCCCATGGCAAGGGACGATCCAAATACCAAGGGGAATGCGAGGAGGCTTAGCATCAGTCGTTGAGCTGTCATTGTTACCCCTCCACGTGAGAAGAGAGAGTCGTCCTCTGAGAATTCTCTCGTTTCCCGTATGGGCAGGAACTGTACCGATAGAGGCGTTTTATGAGCGGGATCAGCACTCTTGCCAAAGCATTTGATTAGACAGATCTTCCCAAAGATGTGCTCATGAGAACCCCTCCTGAAAGTGTTAGTTCTTTCGTATTATTATCAATAAGTTACGCGACGAATTTCGTCACTCGGGATGACAATTTGCGGCAATGAACAGGACGGGTAAGGAGGGTTAAAATCGGCTGTTGAGGGTAAGCGAAAAAATATTGCGAGCGTAGTTGAACACCGGGATGTTGGATGCATCCCTCGTGTAGTTGTATTCCGCTGCAATCGAGAGCCAGTCGGTGAGGGGCCGGGCGATCGTGGCAGTGAAGAACATGATGTTATCACGACGAACGGTTGTGCCTCCGGCAGAAAAGGAATTCGGGTTGTCGTAGTTCATGTGGTAATAGTCAAAAGCAAAATTCGATTTCAACGTCCAGAAGTCCGGCACGCCCAAACCGACAGAAAAACGATGCGCCTTGTAATCCCAATCGGCATTGGTTTGGACGCCCGGCGTTGCTACTGAAGGGTTTCCACCACCGGTATTATCGGTGTCGAACGTATAGCCTAGGCGTACATGTCCTCCTCCATTTGCGAAGTAGGCATACTGCGTGACGCCAGCCAACCAATTTTTCCCGTCCCTGAAGGAGTTTCCAGCAAAGCGATCATCCTGAAAGTCTTTGTCTTGATATCGGAACTGAAGTTGGGTAAACAGGCTGTTGGTCTCCGCAAATGTGATGATCGGCTGCACTGCATGGGAGAGTAGAAATGGATCCTGACCGACGCGCACATAGTCGAAGGCGTATTGCAGCCGTGCCGTCACTCTGCCGATTTGATGTTGCATAAATGCCGAAGGCGCATGGTCCTGAATGTCGAACGCCGTCAGAGTCTGATGCAGGCTCTGATAAAAACCATATGTGACCCCTGCCGTCCACCCGGCAGATTGAATCGGTCGATATTCGCCGCGTGTGTAGAATGTTGTGCGGAAGTCGTCCTTCTGAGAAATGCTCGTCGATCCGCCCGCAGGCTGGGTTCCAATGGGAAGCAACACCACATTGGTATCGTACTGGCCGCTGACACTCAGATTCAAATCCCACGGTCTTGGGCCCTTCGGAAGTGTGGTGCGTTGCTGCAGAACTTCCCGGGCAATTCGAGCGAGTTCTGACTCCGGTTCGCCAGAGGCGATGGCGGCTTCGAGTTCTTTTTGACCTTGGTCGGTCATTCCGCGCTCGTAGTACGATATCCCTGTATAGTATCGAGCAGTCGGCGTGAGATCGGGGCTGAGTGCCATGGCCCGAGAAAACAAGGCAGCTGACTGATCGAACGATTTCAATTCATGTAAGACGACTCCCTGATAAATATAGACAAGTGGATTTTTCGGATCGAGTTTCTGTGCCTGCTCAAGTGATACCAACGCCTCAAGATACTTCCCGAGGTAGCTTTGTGAAATGGCGAGCCCTAGCCAAGCCTGCGCGCGAGCCGGCTGGCTGATGGTCAAATCTTGAAAGAGCGCTTCGGCTTCACGATACTTCTTCAGGCGCAACAGCGTCTGTCCCAGATATTCGGTCGCTTCCGGGTCGTTCGGCACGGCCTGTCGGGCTTGCTCAAAGTGATTGGCAGCTTGTGCATAGTTTCCCCGACCGAATTCCACAATCCCTTTCGTCATGTCGAAATCATAGGTTTCATTCGGCGCTTGCGCCAACGCGTTGTGGACAAGCACGAGCCCGATGACGCAGTTACACAACACCCAGTACCAACTGCTCAATACGTGTCGCTGGCGCATGGAGGATGTCTTCGATACAGGGAATGGACGACGGCCTTCGGAAGGCTTTGTGTACCAGGCAAGAGTAGCAAAGCACACGCTGCAGTCAACGAATTGCAAGAAGTCTTACCGTACTACCCAAAAATCAAAGAATGACAAAACATATGGTGGACAAGATAGGCCGGCTTGAGGGGTGTCACATACGTTGCGAAAAACTAGTCGCTATCATCTGGATCTAGTTGCGGATCAATGGTGCTGGCGAAGTGGATCAAAAAGCTGATTGTCACCTGCTCAAGTAGACCTCGCGCAATGGCTGGAACTTCGAACTTGGTTCGTCCACGACTCAAGGGGCTAGGTCAAGATGCTCAAGCGCCGAAGGAATAGGCTGGGTTCTGCCTCGATTTTCCGGACACCTCAGTTAAAGTTCATGCATAAATCGGCCAGGGGGGTGTCATGGGAGTACGACGGAAGTTTTCAGTGGAGTACAAACGAGAAGCGGTGGCCATGCTCGACACACTCAAGATGACGGTGAACCAAATCACCGCCGAACTGGGCATCGAGGCCAATGTGTTATGTCGCTGGCGGAGGGAGCTACGCCGTCAATCACAGCAGGCTTTTGTGAGTAACGGGCGACCCGGGATGAAGAGCTGAGCCCATTCTCTTGGGAGTTTGGCCCGGGTGACGAAGGAGCGGTATTTCTTGCTGATCAAACCCTTGTACAAATGACCCTGAACGGCCCTATAATCAGCGGGCCCTAGAATCATTCGCCCCTCATCCGTCAAACTCTAAGCAGGCAACGCAATCCCTTCAATTTTAAGGAAAGACCATTCACCAACGATGGGGACAGGGGCTGCCCTCTACCAAACCGCACTTCGTGCGTACCGGCGGCTATTCCGGGTTTTATCGTTGTTGATGCCGCCGGATAGAGTCTTCAACCCACCAGTTAAATCTGAATAGTCAAATCCAACCAAGCTTGCGCGTACCGCGTGCTATTCAGTGCAGTACGGTAATGGATGCACGCGGATAAGCACCGCATCTGATCTCTTCGTTTTGTAGCCCCTGCTCCCACTGCGGTTGACAGAGATCCTTTCTCAGCCTTTCACTTTGTGCATCCTGCTGATCTTTCCCCTCGAAACCTAGACCATTGGCTTGGCAATGCCACTGTACTGAGATAGGGCCCACAGGAGGGAGGCACGACATGCCTCGGCTTCATGGTAGAGCCCCACGGCTTTCTCCATCCTCCGTAGCAGTCCACCGCGGAGGACGGGCAGCCGTGGCTTTCTGCGTAGGCTGGTGCTGTGAGATCTCTCATGGGAGTAAGCGAATCGACAGAGCCAGATTCTCCTCGGTGACCTTCGCCTCGACGCGATCCCCTCTCTGGATCTGTCCCATGAATAGAGTTCTCTTGTTCGTTTTTACACGTACTTCCTTGCCGTCCTTGTCCTTAATAATATATTCACCGTAGTCGATGCCCGACAGTTGACCCTTGATCGTCTTGGCGGTATCTAGGCGGCTAGACCCAACTTCCTCGGCCGCCACCGCCTTGGACAGCCCTAGACACAACACGACAGCACATGACAGGACACCGACGACTCTCAGAATCGTGACCATGAGCGCCTCCTATGGTTCGGGTGATCGGAGCCCACACGCTACTGTATTTGTCCTGGACAGTCAAACTGCAGCCAGGTTGCACCACGGAACAAAGGACGTTTGATAGAGTGGAGGGAAATTGTCCCTCGCAAAGATGGAACTCCAGACGCAGTCCACAAGGCCATTGATGGCAGAGGCGTAGGGAACGCTAATAGGAATCTTCATCACTTCGACTGCAATTGTTGTCTGTGCTGATCGGGAAGTCTCTGGAGAGGGGAAAACCCATCAGGAGGTAGACAAGAGATGCTTTACTAGTAATAAGAGGCTCGCCACTATTCAGGAGCACTTCGGCTTCCCTTCTAATCCGTCCTTCAAGCCTCCCCGTGACGGCTTTTACTTGTTCAATGTTTTCCACCCTCTCTGCACCACCTTCTGAAAAAAAACGCCACGACCATTGCTGGAGCTGGCGGACATCCTAATCGAAGTACTGCGGTCAACTGTTGAAGCTAACATTGATAAGATGGCACCAGGTGATTCTGTCTGAGGGAATATTTAGCAGACGCGCATGTTCGAGAAGACATTCGGGATTGTGAACTTCATATTCACAGTAGGGTTTGCCCTCTGATTCGGAAATATCGCTCTTAATCCATAGCATCCCAGGAATTCTATAGGCTACCTGGATGGAGCATGATCTGCGCCCCGAGCAAACTTTTGAGCATCGCGCGCCTTGCCAAGTGTTGATGGGACCGCCCCAGGTTCACCACTAGCAAAAAGAAGCGACTAGAGCGTCTGGGCTGCACTCTCAATCCTACAATCAACCTACCCATCCGCAATGATGAAGGGAACTGTTCTGATCTCAAGAAGAACCGTCGGTTACATGCAATTAGCTGAAACTTTGTTGAAATCGGATATTCCAGTGAAGAGAAAGAAGCGGACACCGAGGCTTCAATCACATGACATTATCTTTGCTCGAGGTGGATTATCACCTGGAAATTCAGCCTGATACGAACCAGGCGAAGGAGGATACCCATGTCTTACGCGACCGACTCCATCGTATCTCGCATCGAATGGTGCCGACGACAAAGAGTGCACGCACACGCTGATTCTGAGCTGGAAGAATGGCGCGCCGAAGAGGAAGGGCTTAGGGACGCTCTCCTCATTAGCAAACACGCGAACGAGTATCGACATGGACAATCAGGCGCGTTCGAGAGATATGTGATGGGTCTTCAAGATGGAGAAGCACTGATTCGGATTGCATTGAGGAGCCCCAAAAAGTAGTCCCGAAAATGGGGAAAGATTCTCACGAAGCGCATCGATTAACGGCGGAAAGAACCTCTGCCCTCCACCAAAACCGCACCTCGTGCGACCCGGTCGTTTGAGGGAGCAAAGCTTCTAGCTATTGTGCCGCTGAATAGGCCCCGCTAGTGATCCGTTCAGGGTTTAGGCTTGTCTGTTTCTTTTCTTCTCTCACCTCCGGTACACCACAGTCACCCGGCCAAGAAAGTCGATCAGTTCGGCTGTACGCCGTCGAATTGCGTCCCGGTCTTCTCGTAGCGCTGCTTGCTCCAATGCTTCTCCTATCGTACTGATCACATCAAACCCGTATCCCCCTCCGTCGCCTTTCATACGATGACCGATGACTTCAATCTGTGACAGATTATTTTCCTGTAGCGCAGTTTCTATCGTTTGCACGTCACGGCGACGATTCTCTAGAAATCCGGGAACAATCTCTGCAAGACCCTGGTCAACGTGCAAGGTGATCATGTTCTCGGCGTTTCTATTCGGTTCTGTACTCATGAGGTATGTTGCCCTTTACAAGCCCGGAGGACTTCCAGGAGAGTGTGTTTCTTGACGGGTTTGGTTATATAAGCGTTGCACCCGGCTTCAAGAATCTTGATCTCATCGGCCTTGAGAGCCAGGGCGGTTAATGCGATTATCTGTGTGGGAGGAAGGCCATGTTGCCGCTCCCAGGCCCGGATCGCCTTTGTCGCTTCATACCCGTCCATTACCGGCATCTGCACGTCCATCAAGATGAGGTCGTAGTGGCCGTTCTTGAATAGATCCAACCCGATGCCTCCATGGTCCGCGACGTCGAGGTGATAGGGAGTCTGCTTCAGGTAGGCACGGACCAACACTTGATTATCCGGTGAATCTTCCACCAATAAGATACGGAGTTCCCTGGTTTCGCTAGCAGGTGTGTGAGCCACCGGCGCTGAACTCGTCGGGTGTTGGACGCCCTTGGAACGGTCGAGCGCGATACCGATTGTCTGGAGCAGATCTGATTTTCTGATGGGTTTGATCAGATACCCGCCCAACCCCATGTCGTACGTGCGTGCGATATCGTCAGCCCAATGGTGGGAAGCCAGCATCACGATCGTCGGATTCTGAGGAGGGCTTGTGCGTCTGATTTCTTCGGCGACCTGGAATCCGCCCATCTCCGGCATACGACAGTCGAGGAGCATGAGCTGGTAGGGCTGCGCCGAAGCAACAGCGTGCCGCCATTCTTCGATTGCTTCATGGCCTGACGCAGCATCCCTTACTTCGGCTCCCAAGGCAGTCAAGACTTCACGAAGAATCAGGCGATTCGTGGCATGGTCATCGGCCACGAGTACCCTGTACCCGTGAAGATTGATGGGGACGTTATCGCGTATGAGTGTCGGACCGGATTGCACCGCAAGTTGTACACAGCAGTGAAACGTGCTGCCTTTTCCCAGGGTACTTTCTACCCAGATTCTTCCATTCATGAGTTGGGTTAATTGCCTCGAAATGGCCAGGCCTAATCCGGTTCCCCCATACTTGCGCGTCGTCGAGGCATGGGCTTGCGTGAAACTTTCAAAAATGACAGCAAGTTTGTCGGACGGAATGCCGATTCCGGTATCGCTGATCGCAAAGCGAATGGCTCCGGGCGTACGATTTTCCTGGTCCTGCATGACCCGCACCGTGACCGACCCGCTGTCGGTGAATTTGATCGCGTTACTGATGAGGTTGATCAGGATCTGGTGGAGCCGGTTGGGGTCTCCGATCACAGCACAGGGGACATCGGGCGCCAGATGGCAAGCGAGTTCGAGGCCCTTTTCGTTGGCCCTCATGGCCAGAATCTCAATAGCCTTTTCAACCAAGTCACTCAAATCGAAATCGGTTGATTCCAGTTCAAGGTGGCCAACCTCGACTTTCGAGAGGTCAAGAATGTCGTTAATCAAATTCAAGAGATTGCCGCCGGCGCGGCGGAAAATGCGCAGGTACTTTCGTTGATCGGGGGTCAGGCTCGTCTCCCACAGCAGATCCGCCATCCCGATAATCGCATTCATGGGTGTTCGAATCTCATGGCTTACGCTGGCAAGGAATTCGCTTTTTGCTGCGCTTGCGATTTCGGCTCTTTCCTTTTCCTGACGCAGCGCTCTTTCTGATTCTGCCCGCTCCATGGATTCCATCGCGAGGGTCACCATCGTAGCGAATGATGCGGCAACGGTCATTTCATCGTTGGTCCAAGTTCGACAACCTCCTCGGTGTTCATGACACAAGACACCCACCGTTTTCCCTTTGTGTCTGATCGGCGCGTCGAGCATGGCCCCGATTCCATGCGGCGTGAGATACGACGATGAAAATTCACAGGTGCGAGGATCGAAATGGGCATCGTGCGCGGCGAGGGTATGTTCTTCCCGTTCTAGGGCCTGGAAGTAGGCAGGGAATTGGTCGGCCTGGAGAACGGTTCCTGCGCTGTGCTGCCTCGTAGAGCCCTCATACAGATCTTGCAGCAGAATAGCCGAGCGGTCCTCCCGGAACAGCCAGATGCTGGCGCGTTCGACCTCAAGCACACGGCTTGCCGTCTCGGAAATGGCCTGAAATGCTTGGTGTAGGTCTCCAGAGATGATCGATTGGCTCTGAGTCAATTCGAGCAACCCCGCCTGATGCTGTTGGAGCAAATTGAAACGCCGCCTCTCTTGCTTAGCTGTTCGTTTGCTCTCTGTAATGTCGCGGCAGGTACAGAGAATGTCGGGTTTCTCTTCTTCGCTGAGAAGGAACCGCTGCAACGCAACTTCGACGTCGAACGGCTCTCCAGTCTTCTTTCTGCCTACCAATTCGCCGCGCCAAAATCCGACACGTTCCATGAAAGGAAAATGGTGTCGCTCGATCACACCTTGTTGTTCAACGCCGTAGAGATCCCTCCACGACTTTCCCATCAGCTCTTCAACCTTGTAGCCATACATGGCGGCATAAGCCTGATTCATATAAGTGTACAACCCTTCGGCATTCAGAATAGCCAGGCCCTCCATGCCGTGATCCACGGCGCGCTGGAGTTGGACCAACGTCTCCTGCTGGTACTTCTGTTCGGTGATGTCTACCATAATGCCACGGACTCTGACTGGATGCCCTTCTTCGATAAACACATTCACGATGTCTCTGATCCAGACGGTCCGGCCGTCCGCGGCGAGCATCCGGTATTCGAAGTCATGGGGCAATCCCAACTTCGTCTGCTCCACGCAATACGCCACGGTCCGTTCGCGGTCATCCGGATGGATGTGATCGGGCCAGAATGACGGATTATTGAGCCATTGCTGAACAGGATGGCCGAGAATCTGCTCGGCTTGGCTGCTTACAAAGGTGAAGCGAAAGGTGGTCGGGTCCGCCTCCCAAACAATCCCGGAAACGGAGTTCAACAACGAGGCATAGCGCTGCTCGGATAGGCGCAATGCCTCTTCCGCCCGCTTGCGCTCAGTACTGTCGCGGACAATGGCCAGGAGGTACTCTCGATCAAGCTGGACCAGGCGGGCATTCACCTCGACCGGAAAGGTCGAGCCGTCCTTCCGGCGATGGACGCTTTCCAGCGTTAATGGCCCACTTTCTCGTATTTGTGTGATGTATCGCGCGAAAATCGGCGCCGTGACGATCGGATCGATATCAGGAACGCTCAACGACCGGTGCTCCTGGCGGGTATAGCCGAGACTTATGTAGGCTTTCTCATTGGAATCTATAAATCGTCCCGTAGTGGGATCAATAATCTCGATAGAATCGTCGGCCTGATCCAGTAACATTCGAAACAATTCCAGCGTTTCATCAGACTGTTGAGACCTGGTAGCGGCGATAGCGGCTTGAGATGTATCCGGCTGACGTTGGAATTGGTTGGTCGCTGAATGACGGGCAGCCGAGGACTTAGGATGTTGCTTCGCCGTACGATTCGGGCGACTCCGTGACGCTTTTTTAGCCATGGTCGCACAATTCCTCGCTGACGACGGCATGCATGTCGTGTAGGGGGCCCTGAGACGGGCACGAAGCTACGTGAGCAGAGCGGGATTCGGTGAGTGTCGCGTTGATCGCCGTCGGCACATCTCGTCGAAGCCCTGGCAAGGTCATAGCGAAGAGAGGACGGTTAGTCTTCGTGAGAATGCGGGACGAGCGAGAGTGTCCCGGCCTGTTTGGCGCGATTGCGGCCTTCCTGCTTGGCTTGATACAGCGCTTGGTCGGCTGCCTTGATCAGGTCGGTTGGAGAGTTGTTCCGGCTGGGTATTGTACTGGCAAAGCCCGCGCTGATGGTGGCGCAGCCCCCGTCCGAATGTGTAATGCCCAGGCCCTCAACTCGTTGTCGAAGCGTTTCAGCCACCTGCGCCGCTCCGTCCGTACGAGTACCGGGAAGCACGACGACGAATTCGTCGCCGCCGTACCTGGCGACAAGATCTCCCGGTCTGTTGACGGCTCCAGATATAGCAGCGGCAACCTGCCGGAGACATTCGTCTCCCGACGTATGGCCGAGGGCATCGTTGTAAGATTTGAACCGATCAATGTCGAGCATGATGAGAGAGAGTGGTGTCATTTCTCGCACGGCACGGCGCCATTCCTGATCCAGAAAGTCGTCGAATTGCCGGCGGTTGGTGATACCGGTAAGTCCGTCAAGGCAGGACAGACGCAGCAGCATCTGGTTCGCCTCTTGGAGTTGACGCATGACTTCAAGGAGTTCCTGCTCGCGTGCCCGTCGCCTGTCGATTTCATGGACGAGTCGCAGGACCGACCGGACGCGAGTCAAGAGCTCGATCTTGTTGATAGGTTTCCCAATATAGTCTAGCGCGCCCGCGGCGAAGGCAAGCTGGAGGTCGACCGGATCGGTCTTCACAGTGACCATCATGATGGGTGTGTCACGGAATCGTTCGACCGCCTTGATCTGACGGCAGGCTTCAATGCCGTTCATTTCTGGCATGATGATGTCCATGAGGATCAGGTCGACTCGAGAAGCGGCGCCGTGCTTCCCGTCTTCGAGTCCGAGCAGACGGAAGGCGACGGCCGCGGAGTCTGCGACCAAAAGATGATCGTAGCCGGCCGCAGAGAGGATCGACTGAAGTAAGAGGCGGTCGTCCGACGAGTCGTCAACGATCAAGATGCTCATGCGCTGTGATTCCAGTGAATACGAGTGCCGCGGTTGAAGAATCGTAGCAGTTAGTCCCTGTAAACTCCAGGATAAAGCTTTTTGACACAGGGCTGACAGATGCCATGACTGAATTCGGCGTCGGAATGTTCGCCGATATATTCTTCCAACTGTTGCCAAAACCCTCCGTCATTGCGGATTTTCTTACAGGACGCGCAGATGGGGATAAGGCCCCTCAGGACTTTCACATCCCGAAGAGCGTTCTGCAGCTCTTCGTTGCTTCGCCGGAGCTCCCCTTCTCGCGCTTTGCGGCAGTCCATTTCTTTCTTCAAAGCCAGCGCGGACGAGGCGCGTGCCAGAAGTTCCACACTGTTCACCGGCTTGGTGATGTAATCAGTTGCTCCTGCTGCAAAGGCGGCTTGGAGATTGGAGAGGTCATTCTTGGCCGTGACCATGATGACAGGGATATCGCAAAGATGCGGGCGGCACTTGATCTGGCGACAGGCTTCGACTCCGTCCAGTTCCGGCATAAGGACATCCATCAGAATAAGGTCGACATGAGCGGGCGGCTCCTGACCGTCCATGTTGAGCGTAAGGAACGCCTTCTCTGCCGAATCGGCGATCAGGATGTCCGTATGGCCGGCCTTCCCAAGGATCGCACGAAGAAGTGACTGTTGATCTGGGGAATCGTCAACAATAAGGATGCCCATGCCGCTTCCTGTCAGGTGGTCGCACAGCGCGTACGAACAATCACCTTTGAGTATAGCAGGCGCGGACCGGGCTATTGGAGCTTTGCGCGGACGAGGTCACTGATCTGCTTTCCGTCTACTGGTTGGCCGGCGACTCGCGCCATCACAGCCTTCATCACCGCACCCATCTCCTTCAGAGATTGAGCGCCGGTTTGCTGAATGACCGCGTCCACTATGATGGAGAGCTGATCTGAGGAGAGGGCTTGAGGAAGATAGGATTCGAGAATGGCAATTTCTTCTCGTTCTTTTGCGGCAAGTTCTGCTCGGTTCCCTTTTTCGAATTGCTCGACCGATTCCCTGCGTTGTTTGATCATGGTCGTCATGACGCGGCTCATTTCGGCGTCATCGAGATCCTTCTTCATCTCCATTTCCTTGTTCATCACGGCAGCCTTAATCATGCGGATCACATTCATCCGCAATTGGTCGCGGGCCTTCGTCGCCAGCTTCAGATCTTCGGTCAAACGGTCGTGTAGAGACACAGGCCCTCACGGGTGAGCAAGCTTATCGCGGATGGAGAATACCCCTTCATTCGACATCAGTCAATGTACGGCTACCCTTGCTGCAGCGGTCTTCCCGGCGTGGTTTTCATGTCGCGCGGGGAGTATGATATTAGCAAGGTCAGAATGGGCTCAACCCGAGACAGGAGAAAGTAGGGAGGGCCGGCGATGGCGACACGAAGTTCGGCGATTGAGCTAATGACAATCGTCACCACGGCGGTTCTCGTAGCAAGTTGCGCAGATGCCGCCAAGCAGACGGCATCTGAGCTTTGGTCCCGTTCCGAGCCTTCGGTGTTGCCGATCCCCGCCGATGTTCAACAACTGGCGGTTCTGTATCCGCGTGGAGGGACTTCTGACTGGTCCAGTGCATACGGTCGCTTGGAAGAAGCGGCGTTTCAGCTCAAGATGTTTCGCCCGAATCTGAGGATCATCGATCGATCCCATATGCCGGTCATCGTCTCAGAACAGCGCTTTCAGGTCGGGGGACTTGTCTCTGAGGACAGTGCCGTCCGCATTGGGCAGATGTTGGGCGTGGACAGCGTGTTGATCTATCGGATTGACGGACCAACGTTGCGCGACCGGTTCTTTGCGCGCCAGCATCGCGATCTTCCGCCGGTAACCATTATGAGCAAAATCATTCGAGTCGAGAGCGGGGAAGTCGTCTATCACAATGTGGTAACGACCAGTGTAGATGAAACTGAAGAATCAGGTTGGTCACTCTCGGATAATGTCGACTATCACCGATGGAGCCGCGAGGCATTGGACCGGGGTATTACACAGACTGTCCATGATTTGCACGACGCGTTCGATTAACGACACAGACATGAAGAGGCACGAATGAATCGGCGACGGAGCAGCTCGCAACTATATGTGATCGCAACGATCACAGGTCTGTTCGTTCTCTCTCTGACCACAGCCTGCGCCAGCAGCCAACCCAAACCTCTTGCACAGCCGACTCCCGACGAAGTACGGAGCCATGCTGATCGGGCATTCGACAAGCTCAAGCAAGAAGAGCAAGAGCGATCCTCCCAGCCACCGGTATCACGCTAGCCACGCGACCTACTGACTCGATTTGGGTAGCGCCGAAACCACAAACCGAGCAACCGGTTTGACGAGCGGCAATTCCCAGAGGAGTTGTTGCCGAGGTACTCGCTCTACTTGGCGCGCCTCATGGAAAGTCCCAAGTAGACTGAACGAGACGAGCAACCGCATGAGGCCGGAAAAGAAGAAGACGAAGGGCAGATTGGATATGGGCGCAAGGATGATTCCTGCCCACTCGATGCGTGCAGGAAGGCTTTCTACCAACCAGCTCCCAAGCAAAGCTCCCACAGACCACCCTACTGCATTGACCGTGCTGTAGAGCGCAATGGCCTTTGCACGACTCTCCGGTCTCACCGAATCGAACACGTAGTTTTGCAGCCCCAATGCCAACCCGGCCCAGATGACGCCACCCAAAAAATTGACTGCTACGAGAAAGCCTAAATTCGTACTCGCAAGATACAACATCGGCAAGATGGGCACCGTGAAACCGGTAATGGACAACAATGCTTTGTTTCCAAAACGGTCTCCGAATCGGCCCCAGGCCTGCAGGGTGAGGAGTTGGCCAAGGAGCCCGGCGGCCAGCCATACTCCGTAGCCGATATAGGACAGATGGAGATCTTGCAACATGTAGAGGACGAAGAATGGGCCGGCGATCAATACGGAGGCATGCATCAGACCTGAGAAAAGCAGAAAGCGACGGAAATCCTTCGTTGCGCTCAGACGGAAGAAGTCGCGAAATCCTTGTTGCGCCTCCTGATGGGCAGTTGGATGCAGATCTTGAACGGATGATAATGCCGAAAGTGACAAGAAGCGAGCGCTTCCAGCGACAGAGAAAATCAGGGCAAACCCCCACCAGGCAGCAGTTGAGTGTTGCCAGAGGCTCAGCACTCCTCCGGCTGTACAGAGTGCGAAGAAGCTGAGGCTGGCAATGATTCTTGCCCGGCGGGCAAAATAGGCACCCCGTTCATGTTGGTCGAGCCAATCGGCAATCAAGCTATTCCAAGCCGGCGTGGTAAATTGAGCGCACGCAAAATATGCGGCAGCCCCACCCACGACGAGCCAGGGCCCCCACTCTGGGAGCAGCAGTGGCAGAAGCACAATGGGAATCCAAGCAACGGCTTGCCCAACTGTACCGGCAGAGATGAGGGCCTTGCGGTCGGGAAACCACCGTAATAACTTTACAGAGACGAGTTGAGCCCCCGTTCCAATGAGTTGGGGTAATGCCGACAGCACACTCAGTTGGAACGGGCTTGCATGAAGGAGCAGGGCAAAAGCAGAGAGATATTGTTCTCCACTTCCTTGCGTGACGGCTTGGCAAGCGCCGTCTCGGAGACCGTAGTGTAGGCCCCGCTCACGGGAACTCTGTGGCGTAGGGTCAGTTGGCGTGGTCTCTTCTATACGTCCCGACACTGCCAGATTCACATGATCCTCGCACGAGAAACAACTCGAATTCATCGTAGCACAGAAGGCAGACAGACGGAACGGAAACGAATGAGCGATCTGGTCGTCGGTGATTGACCCAATACAGATCTCCCGATACCATACATGGGTAGGACAAACGGACAGCGCGTATGCTCGCTGCAACGACAGAAACTGGACGCATAGGAAAGGAGGTCGTGGCAAGTCTGCTTGCCGGTCTCAGCATCGTTTTTTGTATCTGGCAGGACATCGATGCAAGGGATCTGTTCGCGCCAAAAGAGCAAGCGACGACTGAAGTCGACTCTACACAAAGCCCGTCCTTCGACGACCAAAGGAAAGGCATCCCGCAATCTCTCTTTACTTGGATCAAGATGGCGAAAGGGTATGAGATCGAATGGGATACGTTCGGACGGAAAGGCTGGTACACGCAAGACCCTCGGCTGAAACCTGTCGAACCCGGATCGGTGTTTCCTCGAGATACTCCGGCAATCTATATTGTATTCGAGTCAGCCCCGCTTGAGGACCCTGCCCAGTTCAGCGCTCAGTGGTTCGTGGAAGAGAAACAGGGTGTCCCTTCGTCCGTTCCGCTCGGCAAAGACATATTGGAAGTGCCGGGGCACGAACGTTATGGATTTCTGGAACTTCAGAGACCTGGAGATGCCTGGGATGTCGGGAGCTATCTGGTGAAATTGTTCATCACGCCGCTCGGACAACAGCCCTTTCACGCAGCCAATCAAGTGGGCACTATGCGATTTACCATAGTAGAAGGCTCCGCTCCTGCCGGTGCGAGTCCACACAAGTAGGCCTTCTCTACAGCACCGATATCGAGCGCCGGCAACTATGACGGCGGCAACCATGGCCATTCACGCGAAAAAGGAGCAGGATGGGAGATCGAATCAAAGTCACGGATCAAGAGAAACTGGCATTACTCTATGAGCGATTCAGAGACGTGTGCCTGGTCGAGAAAGAAGTCTGGAAGGAGATTTTCATGCCGCGGGAAGTAACGCAAGGTCCTGTTAGAACGAACGTGCAAGATCGCTATGAGGTTGAAATCGATGATCCCGCGATCGAGGATGCTCTAGATGCCAATATCTCTCGCGGGGGCCAGTCCCTGGCTTCCGCCATCCAGGAATATCGAGACCATATTTCGTTTTATCGAAAAGTCTGAGGGATTCAGCGGGCCGCGAGCACCCGCTCGACATCCTGAACGATGTCCGGCGACAACGGCGTTGTGCGGTGATGGTATCGGGCGACGACCTTCCCTGAGCGATCGACTAAATACTTTTGGAAATTCCACTCCACCTCACCGGGAACCGGGCTCTGCTCGGTCAGATATCGGTAGAGTGGATGTTTGTCCTCGCCCTTCACGCTGATCTTGCTAAAGAGCGGAAACGACAGGCTGTACTTGGTATAGCAGAAGCTTTTGATCTCTTCATTCGTCCCTGGTCCCTGGTTCCTGCTGCCCGAAGTTGTTCGCAGGAAACGCCAGAATCTCTAATCCCTTATCCCTGTACTGTTCATACATCTTTTCAAGATCTGTGTATTGCGGCGTATTGCCGCAAAAGCTGGCGGTGTTAACCAGTAACAGCACCTTGCCGCGGAACTGGCTTAACGAAACCGGCTTCCCATCGATATCGTTCAGCGTAAAATCATAGACCATAGGTGTCTGAGCCGCCATGAGTACGATCCCATCTTGTTTCGCCTGTGCGGGACCCGCGTCAAGCAGGCCGCTCGATCCACCACCGGCGATCAAGCAGGTTCCCGCAAACAGTCCTACGAGCGCCTGAGGCAATCTCCTCATCCGTCGCCTCGTCGTTACAGTCGCTCTAAGGCGTCAATTCGAGCTTCAATCGGCGGATGTGTGGCAAAGAAGCGCATGAAGCCTGAGGAATTACCGGAAATCTTCATCGTCGCAAGCGTATCTTGTGTCGAGTATTGGACCTGCGACCGTGTAACCCATTGATCGATGGCGCGGAGAGCTGAAATCATCGACTCCTTGCCATACACCTGGGCGGAAAAGGCATCCGCGCCATATTCACGCCGTCGCGAAAACCAGCAGATCAGAACCGAAGCCAGAATACTGACCACGATCTGGAGCACGATCGATAACCCAAATCCGAGCATAGCTTGATCGCGTTGGGCGAAGATTCGACGCACCCACATCGCGATGTAATACACGAAGGTATTCATCAGCCCCGCCAACACTGTTGTTGCAAACATGTCCCCGTTATAGACGTGTCCCATTTCATGAGCGAGGACGGCTTTGACTTCTTGCTCTTGCAGATTGCTCAATAATCCGGTCGACACAGCCACCATCGAATTGTTCCTGCTGGGGCCCGTCGCGAACGCGTTAGGATCGGGGGCTTCGTAGATCCAGACCTCAGGCATCGTAATGTTGAGCCGTTGCGCGATCTCCTGAACGGAGCCATAAATAACCTGTTCGGCATGCGATCTGGGTTGAATAATCTGGCGGCAATCCAACATGCCCCGGGCCATTTGTTTGGAGAAAGCCAAACTGATAAAGGCGCCGCCAAAGCCGAAGGCCAGGGCCCAAACTAACGTGCTGAGGTCGACCGATCCCTGCAGGTCGATCCCGAACATGGGTAGAACGAAATTGATTAGGAACGGCACGGTGAGCGAGAGCGTCACCATGATCAGAACGTTGGCAATTAATAGCAGGACCATGCCCTTCATCCACTTCATCGAGATCCTCCTTCACGACCATGTTCTCGCCCTATTATTCGGGCGAGCACCAATAACAAAGATTATACTAACCGAACCGACGAAATGCATCCCGGTCGAAATTCCGATGACGATATGTTGAAACAAATAACTCTTTAACTGCAAAGGTCAAGGCGCCCGAAGTGCCTGAAACTCTTCGGCAAAGTTGACCGGTTCCTGCCCTTCCTGTTAGAAATGGTCATGCAGAAGACATCTGGGCGATTATCCTACATCTCGGCGACCGCCTGGATGCTGGCATCGGTCGGCGGAACAGTCCTTCATGCTGCGGAGCCATCTCAGTCCGGCCCTTCTATGACAATTCCGGTGGAAGCAGACGGAGTGCAGCGGGCTACGGTCACGCTCGACAGCTACTCGTATACCCCAAATCATATGATCGTCGAAACCGGGAAGCCTGTTGAACTAACGCTGACCAGTGTGACGACGATTATCCCGCATAACTTTATTATCAAGGAGCCGGACGCGGGGCTATCCGTCGAACAGGATGTGAGTGCCGGCAAGACCGTCACCATTATCTTTACGCCGACTCAGCCTGGTACATTTCCCTTCTACTGCGATAAACGTCTCTGGCCATTACCCAGCCATCGCGACAAAGGGATGGAAGGGAAGCTGGAAGTGCGATAGGTGCGGTTACGAATATAGAGACCCCCAAGCAGGACCTGCTCCGCGACCTCCTCAGGCAAGTGTCCCGTCTCTTCTATACAACACTGGTCGTGGTCCCCGCAGATGTACGCGAACAAGTCAGCCTCGCCTACCTGTTTGCCCGCGCAGCGGACACGATTGCAGATACGGAGTTGATCGATCGTCCACGCCGGCTGGATTTACTCGGCCAATTCAAAGCTCAATTCGTGAGCGATCGCATTGCCTGGACCCAGGTCCGAGATATCCAGCAAGCCGTGGCACCGATCCAACACAATTCTGCCGAACGTATTCTGCTGGAACGATTGGAAGACTGTTTCAAGCTCTTCCAGGCCTTTTCGTCTGATGATCGCCACCGCATTCAACGGCTCATGTCCACACTGACGCAAGGCATGGAAATGGATCTCGTCGTTTTCCCCGGCACGTCAGCCCTAGATCTCACGGTGCTGAAGACGCTCGACGATCTCGATCGCTACACCTATTACGTGGCCGGCTGCGTAGGAGAGTTTTGGACAGATTTGATGTGTGCGCACAGGAAGGCCTTGGCCTCGTGGAAGGTGCGAGAGATGTCGGAGGTCGGCGTGAGGTTCGGGAAGGGACTCCAACTCACAAACATTGTGAAAGACATCGCACACGATCTTCAGAAAGGCCGCTGCTATGTCCCCGCGCCCATGCTAGCCGAAGCCGGACTCACCGCTCGCGACTTACTGGACCAGCAGAATCGTGCACGTTTTCAGCCGGTGCTAAGCAAGCTTGTCCGTATGGCTATTGAACACCTTGACCAAGGCTGGCTCTATGCGATGGCGATTCCACGACATGAAACTCGTCTGCGATTATCCTGCATGTGGCCGATTCTTTCCGCGGGCGAGTCGCTGAAGCTGGTCATGAACTCGCCCGATCTCTTGAACCCCGCTGTAAGAGTCAAAATCCCGCGGAGTCAGGTCTATCAAATCATGGCCCTCACGACAGGCACCTTTGCCTGCGAATATGTGGGGACGGCCTGCTGGGGACATTTACGAAAGCAGATCGTGTAAGTCGCCAGAGGAAATTCGACGCCTCATCGATCCTGGCAGAGCTACCGAATGCAACTCCTCCTTTCACCGTGAGGACCATTACTCGTCAACGTCTCTCTTCAAACCAGGCGTACATCGCATTGCCTGCTCACCATCCACTCGACATCTAAGTTGCATACGGTGACAGCAACCTCCAGGATACAGACACTTGGTACCCGCAACGAAAGTTCAGCCATTCCTGTTATCAACCAAGCAGACCCCTGGCTGGTTGATCAGGCCCTTCTTATAGCCCGGGCCGTTTCTCAGCGGTCAGAGAAATCTCCATCGGCTGACCGGCTCGACGCACATTTAGCTGAATAGTCTGCCCTGCTTCAACCTGGCAGAGCCGTTTCGCTTCGCGATCAGAGGTGACGGTCATCAGTGGAATGCCGTTACATGCGATGACTCTATCGCCGATCTTGAGACCGGCCTTGTCAGCAGGAAGGCCGCCGCGAAGTTCCCGCACAAGGTAAAATCGCCCGTCTGCCGATTCTTGTAGCTCCCAATTCACTCCGATCCGCCCAGAGCCAAGTAAACCGGTTTGCGATCCGAACCGGGTGAGGATGCGATTCGCGATGACGCGGGCCAAGCCCTCAGGATCGTCGGCTGTGGCGTCAGAACCATAGCCCTGCCCATTGAATAGCACGATACCGCTCTCGACATCGATCATCCGCAAAGCCAACGACACGCGGCTGACCTGATCGCCCTCAGCCCGCTCCCATTGTTGCACTTCGCCCACCACAATGGCTTGCGCACCGACAAGTTTCCCGACTTTCAGCACCTCGGCATCGTCGGCATGTTGCAGTTGCACGACCTGCTCCTTGAACACTTCGTCGAGTTCGGTCCGTTCGACCATATTGACATCCAGGTCCAACAACAGGGTCGTCACAATTCCTGCCACACGAGACCCCGACCCTTCTACACCCGGCGCATCCTCAAACGACATGACGGCCATGGTCCGATAGCGATCGATCGTCTCTCTATTGATTGGGCCAATACCGGTGACGACTGGCTCAGGACGTCCACTCATTCCTCCGGAACCTATGGCCGTAGTGCCTGACGAGGCACAGGCGCGGCGTCGCTGGAGAATCGCAGAAGGCGTGCCCCAGGCACAGAGTTCGTCGTTCACCACTACGATGTGGTGTGGGTATTCGCGTTGATGTTCTAGGGCTATATTGGTAAACGGATAGAAAATGCAGCCGCCGACCCAGACCGAGAGGGGACATAGGGCCAACTCATAGAGCCACTGTCTGCGGGCCGTGAGGGAATATTCCCAGACCAGTAGGCGGCCATCGTCCCTCAACACACGATCCGGACGGCCAACCTGGTCGATTATTTCTGCCTTTGTCATCGGTACGGCCAGCCGGTCCAGCTTGGACTCCGACTTCACTACGGTATACAGCACCCCGCATCCGGAGGAGGCCCCGACAAGGAGGGCCAAGCCCATCCAACAACCAATTCGTATGACCATAATGGCCAGTTCCAAATGGGTCTTGTCACACCGCAATACAGGGTATCACCCTGCGCAAGAAGGCTGCAACGGAACAGGACGAGGAGTGAGCTTGAGGCAAACAATTTATTGACAAACTGGAAGGCACTCACTGAGTCCAAACCGCGAATAACTCCTCAATAGTGACTCTCTTCGAAGGATGCTCAAAAAGACCGTCAGCAAGGCCGTAGCCGATGAAAGCACCGGAGGCGTAGTATTCCTCACCCGCCCATCCCAAGCTGCCAAGACAGCTCGTTTTCCAAGTGGGCTACGCTGAAGATGCTTTCGAGGTGAGAACGCCGCATAGGAAAAGGCGCGCCTCGGCGCGCCGGGATCGGGCGGGTGAGAAGAGCGACTTTTTCAGCATCCGGCTAATTTAAGGAAGGATCGAAGGGCATGTCTGCATAATGGCGATAATCGTCGCCCAGGGCACTCACGATGTCCGGCCAGATACGTGCTGGGTCCTTGTCAAAAACGGCGTTAGGGTCCGCCGGAATGGTAAGCCAGGAACCGGTCTGCATTTCAGACTCCAGCTGCCCCGGTCCCCATCCGGAGTATCCGATATAGGCACGAAAAGCCTCGCGTCCTTCACTGGCAGTCAAAATACGATCGACGAGATCTGTATCCCCGCCGAGACAGATTCCATCGAAGACATGGTGTGAATTCTCGGGAAGTTGGTCCAATCGATACAACATCATAACCTGGTTTGTTTGTACGGGCCCCCCGGAAAAGAGGACGTGCCGTTGACCCTCGAGAACCGGTACTTGAGGTAACGCTTCCGAGACCGACATTGCGGTTGGACGATTGACGACGACACCCAGTGCTCCTTCCTCCCCGTGCTCACAGAGCAACACGACTGTCTGCCGAAAGTTCGGGTCGCGTAAGGACGGCGCCGCGATGAGAAAGATGCCTTTCCCAAGTGGAGCTTTCATGGTGTAATCCTACCGCGCTGACATGTGCCGCGCAAGCGGGACACCAAATCGAACACGACGGACAGCCAGTGACACGGGGCAGGAATCCAACTTGTCCGCTTCGCGCCTTTCTTGCCTGTCTCGCGCTTCACGCGCATTATCGATAGAGGGACTGGCGTCGGTCGCGAAGCAGATCGTTATAGGGTGTGAGGGATTTGTTCCGCGCGTCGGCAGGATCGATTTCGACGATACCGAGTTCTTCCTGCTCCCGCGGCGCGCGATGGAGAATCGCCCCTTTTGGAGCGACGACTTCACTGTTTCCGATAAACGTCAGTTGATCCTTCCCTCCCCGCGCTTCGCTCCCTGTGCGGTTACACGTAATTGCGAACACTCGATTTTCCAAACACCGAACCGGCATAGAGTCCGGGCAATTGGGCAAGATGAGGTTGGACGGGTGGCAGATGATCTCCGCTCCTCTGAGCGCCAACGTGCGCGCTGCCTCTGGATAGTACCAATCGAAACAGATCATCACACCGATCTTGGCCGGCCCGATATCCCATACCTGAAATCCCGTATCGCCCGGTGTAAAGAACAGGGTTTCTTCAAAGAACAGATGGGTTTTGCGGTAACAGCCGATAAATCCTGACGGACCCACGACTACGGCGGAGTTATAACAGGCACCCCGCTCATGTTCCGCGAGACCGGCAACAATCACCATCCGACGTCGCTTAGCAAGGGCTATGAGCTGCTGAGTGGTGGGGCCATCCGGCACCGACTCCGATAGGGCGATCGCTTCTTGCTTCGACACAAACTGATAACCGGACGCGAATAGCTCTGGCAAGACCATCAGATCGGCGTCGGCTTGGTCGAGTGTTTCCACGACCCGAGCGAGATTGTGCGACACCTCCCCGAACCGTGGAGCGAACTGAAAAAAACCGATACGCATAGTCGTCACGCCCCCAGAACAAAACGGGCAGGGTTGCCCCTGCCCGTTTAACCAGAATCTCCGACCAATCGATTACTTCACTTCGGACAAATGGGTGACCGCGCCTTCGGCATGTTGTGTGCCCACATCGGCGTGACCGGCCTTGCCATGAGCGACGGCTTCCTTCAGATGCGTGATCCCTTCATCCACATGCGGATTCTTTCCGGCCATTTGGGCGTGCTTGAGCGCCTCTTCAGCATGCTGCACCAAGGCATCGGCATGGCCCTGTTTACCATGCGCCACCGCTTCCTTGGCATGTTCTAAGGCTTCCGCCGCATGCTTGTCAGCAGCAAGGGTGGGCCCGCTGAAGAGCGGGAAACCGACAAGCGCGGCAACCGCCGCAACGACCAGTGCTCCGCGATGGATTCTGATTTTCATGGGCTCCTCCTCAGTAGTTAAGGTTCAGCAGATGAGTGACTTGTATCCGCAGCGTCTTTGATGTCCATCACCTTACACAGCCGGTTTTTCACTGTCAAGAAGGCCGCACCTGAGGATCGACTTTCAGGATCTGTTGCAATCCCTTGGCGTCTTTTTCCACCGGGCAGGCAAAATCGCGGCTCCATTCCCAAAAGGACCCCGGATAATTGCGAACGTTCCGATACCCTGCCAGTTTGAAGACAAAATAGACCCAGGCAGAGCGCACTCCGCCGGTGCAGTAGCATACGACCTCTTGATCCTGCGAGAGACCTTTCTGAGCGAGACTCTCATCAATCGCGGCCAGATCTTTTACCGTGGCGTTCGCTTGAAGAAATCCCGTCCAGGCCAGATGAATCGCGGAGGGAATGTGGCCCGGTCGAGGTATCCCCGACACCTCTTTTCCCAGATACTCTTCGAGGCTTCGCGCATCAACGATCACGGTGCCCGGATGCGGCTGCTTTACGAGGCGTTTCAGTTCGTCTTTGCCGGCAATCACGGCGGACACCGGCTTGACGGTGAAGGTGCCCGGCTTGGGTGTGACCACCCCGTGTTCAAACGGACGTTTTTCCTCCACCCACTTGACCCACCCGCCGTCAAGAATACGCAAATGAGTATGCCCGAGATACTCCAACATCCAGAACATGCGGCCTTCGTCTCCCCAGTTGTCGAAGGGATTGGAATAGATGACCACGTCGCTGTCCTCACTGATGCCTAAGGCACGGATCTTCTCTTCCAGGCGTTCATGATCGGGATTGAGCAACCCTTTGGGGACAGCATGGGGGTTACTATACTCATGCCAGGTCGAATGCACCGCCCCTGGAATATGGCCGCCGAATTCATAGGCAGCCCTCCCCCGCACATCGAGAATCACCAGATCAGGCCGTCCCAGATTCTGTTGGAGAATTTCAGTATCAATAAGCAACGGGTGTGTCATGCGGTTCCTTCTACAAAAAGCGATCAGCTGTCGGCGTTCAGCGGACAGCTTGTTCCTTCAACCTGGCGGCTAAGGGCTGCCTGCTGAAAGCTCTCGCGATGCAATTCCTTCTCGAGGTCTCCCGATAATGGAAACTCCCGTTCGTACACAACGAATCGATAGGGATCGTTTCCCGTAAGTCCATATTTTGTCAGCAGCATCTCGTGCTGCTTATCGGTCAGGATGTGGTACTGGACCCGCGCCTTCAGCTTCAACCCTTCTGACTGAGATGGAAGCCGGTACGCAAATCTATACTCCCGGCTGGCCAAGGGCAACAACCGGTTATCGTACAACTCGACGATGGCCGGTTGCCACATGATCCAGCGGCCCATTGTCGATGTTTGGTGATCGAGCACCTGCCCCTGTCGATCTACAACGGAAAATTCCACCGTAAAATACCGATCGGGATCGCCGGTCGGAATCTTATGGCCGGCACCTGCGTTGATCAACGTGAGTGTAAATCCGACTCGATCACCCGGCCTGGGCGAACCGGTGTCGGCCTTGACTTGCACCGCCACGGCCCGTTTCACCATATCTGGGTCATGCCCGCCGCGCCAAAGATGCTTGCGCCCCCGCCTGATCGGACTATTCTCCGCGGCCGGCCGATCGATTTCAGGCATATGGCAGCTCTGACATATGAACCCCCGCTCCTGCATGAAATACTTTCCTTCGTATTCCGCGTACGTCCCACAAGGCCCCACATTATAAAACTGGGCCGGTCCAGACACGACATTGTGACAGCGATAACAGACCTGCGCCGTCCTGAAATTCGGATCGAATCTGGTCGGGTGCGGCGCGGCTGAATCGTCGAAAGGTCCATAGATGACTCCATCCCGCACATGGCAGGCCGCACAGGTTACCGATTCCTTCTGATATTCGGGATCGTACTGTGGATTGATCTCTTGAACCGCCTTCTCCACCCGCCCTCGCGGAATCTCCTTAATCAACGTCGGCTGCTGATTTTCCAGCGGAGTGTGACAGTTCAGGCACACCCACACATTCTTGTCTTTTTTCCAATAGGCCTGAAAGAATGGATCTTCATACGCATGCGCATGAATACTCGTCTTCCACTCGTCGTAGATCTCACGATGGCATTCACCGCAGGATTCGGCATTCAGACTCGTGAGACCTTCAGGAATTTTCTGAAACGGTATTGCACGGGCGTAATCAGACCGTAACCCGAATATCACGACCGGTTTAATTTCGGTGTAATACAGATAGCCGAGTGCACCGACCGCGATCACCGCACCTAGAATGACTTTCCACCGTTTCTGCACCTGGTTTCCTACTATGTCATAGTTGACAAGCTGACAGGCCGGCAGGTTGACATGGACCGCAGCATCGTTCGCACCTGCCTTTTGTCAGCTTGCCGCCTGTCAGCAAGAGATTCAAGCATGCAACAACGCTTGAATGTGGGCCCCAACCGACGCACTCAGAGCAGTGAGGTTATATCCGCCTTCCAGCGAGGACAGGATGCGCCCGCCGGCATGGCGCTTGGCGATGCCCGTCACGATGCCGGTGAGATCGGCATAGCCTTGTTCCGTCAACCCCATGCTCGCAAGTGGGTCATCTCTGTGGGCATCGAAACCGGCTGAAATGATCACAAATTCCGGTTTGAACGCATCGGCCGCCGGTACCAACGATTTCTCAAAGACGGCATGATACTCTTCATCGCCCTCACCTGCTCCCATCGGCACATTGAGCGTGAACCCTTTTCCTGCTCCTCGTCCCCGTTCCGATTCCCGGCCTGTTCCCGGATAGTGCGGAAATTGGTGCGTGCTGAAGAAGAGCACAGATGGATCGGCTTCAAAGCTGTGTTGCGTGCCGTTTCCATGATGCACATCCCAATCGACGATCAAGACGCGCTTGAGACCATACTTTTTCTGTACATACCGAGCGGCAATCGCCACATTATTGAACAGACAGAAGCCCATCGCACGCCCCGCCTCGGCATGATGTCCCGGCGGCCTTACCGCACAAAAGACATGTTCCACTTGCCGGCCCAAGATCGCATCGACAGCAGCCAACGCCCCGCCGGCAGCCAGGTAGGCTGCGGTCAATGAGCCTGGAGAGATCGCGGTATCAGGGTCAAGAGAAACCCGCCCGCTAGTCGGCACATGCGCCTTCAGCATCGCAAGATACGAGGGCGTGTGGATCTGCGTAATCCATTCGTCTTCAGCCTTTCGCGGTTCAATCCTGGTCAGGCGAGCTGCCGTACCACGCTGCTCTAGCTGCCGCATGATGGCACGAAGCCGATCCGGCGATTCAGGATGACCGGCCCCCACGTCATGTTCGAGATAGCGCGGATCGTAGACGAGACCTGTTTTACCCATGGCGCGAGCCGTTAATAGAACAACGTCAACCGGGAAACATTTTGCAATGGAAACATGAGATTATCATGCAGGAAAGATCATAGACAACGAGCGCTCGCCACTGCTATCGTTGCTCGAATTGGAGGGGAAAATGCCGAATCCTCGCATTGAACCGCTGAAGAAAGTCCTGACGATCGATCCGGCCGACGAAGTTGCTTGGTTCGGTCTCGGCAAAGCCTATATGGAAGACGCAAACTTTGGAGAAGCCGTCACCGCGCTTCAGCAATGCGTTACCGTGAAACCCTCCTATTCAGCCGCCTACTATGCTCTGGCCCAATCACTTCACAAACTCGGCCGGATCGACGAGTGCCGAACCATCTGCGCCACCGGCATTGAAATTTCCAAGAACAACGGCGACGCGATGGTGACAAAGAACCTGGAGATCCTCAAAGGCTCGCTCCCTGCCTCTAGTTCATCTGATTGATCCGGTTTGTTTTGTTCATCTGGTTAGTTTCGTTCAACCAAACAAACCAGATAGACCCCAAAAAACTCGCATAACGATCCGGATTTACACCGGCTCCGCTCCTTCGTCCTCCTCATCATCACCGGTTGAACGGTCGAGGGCTTCCGCCTGGCGTTTGACGATTTCCTCGTACACTTCATCGAGCCAACGGCTTGCACAGCCAAGAATCTCCCTGACCAGCACTTCTGGTTGGCCTGTGCGCTTCATCGTCCATTGACAGACGTATTCCACCAGCACATCCCGCTCAAATGGTTCCGACGATTGCATGGCTAACGAGGTCAGTTCGTTCAGCCCCGTCTTGAGAATCTCAGCCACCGTATCGCGACCATAGGACGTGCTGGCTGTGACATATTGGACTGCCCGATTGAGTTCCTGGTCGGTCATGAACTTTTCCGCCTTTTCTTGGCGTATCATACAGAGAATCCCCCTGCGGATGAAAGATTTCACACGGGAGAAAATTTCTCCGACCGCACTAGCCGGAATGGTATGATCGCAGCCGCGTAAGCCCACCCTGCACGAGGGATGGAAGCTAAGCAAAGGAGATGAGACGTATGCCTGGGCACGACGGCCGAGTGATTTCTACCTCACACAGCATTCCTCATCGGAAACGGCACGGGGGCATCTATTCCGAGCGCTGGGATCTCTCACATTTGGCAGAGAATCCAGTGCAGCGGTTAGAAGTCTTACTGGGAGAAATCGAGGCCAAGGTCGTACAATTTGAATCCGCACGCACAAGACTCAGCCCGACTATGGCTGCATCCACCTTCCTCCAGCTGCTGACTTTGAGCGAAGACATCGCCGCTGCCTCGTCCCGAATTAGTGCCTATGCCTACCTCTGGTTTTCAGAAAATACGAAGCACCTTCCCGCACGCTCGTTTAAGACCAAGGTCGAAGAGCGACTCACAGCGCTTCAGAACCGGCTGGTGTTTTTCGACCTTTGGTGGCAGAGCCTCGATGGGGATAATGCACGCCGGCTCATGGCTGGAAGCGGTACGCTACGGTATCACCTCGAAACCATTCGCCGGTTTACACCTCACACGCTGTCGGAGCCGGAAGAAAAGATCGTCAACGTTAAGAACATCACAGGCCGCAGTGCGGTCCAATCGCTGTACGACGTTGTAACGAACGGCTTTACCTTCACGCTGACCGTCGGCGGCCAACGACAAAAGATGACCCGCGAGGAGCTCATGGTCTATATCCGCCATGCGCATGGACACCTTCGTGAAGCCGCCTATCGAGAACTGAATCGGGTCTACGCCGATCAGCACGATCTACTGGGGGAAATCTATAAGACCTTGGTCAACGATTGGAAAGCGGAGAATCTCCAACTACGAAGGTTCACCTCTCCTATTGCCGCGCGCAATCTCAGCAACGACATTCCAGATACGGCTGTGGCCTCGCTTCTGAAGGTCTGTCAGAACAACGCGGGTGTCTTCCAAAACTACTTTCGCATCAAAGCTCGTCTGTGCAAGATCAAGCCGATGAGTCGTTACCACATCTATGCGCCGCATCGAACGGAGCAAAAATCATATCGCTATCAGGACGCCGTCCGGATGGTGCTTGAGGCCTATCGGGGCTTTTCTCCGCAACTAGCCGAACTGGCGGAACGAGTGGCGCAGGAGCGCCATATCGATGCTCGGACAAGGCCAGGAAAAATCGGAGGGGCTTATTGCTATAGCGTCGCACCAGGCATGACCCCGTACGTGCTGCTGAACTTCACCGGCGAGGCCCGCGATATCGCGACATTGGCTCATGAGCTCGGCCATGCCGTCCATGGATTGCTTGCGGCGAGACATTCTGTGTTTACCTTCCATTCCACCCTCCCGTTGGCGGAGACCGCTTCGGTGTTTGGGGAACGCATCCTATCCGATGCCCTCATAAGCCAGGAACGAGACAAGAGGGTGCGGCAGGGACTCCTACTCAACCAACTGGACGATATCTACGCCACGGTCCTCCGTCAGGCCTACTTCGTGAAATTTGAGAATCACGCTCATGAGATGGTCGCCCAGGGCGCAACCGTGGAGGACCTGGCGAGAACCTATCTAACCGAGGTGCGACAGCAGTTTGGAAAGACCATCAAGGTACCTGCTGAGTTTCAATGGGAATGGCTGACCATTCCCCACATCTTTGCCAGTCCCTTCTATTGTTATGCCTATGCCTTTGGGAATTTATTGGTTCTCGCCCTCTACCGGATGTATCAGAAAGAAGGAGCGGCGTTCGTACCCAAATATCTGGATCTATTGCGTACCGGCGGGTCAGAAGCGCCTCAGGCAATCCTCGCAAGAGTTGGAGTCGATCTGGCGTCTGAAGCATTTTGGCAATCGGGGTTCGATACGATCCGTGACATGGTCAACCAGCTCGAATGCACGCTGTAGGGTTCCTTTAGCCTTTTTCACCTACCCCCTTGACACCCGGGGAGGACGAGAGTATTATGAGCTCGGTTGATAACGGTTATCATAATCGTTTTAGATAGGCACGAACCTCGCTCGACGACATAGGAGTACAGAGAATGTATCTCTGCCTCTGCAAGGGGATCACCGAATCGGATATCCGTGAAGCAGGACAAGCCGGATTCGTCATGCCCTGTCAACTTAAGACGAAATTCGGCCTGAAAGAGGCAGGGTGCTGTGGTCGCTGCTCAAAGAATATTCATGAGTTCGTAGAAATCGCCGCGAGTGCCCACCACACGTACTCCTCCAAAGGCGTACGAAGCTAGTCGGAAATACGAACGTCTCTTCCCCCAAACCGCCTGTTTTGACCGCTGAATCATTGATCCGTTTGCCTTCAACGAGGACCGTTTCACCTCAACACAAGGCAACTCAACACCACCGGCATTCAGTCCGAAGATGCTAAGAAAAACGATGCACCTATTCAAGGAGGGGCCGGTTCGACTTAGTGAGAAGAACCTCTCTGCATCATAATTGCGACTTCAGCCACACGGCGGCCTAATGCCTTAGCATCGGCCTGCTCCTTCTTGTCGATACCGGGGCTATCCCCTTCTGTGGTGGCAGATGCACCAAAGGCTCCGCCTCCACTCACGACAATCATTTGATTTCCCAGCATCGCAGCGAGGATCGTCAACATTGTCACTTCCTTCCCACTCGACACTTGACCACCCGTGGTAAAGGCCGCACCGATCTTGTTCTTCATTTTGAATTCAGGAAACACACCGAACTTAAATTGCCAGTTATCAATAAATGTTTTTACTTCACCCGACATGTTCGACCAATAAACCGGTGAACCGACCACAACTGCATCGGCGGAGAATAGATCGTCCGCTGTTACCTGGCCGACTCGTTTTAAATGCACTTCGGCGCCGGAAACGCTTTTCGCGCCATCGGCCACCGCTTCAGCCATACGTTCCGTATTGCCGGAAAGCGAATGGTAGGTCACGAGCACCTTCACTAGCGGAGTAGGCTGGTCGGCAAATGTCTCGATGGCGCCGATGCCCGCCACCGGTAGCAGGGCACACATGAGCGGGAAACCGATGAGCCGAAGTCGGAAAATAATAGGGGTGAAAAGCACAACCTCGACTCACAGAGAGATGGAAATGGCGCGGAGCATTGGCGTCGATTCAACGGCGGAACACTTCTTCTTCCATCCGCTCTTCAACGGAGACTTCCGTCAACGTTCCGCGATAATCGCACTTGTGACAGCGAACCCGCCATTCTTCGATCCACTTTTCCTGCACGTACGACTGCCGGCACTTCGGGCACACGAATACCCCTTTCACGTAATGCACTTTTCTGGTCTCTTTCATGCGTCCCTCTTTTTTCGTGTGCCGGTCGAGGATGGCATAGGCAATAGCGCGATTGCAAGGCGTCGGCAGGCGGGTTCGCCGACGATTTCACCTCGTCGCACACAGCTTCCGCCTTGACTCGTCTTGAGTCGGCCTATAGGATGCCGCCGTGCAACGAGGCCGATCGCTCGCGCTTTTCTTTTTCCTCCTCTCATTCCCCTGCTGTATCCAGGCGGGGACCGATCCGGCCGTGCCGGGGCTGATCCCGGTTACGCTCCCGGGAGGCACCATTATTCATGCAGAACTCGCCGATACGCCCCAAAAACGTGCGGAGGGGTTGATGTATCGTGAGCATCTAGCCGAAGACCGCGGCATGCTCTTTACGTTCTCGCAGGCAGAACCCTGGGTGTTCTGGATGAAGAACACAAAAATCCCTCTCGATCTCATTTGGATGAATGAGAAAAAAGAGATCGTCCATGTGGAAGCTCGCGTCCCGATTTGCACGAAGACGGACGACAGCTGTCCCCAATATCGGCCCAACGAGGGTGCGCTCTATGTCTTGGAACTCGCCGGGGGCAGAGCCGAAAGCTTAAAATTGCAGCGGGGATCAAAACTTCAGTTCCGAGTCCCGTAGGTCTACCAAGCTACGGAACAATCAATTGGCAGGCCATTAACCTCTCTGATCCGCACGGTTGGGATACCGAGGAAACGCTCTGCGGGATGCTCAAAAGACCGTCCAGCAAGGCCGCAGCCGACGAAAGCACCGGAGGCGTAGCGTTCTTCACCCGCCCACCCCGAGCTGCCAAGACAGCTCGATTCTCAAGTGGGTACGTTGAGAATGCCTTCGAGGCGAAAACGAAGATCGGGAAAAGCGCGTCTCAGCGCGCGGGGGTTGGGGGGTGAGAAGGCCGACTTCTTCAGCATCCTACTGGCTAAGGCCGTTCCTGCCAGGCCCTAAGCCGTCTCGCCGTTATCACCCCATCCACACGCTCGACAGCTTTGAGCACCTGCTCAAGATGGTGGGTGTCTGAGACCTCAACGACAAAATCCAGCACAGCCTTCCGATCCTCTCGCGTCGTAATCTCGGCGCGGCTGATGTTGGCATGGCATTCCGCAATCGCGGAGGACACGTTCGCCAACACCCCTGTCTTATCGACAGCGACAATGGACATTTTGACTGAGTGTGTGCTGGGTGTGGTGGCATCCCACTCCACTTCAACCAACCGCTCTTTGTCGTAATCCAACGCCTCAAGGTTCGGGCAGTCGACGGCATGGATCGTCAGCCCTCGGCCACGGGTAATGTACCCGATGATGCGGTCCCCCGGCACAGGATGACAACAGCGCGACAGCTGCATCAGTAGATCGCGAGATCCTTTGACCTGCACGCCGGCGCCATCGCTCTTCCCGCCTACCGTTTTCCGCGTGGCAGGACGTTCTTGAGCCGGAACCTGCGTCCCGGATGACGAAGCCGAAAGTTTCCCGATGACCTGCGATAGCGCCACGCGACCGAACCCGACTGCCGCAGCCAATTCGTCAGCGCTGTCGAACCCCGACTGACGAGCAACTTCCAAGAGCTCCGCTGACTTGAACATCCGGGCCGGTGCCATCCCCTGGCGACGGAACTCTGACTCCAGCAAGCGACGTCCGATTTCGACGCTCCGCTTCTGCTCTTCAAGCTTGACCCAGTGTTTGATCTTCGTCTTCGCTCGCGACGTACGGACAGACTTGAGCCAGTCTTTGTGCGGCGATTGCGTGGGAGAGGTCAGAATTTCGACCGTGTCTCCACTGGCCAATTGATGCTTGAGCGGTACGATCTTCCCGTCCACCTTGGCCCCGACACAATGGTCCCCGACCTCAGTATGAATCGCATATGCAAAATCGACGGGCGTCGACCCCTTCGGCAACTCCTTCACAGTCCCCTTCGGCGTGAAGACATAGACCACGTCATGGAAGAGATCCAGCTTGACCGAATCCATGAATTGACGGTTATCCGTCAAATCCTCATGCCATTCGACGAACTGGTGTAGCCAGCCGAACGCCTTGCTGTCGCGGTCCGCGACCTGTCCTTGCTCTTTATACTTCCAATGAGCGGCAATGCCGTGTTCGGCAAGTCGATGCATATCCTCCGTACGGATCTGAAACTCGACATGCTCACCCTTGGGACCTACCACCGTCGTATGGAGAGACTGATAGAGATTGGACTTCGGAATCGCAATGTAGTCTTTGAAACGCCCCGGCACGGGCCGCCAGGCTGAGTGAATCACTCCGAGCACGGCGTAGCAGTTCATCTTGGTATCGGTCACGATCCGTAGCGCAGTCAGGTCGTAAACCTCTTCGAACGTGATCGACTGCTTGTTCATCTTTTGGTAAATGCCGTAGAGATGCTTGGGGCGGCCATAGACTTGACCTGCCAATCCGTTCTCCTGCAACGCCTTCTGCACGAGTTGGCGGACTTCATTGATGTACTGCTGCCGGTCCTCGTCCCGTTTCGCCACGCGGACACGCAACGTCTCGTACACCTCCGGCTTGAGATGCTTGAGACACAGGTCTTCCAACTCGTTCTTGATCCACCCTATTCCAAGGCGGTTAGCCAAGGGCGCATAGATCTCCAACGTTTCCTGGGCGATCTCCTGCCGCTTGGCCGCATTGAGATGCTCCAAGGTGCGCATGTTGTGCAGCCGGTCGGCGAGCTTGATGAGGACGACCCGGATATCGTCCGCCATCGACAGGACCATCTTACGGAAGTTCTCCGCCTGTTTTTCCTCGTAGCTCCGAAACGTGATCTTGCCGATCTTGGTCACCCCCTCGACAAGATGCACGACGTCCTTCCCGAACATCTTTTCGAGTTCGTCTGGTGTCGCAATCGTATCTTCCAGGGTATCGTGAAGCAGTGCTGCAACGATGGCGGTCACATCCGTTTTCAGCGACGTTAACACTCCGGCAACCGCGATAGGATGCTGCAGATAGGGTTCTCCGGACTGACGCAGTTGCCCTTCATGCGCTTTTGAAGAAAACTGGTAGGCCTTACGGACCAGACCAATGTCGGCATCGACATGATAGCCTCTGATTCGAGACACGAGCTGGTCAAGGTCCGTGACGGTTTCGTATACCATGACTCACTCACTCATACTTGGTCGGACATCCCGGATACGGAGCTGAATCTGGTCACGGCCATTCCAGTGATTCAGCTCGGGCGTGAAGGCCAGATCGACCGGAGTGCGTGACGGAATGCCGCGTTCCAGCAGCGATTTCATACCGAATCCGATACTGTCGAACGGCAGCGATGCCCCCTGCCGGACGGTCATTTTTAAGTGTTTTTCTCCGACCGTACGTGAATCCACGACATCGAGGTGAGTCACGGCGAACGTCGGCTCCGGATTGCCTTCGCCGAATGGATGCAGCGATCTGATCTCCTGCATCAACTGCAGATTTACTTCGTCAAGCCGCACTTCGGCATCGACGTTCAATGTCGGAACATTGGCACCGTCGTCCTTGCCTGCGGCCACTACATCGGAAAATCTGGTGCGAAACTCGTCGATTCGAGACTCACGAATGGTGACGCCTGCGGCGCTCGGATGCCCGCCAAAGGCTTCCAAGAGCTCCCGGCATGACGCCAACCCTCGATAGAGGTCGAACCCGCCGATCGTCCGCGCCGAGCCTTTAGCCATACCCTGTTCGTCGATCGCCATGACGATCGCAGGGCGATGAAATCGCTCGACCAAGCGTGCTGCGACGATGCCCACCACTCCGAAATGCCAGTGCCGAGAGGCCAGTACGAGGGCGGGCGGCGCTTCTCGCCCCTTCAAGGAAGCCAGTGCATCCGCTACGATCTCCCCTTCGATACGCTGTCGCTCCCGATTCAACTGCTCAAGTCGCTCAGCCAATCGCTGCGCCTCGACCGGATTTTCAGTCGTCAACAACCGCACACCCAACATGGCATCGTCCAATCGCCCTGCGGCATTGATGCGCGGCGCGAGTTTGAATGCGATCGTTTCCGCCGTACACTCCTGCGTCACTCCAGCCGCCTGCTTCAGTGCCCGAACGCCGCAGCGCGCGCCGCGTGACAACTGAGCCAGTCCTTCGCGCACAAAACTCCGATTCTCATCGTGCAAGGGGACAATGTCCGCGATCGTCGCCAGGGCCACAAGATCGAGCAACGGCTCTAACGGCACCCCGACGACCCCGTAGCGCAACTGATAGGCCTGCGAGACCTTATAGGCCAGCGCTGCGGAACACAGGCCGCGAAAGGGATAGAGGGAGTCGGCCCGATGCGGGTTGAGCACCGCCACAGCCGGCGGAATCTCTTCATCGATCTGGTGATGGTCCGTCACCACCACATCCATGCCGAGCCGCGACGCCAAAGCGATTTCTTTGTGCGAGGTTGTGCCGCAGTCGGACGTCACCAACAACGAGATGCCTTCGTCATGTAGACGCTGCACCGCATCGAGGTGGAGCCCATAGCCTTCCCGCAGACGATGCGGGACGTAGGCTCGAACTTGAGCGTCCAATCTGCCGAAAAAAGACATGTAGATGCTGGTCGCCGTAATTCCATCGACATCGTAGTCGCCGTAGAAGCAGATCAGCTCCCGATTCGTTACGGCACGATGCAATCGCTCGACTGCCTGATCCATATCGGGGATCACAAAAGGATCATGCGGCTTTTGGTGCGACATCCAAGTTGCTGCTTCATCCGGTGTGGTCACCCCACGAGCAAGGAACAACGAAGCAGTGGCAGGAGAAATGGAAAGAGCTTCAGCTAATGAAGCCCGTTGAAATGGGTTGACATCACGGAAGACCCAGCGCTTGGACTTCATGAGGGCCTCTTGAAGGATTCCGAGTCGCTCACCGAGTCTAACTATCTGAGAATTAAGGGGATACTAGCCGCTCAACTCTGCGTTGTCAAACCGAATGGACTGCCGTTGCGCTGGAACGGACGAAAGTCAGGATCTAGACACCGGAGCAGGATGAAGAGGAAGGAAAAGCAGGAAGTAGATCTACCAGAGCTACTCCCCCCCTTTTTGGACGTAGTTCTTGACGAATTCTTCAGCGTTCGTTTCGAGGACGTCGTCGATTTCATCGACCAGCTTATCGATGTCTTCTTTCAACTTTTTCCCGGCTTCGACGACCTTCGGATTGGCCTTGACCTCTTCCTTCCCCTGAGGTTCTCGCCTGGGCTCCTGTTTGCGCTCTTGTTTTTCCATCCGAGTACCTCCCGTTCTTCTGGGAACCCCCGTGGATTAGCCACCAACATGATCCCGTACGAACACCTTACTCCAGGATTCTTTCAGTCGTCAAGCCAAGGTCGCAATCGTGAATCGTTATTCGTGAAACGCGTCTCGCTAGCTGACAATCAGCGATACGATCAACAGCGCCACGATATTGATGACCTTGATCATTGGATTGATCGCGGGACCTGCCGTATCCTTATAGGGGTCACCGACCGTGTCGCCGGTTACTGCCGCCTTGTGGGTGTCCGTTCCTTTCTTGCCCTGCTCTTCAATAAATTTCTTGGCGTTATCCCAAGCGCCTCCGCCACTCGTCATCGAGATGGCAACAAACAAACCGGTAACAATGCTGCCGACGAGCATTCCGCCCATGGCCTGTGGCCCCAGAATCACACCGACCAGAATCGGCGAGATGACCGGAATCAATCCCGGCACCATCATCTTCTTGATTGCCGCCTGCGTCACAATATCCACGCACGTTCCGTACTCCGGCTTGCCAACCCCTTCCATGATCCCTTTGATCGTCCGGAACTGTCTGCGCACCTCTTCCACAATGAGACCGGCCGCCTGTCCCACCGCTTTCATACAGAGTGCCCCGAAAATAAAGGGCAGCATCCCTCCAAGGAAGAGCCCCACCAGAACGGAAGGATTGGACAAGTCGAACGTGCTCGCCCCACTTCCTTTCGCCACTTCACGCGCATACTCAGCGAAGAGCACCACCGCCGCGAGACCGGCCGATCCGATCGCATAGCCCTTGGTCACCGCCTTCGTCGTGTTGCCGACCGCATCCAATGGATCAGTGATGTCCCGCACCTCTTTGCCAAGGTGGCTCATTTCCGCAATGCCGCCCGCGTTGTCTGTGATCGGACCGAATGCATCAATCGCGACCACGATACCGGCCATCGACAGCATCGACACCGCCGCTACCGCGACACCGTATAGACCACCAGACGCCGCACCACCGCACATCCAGTAGCTCGCTAGAATCGCGGCACCTATCACCACTACCGGCCATGCAGTCGCCTCCATCCCGACCGCCAGCCCGGCGATGATGTTGGTCGCATGACCCGTTTCACTGGCCTTCGCGATGGCCTTCACCGGCTTGTAACTCTTGGATGTGTAGTAGTCTGTGATAAAAACCAGTGCGAGAGTGACGGCCAAGCCGAGCAACGCCGCAAGATAGTAGCTGATCCCGCTCACACCTCCTACACCATCCATGATCGTACTCGTCACAGGATAAAACGCTACCGCGGCAATTCCGCCTGCCACAAACAATCCCTTGTAAAGAGCTGTCATGATCTCGCCGCCCTGGCCCACTTTCACAAAGAAAATACCGATGATTGTCGCAAAGATCGTGACACCACCGAGGGCGAGAGGATACAGAACCGGAGCACTGACTCCCTTGAACAACGTGAAAGCCAAGACCATCGCCGCCACTGTCGTCACCGCGTAGGTTTCAAAGAGATCTGCAGCCATGCCGGCGCAGTCGCCGACATTGTCCCCCACGTTGTCAGCAATGACGGCCGGGTTTCGAGGGTCATCCTCCGGAATTCCCGCTTCGACTTTCCCGACGAGGTCCGCGCCGACGTCTGCCGCTTTGGTATAGATACCGCCGCCCACACGGGCAAACACTGAAATCAAACTGCCGCCGAATCCGAGGCTCAGCAACGCATGGATCGCCTTCTCCTGCCCTGCAAATTCAGCGGCCATCGCGTAAAAGGTCGTGATGGCCAACAACCCCAATCCGATCAACAAAAGCCCCGTGACTGCGCCCCCACGGAACGCCACGGTCAACGCCGAATTCATCCCTTTATGGGCAGCCTGTGCCGTCCGTACGTTGGCCCGCACCGCGATCACCATGCCCACATACCCGGCCACCGACGACGCCCCAGCGCCTATTAAAAATCCTATTGCAGTCACTAAGCCGAATTTTTCAGAGACGGCTCCTGCTCCCCACAACACGGCGAATAGCACTGCGGCGACGATGCCGACGGTCTTGTACTGGCGATTCAGGTAGGCGCTCGCCCCTTCCTGAATGGCCTTTGCAATTTCCTGCATCTTCGGGTTGCCCGCATCGAGTTTGAAGACCCACATGGCCAGATACAGGCCATAGGCAATGCCGGTTACTGCCGCTACTAATGCGAACGTAAGAATGGCCGAGTCGCTCACAGTGCTCTCCTCCCAATGAATTCAGGGGCTCTTTATGTCACACGGTTTCCCATGGCTTCAACCCATCGAAAGTACGCGTGGGGGGGAAACCGAAAGGCAGTGCGGGTGAGTCTTGCAGCTAACTACCCGAAAAGTTGCGCCATTCTATACAGGTGACAGCAGAGGATCAAGACAAAAGACAGAGGATTCGCGGATCAACCGTCGAGAGGTTGCTTTCATTTCCAGGAATACGCCCGGTGCATCAGTCTTTGATGATGTCTGGATAGACCGCTTTCATGCAAACTTGGCAGATACCGTGACTAAACTCAGCCTCCGAATGGTCCTGAATATATTCCTCCAGTTGTTGCCAACCCCCGGCATCGGTCCGTACCCTCTTGCATCTGGCACAGATTGGAATACATCCTCGCAATACCTTGACCTCCCGCAGCGCTCGTTCGAGCTCCTGTGTGCGCATGAGTAGCTCCTGTTCCCTTGCCTTGCGCATAGTCCGTTCTTCTCGTAAGGCAAGAGCCGAAGACACGCGGGCAACGAGTTCTACAGGATTGACAGGTTTACGGATGTAGTCCATCGCGCCGGCCGCAAATGCCGCACGAAGATTCATCTCATCGGTCTTTACCGTAATGACGATGATGGGAATGTCTTTGAGCCTTTCAGTCGCTGTAATCTTGCGGCAAGCTTCAACCCCATCCACACCAGGAAGCATGATATCCATGAGGATGAGATCAACCGTTCCCATACTCTGTCCAGCGTGATCCCGGTCCAAGATCTCAAAAGCATCCTCGGCAGAATCGGCAACCATCAGCGACCCGTGGCCGGCCTCCCGAAGCCGAGTTGATAGCAGCTTCTGCTCATCGAGCGAATCATCCACAATTAAAATGGCCACGGTTTTACCCCTTTATAGAAGACATTCTTGGAGCATCAGTGAGTTGCGTGAGGACTTTTTCAGCTAGAAGCAGAGATTACCTCCCTTGGCGCGCTTGATCGAGGGCTTTGGCCATGGTTAAGAGGCGCGCCCGTCCTGTCTCGGAAATCTCGGTGAACTGAACCCCCATCCCTGGAAAGAACACATAATGCTCCTCTTTAGGCCTGATCCACGCCACTTTGCATTGTGCCTTGATCGGCTCGGTCGGATCGTCAGGCAGGACAAGTTCCAACGCCAGAGTCGTCCCGACCTGCGGCGGCAGATGGGTCTCAATAAAGACCCCGCCTCCGCCGATCTCGCAAGTGACACCGTCGATGTGTTTGTGGTCCGGTGTCAAGCAGCGCGCCTTAACCGCGAAACGGCTGCGGGGATAATTCCGGACTGCTCGATGAGATTGAGCATCTTTAACAGAGCTCTGGATGAAATCAATGACGGCTTCCCACGAAACCCCCTCCAGCGGCTCGCCTGTCGGGGTGAGCAGCGTCATCGTTTCTGCCTCGCTGTCCAGCACCAGTGTTTTCCCCTGGTGGCGCGGTGAGATCTTTATGGGCAGCTTCATCATGATCCTTCCTTTCGGCAGGAAGTGAACACTCCCGTCATTGTCATATGCATTCGCGATTCATCACGTGTCTTTTTCACGCTCTTGGTCCTGAAGATCTGGTTCTGAACCATTCCCCACTGAGCGGCAAGATATTACGCTCAATTACGGCGTGAGTTCCACAGAAGTTATTGCGCCGGCCCTGCTCGGCTTTCAAGCGGGAACGGTTTACGGCGGTACCCGACTTTGTTATAGTGCGCGGCGGAGGAAATGCTGTGGGCATAGCGCCGGATTATATCTTGATAGAAGGGCAGCAGTTCAGCAAATCCAAGCTGTCGCTCGACAACCACGTCTACAAGAATTGTGCGATTGATGATTGCGACATCTATTTCAGCGGCGGGCAATACGAGTTGCTCGACACCCACATTACCAATTCCCGTCTCATTCTCAATCATCCTGCCAAAGGTATGTACAACGCCGTTCAGATCTTCAAGATGAAGTCTCCCGGCTCCCGCATCATCTCCGAGTAGACCGTATCTCGTGAAACGTCGTTCGTCGCTCGCATGTCGGAAAGAGTCTCCGTCTTCGACGAGATACACTTCACGAGTGACGAACAACCTCACCTGGGGGCCGCGATATTCTCCGCGTACTTAACGATTTCGATTGGTTGGAAGACTGGGTCTTGGGATCCTTTGGAGGATTCAACTTCGACACGCTGCAGGAATGCGGCCGGGCCGGTAATCGGGGCGTAGTTGAGAATCACCTCTACGTCGAACGTCTTGGTGTCCTTCGGGGTCGGAAATGTAAAGGTCTCGATGCGCGTTTCCTCCGGTTTCAAGACTGTATCCTCGAGAACTTTCACCGCCTCAAAGTCGAAGCTCGTCTTCTGACCCTTGGCATCTTGATACACTCGTCCATAAACCCGCTTGTCGGTAAAAACAGTCATCAGATTCTTCCCCTTGATATCCAGATCCAATGTCACGCTCGCCCAGGCCGGGTGAGTGGTCGGCAGATTATGTGGCACCAGACTCTGCACCTTCACCGTGACTGTGGTTTTTTCACCCGTGATCTTCGTCTGTACATCCAACTTGGCCGCCTCCTGGCGAAGCGTGCCGATGCGACCGGGGAAAGTATGGTTGGCCGTTTTCCGCTTTTTCTCTCCATTGGCTGACTCGCCGATTTGCTCCGGCATGTGACACGTCTGGCACTCTTTGCGGGACTTCACCGCCTTGCTCTGGTCCCAGTTGCCCAACAGATCGTTCGATTTTCCTAGCGCCGCAGCCGAAGGGACCGACTGATGGCAATTGAGACAGAGATCGGACTTTTGAAACAGCCCCAACTCCATCGACTGATGCGCACGGTTCTGAACAGGATCCTTATAAGGCCCGTAGAGGACCCTGCTCTCAAGTTCGTACTTGGGCTCCGGCGGGTGTTTCGTTCGATCGACCTCCTTGATCAAGTGGCATTGCGCGCAGGCCACTCCATCTAGAGACGGATCTCCGGCCATGGTCTGATTAATAAACAGTTGCGCCTGCTCGGGGAATTCCCGCACATGCGGCGCATGGCAGCGAAAGCACAGCGCTTTATCCTTCCCTGCAGGAGAGGACAGAAACACGTCTAGCGACGCGCGAAAAGCCGGCGAATGGATCGAGCGCGAAAGCGGAGAGGTTTCCCACTCTTCAAACACACGCTCATGACAACGTTTGCATTTGCTGGAATTCGGAAAGGCCTTTTCGATCGTAATCTGTGACATGCCCAGTTCTTCGGCGAGCGCGCTCTGGTTGAGCGAGTGAGCGAGGATCAACACACCCACGGCGATCACCACACCAATTCCAATTTTCACACGGCTTGAATTTCGCACCATCATCCTATTCTTCTACTTCAGAGCACCAAGCAGGATGCTCAAAAAGTCTGTCCAGCAAGGCCGCAGGCGAATCGAAACCGGAGGCGTACCCTCTGGGGCGCACGGTGCGACGAATAAGGAGCACCAATTCTGTGCGCGCCGCCGAGTGGTGAGGCGGCCGGGTCCCCGTTGAGGGTCTGAGCGATGCGAGAACGCCGCTGGCAGGCTTTTTCAGCATCCTAACTAAAGTGTTTTGGCCCGATAGGTCAAGAGACGGGGCTGCGTGTACTCCTCGAAAATCTTCATCGCGCTCTCCCGCTCTTTGTCGGTCGCTAGGGTTGCAAGATATTTCTCTTTGAGCGCCGGCTCAGGTGTCGGGATCAATGCATAGTTCAAAACGGCTTCTAGAGACGCGGCAGGCGATCCGGTCGGGATCGGCAGCGAGAAGGGAACTTTTCGCGTGTTTCCTCCCTTGATGAACGGATCTGGGATCGGCCCCCTGAGAATTTTGTCGTAAGGCAATCCGAATTGCTTGGTTTCCTCTTTCAACACTTTGCCCTGCGCATCCTTGGCGGTAATGATCAGATAGAACTGCTTGAGTACCGGGTCGCCGTCGGGAAAGCTGTGAGGGAGACTGCCGATTCTCACCAGTGCCGTCCCTTCCACCCCCGAGGGGGACTTGGCGACTTCAAGATCGACGCGAGGCATCCACTCTGCCTGTAAATTTCGATTTTTGAGAATGGTGCCTGACACCACCACACCGCGGAACCAGTGCCGGCCGATTGCACGGGTCATGGCGCCGCGCTTGGAAGTGGAACTGCCGGTCGAAGGCTCCATGTGGCAGTCCTGGCAAATTGTCCCCTGCAGGATCTCCCCGGCCAGATCTTTCTGTGTCACATCCTTCACTTTGTCGAAATGGCAGGACGCGCAATAATTCGCGCCACGGAACAGTTCGGACTGCATTGCAGGGTGAACGAGATTTTCTTCCGGGTCTGCATAGGGACCATAGATCATCCTACCCGGCTCGATCTTAAATGACGGCGGAGCATTCGGTGTCTGTTCCACCTGCTTGATCAGATGGCAGGAGGCGCACCCGATACCTTCAACTTGCGGCCTGCCTGATAACACCTGGGCGACAATCTTCTCAGTATGTTGCGGGAACACGGTGGTTGACGGGGCATGGCAGGAGAGACAGCGGCGGCGTTCATCGGTCGTCGGATTGGTTTGGAGCCATACGCCTAACACTGTACGGAACACCGGGGATTCCAGCGACGTACCATGCAGAAGCGCGGCATCAACCCTGCCGAAGGTTTTGAGATCCGGTGTCTGTTCGCGCGCGCCTTTCCATTCCTCATAGTGCCGGTCGTGGCATTGTTTGCAATCCTCCGATCGAATGAAAATCTTTTCAATCTCTGCAACCCAGTCGGCCGAAGCTTGCGCCTCTGCTTTCTGGGCAATAGCGAGGCCGAGAAAGCTGACGGCTCCCGTTATGAGTGCGAGAAAGAGGCCGGCGGCAATTCCCAGCGCGTACCGTCTGCGTGGTAACATTCTCAATCCCGTTTACATCCGACGAAATGGAAATTTACCCCCCACCCGACCGGATCGCCTGGATCGGCCGGCTCGTAGGTGCCGACGCTGAAGTTACACTCTTTCATTCCTCGCTTGATTGCTCTTCCGAAATCTATCATGTTTCTGATCTCTGTCTTATCGATCTCCTTGATGATGGATCGGACCTTGATGCCGGCATAGTCCGCGCGCGAACTTCCGATTACTTCGAACACCGCGACGCCCTGCGCCCGTTCGAGTTTCAATTCTTTCTTGATTTCCTCGTCCACGTCTCCGACGATTACACCGAATTCCTCGCCCAACCGTACCGCTTCCTCCACAGTCATCGGTTCCTGATTCGCTGCACTCGCCGACACCGATACCGGCCCGATACAGCCCAGCAGTCCCATCCACAGACCGATCCACAAGACAAAGGCCCTTCGTGGCGGAAGGGCCTTTGCGTGAGTAACGGTTGAACTGTTTCGAGCATCCTCCAACGTTTATGCCTCTCGTCACACTGCCATCTCACCTATGAACATAGCAGGATGCTCAAAAAGTCTGTCCTGCAAAGCCGCAGTGAACCATAACTTTATTTAGGGTGGCTGGGATGATCCCAACTGCGCGCGTCCAACGAGGGCTTTCTGAAGCCGCGCGTTGCGCGAGCACGGGGATTGTCCCAGCCGCCCCGCCTCCTTTTTCAGCGTCCTGCTAGAGTTTCGCGACCGGGTCGATGACAAGCTGAAACCAGGGTGCGACGGCTTTCTGCCCGTTCCGTTCCTTGTTCTCACCATTCCATACGGCGAACGACACGGTTTGTATACGGCCGGGAATCAGCTTGGCTTCGTTCTCCTGCTCTTCACTCACCAGAGGTCTGCGCATGACAACGTGCCACACACCGTCTTTCCACACAGCCTTCCCCTGGACACGGCCCTGCTTCTCTTTGGTCGTCAGGGTACTAAATCCCCCGCCGATGAGATCTTCAACAGATGAGATCCGGCGCGGAATGACTTCGAACGTCCGCACTCCGTCGCGAGGTTTCTCGGAAGGCCGGGAGGCCCGGCGGTCGATGTCGCTCTGCCAATCGGCTTTCCAGTGCCAAATATTGATGTAGTGATCGAGTTGGCCCATGCAGAAAAACGCAGGGGCGTCACCAAGGGGCAATCCGATCGCGACACCGTCACGAAAGGTCCCCGGTGTCAGACGGTCATTTTTCGTGTTGTCCTGCCATTCGAGCAGAAAGGCGATTTCGACGCCGTTGTGGAGCGACCGTACGGTCAACGCCCGTGCCGTCGGTTCCGGCCAGACGGGCCTGGTAATGACTTGACCGCTTAACGGAAGCGTCATCGGCGCGACCTTGGCCCAGGCGGCATCCTCTGGACCAGCCGGCAATTCCCCCTCAACGAGGCGCGCCCGAATAATCATCCCCTCGGAGCTGACGAGGGGAACGTCGAAACCCACAAGGACGCCGGCCGACACCAGAATGAAGAGGAACAGAACGAGTAACGGGTGGGAACCTTTCGTGGTCTTACGCACTGTGCAAAATCCTCGGGTGACCGGCGCGAGCCCAGCGTATGGGTACAGACTACCACACAGCCCGAGCGAGGCCAATCCGACTTCGCGTGAATCGCTACCAGAGTTTGACGCGGCGAATTTTGTTTTCGGCCCGTTCGCAGATGTAGAGATATCCCTGCGAATCCAACGCGAGTCCGACTGGAGAATTGACGATGGCCTCCACGCCGAGGAGCCCATCTCCATGCTTCACAGTCCCTGCCGATTCTTTCGCCACGAAGCGCGCAGCGCCGCAGCCACCCATATTCTTGTCTTCGTAGCCGCTGTCACCGTTGCCCGCAACCGTCGTGATCCGGCCGGTCGCAACGTCCACCTTCCGCACGCGGTGGTTCATCGTGTCGGAAATGTAGAGATTGTCTTGTTGATCGACCACCACGGCTTCCGGCGCATGGAGCATGGCTCTGGCCGCCGGCTTGTTGTCACCGTCGTAGCCGTAGCGGCACACGCCGGCCATGGTCGAGATAATGCCGGTGCGGTGATCGATGCTGCGGACGCGGTTACTGCCCTTGTCGACAAAAATGATGTCGCCTTTTCCGTTCATCGTCAGCCCGACGACATCGTAGAGGCGCGCTTCGATCGCGGGTTTTCCATCGTCAAGATACATGGACATGTCCAGCCCGTCCGAACAGACCGGCATGAGCCAGCCATGGTCGTCACTGAAATCGATACCGATCGCATCACCTGAGAGCACGACCAAATTCCGCGCAACGAGCGGCTGTTCACGAGCCTCATCGTCCGCGGTCCAGGTCCCGGCTACAGTCGTGACTCTGCCTTTGCCAGGATCGTAGCGACGGATTCGGTGCGCCTGGGTGTCCGCAATGTACATCACGTCGTCGGGGTCAAAGGCGATCGCAGCCGGCCAGGTGAGGTTGATTTCGAGTGCCGGGCCGTCTCCGTTGAACCCATGCTGCCCGGTTCCGATGATTGTGGTGATGATACCTGTCTCGCGGTCCACTTTCCTGATGCGGTTACTGCCGGAATCGCAGATATACAGATCGTTGTGGGAGTCGAACGCGACGTCGAGAGGCAAATACAGCCCGGCTTCCCCGCAGAGGCCTTCGTCACCGCTATAGCAGGTCTCTCCTATGCCGGAGAAATTATGGATCGTGCCTTCCCGGAGATTGACCCGCCGGATGCGATCGGATCCCGACTCGGCAAAGTAGAGCCACGCCTCATCCTTGTCGAGCGCGGCATGATGAGGAAGCGGTATTCCCGACTTGACCGCCCGTTTCCCGTCACCGGTGCTCCGGGCCTTGCCGTTCCCTGCGAAGGTCTCAATGTAGCCGACTGCGAGTTGCAGCTCCGTGTCCATATGCCTGTGGCTCTACCCCGGTCGATCAGCCGCGTGAGGCTGAGTGAACCGGCGCAGCCGGCTGCTCTACGGAAGCTTGTGCTTTGACCGTAGACTCTGCAATCGCCTGCTGCGGAGCATCGGCCATCTTTTGTTGAGACGCTTGGGCTTCGGATTCAATTGCGTCGGCTTCGTTCACGGACTTTTTAAAGCCCTTGATTGCCTTGCCGAACCCTTCGCCCAGTTGGGGCAATTTCCCTGCCCCGAAGATAATCAGCACAATGACGAGGATCAGGATCAACTCTGTAAAACCAAGACTCCCAAACATGGTGTGTTCCTCCGTATGAATGAGTCGATCAGCTTGCGTGGCTCTCTTTCGTCCGTTTCGAGAATCGTTCTTTCAGCCGCTTTCTCGCCTCCTCAGCTTGTTCAAACATCTTCGCCTTGTCGTAGACGCTGATTAAGTTGTAGTAGGCCAAGGGCTCATCGGGATTCTGTTCGACGGCTTCTTCCATGACCTTGATGGCGAGGTCCGTCTTCTTGTGATTGAGCGCCAGCTCCATCAGCTTGAAACTACCCTCCAGATGTTTCGGGTCCAGTTCCAGCGTGCGGACATAACATTGGATCGCCATGTCGATGGTATTGTAGTCCGAGACCTGGGGATTATCGAGTTCGACATAGACCCCTGCGAGATTGTACCAAGCCATGGGATCGTCCGGCGTAATTTCCACAAGACGTTCGTAATACTCCTTGGCTTCCATGAACTTCTTTTGGTCGGCATAGACCCGTCCAAGATTGAAGAGGGCCAGAACGTCATGGGGAAACACATCGAGCGCATGCTTAAATTCGGTTACCGCTTCGTCCGTCATGGCTTTCGTCGCGTAGATCGTGCCTAGATTCGAATAGTACATCGCAAGGGATCGATTCATTTCTGCACGCAGACTCTCAGCCATCTCAATCGCCTTCTTGACTTCGATGAGCGCGTCATCCAACCGGCCTTTACTGAAATACAGCTCGCCCAATCGGCAACGGGCCTGGAAGTCGTCGGGTTCGGCCGCCAAGAGCTTTTCAATCTCGGCGATTTCTTCGTCGGGATTCAATGCTTGATCGCCGGGATCGACGATGGTTCGGCTTTGGTCATCAGCAGCAGCGGTTGGTTCGTTCATACGATACCCTGTAATAAAAAGGTCCTAGACATGCCCACCCAGCAATGAATCCGGCGCGCGAACCATGGGAGCATTCCTCGCCGGCGCCTGATCCGTCGCATCGCGCCGGTATCTGTCCATGGTCAAGAGCATGGCGCCAAGCACCACCATGAGCGTCAAATTCGTGTACAGCAGCGCGTATCCCGCGATAAACATCAATCCGAGACCATACCCGGCAAGCCGCCCCATACTCAGCAGCTTGATGACCGTATATGACCAGCACAACAAGCCTGCCATGTAGAGCGCAAACGGAAGAAAGAACGTATAGCCCATACCGAACTGAAAAATCCATCCGATGCCGTCTGCCGCTTTACGAATGTTCTCGGCCATGCCGGGGTTAACCCGATTGAGCAGGTAATCCAGGAACAGCATCAGCGTAAACACCGACCCGGCGGTCACCCAAAACCAGACGGCGCGGCGCCGCTGCCGCTGATTGCGTGTTCGAAACGAGACTCCTCGTCCATAGGCCCACATCACCAAGATGCTGGACAAAACCAACAGTCCTTCGCCTCCACGGTGGGCTTCGTACACGAAGGGCGGGGCCTCCACGGTTCCGATAAAACTATAGATGGTAGACATGATCTGATAATACAGCCATCCTCCGATCCCCAGTAGGTAGGTAATGCCCATCGCACGTTGCGACCATTCTGTGTGAGTCGAGAGGTACTCCACCAATAAACAGATCAGCGCGACCAACGCCACGAAGTTATAAATGGCAGACCCAAGGAAGGCGGGCTGGACCAACAGGAAACCCGCCGTCAGGAGCAACAGAAGCGCCACACAAGGGATAACGATCCTGTTCGATCCCACGAACCCGCGACCGGTCATCCGGCTGATGCTCCCCACGGTCAGGGCAAGAAACAATAAAATCGCTACGACGTTCAACAGCCATTGCCCGATCTGCGTGAGCGCCGTGAAGGTCGGAACAATCCACTCATGTTCCTGCGCCATCTTGCTGAGATGCATCCCTAACCGTGATACGAGCCGGTAGAGGATCAATTCCGAAAAGGAGACGATCAGGACAAGCTTGATGGTGTACTGAAACAGAAGGGACTGATCGCCGATCTTCCCTGTCATCCGGTCGATGGTGGGACTTATGACCGTCACTCTGTACACCCTTGAGGCAGAAGGAAATTATACCGACCGGAAAAAGACAGGGTCAACGCCGTGCGGAGCCGCTTCATGACGATCCAGCCGGCTGCGGCACGCGCACTTCCTGGGCCTTGACCCGTGCGATATACAGCAGCCCATCGGCCATCGAGTAATTGAACGGCAACTCGCAGACGACTTCACTGACCTTTTCATAGACATGCTGATACAAGCGTTCCGCTTCGTCCGGTGTCATGCCTTCCGACACTTCATAGAAGAACCCGAGGCTCAAGTCTTCTGCCGACGGGCGCATGATGCGCCTGATTCCATAGCCTCCGGGATCGCTCATGATCGGCGCTTCCTTTTCCAGATCAAAGAGGCACGGCTGACAAGAAAATCCGTACGAGTTGTGAAGCCGCTCATTCTCCACGATAAAATTCATCGTCTCGCGGGCTTCTTCTTCCTTCTCAGTCGGAAATCCTACAATGATATAGCAATGCACCGCGATCCCCAGATCGACGCAATCGTCGGCGATGCGCCGCACCCACTCCTGCTTGATCCCTTTCTTCATGAAATCCATCACCCGTTGGTTGAACGACTCCAGTCCGAACACGATCTTCAAGCATCCAGCATCACGCATTGAGGCCAGGAGTTCACGGGTCAAGTGCTTTTCGAAACGCATCTCACAGGTCCACTTAATGTCCAGTTTCTTGTCGATGATCTGCTGGCACAACCGTTTCGCCGGCGAGAGGGCGACACACTCGTCGGTAAAGAAGAAGTGTTGAGCTCCATACCGCTGCTTGAGCCATTCCAGTTCCTCTACGGTCCGTCCTGGTTCTTTCTGCCTAAAATTCTGGTGATCCAGCGTAAGGGCGCAGAACGCACAATCCTTGTAGTAGCACCCTCGTGAAAACTGCACGGGAAGCACCGGTTCAGGCGACAAATACAATCCGAGCGGAAAGCCGTCGTAATTGGGAGCGGGAAGCTGGTTGATATTTTCTGAATAGAACGGCTGGTTGACTGTGATCTTCCCGTTCTGGCGATAGATCAGGTTCGGGACCTTGCTGAAATCTTTTTTCCCCGCCAATTGAGTGACGAGTTCGAGTAACGCCGTTTCACCCTCGAACACGATGATGTCGTCGGTTAGATCGAATAAACTCGGACAGCGACGCACATTATCGACCAATCTGGTGAAGATGCTGCCGCCGATGGTCAAATGGATGTCGGGAGCGGCCTCCTTGATCAGGCGACAGAGTGTCAGGCCGGGGATAATCTGCGAGGTTGCCGTAATCGACACGCCGATCAAGTCGGGCTGTTCGCCGACAATCGACTGAACGAAGCGCTCGCGAAAGAGCCGGATGTAGGGGTTCTGGGTTTCATCCCTGATGATCTTCATCAGATCTTTGGATGAATAAATAGAATAGTTGCCGAACTGATTGTCGACAACGGTCAGTCTGGTCGGGAAATAGAGGGTGGAGAGCATCTCCAGCCATTTGTCGATGAGAAACAGACTCTCTTTGTAAGACTCAAGATCGTAGAAGCCGTCTCCACGCAGGATCTCCTTGGCCGGTTCAATCTGGTCAATGAGATACGGAAAGCGATCCAGCGATTCCACAATTCTCGCCAGATGCTCGGCGCTTCCAGGCCCAGTCTCTCCGGTTCGCTCCCGCTCTAGCGTTCGCTGTTTATCGACCAACTCTTGATAGAAGGTTGCCCCATAGGATTGGGTAGCCACCCCGTCTAAGAGCTCGATTCCGAGATCGCGTTGAGAAACGTCAGTCACGCCGCCCTGCGTCAGAAACCCCGTCAACGATGGGAGACTCAGATAGGGCTGTGACGGATGCCACGTTGGAGGAAAGAGCAGTGAAATTTTCATGCTGATTCGCCACCAACTTAAGGAGAAATAAGACGATTTCTCAATAAGTTCAGGCTCTTTTTATACACTCCGGTATCGGCCAATTGCAACCATCGGAAATCCCTCTTCATCATCAACAACACAAAGGGCAGAGAGCTCTCTTGAACTCTCTGCCCTTTGCTGAGGAACTGGCCTTTCGGTACGTTAGAGCCAGGTGACGCGTTCGGCGGGGCGGATATAGATGGGCTCCTCGACCTGAATGCGCGCCACTTCCTTGCCCGACTTATTGAAGCCGAGCACGGTGTCGTTGTACATCTCGAAGCGTT
>Ga0187892_10000824_pt1 | contig 77316 bp, 76 predicted proteins | sample MA1701073metaG_FD_139345 | JGI IMG/M metagenome (GOLD analysis project Ga0187892, IMG submission 139345) | Bio-ooze microbial communities from a basaltic lava cave in the Kipuka Kanohina Cave System on the Island of Hawaii, USA - MA170107-3 metaG ... | reverse complement strand
TTTCCGATCATCATCACTCTGTCCTCTCTGACCATCCAGCCCTCCCTGTGAGAGCCGGCAGTCTATCAGCGACGAGGACATTTCTACTTTGGTCAAACCGGACATTATCAAGTTGGGATTACAGGGCGGAGAGGCCGTCGGTGACGTCAAGCTGCTTGTGTAAACGCGCGAAGGGGATGCTGGGCCCCTTCTAAGTTAAAGCGGTGGACGATCGAGTACAGGATCCGATCCACACTCTGCACGTTGACGAAGCACACCATCGGTCTGGTCCGCCGGCGCACCTCCACAAAGCACCGTTCAATGATCTTGGTGGTCCGCAGCCTCCGCCCCAGTGCCCGCGGGCACTGGAAGAAGGCCAGCAGCTCCGGCAGATCCCGCTCCAGGCTGCACACCACCTGCGGGTAGGCCTCCTGCCCCTGCTGCCGCACCTGGCGGGCCGCCGCGTGGGCCTCGCGGAGGCTCGCGGCGTGCGCAGACTTGACGCTCGTTATTCCTCGCGTCGCGCACCCTTGTCCGTCCGCTGGTAGCCGAGCGCATCTGTTCGGCAAGTGCGGGGCCCGATCCTTCGCGCAATTCGCGATCCAGCCCCGTCCACCCCGCTCACCCGTATTCTCTTTCCCATTGAATTTGCGTGTGAGTTCTGCCACACGTGACAATGCCTTCCGAGCCGGCTCGACAGCGATAGGGGAAGGAAGGAAGGGCAGGCCCGCCGCTGCGTCGAGGTCTGCCCTGAGCCGTTCCCAACCACATAACAGGCTTGGCCGAAGGGCCCGCCCTGAGTCGAAATCAAAGTGGCTCCTTCGGCCAGCTAACCAAAGTCTTCCTAAGCCGAGGGGAAATAACCAGCTTTACTGCCCCCCTTGGGTAAGGATCATTGTTCCCAACAGATGGATGGCGCGGTCGGATAGCCAGGTCGCGATCTTTGGATTGTCACCTGGTGCATGCAGACCAGTGAGACCGGTCATCATGGAATCGAACTCCGTGATGACATACAGGTGCCAACTTTCTTTCCTGGCAACGAGAACAGCGATAAGCGTATCAAAGGTGTCTTCTTTTGTAGGTTTTCGGTTGGTGGCCGAAATCAAAGCGCTCCCCTTTGGGGACAGATAAACCCGTACGAGGGCTTCACCAAATCGAGTGGAGACAAACTTGTCTTCAAACGGTTTCGTTTCTTTCGGCAGTGGCCGCCAATCCAGAAGGGTTTGATCCGCCATGTGCCCCAAATTTTCCCTATGATTCGACCTCTCCATGGCCGAAAGCACCTCCCCGGGAATTCTCCGAACGCCTGCAATATACAGTTCCCCCAAATCGGGTACGATGAACCCCACTTGTTCCATGACAAAAGGATCCTTCCGGGCAAAATCGGCCATCAGCGGAGTCTTCACAAATGGATTAGCCATCAGCGGGATTTCGACTTTGAACAACCCACTGGGACTTGAATAGGTGCGACCGGAAACTGAGCCCTGGAGTTTGGGTTGGGTGTACGGTAGCAGTCCGCAAGCAGTTAAACCAAGCAGTGAGGTGAGAATGAATCCCGCACGGGAGATGCGGGCAGTAGACAAATAAGTAGGCCATATTCCGTTCATCTTACCTCGTTTCACGGTGTCGTCCTGCTCAGCCCGACCGAACGATCATTCTGTAGCCCCGGCCTTTCTCAAGAACTCTGCCGTGTCCGGGTGCCCTCTTTCGACAGCGATGCGGAGCGCGGTCTTTCCATTCTCGTCCTTGGCATGCAGATCTGCCCCTTTCTCCAGCAAGAACTGTACGGTAGCTGTGTGTCCATTGTACGCGGCATTTGAAAGCGGAGCATGGCCTTTTGTGGATCGCGCGTTGACGTCAGCGCCTCTCGCTACCAAGACGCGAACGACCTCGGTGTGCCCATGGTACGAAGCTGTAATCAGAATTGACTGTCCGTAGTTGTCTCTGGCATTCACATCGGCACCCTTAGCGATCAGGGCCACGACGGTTTCGATATTGCCTGCTTGAACGGCCAACTGGAGGGCGGTTGTGCCCTGACCATCCTTTTCGTTGACCTTAGCGCCACGGTTTAGTAAGGCCTTCACGGTCGCTGCATGGCCTTCGAAAGCGGCCTTCATCAACGCCGTACGGCCAGAGCCATCTTTTTCATTCACAGCAGCCCCTTTTTCAAGTAGGGTGACGACAGTATCATCGTTGCCCCATCCTGCTGCTACCATCAGAGCGGTGACACCCTGAGTGCTCGCATTGGGATCGGCTTCGTGGTCCAGCAGCAGTCGCGCGATGGCAGCATTGCCCTTACTTTTTCCTCGGCGAGAGGACATTCGGCCAGATGCATCGATATTCACAATCCGGCGCCCGCTTCCGGCGGCCTTCATCAAGGCCGTCTCTCCGTCGGCGTTTGTCCTGTTGGGATCGGCCCCCCTTTCCAGCAGAACCCGAACAACCTCGGTATGGCCGTTTTCAGCCCCTTCCATGAGGGCAGTTTCGCCGATGCTGTCCGACAGATTGGGATCAGCCTTGTGGTCGAGCAAGAGCCTGACCACTTCCACGTGGCCCTGTCGCGCGGTCACCATCAAGGGTGTCGTGCGATTCGAGTAGCTGGTTTCATTTGGGTCACTGCCGCGGGAGAGTTCCGCACGTACTGCTGCATCGTCGCCTGCTTGGGCTGCCTTGTACAAGGGGGAAACTCCTGCACAAGCGGTTAGGATCAGGAGTCCAGCCACAGCGCCAATTAAGGGTGTCTGTTTCATAAGGCTTCCAGGAAGCCTGGGAGATCAGAGGGGTGTTCGGTGGGCATGCCTCAACCTTGGTGGTTCAGCTGGGGAAATATTGTATGCCTCATCAAAAGCCTGAGCAATCGAGAAAAAGGAGCACATTGTCGCTCAGCATCAACAGTGTGACGAGCCCGCAAGGTTGCCCAAACCTGCGAGCCGATGCGGGCAAGATGCTCTCAAGTCAGTCCGGACTCGATTTCATCACGTGTCCAGGATACAGTAGGAAAGCGGGCAACGTGGAGAGGAAGGAGAGTAAGGCCAGAGGCAGTCGAGAGGCTCTCTTCGAACCAAGGAAACGGGCGGCGGGAGGGTCATGGCATGCACTTGAGTCGGGTGTTGTGAAGGGGAGTTGCAACATGCTGCTGGGCAGACTGATAGTCTGGCTCGTGCTGGCGTTCGGGCTGATCCTGGTGAGCTCGAGCGTCGTACGGGAGGTCGGCGCGGAGGGACAGACCCAGGAGGGCGATGCAGACGGGGACGCGCATCATGCGACAGCAGCGGCGACCGCGATGGCCTCTCACCATCAGCACCTGGGGCCTCACTTCAAGTGGACTGCCCCGAGACCCCAAACCCCGGAGGACCTTGAGCGGGCGGAGAAGATTGTCCGGACCCTCAGGGCGGCCCTCGCGAAATACAAGGACCACCGGGTGGCGCTTGCGGACGGCTATCAACCGTTTTTGCCCAAGCTCCCGCAGCCCCGCTACCATTTCACCAGCAAATGGTACGCGTTCAAGGGCGCCTTTCGGTTTAACCCGGCAGAGCCCACCTCGCTCCTCTACCAGCGAACAGCGGAGGGGTTCGAGTTGATCGGCGCGATGTACACCGCCCCCAAGCGCATGGGTGAGGATCAGTTGAATCAACGAGTCCCGTTAAGCGTCGGCCGGTGGCATGTCCACGTGAACATCTGCCTGCCGCCCCGCGCGGAGGCCGGCAGGGCGGATTGGACCAAGTTCGGCTTCAAGGGATCGATCACCACCGAAGCAGACTGTACACAGGCCGGCGGGAAATTCTATCCGCAGATCTTTGGCTGGATGCTGCATGTCTATCCGTTTGAAGAGACGCTCGAGAAAATCTGGACGCACTGAACGGCACGCCGTCGGGTGTCAGCGGCGCGCCGCCGGTGTTGGCATCACCCGGAGCCTCTCCGCCAAGAATCCAGTTAATTCAGTTGACGCCATGGGCTTTTCTCACGTATGTTGAGGGTCGCTGTCTGCCGGCCCTGAACGTCCCTCTTCATGCGGAAGGGCCGATGTTGGCGATCACCAGAATCTGGAGAACCCCGGAACCATGAAAATCTATCTGGCGAATCCGCGAGGCTTCTGCGCGGGTGTGGATCGGGCGATCGAGATCGTGGAGCTGTCGCTGAAGGCCTATGGCGCGCCGATCTACGTGCGCCACGAAATCGTCCACAGCCGCCACGTGGTCAATTCCTTGCGGCAGAAGGGCGCCGTGTTCGTGGAAGAGCTGAGCGAAGTGCCCGACGGGGCGATCGTGATTTTCAGCGCGCACGGGGTGGCGAAGTCGGTCTGGGAAGAGGCCGAGGCGCGACATCTCAAAGTCATCGATGCGACCTGTCCGCTCGTGATCAAGGTGCATAACGAGGTCAACCGTGACCATGTGCAGGGCTATGAGTTGATCCTGATCGGTCATGCCGGCCATCCCGAAGTGATCGGGACCCTCGGCCAGATTCCCGACAAGTTCCATCTGGTTTCCTCAGTGGCCGACGTGGAGGCGCTGCAGGTTGAGAACAAACACCACCTCTCCTATGTCACTCAGACCACGCTCAGCGTGGACGAGTGCCGGGACATCGTGGCGGCCTTGAACCGCCGTTTCCCGGGCATCAAGGGGCCTCACCAGGAAGACATCTGCTATGCCACCCAGAACCGCCAGAACGCTGTGAAGGAGTTGGCCAAGCTGGTGGACGTGATCCTCGTGATCGGGTCCCCCAACAGTTCCAATTCCAATCGCCTCCGCGAGCTGGCCGAATACTGCGGCATTCCCTCCTATCTCATCGATTCCGCCGACGACATCAACCCGGACTGGGTGAAGAATGCCCGGGCGGTGGGGATCACGGCCGGGGCGTCCGCGCCCGAAGTGCTGGTGACCCAGGTCGTGAGCTACTTGAAGGGCTACGGCGCGTCGGAAGTGGAAGAGTTGACGGTGATCGAGGAGGATGTCGAATTCTTGCTGCCGAAGGAGCTGGTGAGCGTCCAGTCCATCTCCCGGGCTGCTCGCCAGAACGCCCCCCTCTCCTGAGACCTGGGCCGCCTTCGCCTCGCTTCCAGCCTTCGCAGCCGAATCAGGTACTACGGCGGAGTAGGCTCGGCGGCTCAGGTCGTAGCCCTTAGCTCTCGGCTCTCAGCCCTCAGTCTCGGTGACCCATCCCCCACCGTATCTTGTGGTAACAGCCTCTCAATCCCCCGCAGCTAGTGTTTTCCTTTGCTTTTTTGCCGAGGCCATGTTACAACGTTGCCCAATTTGTGTGCAGGGCGTTGTAGGATGGTGAGGCCGGATCGGCGCAGGACTCATCAGGAGGGAGCTGGATGCATCTGAAATCTCTTGACCTGACCGCGTTCAAGTCCTTCTCAGAGGCCAAGATCGAATTCCCGCAGGGCGTCACGGCGGTGGTGGGCCCGAACGGGACCGGCAAGAGTAACCTGGTGGACGCCATTTTGTGGGTGCTGGGCGAACAGAGCACCAAGACGCTGCGCAGCGAGCGCATGGAGGATGTCATTTTCAACGGCACCGAATCCCGCAAGCCGCTCGGGATGGCCGAGGTCTCGATGGTCATCAGCAATATCCCCGAGGAGCACTTGCAGGGGCTGGGCGCAATCTCCGGACCGCTGAACGCCTACAACGAGGTGATGATCTCGCGCCGGTTGTACCGGAACGGGGACAGCGAGTACTTGATCAATAAGACGCTGTGCCGGTTGAAGGATCTCCGCGGCCTGTTCCTGGACACGAGAGCCGGGGCCAAGGGACACACGATCATCGAGCAGGGGCGGATCGAACATATCCTGAACGCTTCACCGCAGGACCGCCGGGAGCTGATCGAGGAGACCGCCGGGATCGTGCGGTACAAGAAGCAGAAGGCGGAAGCGCTGCGGAAGCTGGAGGCGACTCAGCAAAACCTGCTCCGCGTGCGCGACATCATCGCCGAATTGCGCCGACAACTGAACTCTCTGGACCGGCAAGCCCGCCAGGCGCGCGCCTACCAGACCCTCCTCCAGGAGGCCCGGAGGCTGGAGATCCGGCTCCTGGCCCGAGACTGCCGCGTGCTCCTCGCCGGCCAGTCTCTGATCGAGGCCGAGCTGGGGACGTTGGAGACGAAGGAAGCCGGCCTGACCGCAGACCAGGCCCGCCTGGACGCGCAGCACGAAGAGCTTCGCCTGAAGTTGACGACCGGCGACACCTTAATTGGGCGAGTCCGCGAAGAGCTCTCGAGCGTGGACTATCAACAGGGGCAGGCTGTGACGGCCGTGGAAGTGGAGCGAGGGCGGCTGGGGCTGTACGAGCAACAGCGGGCCCAGGCTGTGGAGGACGTCGCCAACCTGGGTCGGGAGCGTGAACGAGCTGCCGCGGAACTGGCCGGACTTCGGGAGCGGCTGGCGAACGCGGAGGCTGAGGCCGAAGCACGGGGGCGCGGGCTCGCTGAGCTGGAGGAGATGGCTGGCACGCTGACCTCACGGCGTGTGGTCGCGGCCGAGGCTGTGGAGCATACGCGCCGGGGCATCCTCGACATCACGGTTCAAGTGACCAGCGGCGGGAACCACCTGGCCGGGCTGGAGAGCCGGCTTGAGGAAGTCCGCCGTCGCGCCTCGCGTCTCGCTGAGGAGCAGGCCCAACTGGAGGGGCAGCGTGCCCAGGAGCACGAGCGCGCGGGCGACGCCACCCGGAGTCGTGACGAGACTGAACGGCAACTCCGATCCTTGCAGCAGGAACGCGAAGCGGCCGCGCTGGCGATCCAACGGCTCGAAGAAGCCGGGGCTCAAGCCGCACAGGCGCTGGGCCGGCAGCAGGAGGAGCTCGCCGCTGTCGAGTCGAGGCGGACCGCGCTGCAGGGTGTCCTCCGCGAGGAGATGGGGTATGGCCGCGAAGGCCAGGGTGAAAGCCCCTCGCTGCGGGTTGCCTGCGCGGGAGTCCGGGACGCGGTGGCGGAGTGGCTGGTTGTGCCGTCGGGGCTGGAGCGGGCGATCGAGGCCACGTTAGGGGAGCGTGTGCGCGCGTGGAAGGTAGACGGACCCGGTCATGCGCAGGAGGCGATCGCGTTTCTGACACAGCGAGGCCTCGGGCGGGGGGCGTTCCTGCCGCAGCGGCCACGCTGGTCGGCTGAGGCAGCCAGCCGGCGGGCCGAGGGCTGGTGGCCGGCGCTCCGGGAGGAGCCGGGCGTGCTGGGGCGCGCCATCGATCTCGTGCGCGCCCAGGGCGAGTCGCAGGAAGCTCTGGCGTGCCTGTTCGGCGACGCGGTGATCGTGGACTCGCTTGCCGTCGCGATCGGCCTATGGGAGCGCGGCCTGTGGTCGGCTCCGGACGGACCGACACTGGTCACCCGTGACGGCGAAGTGCTTGACCCGGCCGGGGTGATGACAGGTGGCGCCACCGGCGCGACCGGGGGGCTCCTGCAACGGCGGCGAGAGGTCCAGGATCTGCAGACCCAGCTGGCGACCGTCGGGCAGACGGTGGAGGACCATCGCCGTCTGCGGGAGCGACTGTCGACCGACACCGACGCTGCGAAGGCGACGGTGCACCGCCTCGACGAGGCGATCCGCGAGGCGGACCTTCAGCTGCTGGCCATGGGAAAGGATCAGGCGGCCTTCAACCAGAACGTGGCGGGCCTGGATCGTCGCCTGGACACCGTCCGGGCAGAACGACAGATGGCGGACGAGGAACTGGTCCGGATCGAAGCCGACTTGACCACGGGTCGTGAACGGCAGGCGCAACTGGCCCAGGAGAAGCTCGTCCGGGAGGCCGGGCTCGTGGCGGCGCAGGAGATCCTCGCCAAGCTTGACGAAGAGAGCCGAGCCTTGCTGCAGCGGATGACGGACTCTCGCCTGGCGGTTGCGGAGTTCCGGGCCGCGCGTGAGCATTGCGAGGCAGACGTGGCCAGGCTGGTGGCGGAAGACGAAGATCACCGTACGCGCGCGGCTACGCTCGAGCAGCAGATCCAGATGTTGGTGGAGGCAGTTCGACTCAGCCAATCCGAACAGGAACGGAACGAGAGCCTCTTTCAGGAGCTGGACCGGCGCGGCGCTCAGCTTCGAGGTGAGCTCGTGTCCCTTCAGGAGGCGCAGACTCAGGACGCCGAGGCGGCCCGCCAGAGGGAGCGGGAGCTCGCCACCGTCCGCGACACGTTGGTGACAAGCCGGGAGGCTCGCACCGCCGTCGAAGTCCGTCGTGCCGAGATCAAGACCCAGCTCGCGGCGCTGGAGAGTACCCTGACGGGGACCTATCAACTCGCGCTCGCTGAAGCGCTGGAGGCGGATCGAGAGGCGGAGGCGAAGGAGCAGGCTGAGGCTCAAGGGCAGGTTAAGGTTCAGGTCGAGGCTGAGGGAAAGCAGGAGGAGAGGGAACCGATCCAGGAGACCGGAACCACTGACGCCGTCTCGTTGGCGCTACGGGAGGAGCTCAGGAAGATTCGCGAGCGTCTCGACCGAATGGGCGCGGTCAACCTGGCCGCAATTGAGGAGCAACGGGAGCTGGACGAGCGGTATCGGTTTTTGACCGCGCAGGAAGAGGACCTCGCGAACTCGATTCGTTCGCTGAAGCAGATCATCAGCCGCATCAATCGGACCACGAAGACCATGTTCCTCGAGACCTTCCAGGAGCTGCAGGTCAAATTCGGCGAGGTGTTCGGGCGGTTCTTCCATGGCGGGCGCGCAGAGTTGATCCTCGTCGAGCCGCAGGAGGGTGAGGAGCCGAAGGAGGGTGCAGACCTCGAGCCAGGCGTGGACATTGTGGCCCAGCCGCCCGGGAAACGCCTCAAGAACATCGCCATGCTGTCTGGCGGCGAGAAAACGCTCACCGCCATGGCGCTGATCTTCGCGAGCTTTCTGATCCGCCCGACGCCCTTCTGCATCCTGGACGAGATCGACGCGCCACTCGACGAGGAGAATATCGGACGGTTCACCACCGTGCTCAAGGAACTGGCCGAGAGCGCCCAGTTCATCGTCATCACGCACAACAAGGCAACGATGGCCGTGGCCGACTCGCTCTTCGGTGTGACCATGGAGGAGCCGGGCATCTCGAAGCTCATCTCCGTGCGGCTCGCGGACCTGCAACCCGCTTAAACACCCAGTGCTGAGGACTGAGTGCTGAGGACTGAGGTTAGTGAAAAGGAACAGTTCCCCAGTTCCTCTCAGTCCTAAGCACTCGGCCCTCAGTCCTACGGAGTGCTCCGTTCCTTGACAGGCCCGTGACCGGTTTGTTATAAAGACCGCCCATGGGCTCTCTCTTCGTTGCGCTCCGATGTGATATCCGGTTGGTTGCCTCTCTCTTTGGACGGACGGCTCCCTCCGCTGTTCCTTCTCCCGTGAGACGGTGATGCAGAGGATGGCATGAAGCTCTTCAAGAGTCTCATCACTCGTCTGTCCGGCACTTTCTTCGCGTCGGTGCCGAAGCGTTTGAAGGATGGGCCCCGGTCCCGTCCGGCTCCCGCGCTCCGATTGGTTTCCGACAACCCCAGTCCAACCGTCGCTGCGGATGTGGCCTCGCGTCGCGCGGCCGGAACCCCGTCCGCCGCGCAGTCCGAGTCCCTCGAGGAGGCGATCCGCAGGAGTCAGGGTTGGTTCCTCGCTCGGCAGGACCCGAAGGGATTCTGGGTCGCCGAGTTGGAGGCCGATTCCACATTGACCGCCGAGTACCTGATGCTCCGGCGATTTCTCGACCTGGTAGATCCCGACCGAGAACAAAAGGCGGTGCGCTACCTGCGGGCCACACAATTGCCGGACGGCGGGTGGCCGATCTACTACGGAGGACCGGCCGAGATCAGCGCATCGGTCAAGGCCTATTTCGCGCTCAAGTTATCCGGCGTGCCGGCGCACGATCCAGCCATGGTCCGCGCACGTGAGGCCATCCTGTCGAAAGGCGGAGTTGTCGCGGTGAACGTCTTCACGAAGATCGCGCTGGCGCTGTTCGATCAATACGACTGGCGCGGGATCCCGACTATGCCCCCCGAGCTCATGCTGCTGCCGAAGCGGTTCTATTTCAGCCTCTATGCCATCTCATACTGGTCCCGCACGGTGCTCATCCCGTTACTGCTCGTCTTCGCACACCGGCCCGTCTGTCGCATCCCCACCGAGCAGGGGATTGACGAGCTCTACACACAGCCGCGGGAGGACGTCCGATACGCGGATGTGCCCCCGCTCAAGAAGGATGCGGCCTGGTTCACGTGGCGCAACGTCTTCATCTGGTTGGATGCGCTCCTGAAGCTCTACGATCGGATGCCGATTCGCGGGTTGCGGGAGCGCGCGCTCCGGAACGCCAGCGTCTGGATGCTGGAGCACCTGGAGGGCGAGGGTGGCCTCGGAGCCATCTATCCAGCCATGTCCAACTCTGTCGTGGCGCTCCGCTGTCTCGGCTACGGCGTGGACCATCCGCTGCTGCTGAAGGCACTGCGAGGGATCGAAGCGCTCGAAGTCTATGACACGGTCGAGGATCCCGAGGGGCACGGACGGGTTGAAGGTATGCACCTGCAGCCGTGTTTTTCACCGATTTGGGACACCGCCCTCCTCCTCAATGCCCTGATCGAGTCAGGACTTGCACAGGAACATCCGGCGTTGCAGAAGGCAGCCGGGTGGCTGCTGTCTCGCCAGACGACGACCGTGGGTGACTGGAAAGTCTCGGCCCCCGCAGCAGAACCCGGCGGCTGGTATTTTCAGTTCGAGAACGAGCAATACCCGGATGTCGATGACACCGCCGTGGCCGTGATGGGGTTGGTGAAGGTGCGCCTGGAGGACCGTGAAGCGCAGCGGCTCGCGATCCGGCGCGGCTATCGATGGACCATGGCCATGCAGGGGGCGGACGGCGGCTGGGGAGCTTACGATAAGGACAACAGCCGGGTCGTGTTCAACCTGATTCCCTTCGCCGATCATCGGGCTCTGCTGGATCCCAGCACGGCCGACCTGGCCGGCCGATGCTTGGAGATGCTGGGCGCGATGGGGTACGACCGGACTCATCCGGCGGTGAAACCAGCCTTGGAATTCCTCCGACGGGAGCAAGAAGCCGACGGAAGCTGGTACGGCCGCTGGGGCGTGAATTACATCTACGGAACCTGGTCCGTTCTGGCGGGCCTGCGGTCGATCGGCGCAGACCTGTCGGCTCCCTCTGTCCGGAAAGCGGTGGCCTGGTTGGAGTCCAAGCAGAATCCGGATGGCGGGTGGGGAGAGTCCTGCCTGTCCTATGCCGATCCTCACGCCGCCGGCATCGGCGAGAGCACTCCCTCACAGACGGCCTGGGCGCTGCTGGCGCTGCTCTCGGCCAATGTGTCCGATTCTCTCAGCGTGGTGCGCGGCGTGAACTACCTGCTGCGGAGCCAGCGGAAGGACGGCTCCTGGAAAGAAGTCCGGCACACCGGAACCGGTTTCCCGCGCGTGTTCTACCTTCGTTACCATTGGTACTGCCAGTACTTTCCCCTCTGGGCTCTTGCCATGTACCGGAACGTGAAGACTCGCGGTGAGACCAGGGCCGACGAATTGCGCCGGCTCGCGGCTGAGGCAACCTGGCTGCGGTCGGACGTCTGATCCGAACATCAGCTGGCAGCGACGAGCCAGCACCTAGCAACTCAGCGCTATGCGCCGCTCGCGACGGGCCGTTGGCTCACTCACTTGACACGCGTCGGGATCTTCACGGCGACCTGGTGGGAGTTCCGCGCCATCCGCCTCGCCATGACGGTCGAGGAGCGCCGGCGTCTTGACGGGACGCGGGTCGCGATCGGACACCGCGGACAGTGCCGGCTGTGGCTGGTGCAGACCGGCGTCGGCATCGCCAAGGCCCGTGTGGCCAGCTCCCGGATCATGGACAGCTGGCCGCTGGACCTGGCCGTCTCTTCAGGGTTCGCCAGCGCGTTGACCTCCGCCGCCGTCGGCGATCTCCTGATCGGTACGGAGGTGATCACGTGGGGGAGCGCGCCAACCGGGCCCGGGCCGGCGAAGGCCGTGGCGTGCACCCAACGGGCGAATGCGGTCGCGGTCCGGGCGGCTCGGGACGCCGGCCTGCCTGCGCGCTCGGGCCGGCTCGCGACCGTGCCGCGTGTCCTGTGGCGGGCCGCGGAGAAGCGCGAGGTGGCTACCGACACCGGAGCGATCGGGCTGGACATGGAGAGCAGCGCCGTGGGTGAAGCCGCCCTCGAGCGGGGCGCGCCGTTTCTGGTGATTCGCACGGTCTCTGACCTCCTCGACGAGAATCTGCCCATGGACTTCAACCTGTTCCTCGGCCCAGGCGGCTGGGCCCGAGGCGCGGTGGCGTGCCTGACCCGCCCGTCCGCCCTGCTCGGGCTCGCTCGCCTGCGGGCCCAAGCCACGCTGGCCTCAGCGCACCTCGCGCGCTTCTACGAAAGGTTTCTGGATGATCTTCACTAGAATCGAGGCCTTCCCGGGGACTCGATGGTGGTGACCGCAGTCCTCACACGCATCGGCCGTCTCACCGTGTTTCTGCTCCAGGAGATGGGTCGCATGCTGCTGTTCCTGCTGGCGACGGCAGGATGGCTGATCCGTCCTCCCTTTCGGCTGTTTCAGATCCTCAAGCAGGTCCATTTCATCGGGTTCAAGTCGACGTTTGTGGTGGTTCTCACCGCCGCCTTCACGGGTATGGTGTTGGGCCTGCAACTCTACTACACGCTCCGGAAATTCGGGTCGGAGGCAGTGCTGGGGTCCGCGGTCGGGCTGAGTATGGTCCGTGAGCTGGGGCCGGTCTTTGCCGCCCTGATGGTGACCGCGCGGGCCGGCTCGGCGATGACGGCCGAGATCGGGATCATGCGGATCACGGAACAGGTAGATGCGCTGGACACCATGGCCATCAATCCACTACAGTACCTCATCGCGCCCAAGCTGGTGGCCGGTTTGATCGGGATGCCCCTGCTCGTGGCCATCTTCGATGTGGTCGGGATTTATGGCGGCTATCTGGTCGGCGTGGACCTGCTTGGAGGCAGCCCGGGCTCCTACTGGAGCTCCCTGGAATCGGCGGTGGAGTGGAAGGATGTGTACGGGGGCATCCTGAAATCCATCAGTTTCGGCCTGATCGTGAGCTGGGTGTGCTGCTACAAGGGGTACTACACCAGCTTGAGCGCCGAAGGGCTCGGAAGGGCGACCACCGAGGCGGTGGTCCTGTCGTCGGTGCTCATTCTCGTGTGGGATTATTTCTTGACGTCTGTTCTTCTGTAAAGGAAGTGCTGAGCGATGAGGACTGAGGACTGAGAGATCGAATTCGGACCTCAGTCCTCAGCACTCGGCCCTCAGTCCTGAAGATGTCCTCAGCACTCAGTCCTCAGTCCTGATTGTGGCGGGTCGATGATCAAACTCGTTGGTGTGGACAAAACCCTCGGCGGGCAGCCGGTTCTGCGCGGAGTCAACCTGGAGATTCCGGCCGGGAAGCTCACGACGATCATCGGGCGGAGCGGCGAGGGCAAGAGCGTCCTGCTCAAGCATATGATCGGCCTGTTGCAGCCGGACCGTGGCGAGGTCTGGGTGAACGGATCGGAGATTTCGCGTTTGAGGGGAAAGCGCCTCAACGAAGTGCGCAAGCTGTTCGCCATGCTCTTTCAGGGGGCGGCCCTCTTTGATTCCTTGACCGTCTTTGAGAACGTGGCCTTTCCGTTGCGGGAGAAGCTCCATCTGCCGGACCCCGAGGTAACCCGTCGGGTCGGGGAGAAGCTTGAACAGGTGGGGTTGTCCGGCATGGGGCACAAGTTTCCGGCGGAGCTCAGCGGGGGGATGAAGAAGCGGGCTGGCTTGGCCCGGGCGCTGGTCATGGAACCCCAGATCATCCTGTTCGATGAGCCGACCACGGGGCTGGACCCGTTGATGGCCAAGACGATCCATGATCTGATCGTGGCGATGCATCGTACGTTCGGGTTCACGGCGGTGATGGTCAGCCACGAGATACCCGAGATCTTCTCGATCTCAGATTGGGTCGCGATGCTGCAGGAGGGGAGAATCGTCGCGATGGCTCCCTCGGCGGAATTCCAACGAACGGCCGATCCAAGCATCCGGGAATTCATCACCGTCGGGGCGTCCGCCTGATTCGAGGGGTCCGGCTTCCCCCTAGGGACGGATTTCGGCCCATCGACAGAGCTCAGGGTGGTGAGCTTGTCGAACCACGAGCTCAGTCGAGCCGTGCCTTCCACATCGGACGAGGACCGACGCACCGCGTTTAGTAGGGACCTCATATGGAAAAAATTAAGCTGGAGCTCACGGTGGGCGTCTTCGTGCTGGTGGGGCTTCTCTGTCTTGGCTACCTGGCGATCAAGCTTGGCAAGTTGGAGGTGATCGGCGGGCAAGCCTATGAGATCGCGGCCAAGTTTGATTCCGTGTCGGGACTGAAGCCCGGGGCGACCGTGGAAATCGCCGGCGTAGAGGTGGGGCGGGTCAAAAACATTGGACTGCAAGGTGACCAGGCGGTCGTTGGGCTGTCGATTCAAAACGGCGTCGCGCTGTACACGGACACGATTGCGACGATCAAGACGCGCGGGATCATCGGCGAGAAATTCATTACGCTGTCGCTGGGCGGCGGCGGGGACGTCCTGAAGCCCGGTGGCTTGATCAAGGATACGGAGGCGGGCCTGGATCTGGAGGAGTTGGTCAGCCAGTACATTCACGGGAAAGTCAACTGACTGTCGGTGCCGGCGGCTGCGCCGGACCGACCGCAGGAATCTGGCGTCAAGTTTGGGAGGAGGAAGCATGGGGTGGGCGACCATGGAGCGAATGGGGCGGACGCTCGGGGCCCTCACGATCATGGCTGGGGTGACCGTCGTGCTGCCCGTTCAGTCGGTGGCCGGTGGACCGGCGACGGAGGCCGTACGGAGCTCTATCAACGAGGTGGTACGGATCCTGGAGGACAAGGAGCTCAAGAAGCCGGAACGGGCCCAGGAGCGACGGCACAAGCTCGAGGAGGTCATCGGGAAACGTTTCAGCTACGAGGAGATGGCCAAACGCGCTCTAGGCGCCCCCTGGAGGGAGCTGAATGAGGCCGAACGGAAGGAATTTGTGGAGCTGTTTCAACGGCTCCTCTCCAAGTCCTACGCGGGCAAGATCGAAGGGTATTCCGGGGAACAGGTCCAGTACCTGAATGAACGACACGCCGATGAGTATGCCGAGGTCCGGACCAAAATCGTCTCTGGAAAGGTGGAGATCCCGCTGGATTACCGCCTGCTGCAGATCGCGGGTGACTGGCGTGTCTATGACGTCGTGGTGGACGGCGTGAGCCTCGTCAACAACTACCGGGGGCAGTTTACGAAGATCATCCGCGAGTCTTCCTACAAAGGGCTCATTGAGCAACTGCGGAAGAAGTCGGAGCAGATCACCTCGCCGACCTCTCAATAGGTGGAGCGGCCGGGCCTATGAAGGCTACGCGCTGGTGCACCGGCTCCCTCCTCCTCATCCTTGCGGCCTCCATTCTGTCAGTCCCCGCTAGCAACGCCTGGGCAGCCACCGAGTACTTCTTTATTCCCACGGCGTCCACCACCAAGAACGACGGGAATGACGCCGGGGTCATCGTGCCGTTCCTCATCACGAACCCTGAGGGAGAGCTCCGCTACATCGTGACGCCCATGATGATCAACAACTCGATCGTCGGCGCCCGCGGAACCATCAATGTATTCCGGTACGACACCGGGGGCCGTGAGATGCGCTTCATCGCGTCCATTTCCGAGAAGATCGAGCGCAAGGTGCTGTTCACCTACACCGACCCGGCTCTCATCAATGGCCGGTACGCCTTCACCGTCGGCGCTGCCTTCTTCAAAAACGCCACGTCCCGGTTCTTCGGAATCGGCCCGGATACGACGGAGGGCGATCAAACCAACTACACGGCCCGTGAGGGCCGTGCCGAGTGGAAATTTGGCGTCTACCTCAATGAGGTGACGCAGCTCGCGATCGGGCAACGCTTCCGTGAGGTGGAGCTCCAGCCAGGCGCGACGGATCTTCCGTTCACGGGCAACGTGTTTCCCACCGTGCCTGGCGTCGGAGGCGCCACGATCCTCGGGAATCGGATTACCTTTCACTACGATACGCGGGATAACCTCGTGACGCCGACCGACGGAAGCCAGGTGACCGCCTATGCGGAGCTCAATAATAATTTTCAGAATAAAGACCATCCCGTGTACTACCGGTACGCCATTGACTTGAAGAAGCTGTTCCCCAATGAGTCGAAACGCATGATCCTGGTCATTCGGGCCAATATGCAGTTGACCTTCGGAGATCAAGTGCCCTTCTACGAACAAAGCTCGCTCGGGGGCCAGAACAACTTGCGGGGCTACGGCGTGGACCGGTTCATTGACGACAACCTGGTCGGCCTGAACATCGAGGAGCGCATTCACGTCATGCGCGCGCGCATCTTCAACGTGCGCGCGGACTTTGAAGTGGCGCCCTTTGTGGACATGGGGAAGGTCTTCAGCAGCTTCAACGCCTTCGATCTCAACGATCTCAAGATCACACCGGGAATCGGATTCCGCGGGATCATCCGGCCGAACGTCGTGGGCCGGGTGGATTATGGGTACAGCAACGAGGGCGGCGCCGTGTTCGCCGGATTGGATTTTCCGTTTTAGATGCTGGGGATAGGCGTCGCGTTTCACAAAGACGTGGGTGCGCGAGTTCTGGTGGCAGTGGCCGCGGTGCTGCTCCTCGGGCAGGCGGCCCCGGTCCGTGCCCAATCTCACGAGGAACCCTTCGGCCCCTTCCCGGTCCGGAACTTTCAGCCCTTTCAATTGATCTTTCTCGGGATGTTCGCGGACCGCGCCACGGTGCTGCCGAAGCGGGCGCTGGACCTGCGCGTCGAAATGGCCGAGACGGCCTCGGCGTTCAACGAGAGCCATCCGCAGATCAACGCGACCTTGAAGTTCGAGGAGTTGCGCACGGGTGTCTTCTTCCGGTATGGGCTGACCGACCGGCTCGAGGTGGGCCTTGAGGTCCCCGTGCTGTACCGGTATAGAGGCTTTCTGGAGGGCGCGATCACGGCCGTCGAGCGAATGACGTCGGGTCTGTCCCCCGTGCGCGCCGGGCTCAAAGACACGTCCTACGAGTTCGACTTCAACCGGAACGGGACACCCCTGTTCGACGGAGGCCCAAACGAACTGGGCATCGGGGACATCACGTTCATCGGCAAGTATCAAGTGCTCCTCCAAAACGAGCTGCTGCCTGCGGTGGCCCTTCGGTTTGCGGTGAAGGCGCCGACGGGTGACCCGAACCGGGTCTTCGGCAGCGGGCACACAGACTTCGGCTTGGGGCTCGCTGCGGAAAAAGCGATCGCAGAGCGCTGGAGCATTTTTGTGAACCTGAACGGAATCTTTCCGACCGGGTCATTCGCGGGCTTTTCGCTCGGTCCCGCCTTCTCCTCGATTACCGGGGGGGAGTATCGCTGGTCCCCCAACCTCTCGCTCGTGGCGCAGTTCGATTACTACTCGAGCCCGTACCGAAATACGGGGCTGAACATGCTGGACCGGGGGGTCACCGAAGTGGCCCTGGGGTTCAATTATCGTCTCCGACCACACCTCCTGTGGCAGGTGTACGGCGTCGAGAACCTGGATTTCATACGAGACAGTGCGGCCGACTTTACGCTGTCCACGGTGATTACGTATCGGTTCGGGAGATGAGAAGACGTGCCGACCCAGGGCGAGTGGGGGCACTGCTTGACAGTACAATGGGCTGTGTGGGACACTAGCACACCGTTTTGTCCGCAACCCGAACGCCTCTCCCTGTCATTCGCTGACCAGAAGCGACCGGCGGTGTGGTCACAGGGACGACCACGTTCGGTTCTCGAAGGAGCGCAATCGCGATGTCGATACTGAAAAGCATTGAGTACCCGGCGGATCTGAAGAAGCTGTCTCCAAAGGACTTTCCCAAGCTCTGTCAGGAAATCCGCGAGCAAATCATCTCTGTTGTGTCCAACGTCGGCGGCCATCTCGGGTCGAACCTGGGCGTAGTCGAGTTAACGGTGGCCCTGCATTCCTTGTTGGACACGCCAAAAGACAAGATCGTGTGGGACACGAGCAACCAGGCCTACGCGCACAAGCTGCTGACGGGCCGGCGGGAGCGGTTTCACACGCTCCGGCAGTTCGGGGGCCTGAGCGGGTTCTGCAAGCGCGAGGAAAGTGTCTATGACACGTTCAATGCGGGCCACGCCGGCACCGGGGTCTCGGCTGCCGTCGGCATGGTGGAAGCCCGCGATCAGTTGCGTCAGTCGCACAGAGTCGTCTGTGTGGTCGGCGACGGCGCATTGACCGCGGGGATGACGCTTGAAGGCCTCCATCACGCGGGCGGCCTGGGTAAGGACTTGCTGGTGATTCTGAACGATAACCAGATGTCCATCTCCAAGAACGTCGGGGCCATCTCGGCGTACCTGAACCGTACCTTCACCGGCGAGTTCTACACGAGGGTCAGGGCCGAAACAGGCCAGTTCCTGCGCGCGATCCCCCATATCGGACCGGAAGTGGAGAAGATGGCTCGCCGGGCTGAGGAGTTGGCCCGGGGCCTGATCCTGCCCGGGCTCCTGTTCGAAGAGCTGGGCTTCCGGTATGTCGGGCCGATTGATGGGCATAATTTTGAGCATCTGCTGCCCACGCTCGAGAATGTCCTGAAGTTGAAGGGTCCGACGCTCCTGCATGTGATCACCAAGAAAGGCCTCGGGTACGAACCGGCCATCAAGAACCCGGTGTGGTTCCACGCCTGTCCGGCCTTCGTACGGGAGTCCGGCGAGCCGGCCAAGAAGCCGCCACGCCCGTCCTACACCGCGGTGGCGGTCAACACGCTAATCAGGCTGGCCCGGCAAGACCGGCGCCTTGTCGCAATCACCGCGGCGATGTGCGAGGGAACCGGTTTGACGGCATTCGAGAAGGAATTTCCGGACCGGCTGTATGACGTCGGCATTGCCGAGCAGCATGCGGTGACCTTCGCCGCCGGGTTAGCGGCGCAAGGGATGCGGCCGGTGGTGACCATTTATGCCACCTTCCTGCAGCGTTCGTATGACCAGGTGGTGCACGACGTGGCGACCCAGAATTTGCCCGTGACCTTCTGCATCGATCGGGGCGGGCTGGTGGCCGAGGACGGAACCACCCACCACGGCGCATTCGACTTTGCCTACCTGCGCCATGTGCCCAATATGGTCGTGATGGCGCCGAAAGATGAGAACGAGCTGCAACACATGATCGCGACGAGCCTCCATCACACCGGACCGGCGGCAGTCCGGTATCCCCGGGGCACCAGCTTGGGCTTGACCATGGATCCCGAGCCAGTAGCGCTCCCGATCGGAAAGGCCGAGCTGCTGCGGGACGGCACCGATGTCGCGATCGTCGCAGTCGGCGTGACCGTCTGGCAGGCCGTCAAGGCCGCTGAGCGGCTGGCAGAGGAAGGGATCTCGGCCTCGGTCGTGAACGGCCGCTTCGTGAAGCCGCTGGATAGCACGTTGATCGGTGAGGTGGCCCGAAAGGTCCGTTATCTGGTGACGGTGGAGGAGGGTTCCCGGATGGGTGGGTTCGGATCGGCGGTGCTCGAATCGCTGGCGGAGCAGGGTATCACGCACCTGCCTACCAAGCTGATGGGGCTGCCGGACTGGTTCATCGAGCAGGGGCCACAGGATCTGCTGCGGGAGCGATACGGGCTGACAACGGAAGGGATCTATCAGGGCGTCAAGGAACTGCTCGCCAAGGTCTCCGCGCAGGCGGCACCAAGCTCCCCTCGGGCTGAGCAGAGCCGGCTTCGCGCGGCCTCGATTTCACGTCCCATCCGCTCTCACAGCGTCCGGCTGGTTGCCGAGGGGGATGATCAGGGCAGTTAAGATCGTCGGCATCCACTAGGCACCGTATGTACATCACGCGACGCAAAACCAGGCAGATCAAGGTCGGCAAGGTCAAGATCGGCGGTGACGCGCCGATCTCGGTCCAGTCCATGACCACCACCGACACACGAAACGTTACGGCGACGGTCGAGCAGATTCACCAGCTGGAGGCAGCGGGGTGCGAGATTATCCGGGTGGCGGTGCCCGACATGGAGGCTGCCGCAGCTCTGCCGAAAATTAAGTCTCAGATGACGGTGCCGCTCATCTCGGACATCCACTTCGACCATCGGCTGGCCTTGAAGGCGGCGGAAGTGGTGGACTGCGTCCGGATCAATCCCGGCAACATCGGGGCCTGGTGGAAGACGGCCGAGGTGATCAAGGCGGTCAACGAACGCGGCATCCCGTTGCGGATCGGGGTCAACGGCGGCTCGCTGGAGCGGCCTCTCCTGGACAAGTACGGCTATCCGACCGCGGAGGCCCTGGCCGAGTCCGCGCTCAACGCGGTGCACGCGCTGGAGGATGTCGGGTTCACGAACATGAAGGTTTCGCTGAAGGCGTCCGATGTTCACATGGCCGTGGACGCCTACTGGCTGTTTTCTCAGCAATCGAACTATCCGTTGCACCTGGGTATCACCGAGGCCGGGACGGTGCTCACGGGCTCGGTCAAGTCGGCGATCGGGATCGGTTGGCTGCTGTCCCAGGGCATCGGCGACACGCTGCGCGTCTCCCTGGCCGCCGATCCGGTCGAGGAAGTGAAGGTAGGGTTCGAAATCCTGAAGTCCCTCGAGCTGCGCCATCGCGGGATCAACGTGATCGCCTGTCCCACCTGCGGACGGGTCGAGATCGACGTCGTGCGGATGGCCAACGAGTTGGAGAAGCGCCTCGGCCACATCAAGGTCCCGCTCAACGTCTCGGTGCTCGGCTGCGTGGTGAACGGGATCGGGGAGGGGAAAGAGGCCGACATCGGCATCGCCGGCGGCGAGGGTGTCGGGATCCTGTTCAAGAAGGGCAAGCTGCTCCGCAAGGTCCAGACCGAGGAATTGATGGAGACGCTGATTCAGGAAGTGGAAGTGCTGGCACAGGAGAAGGAAGCTGAAGACGCGAATGAGACGCCGACGGCTCACGGCAACGGCAGTGCCGCGCCAAGCCGGCACAGTTCCGCGAACGAGACCCCATCTTCTCTTACGCGCGACCTCCCGGTCCTCCCCCAAAACAAATAGTCGTTCGGATCTCGCATCTCGTATCTTGTGAAGAATCTCACGAGATACGCTTCACGCACGACGAGATACCAGTTGCGCTACCTTGTTTTGAGGTGTAGCGGTCGTTATAATCCCGCCGAAGGCGCCGTACCCAAGTGGCTAAGGGAGCAGTCTGCAAAACTGCGATGCGGCGGTTCGAACCCGCCCGGCGCCTCCACTGACCCTCCGCGTGACTGCTCCGGACTGCTGAAGATACCCCTTCATTTCCCACTCCTGTCCCACTGGTGCCTCTGATGGCGGTTGAGACTTGCATCGGTCCTGATCATCGCTCCTGCCGGAATCAGCCGGGACCGTAAAGTGATGAGAAGACGGCCTATGCCCAGCGCCTGTGACCCATGGCTTCTCCTGGTCAGGTCTGACCTTGGACCTGGTTGGCTCGCCGGACTCACACAGAGGACCCCCTACTTAAGAAGGGCTTGACAAAACTTCTGAAGTTGGTGCATACCCTCTCGGCCGCCCTGTGGCCCGGAGGGCATTTTTATGTGGCGAAGAGACCACGACACGCTCGGGAATCCGGTGGCGGGCGCGGACGCGAGCGGGTCCGGCGAGCAGCCCGGGAAAGGGGAAAGGAGGTGAGCCATCCAGCAGGGACTGACAAGCAACTCAGACGTCGTCAGATCATCCATCACACATAACTTTATGAGCACAACTCAGGAGGGACTGCAATGGAACGGAAACGTTACACCGGGTTCGTCGGTCTGACCCTGGCGCTCCTGGCCCTGGGGGGCTTCGGAGCGTCTGCCTAGGCGGACGACCTCCATAGCTGGGACCAGACAATCAATAATCCGAACAAGCGGTTCAAGGTACTGAATGATTTCAACAACCAGGCCGTGCGGGACAATGAGACCGGGCTCGTCTGGGAGAGGTCACCGGACAATGATGATATCAACTGGAGTGGTGCGCGGGGTCACTGCTTGAACCGGCCGGTGGGTGGGCGGTTGGGGTGGCGGCTCCCCTCGGTCCCCGAGCTATCGAGCCCGGTGGATCCGAACGCCACCTCGGCTCCGTTCCTCCCGGCAGGCCATCCCTTTACTAACATCCAGGAGGCCAGCTACTGGTCGGCGACGACGGATCAGCTTGATCCTACCGCGGCGTGGCAGGTTGACTTGAACGCTGGCGGCATAAGCCAGGCCACAGCAAAGAACCAATTTGGAAAATTTCCCTGGTGTGTCCGTGGTGACATGAATGCGGATCAGTACTGAGGCTTGGGCGATGTGAGGGATTGGGTGATTCGGGGGTCCAGGGGGCGTCAGCCCCCTGGTCGTCCCCTCTCCCTACCTTCTCCCCAGCGGCCTTGGTTCGTTAGTATCCTGCTTTCTTGCTGGATTGAGCGCCATTGCATCATACTTGGCACGAGAGGAGAATACCTCAGCAGAGGTATCTTACAGTTCTGGCTTCCGTCTCGACCGGCGCTCGCGCGGCTCGCGAGCCACCGAGGAGCCGACAGGAATCCTCCTTCCCATGAGCCAGCAGGAGTTCGCTTCCCACTACGCCGGCGGCAGGTCGGTCGATCAGGCGCTTGCCGGATTGCGCAGCCGGATTAATGAGCTGGATATCCCGGCCCTGGAGGCCGATCTGGGGTTTCCTATCGCTGAGGTGATGAGCTTCTACGAAGGGGAGCTGGCCCCTCGGTTTCCGCTGTCCTTTGGCAATACCCGCGAATTCCTCCTTCAGTTGGCGGAGCAGGTTCCCTTGAGCGAAGTCGGGGCCTTCCTCCTCTGTGCGCAGGGATGTGACTGGCGAACGACGGATTTCTTTTTTGACGTGGAGTACCGGGCACGCCTCAAAAGAGAGCACGAACACGGCCTCCTGCCGCTGTTCGATTATCTGCTCTTTTTTGTGTTTCCCGGCTGGCTGGCCACCCAGGAACGCTTCCGGATTTTTCAGGCGCAGATCCAGCCCCATGTGCTGGAGGGGGCCAGTCTTGCGAGCATTCCCTGTGGACGCATGCGGGATCTCCTGACGCTTGATTACAGACGTCTGCGTCGGACGATCCGGTTGGTGGGGATCGACAAGGATCAGGGAGCACTCGACGGCGCGCTGGAACTGGCGGACAAGATCTTGTTACGGGACAGTCTGGTTCGGGCGGAGTGGCGGATCGGCGACGCCTTGAGGCCGGGGATGACGGAGCCGGCAGCGTTGGATGAATTTGATCTGGTCACCAGCAATGGTCTCAACATTTATCTCACGGATGAGCAATGTGCCACGTTCTACGCCAACGTCTTCGCCGCGTTGAAGCCGGGCGGCGTCTTCGTCACCAGCCACCTGCTGACCCCAGCACACTACCAGTGGGATCGCGTCAACCGAAGCCATCTGCAACTGCAGATGGTCGTGTGGAAGACATTGATCAGTCCGCTCTGGGAATCCTTTCTGAAACCGCCCGAGGCGGTCTGGGGGCAGTTGGAGGGGGCGGGATTCGTGGGGGTCCGCATGGTGCCAGATTCTCAGGGTATCTTTCCCACGTTTGTGGGGCACAAGCCCCGGTAGCGTTCGCTGGTGCTGCGGGTGCCTCGTCGCACCGTTGCCCCCAGGAGCAACGGTGCGTGGGAGGTGGACCGCGAGGTCCTCTTCGTGTTCAAGCGCCGACTGGTTTATCAATCGAACACCGTGCACTCTGTCACGGCCGATTTGGGGTTCGGCCACGAGCTCGCTTGCGAACTCCTGACCGCGGTGCTTTTCTGGAACCTCGCCGAATGAGAAGGATTCTGAATAGGGGTTGACCAGATGGCTGCATTGCGTGTACGCTGAACCATGACGCGTTGAGCCACGCTGACTTTCCTATCCTTCGCGCTTCCTGCTCGCTCCCAGCGCGACCGATTCCTCAGTCTCCGCCGCTCCTACGCCAGCAATCAGGGTGCATGATACCTGACGTGGCTTTACATCGCAGTGTCGGAGCCCCTCGTGCCCCTGACGCGATGAACGATGCCCACTCCGGGCAGGTCGCGAGATGACCTGTCCGCGCTGCCAGGGCCTGATGGTGACGAGCAGACTGGAAGATGTGGAAGGTTCGACAGAATTTGAGCCCCTCTCAGGGTGGCACTGTCTGCAGTGCGGCGAGGTCATCGACTCCGGCATCGAAGCCAACCGGAAAGACCACCGGGAACCGAGGCGCAATCTGGCCCGACCTCCCGGCACTGTTCCGGCGGAGTCGTCCGGTCCCAAGCGCAAAGAGCCGACAAAGTGATGCCCGTTCTGAAGAAACCCTAGGCAGGAAGACGGGCTCGTTTCTCAACGCCGAGTCACCCATAATGGAGGCGCCAAGATCATGAACGAAGTCAAACGCGGGCCGCTGGATACTGGGAAGAGGGCGTGGGTGAGAATCCCTGATGGGACGAAGGTCAGGCACCGTCAAGAGGGTCATGAAGGAGTCATTGATGGTCTGACCGAGATCGTCAACGGGCTGAGCCGCAATCCTGATGGGCGGACGCAGTATCGCGTGAATGTGGGTACGCCCGTCCGGAAGCTAGCCTCACAGGAGGAGCTTCTGATTCTCACGGATCATGACGGGCTGGTCATGATTGCGAAGCAAAATGTCGAGTACCGGCGTGATGTCACTGCGCAGCTCCACAGCGTCTTCACCGACGATAGGTTTGTCGCTCCCCTCTGAATTTCGCAGAGGCCGGTGGCCGGCGATGCGGGCAGCAAACAGAGACGCGGACCGGACCAAGGAGAACGCGAATGAGCAAGATGAATGTCGAGCCGTTAGCTACATTTCCAGACGGCTCGCAGCTGTTAGTCAGTACCCAGTATTCCGGAGAAGGTAGCTTTACGTGCGATCTCTACGTGTCCAGGCCGTGCGACAAGGGCAAACTTGACCTGCTGGTCGTATCGGATCACCTTGAAGCGCAGACCTGTCGTCAGGCGCAGGATATGGCCTACACATGTGCCAAGCGTCTCTACCCAAACACCACCAGCAGCGTGAAGGCACCCCCGTATCTGGTCTGGGCCGGGCCGAATCTCCCTCTAGCGCCTGATAATCGCGGGCGGCGGCTGGAGCGCCGGTAAGACCGGCACAACGAGCACAGAGAACCACGTGGACAGTTGGTCTGGGTCGTCGGGGAGCCACGGAGTAAGGGATCAGGGTAAGGCGAATTTTAGAGTTGCTTTTCGATGCCCTGCGTGGTAGGGTGGGGCCACTTCATCGCGTAGGGCCTCGTGGTGAAGGATGAGAGAAGAAGGCCCGTCACCGATGTTGTTTTGCTCGGGAATCTGATAGGAATCTGATCGGAAGCCAGACCTAAGTCGCATTCCTCTTCGCGTCTTCGGCCCGTTCCTTCCTTTCGTTTCTTCCTTCTCGAACTCAAGGCAATGTCACTATCTAAAGGAGGAACCCCCATGGGTTCGAAGATTTATGTCGGTGGTCTGCCGTATTCGGCGACCGAACCGCAGTTGCATGACTTGTTCGCACCACACGGCACCGTTGAGTCGGCGCGCGTGATCACGGACAAGTTCACGGGACAGTCACGGGGCTTCGGCTTCGTGGAGATGTCCACGGCCGAGGAGGCGAAGACCGCGATCGCGGCGCTGAACGCCACCCAACTGGACGGCCGGACGTTGACGGTCAACGAGGCAAAGCCCCAGGAGCCCCGCTCCGGTGGGGGCCGCTTCGGTGGCGGCAACCGCGACCGAAACCGCTTCTAATGGCACAGGCCTAGAAGCTCGGTGAGCGGAGGGGCGCCTCAACGGAGGTCGCCCCTCCGCCTCTATCTACACAGGATGGTCAGAATGACGAAGCCCACACTCCCGGTGATACCGCTGTCCAGACCCTATAGTTATGGGACGGCCTTTCTCTTCAGCCTCATCTCCCTTGGCGCCCTAATCGGGCTCCCCACCTACGCCTATTTCTATGACTATACGTGGCTGGATTGGTCCATGTTTGGACTCCTCTACCTCGTCACCGGCCTGGGCATTACGGTCGGCTACCATCGGCTCATGGCCCATCGAAGCTTCGACTGTCCGAATTGGGTCAAGGCGGGGCTGTTGATCGCCGGCGGGTGGGCGCTGGAAAACTCTGTGCTGAAGTGGGGGTCAGACCATATCCGGCACCATGCCCGATGCGACCAGGAAGCGGACCCGTACAACGCCCAGCGGGGGTTTTGGTACAGCCATTGTGGCTGGCTGTTCTTCGATGATCCCTATGCCGATGAGAAGTACTCGGCTCGCCTGCGGCAGGATTCGGTCGTGATGTGGCAGCACCGCTATTATGTACCCATCGTGCTGTCCGGGCTGGCCTTGCCCTTTGTCGTGGGTGTGCTCGCCAACGGCTGGGTCGGCGGGGTCGGCTGTTTTCTGTTGGCCGGTCTGGGCCGAACCTTCTTTGTGCTCAATTCCACCTTCTGCATCAATTCCATCTGTCATCTCTGGGGTAGGCAGCCGCACAGCGAATTCGACTCCAGCCGGGATAGCTGGTGGGTCTCCCTGTTGACCTTCGGAGAGGGGTATCACAACTACCACCACACGTACCAGAGCGATTACCGCAATGGCCCCCGGTGGTACAACTTCGATCCCTCAAAGTGGCTGATCTATGGCTTGTCTGTCGCCGGGCTGGCGACTGCGTTGAGGCGGTCCGAGAGCTATACCTGACTCGCGCATCGCCCATCTCTCCCTTACCGCCGACCGTTCGTCTTCCCATTCAAGAGAAAAGACCACAAGGGGTAGGGAGCCCGTCACGCCCCACTCAGGGGGAGGCCCTGGCCCGACAATCTGTAATTTGACGATGGGAGCGAGCGGGTGATAAAATTCATTTTTCTTGAGCCAATGAATCCGGCGGGGGTCTGACCGCCGTAGACGATAAACGGAGAGGAGAGCAGGATGGCCGTTCCGGCTGCACAGATGTTCACGGTCGCGAAGTATGTGCTCACCCAGAAGATCAAGGGCGTGAAGCGGTACCCGCTGGTGCTCATGCTGGAGCCGCTCTTCCGCTGCAACCTCGCCTGCGCGGGCTGCGGGAAAATCCAGTATCCCGACCATGTGCTGGACAAGCGTCTGACGCCGGAACAATGCTGGGCCGCGGCCGAGGAATGCGGTGCCCCGATGGTGAGTATTCCGGGGGGCGAGCCGCTCATTCATCCCGAAATGTCCACGATCGTGCGGGGGCTGGTCGAGCGGAAGAAGTACGTCTATCTCTGCACCAATGCCATTCTGCTGGAGCGCAAGCTCAGCGAGTACACGCCGTCCAAGTACCTCACCTTCAGTATCCACATGGACGGCCTGCGTGTGGAGCACGATCTGGCGGTCTGCCGCGACGGTGTCTATGATGTCGCGGTGCGGGCAATTCGGGCAGCGCTCACACGGGGTTTCCGGGTGACCACCAACACGACCCTATTCGATGACGCGAACCCTGAAAGGATACGCGCCTTCTTCGATGAGATGGCGAAGCTCGGGGTCGAAGGGATGATGATCTCTCCGGGCTATAGCTACCAGAAGGCGCCGGACCAGAAGCATTTCCTCAAGCGACAACGGACCCGCGAGTTGTTCAGCCGGATCCTTCACCGGCCCAAGAGGGCCTGGCAGTTTAATCAGTCCCCTCTCTTTCTGGATTTTCTCATGGGCAGGGTCGACTACCAGTGCACGCCATGGGGAAATCCGACCTATAACATCTTCGGCTGGCAGAAGCCCTGCTACCTGCTCCAGGATGGCTATGTCCCCACGTTCCGCGAGCTGCTGGACCAGACCGACTGGGGCCGGTACGGGACCGGACGGAATGAGAAGTGCGCCGATTGCATGGTGCATTGCGGTTACGAAGCCTCGGCCGTCGATGATACGTTCGGCTCCCTGCGGGGGTTCGGTCGGACGGTCTTGACGACCCTCCTGCCGACCGCCCGCTGACCCCGGTGGCTGCCGCCGGCCGCGCTCCAGCGAGACCATGACCGACACGAAACAACACGGACCGGAGGAGGGATCGCTCCAGGGAAGGGTGTTTCGCCCCACTACCCCGAAGGAGTTAGCCGACGCGGTGGAGCTGGTCTTCGATTACCGGGGGGACATCACGCTCCAGCTCGCCTCCGGGGAAACGATCGAGGGCTACGTCTTCAATCGTCACAGCTCCGGGCCTCGACCCTGTCTGCAGTTGTTCCCGAAGAACCACGCCGGCGTGCGTGAGGTTCCCTATGCGGACATTCTCTCGATCGCGCTGACCGGCGAGGATACCGCGTCCGGGAAGTCCTGGGAGGCCTGGGTAGCCAAGAAAGAGTCACAGCGGAAGGTCGAAACGGCCCAAGTAGCTGCCGAAGCCAGGGCCCGCGGCCACCTCTAGGCGACCCAGCTCAGCGCTCCCAGTCCTTAGCTCTCCGCTCTCAGCCCTCAGCTCTCAGCAAACGGCCCTCCCCTCGACGTTGCTCGGGGCTAGCAGCCATCCCCTCCTAGTAAGTTCCGCAGACGCGAAACGGGGAGCGTGTCCCTGCTCGTTCAGCGCTGCGGAAGGCCTCTGGAGGCCCCGATGGGCCAGGATTCCGATTGACAAAGAAAATCAACTATGTTAGAACTCTCCCGCTCAAAATCCGGTGTTTCGTGATTTGCTAGGAATTTTCCCAGGTTGAGACGCCCCTGAGCGATCGATTCAAGAGAGGAGCCGGACGGCTCTCACGCTGGTTGGGGCACGGAAGGGCAGGTAGAGCGGGAACGATCGGCTGGAGGCTGGCCCTCAGCCTGGTTGGCGCCGTGCTCGGGTCTGGCGGCTATTCTCCCAGTGTCGCCGTTGCGATGCATGAGGCCGATCACCGGTTTACCGTCGAGGGCTCTGTGTGCGGGCCTGACGGTCAGCCGGTTGCCGATGCGCAGGTATTCGCCAAGGATCAGCGCGATCAGCGGGTGCCCGGGACGACGGTCTACACGGACCGCCGCGGGCGCTACAAAGCGGTTCTTCATCTCCATAGCGACAACCGGGGCGATCCGATCCTGGTCACCGTTGGCGACAAGGAACAGCGGATCACCGCGCAATTCGACGCGAAGGATCATGAGACTGAGCGGAAGGCCGTCCTTCATTTCGGGACAGGCTGCGAAGCGGCCGGTGGTCCGGAGCCCTGGATGTATGGCGTGGGGATCGGCGTGCTCGCTGTGGCCGTCTTTGCGGGTGCGCGGCTGATGCGGAAGCAGCGTCGGGCACAAGCGAAGGGTAAAGGACCGCGCCGATAGCCAAGGGCACTCACCTCTCATCGGCGAGTGGCGGTCATCGCCTCGCCGGGCGGCTCCAGGAGAAAGCGGCAGGACGCTGTCGCGTCATAGCAGGGTGATCTGGGCAGGTGGCGCTTTTGCTCCAGGCCACGGTGGCCTGAGTAAAAGCGTCTTATTTTTTAGTCCACAGGGTTTCCTGTTTCGGCGGCCGTTCTGTACGGGCCCGGCTGGGTGATAGGGGGACGGTCTGTGGAGCAGGGCGGGATTGGCGGTCCGACAGAAAGGAGCGGGTGGTTTCATGGCACGCATGAAATGGGTCAAGGCGGCTCTCCTGATCAGCACGGCGGGGGCAATCGTCAGCGTAATGGGGTGTGAGGCAGGCGAGGGGCCGATCGTCGCGCCGCCGCCCCCTCCACCCGAGTATGCGGACAAGCATATGCCGACCGGCTGGTGGGCCGATGAGAAGATCATCGAGGAAGGGAAGCAGATCTTCATCGGTGCCAAAAACATCGACGTCAACTGCGCCAGTTGCCACGGCAAGGACGGCAAGCCGGTCAAGGCCGGGGCGCGGGACTTCCGCAACACGGACCGTATGAAGCTCTACTCCGACGCGGTTTGGTTCTGGCGGATCTCGGAGGGGGTGAAAGACACCAAGATGAAGTCGTGGAAGACCAAGCTGAGCGAGGAGGACCGGTGGAAGGTGATGGCGTTCGAGCGGACCTTCGGGTTGAAGGGGATGGAGTACGACGTCGCGGCGAAAAGCTGGGTACCGGTCGGAACCGCGGGCACGGCACCAGCGGCCGCAGCCGGGGCGGGCGCCGGCGGCGCTGCGCCTGACGGCAAGGCGGCACCCGCGCGTCCTGCGGCGCCCAAAAAGGGTGGGACGGCCCCGGCTGCCGGCAAGAAGTCCGGGACCTGAGGATGGCGACGCCGTGATGCGATAGACCGGAGGGGCGACGAGACGCCATGAAAACCTGGCAACGTGGTCTGCTTGTGACGCTCGGGCTGATGGCGGCGTTCGGGACCGCCGCCTATGCCCAAACCCCCAGCGCGCCTGTCGCTGAGTTTCCGTACACGGGCAACCGGACCGCCGTCTGGATTGTCGCCCAACTCCATATCCTGTTCGCCGCGTTCATTCTGGGGGCCCCGATCTTCGTCGTGATCTCCGAGTGGCTGGGGCACCGGAAACAGGACCCTCGTTACGACCGCCTGGCGAAGGAAGTGACCAAGGTCACGGTCATCCTCTACAGCATGACCGCACTGACGGGCGGGCTGTTCATCTTCGTGCTGTTGGCCACCTATCCTCAATTCACCACCTGGCTGATCAACCACTTCTTCATGATCTTCGCGGTCATGTATCCGCTCCTGTTCATCGCCGAGACGATCGTGTTGTATCTCTATTTCTACACCTGGGATTCCTGGAAGGGTGACCGGAAGGCGCGCCATATCGCACTGGGGGTCCTGCTGAACCTCATCGGGACCGTGACCCTGTTCGTGATCGACGGGCCCACTTCGTTCATGAACACCCCCGCCAGGGCTACGGAGGGTTTGTCCCTGGTCGAATACATCCAGACTGCGTCCCTGTGGGACAAGATCTACAACTACAGTTGGATGCCCCTCAACCTGCACCGGCTGGTGGGCAACGTGACCTTCGGGGGGTTTATCGCCGGCCTGATCGCGGCCTACATGTACATGGGGGCCAAGACCGACGAGGAGCGTTCCTATTATGACTGGATGGGATTTGTCGGGAATCTGATCGGAGTCGGTGCATTGCTCTTCCTGCCCTTCATGGGCTACCTGCTCGCGTTCGAGCTGTGCGACTACGATGCCTCCATCTGCCCCTATATGATGGCCGACCAGCTCTCGATGTTCTTCGAGATGCAGGGCGCCATGGTGGGGCTGATCTTCCTGGCCAGCAATTATTATATCTGGCTCAGCATGAAACGGATCCGGGGGCTCGAACAGATCCGCATGTCGCTCGCCACGCTGGTCCTGATGGTGAGCATCCCACCCGTGTTCATGCTGGTCTGGACCATCTTCCCGATCCCCGATCCCATGGCGCTCGTCGTGCCGGCCGGGTACATCGGGGTCTTCTTGCTCCTCGCCAGGTTCACCCCCTGGACGGTCTCTTCCCAGACCATGGTCAAGGTTGCCTTCCTGATGGTGATCATCGGGAACGCCATCTGGATGACCCCGCACGCCTTCGTGGCCACCCAGGCGCTGGCGCCAGAGGATGGCTCCTTGAGCCTGCCCCATGGGGAGCTGTCCCTGGGTTCGATCAACCTGTCCTTCGGCGATTTGGCGCTGATGCCGGCCAAGAATGCCGCCGCGTTCACGCTGGTGTTCGTGACCGTCGTCAACTATATCCTGTACAACCGGGCGATCCGGCGCGGCACGATCGTCTGGGGCAAGATCGATTTTGTCTCCCAGTTCGTGCTGATCTTCCTGGCGTTCAGCGCCATCTGGACCATGGGTCTCATGGGGTCGGTGCGGTCGTTGGTGCGCAAGTACTTCCATACGTATAACCTCGTTTACGATTTTACGCCGGAATCCTTCACCCCCACGCTCTCGTATGCCGCCTGGTGGATCACTGCGATCACGCTGGCGTTCTACATCGTGGTGAGCTTCGCGATCCTCGTCACCCTGCGCGCGACTGAGGCCAAGGCCTACGCGGCCGAGCGGAAACCCGTTCCGGCCGGAGCGAAATAGACGGGAAGTCCCATGCCGAATCAGCCGAGCCTGCTGAAGAGCGTCATCAAGAAGGGCCTCGCCGGAGTCGTCGTCGGTGTCATCCTGGTCGTGCTCACCAAGGTGCTAGACTTCCCGCCGGTGTTCCAGACCATGTTCTTCATCTACGCGATGCTCGGCGCGGCGGTCTACGTGCTGCTGGATGCCCCGGCCGTCAATCCCGTGAGCGGGGCCAAGGCCCTCGTGGCGCTGGTCGTTTTTTACGGGGTGATCTCGAGCGTGTATATCGGCGGGGCGTCACTGTTGCCGCAGTACGATCCAGAAGACGAGAAAGGCAAGATCGAGAAGCTCTTGAAGCCCAAGCGTGCGGCTACGGAACAGGGAAAGGCGGAGGAGTTGCTGGCCCGTACTCAGGCGCTTGCCGAGAAGGCCGAGGCCCTCATGAAGCGCCTGCAGGCTGCGGGGGTCGGCGGGACGGGTGAGGGGGCATCGGAGGCGGGCGGCGCGAAGGGCGGGTCGGTCGCCGCGACCGGGGATGTGGTGGCGATGGGGAGACAGCAGTGGGACCTTCAGGAATGCTATAACTGCCACAAACTGGAGGGTAAAGGCGGCAAGAAGCGCGGCCCCGAGCTGGACAACATCGGCAGCCTGATGACGCCGGAGCAGCTCCGGCAGAAGGTCCTGGACCCGCAGAGCTGGATGGCGGAGGGCTTCGAGAAGGAATACGAGAAGAAGAAGATGCCGGGCAAGTACAAGGAGCTGATGGAGGATAAGGAAGTCGACGCGCTCATCGCGTTTCTGTCCACGCTCAAAAACCCGTCGGTGAACACGCCCAAACCAATCCAAAAGAAGCAATAGAAGTCACGTGCAGCCCAAGCTGAAGTCCAGAGTCAAGTGGGCCGACCGCGATGTCGGCGAGGTCACCCGGGTTATCCTGGACCCCCTGTCGCGCGACGTCAGCCACATCGTGGTCGGTGGAAACGGTGTGGGGACCCAGGAACGCCAGATCCCGGTCTCTGCATTCCAATCGGTGACGGAGGACACGGTTCACCTGCGCGCCACGTCGAGCCAGATCGGTCAGTTTCCCGCCTTCCAGCGCGATGCGTTCGTCACGATCCACGAAGTGGAAATCGCGCATCTGGAGGATCACCTGCACGTGGAGTCGGGCGAGGTGCTGGTGCCGGTGCCCGAGCTGGAGCGGGACGTCAAGCGCCGGACCTTCTTCACCAACCTGACGCACGCGATCGGCGTGCTGCTGGCGCTGCCGTTGGTCTACCCGGTGCTCAAGTACCTCATGAAGCCCATGTATGCCCCCTTCGACAACCGCTGGATCAGGATCGGCAACGTGAACAAAATCAAGAACGAGGATGTCGGCGTCCAGTTCAAGTTCAAGAAGCTGGTCAAGGAAGCGTTCATGCCCGAAGCCGAGGTCGACAAGAACGTCTGGATCCTCAAGGCCTCACCCGCGGTGCTCGAACAGGTGTACAGGGGCAAGGATATGGAGTTCCGTGACTCCAGTGGCCAGGTCGTGTGGACCAACAATCGGGACTTTCCGTATGTCGTCTATTCCGGCAAGTGCCCACACCTGGGCTGCGGCTATAAGTGGCGCAAGGTGCCCAAGCTCGGTCGTGAGATCTTCCTGTGTCCCTGTCACCTGAGCATCTACGACCCGAGCGGAAAGGTGCTGGATGGACCGGCGCCCCGCCCCTTGGATCCCTTGCCGATTCGGGTGAAGGCCAGCGGCGACATCGAGATCATCGACATGGAATACAAGGCCGGCATCAAAGCCCAGGTCCGGATCGTCTGATGAAAAGCCAACCCTCCGCGCTCGAACAGATCATCGCGTTCGTCGATGAGCGCGTCGGCCTGAAGACCATTCAGGCCAAGATGCTCAACGAACCGGTACCGGGCGGCTCCCGCTGGGCCTACGTCTTCGGCTCCTGTCTCCTCTTCATCTTCATCATGCAAGCCGCGACGGGCATCCTGCTGATGTTCTACTACGTCCCGAGCGCGGATCACGCCTACGCGAGCACCCAGTACATCCTCCACGAGGTGGACTACGGCTGGTTTATCCTGAGCTACCACTTCTGGGGGTCCTCTGCGATGGTGGTCATGGTCTTCGCCCACATGTCGCAGGTGTTCCTCTGGGGTGCCTACAAGAAGCCGCGGGAGATGATCTGGCTCGTCGGCCTGGCGCTCTTCGGCCTCGTGATGGCGTTTGGGTTCACCGGGTATCTCCTCCCATGGGACCAGCGGGCCTACTGGGCGACCACCGTCGGTGTGGAGATCATGGACAAGACGCCAGTCGTCGGTGACTTGATCGCCCGCTTCCTGAAGGGCGGGCCGACCCCCGGCCAGATGACGCTCAGCCGGTTCTTCGTCATCCACGTGATGATACTTCCGGCGGCGCTGATGGGCCTCGCCGGGTTACACCTGTTCCTGTTCCGCAAGGCCGGCCCGGCCGGACCGTTCCGGGGATCGGTGGACGAGTTGAGGGCCAAGACCGACTATTTTTTCCCCAGACAGGTGTGGAAGGATATCGTGGCGATGGGTGCCGTGTTCGTCACGATCTGCAGCCTGGCGTTTATCGAACCAGTCGTGCTGCTGGACGAGGCGACGCCGGACCCGGGCGATTATCATCCGGAGCCGGAGTGGTACTTCCTGTTCCTCTTTCAAATGCTGCGCTTGAAAATTTTCTCGGGCGAATTCGGACAATTTCTGGCCGGGGTGGCTATTCCGAACGCCTTCCTGTTGTTCCTGGCCGCGCTGCCGTTCATCGACCGCAGCCCGGAGCGCAATATCTTCAAGCGGCCGATTGCACTCGCCGGCTGGCTGATCGTGATGACCGGCATCGTGTTCTTTACGGTGTCGGCGATCATTAATCGCGAATTCTTAGAGTAGGGTCAGAGTCCTTGATGATGAGCGATGGGATGTTGAAGGCTGACTGACGCTTCCCTTCTGCCGTTCATCGATCATCGTCCTGCATTCATCGTTGGTTTGATATGGCCGATCAAGCCCTTTCCATCCCGTCGGCGAAGCTCGGTCTTGCTGTCGCGTGGCCTGCGTTTTGGACCAGCGTCCCGATCAAGATCGTGGCGGCTCTGCTCTTCCTGGCGCTGGGCGTGCATCCCTGGGAGATGCCCGGCCTGGCCCTGCTCCTGCTGCTCGCTATCCCCATCGACATCTGGGCCCTGGGCCTGAGCGCGCGAACCGTGTTCCTCGATCGGCTGCGGCGGGAGCCGCCTGAGTCTGTCGGGATCACGCTCTGGTGGCAAGGGGCCTTGGTCAGCGCTGTCTATGGACCGTTGGCCTATGTGATCGGAGGCCAGGCGATCGCCGTTGCCAAGGCGGTGGCGGGCCGGATTATGGAGATTGAGTGGCTGAAGGGTCTGGCGGTGGCGGAGCGCATCGGGCTCGAGCTGGCCCTGTGGGGTATTCCCGCCGTCGCGACGGTGCTCCTGTTGGCCTGTGGCTGGCTGTACTGCTTCGGGCGGATCGTCCGCAGGCACGTGACTGCGGCCAGGCCCTGCGATGCTTCCTACCCGGAACTGGTTCGCCGGTGGGATCTACTCCGGGTGCCGGCCGATCAACCGTTGCTGTTGACCGCGCTGGTCTCGACCGGGGTCGTGCTCGTGCTCCTGTTCTGGGCGGCCATGCCGGTCACGACGCCCCATCCCCACGAGTCCTACGTCAAGCCGCCGGAGAAGGGTACAGCGCTCATCAAGCCCGCCGAGAAGCTCCCGAAGATCGAAAAGCTGCTGGGCCAGGCTGAGATTGCTCTGAAGGAGCTCGAGGCAAAAGGGGGCAAGGGAGCCAAGAGGAAGTCGAAGGATCAGGGTGGCGAGAAGCCGGAGGCGAGACCGGAGCCCACGGGGAGCGACGCCAAACCGGCGGGTCCCGGCGAAGCCTCGCTCCAGAAGGCTACGGGCCTCGACAGATGAGCGCATGCGCGAGGATGAGGAGACGTGCCGTGAATAACTATGGCGAACAGAGTGAACGGATCGCCGGATTCCTGCGCGGACGAGTCTGGTCGCTGACTGCAATCGGCATCCTGATCGGCTTTCTTGGACTTCCCACGCTCGGTCTGGCCGGGGAAACGGCCACCACCTCAGCCGCGGTCGCGTATCGCGACATACCCCAGCTCGGGGGCAGCCGGAACATTATCTGGGTCATCGCGCAGCTCCACCTGTTGCTGGGCGGCTTCGTGCTGGGCGTGCCGATCTTCGCGTGGGTCTGCGAAATCGTCGGCTGGAAGACCGGCGAGAAACGGTATGACAAGCTGGCCAAGGAGTTCACCAAGCTGCTGACCTCTTCGTACGCCACCACCGCCCTGTTCGGCGGGATTCTTCTGTTCTTGCTCATCGGGCTCTATCCGAAGTTGATGGCCTATCTGACAGACGTCTTCTTCCCGGCCTTCGTCGTGTACTGTGTCCTGTTCCTGGTGGAGACGGTCACGCTGTACCTCTACTGGTACGGGTGGGACGCGATGTCGGATGGGAGCCTGAAAGGATTGCATCTGTTCCTGGGGTTCCTCCTGAACGTCTTCGCGTTCTTCATCATGATCGTCCCGAATGCCTGGGCGACGTTCCAGGCCAGCCCTGTGGTGATCACGGAAGGCTCCAGTCTGGCCCGTGCGTGGGCCGCGACCTGGAATCCCACCTGGTGGCCGGTGAACGTCCACCGCCTGATCGCCAATGTGGTGTTGGGGGGATTCATCTGCGGCGCGTACGCCGGCGTCCGGTACCTCATGGTCACGACGGCCGAAGAGCGGAACCATTACGACTGGATGGGCTACGTGGGGAATTTCATCGGCGTGTTCGGGATGCTGCCGCTGCCGTTCGCCGGCTACTGGCTGATGCGGGAGGTGTACCAGTACAACCAGCGGATGGGCATCACGCTGATGGGGGGGTTCCTCTCGTGGCTGTTCATCCTGCAGGCCATGCTGATCGGGGTGCTCTTTCTGGGCGCCAACTACTATTTCTGGCTGGGCATCACCTATCGCATCCCCGGGGCCGAAGTCAAATACAGAAGACCCATCATGGCGATGCTGGTAATCCTGTTGCTCTGCCTCGGCGTCTGGATGACGCCCCACTCGCTCGTCGCCAGCCTGGAAGAAGCCCGGAAGTTGGGCGGGACGCACCATCCACTGCTGGGGGTGTTCGGGGTGATGTCGGCCAAGATGACCGTCGCCAACCTCATGATCCTGGTGACGTTCATGAGCTTCATCATGTACTGGCGCGCGGGCAAGCAGGAGACGGCCGCCTGGGCCAAGGTGGCCAAGGCGGTGATGGGAGGGGTGCTGGGCGTGGCCGGGCTCGTCGTGATCGTCCTGGGCGTGTGGGGTTATTTCGTGCCGGCCATCACCCGGATCAACTACTTCTCGGTAGCCCAGGTGCTCATCGTGCTATTCGTCCTGCTCACGATCACACCCCTGACGGCGGTCCTGCTGCGGAGTGCGAAGACCACCAGCGAGATGGTCTGGGGGCGCATGCCACCCCGGGCCGGGTACGCACTGGTCTTGAATGCGGTCATGGTCATTCTACTGATGACCCTGATGGGCTACGCCCGGTCCTCGTCGCGGGTGCACTGGCATATTTACGGCGTGATGCGGGACTCCTCCCAGTATGCCTTCTCGCCGGCGTTAGGCTACGCCGCCGCATTCATGTCCCTGAACACGTTCCTGTTCTGCTTGCTGGTCGCCTTCATCTTCTGGGTGGCGACGATGGGGGATAAGGGCAAGGTCTCTCTGCGCGGGGCTAAGAGCTGAGCACTGAGAGTGAAAGAGGCATCGCACCGTCAGTGGGAAAACTATGAGTGAAGTGGCGTTGCTGCAGGTGATCGGGCTCTGCGTGGTGGGGATCGGGGTCGCGATCCTGCTGTTTATCGAGGCCCGCTTCCTTCGGGTGGTCGGGTTCGTGGTGATCGTGCTCGGGATCTTTGCGCTGATCGCATTGGGTGTGCCCCAGATGGCGTCCCTGCCGCCGGCGGAAGAGGTCTTCGATGTCGCCAGCATCAAGACCCCGGCCGATATGGCGGCGATCGGCCAGAAGATCTTTTTCAGCAAGGGGCAGTGCGCGCTCTGCCATTCGATCGGTCCGAGCGAGGCGGCTCGATGCCCCGATCTGAAAGGGATCGGCGCCAAGCTGACGAGGGAGTTCCTGTACGAGAGCCTGACGCAGCCGCAAGCGTATATCTACAAGGATTTCCGGCATGAGGGGCCGCCGAAGGAGTATCCGGCCCGGATGCCCTATATCAACAAGAATCCGATCGGGCTCTCCAACAACGAGATTTTGTCCGTGATCGCGTTCCTGCAGCAGATGAGCGGGGAGCCCATCACGGTCAGCCCGTCCGAGATTGTCCAGTCGGAGAAAACAGCGGCGGTCATGCAGCTCGCCCACGCCCAATAGTTGACACGCGCCGGCCTCCGCCTGGGCCACGAGCCCGATGGCGGCACGTGGCATCGCAGGCAGTCGAAGAGGTTATGAACATGAGAGCGAACGTGCTGCTCAAGCCGATCCTCTTGCTGGTCGGCATCTATCTGGTCTTGAAGTTTGTCCTGCCATTATTTACCGCGCCCCTGCCGGCCAGCCTGATCCTCCTGTACCTCGCGCTGACGACGGCGGGCATCATGATCTTTGAGACGCTGAGCGGACATTCCACGGAGGCGTTTTTCGGCCCCATCTTTGCTTTTCTGAGCGGGAAGGGGCAGGCGGGACTGATGAAGGCCGCTCGCCTGGCCGTACTGATTCTATTTCCCCTGCTCGTGGGCTGGGAGACCTACACCAGCACCGCCCCAAGCGATCAACCGCCCGCTGAGAACCGCACCATCCATCCGGCCCCGCCCGGCGAGTTCGTGGGGCTCTCGAACCCGGTGCCGAACACGCCGGAGAATGTCATGGCCGGCAAGGGACTCTTTGCGGCCTTCTGCTCCCCCTGCCATGGGAAGTTCGACGGAAAGGGGCCAGCCGCGATGGGTTTCAATCCGCCTCCGGCGAATTTCGTCGATCCGGGCACCATTGCTCAGCTCCAGGAATCGTATGTGTTCTGGAGGATCAAGAAAGGCGGCGTCGGATTGCCCATCGAGGGCATGCCCTGGAAGTCGGCGATGCCGCGCTGGGAGGTGGAGCTGAAGGACGACCAGATCTGGAAGATCATTATGGGCGAGTACGACGGCGCGCACCAGAAGCCGCGTACCTGGGAGTAACCGTCTCAGCAGCGATGAGAACGTCATTGTGGCACATCGTCCATTATCGGGAACGACGGAGGGTTGAGGCATGAGGTGGTCGAGGGGGTGGTGCTTCACCTTGGCGGCCGCAGTGTGCGTGGCAGCCGGACTCTTGGCTCCGGGAGCTGGGTGGGCTCAAGAGAGCGTCGCGGTGCGCGCCGGTCTGATCAAGGGACCGGTACCGGGTGAGGATCCCATCGCCGCCGCCTGGAGCAGTGCGCCGGCCTCAGAATTTCCGTTATCTCCCCAGGTCCACTGGGCGACCCGGATTCTCGAGGCGACGGCCAAGTCCGTGAAGGTGCGTGGTCTGCATGACGGGCAACAGCTCGCCATCCTGGTCGAATATGCAGACCCGACCGAAGATCCCGATGACGCGGCCGCGCTCGAGTTCATGGTCGGAGACAAGAAGGCGCACTTCGCGCACGGCCAGCCGATGGGCCTGGTGGAGGGTGGGCCGGTCAATATCTGGTATTGGAAGAACAAGGACGGCAAGGTCCTGGACATGAACGCTCAGGGGTTCGGCACGCTCAAAGCCCAGGATCATCAGGATGTCAAGGGTAAGGCAGTCTATCAAAATGGGAGCTGGAAAATCGTCTTTACCCGTGCCCTGACGACCGCGCATCCGGGGCAGGACACGCAGGTCACGCCCGGCGAATTCATCAACATCGCGTTCGCGATCTGGGACGGGAAGAAGCTGGAGAGCGGAGAACTGAAGGAGAAGGGATCTCAAAAGGCCGTCTCCTCGTGGTGGTACTTCCGCGCCGACCCGCCGCCGGATTATTGGAGCTATCTGTACGCCGGACTGGCTGTCGGCCTCGCGGTGGGGTTCCAGTTCGTGATCATCCGGAAGCTGAAGAAAGGGTCGAAGACATGAGGGGGATCGCGAACCGGAGCACCGGGCGAGGAGCTCGAAGACTGTGGCGCGGCGCCGCGATTCTGGGGATCTCGGCTTTTGTCGGAGCGGCGGGCTGTGCCCTGTTCGAAAGTGAGCAGATGGCCAAAGGACGAGCCCTGTACGGACACTACTGTATGCACTGCCACGGCGAGCACGGTCGACAGAATGAGGGGTACAACTGGTCTCAGATGTCCGACCCGCGTCCGAAAGACTTGTCGGCGAAGGAAGAGATGTCAACGTTCAAAGACGACGAAATATTCAACACGATCTCACGGGACATGAAGGATACGACCCCTGAGGTGGGCGACAAGATCGGCGACGATGAATTTGCCGTCCCCACGATGCCGACCTTCAAGTACACGCTCTCGGAGGAAGAGATCTGGTCCATCGTGGCCTACGTGAGGAGCCTCCACGGGATGAAACTGGAGTTCAACATCGACGGGCGGAAGAAGGAGCTGCAGGACCAGGCGCTCGCCGCCCAACAGGCGTACGAAAAGGCCGACCAGGCCTTCAAGGCGGCTGAAAAGAACGCCGAGGCGGAGGCCGAGAAGGCAGGCGTTGATGTGGACGATTCTGCAACAGCCAAGGAGCAAGCGGCGCAGGCGGCCGCCAAGAAGGCGCTCGACAAGGCCCAGGCTGCTCTGACCAGTTTTTCCGCTCGCCCCAAGGTCGCCACCATTCCACGGCCGGATCTGACCACGCCACAGGCGCAAGCGGTGAAGTTGGTGGAGCAGGGGAAGCGATTGTACCAGAACAAATACGGCTGCAACGCGTGCCATCGTGTCGGCGACGCTGGGGGAGTGGTGGGCCCGGCGCTGGATCGCGCCGGATTCCGATTGAATGCGACTTGGGTCTATCGGTGGATCAAATATCCCCAGTCCGTCAAACCTGAGACACGCATGCCGAATCTGGGCCTCAGCGATTCCGACGCCAGATCGGTTACCCTGTACCTGGGTACACTGCGCGCGCCGAGGCCAGGCCAATCTGAGGTTAAGGCTCAGGCTAGGGTTGAGTAGACGTGGATACCCGTTGATTCCGTTGCTCTTGCCTCAACCTCAACCTTCAGCGGAATCCCGCCCAGATTCCAGCTAGGACCGCCACCCCCACCCACACGTGCTGCTTGAACATCGCGAAGGCCAGTTCGGGAGGCACGTGGTTGCGTAGCCGCCAGACCTGCAGGCTCAGAAATCCGCCGATGGCTACCAGCGCGGCGTAGAACATCGGTCCCAACCCGGTCATCCACCCGCTCAGGACCAGGCACACCATCATCCCGCCCAGCGAGAGCCCCACGGCGAGCCAGGTCCAGCGTCCGAAGAGGATGGCCGATGACTTGATTCCGATCCGGGCATCATCGTCCCGGTCCTGGAGCGCGTAGATGGTATCGTATGCCACTGCCCAACAGACCGTGCCAGCATAGAGGAGCCAGGCTGGGCCGTCGAGGCTGTTCCTGGCCGCAGCCCAGGCCATGACGGCTCCCCAGCCGAACGCGGCCCCGAGGACTGCCTGCGGGATCGCGACGATTCGTTTCGAGTACGGGTACACTGCGGCCAGCAGGAAAGCCACCGGGCTGAGCAGGATGGTGAGTTGATTGAGGAAGATCAGGAGGGCCGCCGCGGCCGTCATTAGCGCCATGGCGGTGAGCCATGCCTCGGGCACACCGAAGGCTCCGCTGGCCAGCGGGCGCGAGCGTGTGCGCACAACCTGGCGATCGTATGCACGATCGGCTAGATCGTTGAGGATGACCCCCGCGCTTCGCATGAGAAAGGACCCGGCCACGAAGATCGCGACCAGGCTCCACGCCGGACGTCCCCGTGCGGCGAGCACCAGTGACCACAGGGTCGGCAGCATCAGCAACAAGGTGCCAGACTGGTTGGACAGCCTGATGAGGTGAGCCAACGTCCGTAAGTCAACGACGCGGGCGGCTTCCGATGACGGGGGGCCAGCAGCCGGAGAGGGATCCGACATGACCGCGACCATAGCCTACTGTGGAAAAGGCTGTCAACGTGGGCGCCGGCGGTGGTGCTCAGTCGGACCCGTTGAGTTGCCTTCCATGACCGTTTCCGGTATATATCTGCAGTCGAGCGGGCTATGTTGTTCTTCACTGCCCCCCTACCCCTTGCGTCATCCCTCATGAGTCGATTTGTTCAGACGGTCATGCTGCTCGCGGTGCTGTCTGGGTGCGGCGAGCTATCCTCCAGGCCGTGGTTCGGGGCGAGCCCGCAGGGCTACTGGCTACCCCTGAGCGTGGCCCTGCGGCTGGATCCGAGCGTGACTGAGGCAAGCCTGGAGTACCGGGATGCCTGCCGCCAGACCCAGGCTCTTCCAATCGGGGGTCCCCTGAAGGACTCGCTGACGCGAGAGATCGGGCTCGTGTTCGAGCATGTGCAGACAGGGCCGCCGCCCTCACCGGGCAAGCCGCTCGATGGCACAGTAGAGGTCTCGCTGGGACTCAAAGAGCTCGACCTCTTCATCACGCGGCAGGGAAACCACACCTATCCGGCGAACGTCGTCCTGGGTGCAACGGTGAGCTATCTGGACGAGGCGGGCACGGTGCACTATACCAAGAAGCTACGATCTGAACTTCGCGGTGAGGTCGAGACAAGTGCACAAGGTTGTGACGTCCAAGGTCTCGAGGCGGTTGCCAAGAAGGTCGGAGGGACCTTGGCTCAAGGCCTCAAGGACAATCTGGGCTCGTCGTTCAAAATCAGGCAAATCGCAGAGGCCAAACGGACCGGCAAACCTGAGGCGTCAGCGGGACCGCAATCGGCCGCCAAGACGCCGGTTGCAATCGTTCCTCTCACCGTCCCGGCGACGCCGCCTTCCAAGCAAACCCCGCTGTCGTTCCGGGCCCTGCTCCGGGACGGGAACAATAACCAGGTCCTCGAGGGTGGGGAACACTTCACGATTTCAGTAGAAGTTCGTAATGCCAGCTCGGAGGCGATTCCGGGAGTCCTGGTAGCCTTCGACGGGAGTCCGATCCTGATGCAACAGCTCGTCAAAGAATTGCCGGTCGGGGACCTGCAGCCTGGCGAGACCAAGCGGGTGGAGGCGAGCGGCACGCTGCCGGCGGTGTCGTCGACTCAAGAAGCCGAGCTGATCCTCTCCCTCAGAACGCGACTCTCAGGGACCGGGCTGCGCACCGCAAAAAGGTTCAGCGCGACTCTGCGCCCGGCCGGAGCGGACCATCTCGAGGAACTGGCGGTGGATGTGGATCAGATTCCATTACGCGCGCGCGATTATATCCAGGTGAACGCCGTAGGGGTGGCGATCGGGGTGGGAACCTTCCGTGATCCGGGTCTGTCTGGCGTACAGTTCGCTGCCCGCGATGCCGAGGTGATGGCAAAGTATTTTCGAACGGTCGGCGGGATTCCAGCCAAGCAGATCAGAGTCCTCACCGACGAGCATGCGCTCAAGGATGATCTGGCGGAGCTGTTTGAGGACTGGTTGCCTCAACAGGTCGAGCCCGGCTGGAGCGTCATCGTATTTTTCTCGGGGCGAGCGTGGGTGGATCATGCGACCGGCGCTGTGTGGTTGCTGCCCTATGAAGGGAGTCCGGCCTCACCCCAACGGTTATTCTCGCTGCGTCGACTGCACGCCGCCCTCGATCGCCTCCCGATCGACTCCGCCGTGCTGTGTCTGGACCTGACGTTGACGTCCGCCTCGGACTCTTCTCCCGCGCCTGCAGGGGAAGGAAAGCAGCCGCTGTGGGCGACCGGGACGCTGGCGGATGGTAAGGGGAAGCTGGTCCAACTCCTCGGTATCAGCGGCCGGCAGGAAGCGCATCAGTACGGACGAGGCCGGCACGGCCTGTTCACCTACTATCTGCTCAAGGGGCTCTCCGGCGAGGCTGATGAGGATGAGAACGGGGTCGTGCAGGTCGGCGAGCTGTACGACTATGTCCGAACGCAAGTGCCGCAGACCGCCAAAGTAGAGTTCGGCAACGAGCAGACCCCGAGCGCCTTGCCAAGCCTGGAGCCGAGTGCAAAGGCCCGTCTGGTTCCGGTGGCGCGTATCAAGTGATGCGTGCCTGGATGCCTCGCCGAAGGCGGGACTGGTGCCTGTCACCCCGGCGTTCGCCAGGCGCGAAGCAATTGACAGGCTGGGGCGGGCTGGGTATGATACGCGGCCGATGAGTTGATCTGAGCCCCCGCCCTACGACCCTCACCGCGACCTCGGCAGCCGGCGTAGCTCAGTGGCAGAGCAGCTGATTCGTAATCAGCAGGTCGGTGGTTCGACCCCACTCGCCGGCTCCACACCAAGCTTAAGACACACTTCCCTCTGGAGTCGAACCACCGACCTGGGGGTGCCGAAGGGGGTGTGCCCCCTTCGTGGGGAGCACGCGAGGGGGCTGGCCCCCTCTGCAGGAGCCGGGAGGCAGGCCTCAGGGCCGATCCGGCGACGGTCGGTGGTTCGACCCCACTCGCCGGCTCCAGCCTGCGCGGAAGCAAAGGCTGCCCGCCGTAGCTTTAGCGAAGGTGGGCTACACCATGATGCCGCTTCGGCTGGCAAGCCACACCCAGCTTGCTCTACCGTGAGCCCTACGCTAGCTCTTGGCGACCGGATGAACCCCACCCGTGTTTGGTTCTCTTCCGAAGCTCAGGCGGGCTCCAGGGTCGAACCACCGACCTAGGGGTGCCGAAGGGGGGGTGTCGTGCGTGCGGGAGGTAGCGGCTAGGCTGTTTGGCCTATCCCTGTGCCAGTGGAAACTGCAGGACGGGGCTCGCCTGTAGCCGGCCATGTCTTGAGTAACTCGGTCATGTCTTCGGCCGACACCGGTTTACCGAAGGCAAACCCCTGCGCGTTCCGGCAGCCTTGCTTCTTGAGCAATTCAATCTGAGCCTCGGTCTCTACCCCTTCGGCGATCACTTGCAGTTTCAACGCCTCCGCCATTGCGATCACGGCGGCAATGATGGCCTGTGCATCAGCGCTGTTGATCATATCCTGGGTGAAGGCCCGATCGATCTTCAAGGTATCGATCGGCAACCGCCTGAGGTAGATCAACGATGAATACCCGGTACCAAAGTCATCGATGGAAATGCGGACGCCCATCGCTTTCAATTGCCCCAACGCCCGCAGGGCTGCCTCCGCATCTTTCATGATACAGCTCTCGGTCAGCTCCAGGTCCAAACAGCCCGGCTCCAGCCCTATCTCTGCCAAGACACCGGCGATCGTACTCGCCAGGTGTGGGTCTCTAAACTGCCGTGCGGACAGATTGACCGAGACGTGCAACGACGAGTGTCCGGCCTGACGCCATGCCTTCAGTTGCTGACAGGATTGCCGCAAGATGGATTGACCAATCTGAACGATGAGGCCGGTTTCCTCGGCGAGCGGAATGAACTTTGCCGGCGAGACGAGGCCTGACTCCGGATCTTTCCATCGCGCCAGCGCTTCGACCCCAATAATGGTTCTGGAGGCGAGATCAACGAGTGGTTGGTAATAAGGCACGATCTCATCCCGCTCCAGTGCTTTGTGGAGGCGGCTTTCCAGCACGAGCCGCTCATAGGCTCGTGCATTCATCCCGGGGGAGTAAATTTCGTAACTGTTCTTGCCGCTTTCCTTGGCTCGGGACATCGCCGCCCCGGCATCTTTAATCAGGCTCCCGGCGTCGCCGCTCTCTGGAGAAATGATCACAATGCCGATGCTCGCGGTCACAAAGATCTCATGACCGGCCAGGGTAAAGGGAGGCGTGAACGCCTGCAGGATGCGCTGGGCGAGACGAGCGGCGACGTCCGGTGCACCTACACGGTCGAGCAGGACTGAGAACTCGTCAGCGCCCAACCGAGCGATCGTATCCGTCGGCCGCAGACAGTCTTTCAGCCTGGAGGCCACCGCCTTCAACAACTGATCTCCGACGACATGCCCTAACGTATCGTTAATCAACTTAAAGCTGTCCAGGTTGAGCACCATCAGCGCCTTGGGCCGCCCGGCGGATCGGCGCCCACCACACTCTTGACCGATCAGCCGTACGAACTGGCGACGATTCGGCAAGCCGGTCAGGGAATCGTAATACGCAAGGAGTTGGACGGACTCGGCGGTCCTTCGATAAAAGACGGCCATGACGAGCAGGAGCGGTATGCGAATGAGGTGATGCTCCAAGACAAGTCCTGTGTCGTCAATCTCCCGGTAGAGGGCCCACCCGTAGATGGCCGTGACGAGGGTCAAGAACACCACCATCTGCGTCGCGGTGCGGGACGCGGTGACGATCAGGATGATCACGAAATATGCCAAAAAGAGGTCCGAATCGGCGCTGCCCGAGACATAAATCAGTCCCGAGGTGATGCCGGTGTCCAGGAGCGCCAAGAGTCCGGGGAACCAATCGGCACTGATCAGTTTCGCCGGCAGAATGATCAGCGTTCCGCAGAGGAGCATGAGCCCAAGAATGAGCGTGATCTTCCCTTCCCACGAGATCAAGGCATTCGGACTGAAGAGGAGCTGATAACTCAGCACCAGTGTCACGAGAGCCTGTAACTGGATGAAGCTGGCACGCAGGTGGGAAAGGGGCAGCGCGTGTTCCCCGGTCGCTTCTGGAACGACGGGTTGCGGACCGAGCAGACGCTCGTTTGAACCGAGGGCCTTTGACAGAGTGGCCATGACCGACGAAGGTCCTCTCAGATGAAGACGGACACGCGAGGGGCGTCCAACCTACGGGCACTCAATCGTCCAAACAGGAAACCGGGTAGTTCGCTCGGGACACTTCTTCCCATCGTTGCGGTCACTGTTCGTACGGCACGAACGCGGTTCGACTGGTGCTAGCGGATCGCTTCTGGGGCAGCCCCCGGTGTGGCTGCTTCGGGCTGTTGCACCTTCACTCGCACACCCTCGGGAACCTTGGTATCCCGCAGCTGGTCACTCACCGAATAATTGCCTTTGCCTTGAGACTTGGCGCGGTACATGGCCAGATCGGCATCCCGGATGAGGTCTTCGGGACGTTCGTGAATGTTCGTGCTGAGGGCGATGCCGATACTGGCCCCAACCTGGACGCGCTTCCGCGCGAGGTCAATGGGGTCTTTCACTTTGCGGAGCACGCGCTCGGCCACGCGAATCGCATCCTCTTTCCCGTGCACGTTATTGACCAGCAGGGTAAATTCGTCGCCGCCGTGTCGAGCTACCACATCGCCTTTTCTCAGGCAGGCCTGCAAGCGCCTAGCCGTCTCGATGAGCACGGCGTCCCCGGCCTTATGGCCCAAGCCGTCGTTGATAGGCTTAAACCCATCCAGGTCGACAAAGAGGACCGCAAAGAGGAAATCACGATTGTTTTTTCCACACTGAATCGCCCGCCACAGCCAGTCGGTGAACTGGGCGCGGTTGGGTAAGCCGGTCAGCGCGTCACACATGGCCTCGGAGCGGGGTTCTTCCTCAGCGTCAGCGGCCATGCCGACGGCATACTCGGCTGTGGAGGTCTTCTTCGCGTAGACCAGCGTCATGGCGAGTAAGATCGGTACCAGCAGGCTCTGCTCGGCAAATAGCGATCCAAACTGGTAGACGGACATGCCATAGGCCGTGCAGAGAAGACCGCCGAGGACGAGGAATTGCGCGTACGAGGGACTGAATGAAGCCGTCAGCATCACCAGGATATACCCGAGGTACAGCCCGGGCTCGATCGTCCGGGCTTGTAGCGTCACCTTCACAAGGATAGCGGCATTGGCCGCCGTGAGGAAAAAGGTGGCCCACCTCGTGTTCAGCCAGGAATGGGGAAGGCACAGGATCCCCACCGTCAGGAGTACCAACCCGAGGACCGCGTCGTCGTGATCGATGACCAAATCCGTGAATCCGTCGTGGAAGCTGAGTAACACGAGAAAGAGAATCTGGAGGAGGGCGAGCGATACGCGCAACGAGGACCCGTGGGCCGTGCCTCTGTTTGGAATCCCAGCCATCGGTCAGCTCCGTTTAGGTGCCAGGTAACGTACTAAACTGTAGCATCGAAAGGGGAATTTGTCAGGCTGAAGGGGCGGTTTTCTCACCTGATCATCCCTCACTTTGCCAGCCTTGCTCGCCCTGTCAGCTGGGTGATCGGTGCTTTCCGGACGCCTCCGTGAAGGATCGGTGTGAGTGGCAGGATCGTCCCGGAGCCAGGGTCCTGACCTTCATCGAGGGATGGACGTGCCGATTGACTATCGGTCAAAAGAGCGCCGTTCTGAAGGGGTTGGGGGCATTGGTTCGGTTACATCCTCCCTCTTGCGCAAACTATGGACTTTGATTGATTCTTTGCTGGAAGCTTGCTAGAAGAGTCGCTACCCAATGCTACGAGTCGCGATGGCCGCTGGTAGCCACACAGTCGGGAGGCGTCGTCGCGTTGCCGTCCGGAGCCGTCCTCAGCGCCGGAGTCAAGGTGGCGCGGCCGATACCGCTCCTTTGTTGCTGCCGCGGGCGTTCGTGGCGGAGCTGATGCGTCTGTACGACTATCGGGACCCACGACATCCCGGCCGCCTCATTCGAGGCTATGACTGCCCGCACGCGGTCAGGACCGCGCGCATGTGCGCGGCGGTCGCAACCCGCCTGGGGCATCCCCCGGTGCGGGTGGTCCTCTACCAAATCGTCTGTCTGCTCCACGACGTCGGACGGGCGGGGCTGGACCGGAGGCTGTTCGGGAAGATTTGGTCCTGGGCGCGACAGCGGGGCATTCCGACGAGGCCGCGGGAGTGGCGCGCGATCCATCCGAAAACGCGGTACGGTCAGGAGGCCAAGGCCTTTCTGTCACGTTACGCGGACGACCTCGGAAAAGCCGGCATTCCGATGGATCAGTGGGCTCGCGAACAGGTCGAGATGCGCCTGGGCTTTGCGCGCCGCCTCCGCCGCGTGCTCCGTACCGTCAGACCGAGGCTGGCCCGGTTAGGCGTGCGGTGGGCACCTTGGATGGAACTCGTCATGCTGTACTACTACTATCCCGAGAAACTCAAGGACGCGCCGCCCTGGGTCCACCAGCTGGCGGAGGTGCTGGTCGCCTGCGAGCAGTTCGAGGCTTACAGCAATCGGCAACGAGGCCGGGACTACTATGCGCGTCAGCGGGAGACGCTCACGGACGCCTTCGCATATCTGGAGACATTGAAGCTGGAGGGGATTTTGACAGAGCCTGTTCTGGAGGCGCTGCGTGGACTCGCTCGCGAGGGCGCGTTCGACCGCATCCTGGCCGAGGCGCGTGGTGTTCCCTTGTCGCCTCCAGAGGTGCGCTATCTCAGGACGCTCGGGCAAGGAGCCGCCGGATGCCGGTAAAGAGCGTGCCGCTGCGGCTCAGCATGAAGGGGAATACTCAGATCGAGAACGTCACGTCTCTGGTCCGACAGGCCCTGGCCGGCACCGGACTCAAGGCCGGGATCGTCACGGTGTTTATCAAGCACACTACGGCCTCGGTGATGATCATCGAAGACGAGCCCGGTCTCCGGGCCGACACCAAGGCTGTCTGGGAACGACTGGTCCCGGCCGATCCGTCCTGGCAGCACAATACCCGCAACCCGGGCGAGGATAATGGCCATAGCCATCTGCGGGGCCAGCTCCAGGGGCAATCGGTGAGCATCCCGTTCAACGACGGGGAGCTCACGCTCGGAACGTGGCAGCAGCTGGTGGTGGTGGATTTCGATACGAAGGCGCGCAGCCGGGATATGATCGTGCAAGTCCTCGGAGAGTAACCCTCCCATTCCCCTTCCAGGCCCGGCGCCTCCGCGAGTCAGGCCGCCCAAGCCTGGGCAACCCACTGAACCAATCGGTTTTCGGCCCAGTAGCAGTCCTCGTCGGGGCGAGGGCGTTGGATGAAGCCGCAGTGGCCTCCCTGTGCCGGGGCCCAGAGACGGATGCGAGGGTTGGCCTTGATGGCAGCCTGATCGAACATGTGATAGGGAATGAACGGGTCGTCCTGCGCGGTGAGGATGAGGGTCGGTACACCAATGGCGCCCAACACATGCCGGGCGCCCGCGCGATCATAGTAGTCGCTGGCGTCCGCGAACCCGCCGTCGGGCGCCGTGAAACGATCGTCAAACTGACGAAGAGTTCGGATCTCCTTGAGGCCGGACACATCGTATTTGCCGGGGAACAACGCGGCCTTTCGCCTGATCCGGGCCTTCAACCGCTTCAAGAAGTGGCGCTGGTAGATCCAGTTGGCGGGCCGCTCAAGCTCGGTCACGCAGGCGGCGGGATCGATGTTGGGACAGACGGCCAGCGCGCCACGGAGCGCGGGGTGGCCGGCCCCGACTTCGCCGGCCATCTTCAGCACCAGGTTTCCACCCATCGAATACCCGATCGCCCAGATGGCCGGTAGCCCAACATCGGCCCACAGTGAGTCGATCACGGCACGGAGATCGTGGCTCATCCCACTGTGGTAGAGCGTGGGCGTTAGGTGTTCCGTCCCACCGCAGTTCCGCTGGTTCAGGCGAATCACGTTCAGCCCGGCCCGCCAACTCTTGTCGGCGAGCCCCCGCATGTAGTGCGACTCACTGCAGCCCTCCAGCCCGTGCACCAACAAGACCGTGCCCCGCCGATTGGGGGAGGGCTGCCAGTGGCAGGATCCCATGATCCGGGAACCAGGAGCCACAAGGAACGGGCGCCGCTCGGCGGGGATCCCTCTGAGCAGCCAGGGGCGTGGCCGCAGACGAGGAAAGATCGTCATGAGGTGGGCGTGAGCCAGGAGGGGATGCGGGTGAAATTTCAGGGCGGGCGTGTCCATCATCGAGCCGGTCGGCTTCACTTCTGCTCTTTGGGGTTCGATGTGATCAGACTTCGGTCTCTCCACTCATCATACCTACCCATACAGAGCGGCTCAATCCCGGGAGTGGATTCCTGGCCAAATCCAGCAAAGTCTCAATAGATTAAGAGAGTTGTGCGATCTCAAGAAATGATTGAAGATTTTCAGCGACTAGTAGAAAATGACGGGTGCCTGGACGCGCAGACGTGGGTGCAGGAGGCGTTGACCACCCGGGTTGGCAGAGGTGGACACCCAGCCCTATCCCACTGCAGAAGACCAACCTGATGGAGGCGAGCCTGGCCTGAGACGGGGTCAGGGACCGGGCGCGTCGCGGGTACGGTTGTCTTTCGGAGCGGGCGAGAGAGCCGAGAGCCCGTCTCGTAACGAAGGCGCTCCGGCGATCCTCGACGGTGGGGATGAGACCGGCCCCAGCCCCATGGTGAGGGTGAGGACCTGCAGCATACGGACAGAGCGGGGCTTCACTCTCATTGATCATATTTTTGCGTTGTTGATTCTGTCCGTGGCGTTGCTTGGGCTGGTCGCGCTGGCGTGGGCCGTCATCGGCGCGAATGCCTCCAGCAAGACACGGACCGAAGCCCTGACCCTGGTTCAGGATAAGCTCGAGGACATGCGCCGGGTCGGTTATGACTACGCCGTGCTCACGAATACCACCGTGACGGAAGCGTACGGGTCAATGGCGGGCGCCCCCTCGTACAAACGTGTGACGACGGTGCTACCGGGCACACCCGCCCCAGGGCTGCAGACCATTACGGTCACCGTCTACTGGGCCGCGGACATGCGCTCCCTGAGCTCCAGTGTGTTGCTGGGGCGGTAACGAACAGGGGAGGATCGGAGCCCCGATGGGCAGCGTGCATCACGAGGATGGGAAAACGCTCGCTGAACTGCTGGTGTCGTTAACGCTCACGGGCGTCGTCATGGCTGCCACGTATGATCTCATGATCATACAAACTCGATTGTTCTCGGCCCAGGATCAGTCGGTGGATGCGCAGCAGACGGCGCGAATGGCGATGACGATGATGACGCGGGAGCTCCATATGGCCGGCTACAGTCCCGTCCTCGGGGTGAGTGTCACCGGCGTCACGTACGACCCAGTCCGCTTGCGGATTCGGGCTGATCTGAACGGGAACGGCACGACGGCGGATGTCAATGAAGACATCACCTACTCCTTTGATGCCCCGCAGCGGCAGTTGATCCGATCCAGTAACGGCGCCCAGAGTGTGTTCAAGAATATCCAGTCCTTCAGCGTCTCATACCTGAATGCCGCTGGGGCTGCGACGACGGTGTCAGCCAATATCCGGACCGTGCTGGTCTCGATCACAGGGAGAACGGACCGACCTGATCCGACCTATCCGGTCAATAGTGGGTATCGGATGGTCACGCTGCAGTCCCGTGTCACTCCGAGGAACATCGGACTCTGATCGTCATCATCTGGTCCAACCAGGTAGTCGTCAGTACCGGAGTCGTCTCATGCTGCTCGTTGCGTTGCTGGCCTTGGCGATCCTGACGGAGCGAGGCTCGATTGCGCTCACCGCTACGGTCAATGAACTGGCCGACAGCCAGAACCATAAGGCTGTGTCGCAGGCATTCATGACCGCCGAAGCCGGCATCGAAGAAGCGAAGTCTCGGCTCATGGGGTTCCCAGCAGGCCCCTACCCCAACTGGATCGGCGATCCGAACGCCACCCCCAATCCGCTCTGGTCGGCCTACGTCGTGACGTCCCCCACATGGACGACCGCCCTAGACCCGGACTTCAACCCAGCCCAGACGAATTATTTTCCGACGCCAGGATTCAACACGAATAGCACGCTTGTCGTGAACAGCCTGCAGGCGACCATCCCCTACTGGATCAAGATCAAACACAAGACCGAATACGATGCGGAGCAGGCCGGTCATAAACCCGGGACGATCCACTATCAGGACAACGATGGGAATCCAGCCGGAAACCACACCCCAGCGAATCCCGGTAGCGTGATCTATTACGGGTATCCTCCAGGGAGTACCACCCCGGTCCAGTACACCATTACCGGGTCGACGACCGGCCTCCAGCCCGTGGAGGTGGTGAGGGCCTATGCCCGGAGCGGGGGCAGTTGGAAGAGCGTCGAGATCGACGTTGGCCGCTCGGCAGGTCCGCCGGTCATGGCCCCGGTGTATGTCAAAGGGGACCTCACGTTCCAGGGCAACACACCGCCTAGCGGATTTGTCGATGGTGTCGACTGGTGCGGCGGTCCGGTGGACAAGGCGCCAATGTACATCAAGACCGGCGGAACGATGATCGGGAGCCCGGCGTGGGTGGGGGGAACCCAGTCGACGCCCCAATCGGGGCCGCTCGACATTGATCTCAAAGCGCAGATCAACAAGATGAAGGGCGGCGCCACAGAGCTGAAGAACGACCCGCCCCATGCCGGCGAGGACATCAACGTGAGCAACGTCGACTTCGGGAGCGACGCGCAATATGTGACCGTGTACAGTAATCCTCCGATCACCAAGAGTTTGCGGTTGGAAAATGTGAACGGCTACGGGTTACTGCTGGTGGATGGGAATTTGATTCTGGACGACAATCTACAGTGGAATGGGGCGGTGCTGGTCAATGGCACGCTCACCTTCCATACGGATCCGGGCAGGCTCAGAATTAGAGGAACGGTGGCAGCCGGGACGGCCACCTCCGATGATACGAATCCTGAGCTGGCCTATGACAGTTGCATGCTCGCCAAGGCGCTCCAGCAACGGCCGCTCCAAATCCTCCGCTGGAAATACCGATCCTGACCGGTGCAGAGGGCATCCTGCCCCCGGCCCGCCCTTCTGGCGAGCTCTCCTCAGCTTCCATCCTGAAAGATTGCTCGTGCGCGGGCGCGCACGGGTCCGGGACGGCGCGGGCACTGGGCCGTCCCGCGCATGAGCGGTGGGAAAAATTGGCTCCCCGGGCAGGACTCGAACCTGCGACCAACCGGTTACGAGTGCCCCGGCATTTCTACCGGGCTCGGACTATCTCTTCACCCACCAAGTACCCTGCGACGGCTACCGGGGGAGGGTGTCGGGCGCTTGTGAGGCCTTATTGGATGGGCTCCTCAGCCTCTAGTCTCTGCACGTTCCTGCCTACGATTGGCCTTTCGACTACGCTCAGGGCAAGCCCTTCGGCAGGCTTCGCTCAGGGTTCCCATTCCGAACCGCGAGGAGTTCGGGGCAGGCTTCCCTGAATTCACCCGATGTTTCAACCACAGTTTCCTGTGGAAGCTGCAGTCATCCCTACAGCCGGCCGCTCTACCAACTGAGCTACCGGGGAACACGCGCTGTGGTTTTCCGTTCTCCTTTAATCCCTCCTTTTTTCTGGGCAGAAACCGGGGTGCATTCTAGCATACTCCACTGGAAACCTTGCCATATTTTTGGGGTGGGTAAACGAGCAAAGTGCGACTGAGGAACGCGCCCTCGGGAACGGCCGATTCTGGGGAAGCGCTAGGGGATGGTGCTACGTCCCGAAATCGGCCTCGTCTTCCTGGTCGGCCGCGTCGGAGGAGCCTTCCGAGAGCGCGGCATAGTGGCGGGCCCAGCTCAGGTAGAGGTTGCCGCTATCCCGCATGGCATCGGCCCCCTTCGCCAGCTTGCCCGCCAACTCAGCATCCTTCCCGCCGGCCTGGAGTTGTGCGGCGCGACGCTCCAGGGCTTCGGGGAATCGCTTCATCAACCCGGAGATCTCTCCGATCAGCTCCCTGACCACGTTATCTTCGCTCTCCATCGTGTCCTCCCGATCTCCTCCGGCCACCTTCGCCCACTGCACCGGCGTCGCAATAAAAAAACCCCACAGCGCCGGCGCCATGGGGTTTCCTGCTGATCCGCGTGGCGGGCGTCAGCCTTGGTAGGCTTGCCCGAGGGCCGCGGATTCACCTTTATGCGTCATGAGGGTACCGTCGGCGCTGACCGCCTGCATCTCGATGGCCTGGTGTTTGGCCGCGTTGCAGACCACCACGCATAGCTCGCAGCCCTTGCAGCGGTTGATGGTGACCTCCGCCACCATCTTGACCACGTTCAGGTCGAGGCAGTTGGCCTCCGGGCAGTACATGATGCAGAGGCGACAGCCTTTTTTGGCGACGCACTTCTCTTCGATCACCTGGGCGACGTTATACATACGTGCGAGACCCCCGCTGGTCAGGCAGCGGCCATGGCGGCCACTTGCAGCTCGACGTTATTCTTCTCGGCCCACTCCGCTCCAAGCTCATAGGCCCGTTTCACGGTCGCAAAGTTCTTTTGCAGCAGCATCTCCTTCTTGGCGAATTTCTTCTTGATGGCTTCGTCCAGCGTCGCGGTCCCACCGGAAGCCACGAACTTCTTCCCGAATCGCTCCTGGAGCGCCAGGTCGAGCGCGTTCAACGTGACACACTTGGTGATACCGGCCGCCGATCCGATCATGGTCATGTTGGTGGACAATTCCGTTCCCGCGACCTCGAGCGCGATCTGGGTACCCTTGATGTAGAACACCGCGACGTTGAGATCCTTCAACCGCTGGATATCTTCATCCGACAGCAAGGGGACGTCAGAGTTGATGATCACGACCCCACCTTCCTTGATCCCCGAATAGAAGGGCATGGTGTAGCTCTTGCCCATCGTGATCACCTGTGGATGGTACACCTCGATCACGTCCGGGAACACGAGCTCGCCGCGGTCATAGATGCGTTCGACACCGATCCGGCAGTAGCTTTCGGCCGGGGCCATCCGCTTCTCGGCGCCGAAGAACGGGTTGGAAATCGCGAACCTCCCGTCTTTCGACGCGGCCATGGCCATGACGTGGGCGCCCGTCACCGCACCCTGACCGCCGAGACCCGACATGCGAATGTTGATCCGTTTCTTGATCATGCTCCATCCTCCCGGCTAAGGACTCCCGATCCGACGATTACGTCTCCTGCGAGGTCAACTGCTTGGCCGCTGCCTTCTTTTCTTTCTCCTTGGCCGCGATTTCGGCCAGCAGCTGCTTGGCCGGCTCGCTGATGTATTCCCTGTAGGCAAACCGCTCCGTCGGCTTCTCTGAGTCGCGCATCTCCTGCAAGCCTTCCATGCTGTTCTTGCCGATCTCCAGGATGCACGGCGTGTAGAGCTGCAGGTACGTCGGCCCGATCTCTCTGGCGACGTAGACGGCGTTCTTGATCACTTTCTCGACCAGCGACGGCTTGCTGACCGTGCAGTTGACGACGTAATGGCACCCGGATTCGCGCGCGATCTCCGGGAGACGGACTTTTTCAAACGTTTTCCCAACCGGCGCCATTTTAGCGACGAACCCTTTCTGCATCAACCCGCTTTCCTGGCCGCCCGTGTTGGCGTACAGCTCGTTATCGAAGCAGATCGTGGTGAACTTCTCCTGCCGGAACCAGGCCTGCAGGGTCATATCCAGCCCGATGTCCACCGTGGCGCCGTCGCCGGCCAGCACCACGACATCCTTGACTCGACCGGGGAATCGCACCGTGAGCGCCCGCTTCAGACCCGACGCGATGGCGTTCTGGTTGCCGAACAGCGAGTGGATGTTGTGCACGGCCACGTGCGGGAACACGAGACTCGTGCAGCCGGTGGACCCCACCATCACGGTGTCCTCCGCGTTGGGCAGGGAGGCGAGGATGTACCGGAATGCCATGGACTCCGGGCACCCCGCGCAGAGCGAATGTTCTTCGATCAGTTCCTTGCTCGTCCCAATATCCTTCCAGCCACGGGATTCGTTCCCGTACGTCGCCTTCGTGACCAGGTCCTGGTATTCGGGCGGCATGATGTCGAAGAACTCCGGGGCGATCTTAATCCGCTCTTTGCTCATGGACGCCTCCTCTCAAGGCTGCAGCATCTCAACGGTTACCGGTTGGCTTGTGTGACGGTCTCCGGTCAATTGGTCGCTCTCTGTCCAGGCTCAGCTTCCGCGTCCGGCGAGCGCGGCGGACCGCATGCCCAGCGCGTTCTTGATTTCCGACACGATGATCTCAGGCGGCATCGTCATCCCGCCGCAGACATGCGGGGCGGCGATCACGCGATCGCTGTCCGGGATGCTTGCCCTGATCTCGCGAGCCAGCCATCCCGTGACGTTGAACTCGGGGACGACGATACGTTTGGCCTTCTTGACCGCTTCACGAATCTCATCGCCGGGCCACGGCCGGAGGGTCTTGAGCTTCACCAAGCCCACACGAATGCCTTCATCGGCCAGCAGGCGGATGGCTTCGCGCCCCTGCGACACCGCCGTGCCGGAGGAGACGATCAGAATGTCGGCATCTGTGTTCTCGGTGTCGATCAACCCATCGAGCCAGGCGATCGAATGCTTGCGCGATCGCTCGATCGCGGCCCAGACTTCCTGTTGCCAACTGGCGTGCGTGGCGTAGCTGATATAGTTGCTCTTCATCACGAACGGGTCCCGCATCATCCGGACCGGGGGGCACTCCATGTCCATGCAGGGCACCGGAGACCGATAGGGATCGTAGGGCGGCAGGCACATGTCCATCGGCGTGAGCTGGACCACATCTTTCGTGTGCGTCACGAAGAAGCCGTCGCAGCACAGAGCCAGCGGCAGGTGCACATCCGGCTCCTCCGAGACCATGTACCCCTTCAGGATCCAGTCATAAAAGTCCTGCGCGCTTTCGGCGTGCCAGACCAGCATCCCGGTCTGGAGCAAGTAGGAGATCTCCAGGGTATCCGGCTGGATGGACAGCGGCGAATTGATGCCGCGGCAGGTCACGATCACCTGGATCGGCAGCCGCGCGCCGGCCCACATCGGGAAGTTCTCCATCGCTCGCATGGTGCCGGGACCAGCCGTGGTGGTAAACACGCGCGCCCCGCCGAAAGCGGCTCCCGCGCACTCCGACATCACCGCGAACTCGCTTTCACCCCGAAAGTAGTCGCCGATGTAGCCCTCCGCGAATAATTCGCCGATCAGGGCCGCCGCTTCGCTCTGCGGCGTGATGGGATAGGCGATCATCACGTCGACGCTGGCCCGGCGGACGGCTTCCTTGATGACTTCGCTGCCGGTGAAGAAGGACGGGGTCCGAGGAGCTTCGAACAGCAGATGCCGAGGATCGGTATAGACTTGATCCTTCTTATTCTTGGTGCCGATGACCGATTTGACCTCCATGGGATCCGGCCTCCTTTCAACGGCCGCGCACACACAGTGCGCCGTCACGACGATGACAGTGTTCGAGGGTCAGTTCGCGGCCCCGCTCCTGGCTACCACGTGAGGGAACTTCACACTCCCTTTCAGCTTCCGCACCCATTCGGCTAACCGCATGATCTTTTCGACTGACGCATCGCGGAACGAGAGCATGGCGTCCTCATGCCCCGCCTGCGCGCACATGGCGATCGTATAGCAGGACGTTCCCCCGCGGATGATCTTCAAAGACAGGTTGGCCTGATGGCAGTGCACGCCGACGAACATGCAACAATCGATCTTGTTATGCCAGATGGTCAAATTCGGATGATTCGGGTTGATTTCCACTTCGGGGTTGATCTTTGGATATTTCGGACGGTAATCCGGCATTGGAATCAACATGGCACGCTGCTGCGGGGTGACACATTCCTTGATGGTTTCATACAGGTGTCGAATGGCCGTCGCCTTCTTCGCCGCCTTCTCGTTCCACGCCCACAACACCAGTGGGCCGGGAAAGATCGTGGGAACCTTGGCCATCAGGAACTGGCGGGCTGCTTCCTCCAGGCCTTGCTCCTCCGGAACGATCACGCCATGGATGTGGGCTTCACCTGGGTTCGGGAGGCGAATCCCCATGGAGGCTGCCGCGGGTGGCAGAAAGTGTTCCGGCCCTGGCAGCACACGGTATTGGCCCATGATCAACCCGGCTCCTCAGGTTACCAACGGCAGGACGCGACCCAGTCAGACGGTGACCGACGGCAACGGTCCGTTACTCTACGCTGCTATCAATAACTTATGCAAGCCCACAGAAGGCCCACCCCCGGGGGATTTTGGGCCATCGACCCTTCCGAGAACTAGGCCTTTCGGACCAGCTTCCCGTATGGAATATTTATCAATGCTGACGCAGGGTTAGTTAACAGTATAGAGGGTGTTCGCTCGCCTTGTCAACGCCTAGTCGGCGGCCCATTTTCAGGCGCTACACCACGGGAACCAGCCATCGACTTTTCGCTGTCTGGAAGTTCCCGGCAGGCCTCCTCCAGGCCCAGTTCGCAGGCCAGCTCGAAGTCGCTCCGAGAGAGTCTCCCTTGCAGCTGACGTTTGTAGAGCTTGGCCCGATTCAGGTAGGCGGGGCCATTGGTGGGATCGACGCTGACCACGGTGGAGAAGTCCTCGATCGCTCGGGGGACGTCGCCGAGTTCTGTGTACACTTGGCCCCTTAACAGGTAGGCGTCTTTCTGGAGCGCGATCCAACTCTGGGGGGCGTCGGGCCGCAACACCTTGTCCAGGGTCGCGAGTGCCTGCTTCCATTGGCGTCTGGCGACCTGTTTCTTCGCAGTGGTCGTGTGGAGGTCGATCAAGCGTTGGCGGGCGGTATCGAAGAGGGGATCGAGCTGGAGGATGCGTTCATAATCCGCGGAGGCCGCGTCCATATTCCGTTGCCATGTGAAGGCATCGCCCCGTCCCAGCAGCGCCCACGTGCTCGTCGGATCAAGTTTGAGGGCCTGCCCAAAATCCCCACTCGCCCGTTCCACATAGCCATCCACCTCGTCCCGCTTGGCCTGCTTCGCATAGGCCAGCGAGGCGATCCGCAAGAAGGTCTGTCCGCGGACGACATACGCGTCGGGGTTCAGCTCGTCGGCCGCAATCGCCTGGGAGGCCAGTTCGATCTTTTGGGGCAGGCTCCGTGACTCCACCGCCAATCGCACGAGTTGCATGCCGGTCCGGCGGCTTTTTATCGCCTGCGCGGCGGCCCGCTGTTTCGCATCGGGGTTGTCGATCTGCTTGCGAAGCTGGTCCAGTTGGGTCTTGAGCTGCGTGTTCTCCGACTGGAGCTGGCGATGGTGTTCGGCGAGTTGCTCGTAGGAGTGCAGGCGCTTGATCGCTTCCTCGAGCTTCTCGAGGTGAATTGTGGCCTTGATCTTGACGTAGAACACGAGGCGGTCGCCCTCCAGCGTGCGCCGTTTCTCCAGGATGTCGGTCTCGGTGACCGCGGCAGAAATCGTCCGGACGCCGAGCGAGCTCATATGCGAGGAGTTCCCCCCGGAGATGGTCTCGATATCCTGCGAGGTGGCCTCGATATAGACACCGGCTTCTTCGACGGCTTTTCGTTTGGCCCGTAGCAGGGCCGCTTCTTCTCCCGCCGCCAGCGTATCCGAGTCGCCCATGACATAGCTGGCCTCAGCCATGACCACCTTCACGGGGCCCTCCACGGCGCCTGTCTCGGCGAGGGCGCTGGGGGGCAGGGCGGCGAGGCACAGCAGGCTCAGGCAGCCCAGCAGGGGAATCTGAAGCGGGAAGCCACTTCTTCGCATACTAATCACTATAACGCCGGTGGCCCCAATCCGGCAATGGAAGTGCCCCATTGCGCATCGGCCCATGCCGGGCTGTTCCACTCCCTGGTGGTCCTCCCCGGACAGACCACGAGCGGCGGGCGGGTCCCGCACCTGAGCCCTTCGCGGGCCGTGGGGCATGGGTCTGGAGCCGGCGGACTATCGGGCGGAAGGCTGCTTGGGGAAGACCTGAAGGAACGGGTGGACCTCGACTCGCTCGAAGACCCCGTTGACCGTGTAGGGATCCGTCCGGGCGAAGGCTTCTGCCTCGGCCAGAGAGTCAGCCTCGATGACGATCAGGCTCCCGGTCTTGTCCGTGAGCGGACCCGCGAGCACGACGCGCCCCTGCGCATCAAGGACGTCCATCTTCTCCAGGTGAGCGGGCCGGTGGATCTTGCGACGGGCCTCACCGTCGGGACCGTCGAACCCAAGGATCACAAATTTCATGGAAGAGTCGCGCTCCGGCGTGGGTACCCTTGTCGCGACGGAAGGGGAGACGGCAAGCGGACCGAACGGGGCTAGTCGGCCGGCTGATCGAGAGGCCGGCGCCCGCGATACCCGCTGTTCACTTCGTGCCACCAACCAATCTCGGCTTCGCCGAGCTTCCAGCACAAGTACACGATCCGGCCGTTCTGCTGGCAGGGGAAGTCGCAGAGCCCCATGTCCAAATCCTTGACGATCACGCCCAGCTCCTGAATGGCCTGCAGCCGCTCGCTGATCTGCTCGAGTGCCGTGATGTAGTGAGGTCCCGCAAAGCACCCTCCTCCGTAGGTGGCCTTGGCGCTGGCTTTCTTGACCTCGTCCTTGATCCGGATCAGCACCGCCTTCCCCCGCCTGACAGTGTTCAGATGCTCCTCCAGTTGGGGGATGAGGCGATTGGCCTCGGAGAGAGTAAAGATGCGATCGAGGTTCTGTCCTTCTTCGCGGTGTGCCATGCCGGGTCCCTTCCGCGCCCCCTTGTTTAGCACAAACGCCAGGCGCGGCGCAATGTACGGCGGGGAGGTATGACGGGCGGCCCGAGGCCTCCCGGGCTTGAGTCGAGCGAGCCGAAAAAAAATACTATTGACAAATCACGGGATGGCCGATACTATAACCATGTTTCAGCTCTCCGAAGCGGCCGAATTCAACTCCATCCCTAAAAAGATAGCTTCCTGAGGCTGATCCCGACGAATCGGACCAAATCTCTCAACCAACATTGAGCGTAGAGTAGTGCGTGGCCCCTCGCATCAGGGGAGCGACCGGCTGTCAATCACTGGAGAATCCAGGGCGCTGAGCGTGTACATCAGTCCTTCGCCGTCCATCCCCCTCACGCACGCGTGATTACCTTCGACAGTTCGTCCATGTTCCGTATCCGACTAATGGAAGTGCCTGAGTGGCTTGCCGTGACCGTGGCCTCTGCGGCCCGAGCAGTCGGTAAGCGTTGAGTCTAGGGAGACGACTATGCATTTAGCAGAATTAAAACAGAAGACGATCGCGGATCTGAATGAGGTGGCGCGAGAGCTCAAGATCGAGGGCGCGGCCAACCTCAGAAAGCAGGAGCTGATCTTCGCCATCCTCCAGGCGCAGACCGAGAAAAACGGAGTGATCTTCGGCGAGGGAGTCCTGGAGACGCTGCCGGACGGTTTCGGCTTCCTGCGGGCGCCGGATTCGAACTACCTGCCCGGTCCTGACGACATCTACATCTCGCCCTCTCAGATCCGCCGCTTCAACCTCAGGACAGGGGACATCGTCTCCGGGCAGATCCGCCCCCCGAAGGAGAGCGAACGCTATTTCGCCCTGCTCAAGGTTGAAAAGGTCAATTTTGAAGATCCGGAAGTGGCGAGGGACAAGATTCTGTTCGACAACCTGACGCCACTCTATCCAGAGGAGCGCCTCAATCTCGAATTCGACCCCGAGGAATACTGCACGCGGGTCATGGATCTGATCACTCCCATCGGCAAGGGCCAGCGAGGGTTGATCGTGGCGGCTCCGCGGACCGGAAAAACGATGTTGCTCCAGGCCATCGCTCGAGCGGTTCTCAAGAACCATTCCGAAGTGACGCTGATTGTGCTCCTGATTGACGAACGGCCCGAAGAGGTGACGGACTGGCAGCGGCAGGTGAAGGCGGCGGAAGTGATCAGTTCGACGTTCGACGAGCCCGCCCAGCGCCATGCGCAGGTGGCGGAAATGGTGTTGGAGAAGGCCAAACGCCTGGTTGAGCACAAGCGGGATGTGGTCATCTTACTGGACAGCATCACTCGGCTGGCACGCGCCTACAACACCATCGCACCGCCGAGCGGAAAGGTCCTGTCCGGTGGTCTGGATTCGAATGCGCTGCAGCGTCCCAAGCGGTTCTTCGGAGCGGCCAGGAACATCGAGAACGGTGGCAGTCTGACGATCATGGCCACCGCCCTGGTGGATACCGGCAGCCGCATGGATGACGTCATTTTCGAGGAGTTCAAAGGGACCGGGAACATGGAGGTCCATCTGGATCGGCGGTTGGCCGACAAGCGCGTCTTCCCGGCCATCGATATCAGTCAGTCCGGCACCAGGAAGGAAGAGCTCCTGGTGGATCGGGACAGGCTCAACAAGATGTGGATCCTCCGCAAGGTGCTGAGCCCGCTCGGCACGATGGAGGCGATGGAATTCCTGATGGATAAGATCGGCGGCACGAAGAAGAACCAGGAATTCCTGCAATCGATGAACCGTTAAAGCCAGACTGGAGCCCATGGCAATGGCCGATGGCCCATCTCCGGCGGGTTGAGGCCATACGCCATATGCCATCAGCCATCTGCTTTGAGTCGGGAGGGTGTATTATGAAGGCAGGTATTCACCCGGCGTATCGGGAAGCGACGGTGAGCTGTGCCTGCGGGGCGCGATTCAAGACGCGGTCCACCGTCGGCGACATCAAGGTGGACATCTGTTCCAACTGTCATCCCTTCTTCACGGGCACGCAGAAGATCGTGGATACGGAAGGACGTGTGGAACGCTTCAAGAGAAAGTACGCCAGAAAGTCCAAAGAGACCCCCAAGGAGACGTCCAAGTAAGGTCGACCGGAAGACCGGGAAGAGACCCTGCTTCGGAGAGGGGCAGGGTCTCTTGTTTTTTGTAGGCAGGTAAGGAGCCATGTCCGAGACACCGACGCTGAGACTCGTGACGTGACGCTACTCGCCAGGTGGGAGCGGGCGGCGCATCGCTATGAGGAGCTGAACCGGCAGCTCATGGACGAGTCTGTTCACGCGCAGCCCTCGCGCCTTCACAAGCTTAACAAGGAACGCACGGAGATCGAGGTGCTGGCTCAGCTCTTTTACGAGTACCGTGATCTGGTGAAACAACGGGCCGAGACCGAGCAGCTGTTGAAGGACCCCGCCGTGGAGGCGGAGTTGCAGAGGCTGGCGGCCGAGGAGGCGCGCGCGCTGCAGGAGCGCCAGCAGCAACTGGAGGCGCGGGCCCTGGAGCTGCTGGTGCCGAAGGACCCGAACGACGAGAAGAACACGTTTGTGGAGATTCGGGCCGGCACCGGCGGGGACGAGGCGGCGCTCTTTGCCGGGGACCTCTTCCGCATGTACACGAAGTACGCCGAGAGAAAACGCCTGCGCCTGGAGGTGGTCGAGGCGCAAGAGACCGGCATCGGAGGCTACAAGGATGTCGTGCTACTGGTGGAAGGTAAAGGGGCCTATGGCCACTTCAAACACGAGAGCGGCGTGCACCGTGTGCAGCGCGTCCCGGTCACCGAAGCCAGCGGGCGCATCCACACCTCGACCGTGACGGTAGCGGTGATGCCGGAGGTGGAGGAAGTGGACGTGCAGATTGATCCCAAGGATCTTCGGATCGACACCTTCTGCTCTTCAGGGGCGGGAGGGCAGAGCGTCAACACCACCTACTCCGCGGTCCGGATCACGCATGTGCCGACCGGCGTCGTGGTGACCTGTCAGGACGAGCGTTCCCAGCTCAAGAATCGGACGAAGGCGATGCGGACCCTCCGGGCGAGGATTGTGGAGGCAGAACGGGCCAAGCAGGAAGCCGAAATCGCGCAGAGCCGCAGAGCCCAGGTCGGGACCGGGGAGCGGAGCGAGAAGATCAGGACCTACAATTTCCCTCAGAACCGGGTGACCGATCACCGGATCGGACTCACGCTACACAAGCTGGACCAGGTCTTGGCTGGCGACCTGGATGAAATTGTGGAAGGCCTTCGCGCGGCCCACGCTCACACGCCTCCTCCGGAGCGATCATGACACCCCGGGAACGCAGAGCCTCCGATGGGTTGAGGTCGAACACCCTGGCGATTCGGGCCTCGCGAGGTCGGGATCCCGAGACGGGCCGGGGCGAACCGGGGGCGCCCTGCAGGGTGGCTCCCTCCGCCAGCCGAGTCTTCCGGACGAGCCGAGGGCGGGGGGACACGGTGGCCGACCTGCTTCAAGAGGGGAGCGCGAGGCTTGCCACGGCCGGCATCCCAAACTTCCAGCAGGAAGCGATCTGGCTGATGGAGTTCGCCTTGCAGACGACCCACCTGGCGATCTACGTCGAAGGCCAGCGCGAGGTAACGGCGGCGGAGCGACGTCGCGCGGCGGCGTTGTTTGCGAGGCGGGCCTCCCGGGAACCCCTCCAATACATTCTGGGCACGCAGGAATTCTGCGGCCTCGACTTCAGGGTAGAACCGGGAGTGCTGATCCCTCGGCCGGAGACGGAACTGCTGGTCGAAGAGCTCCTGAGCCATGACGGTCCCGCTTACCCTTCTGCGATGATCGCGGACCTCGGGACCGGGTCCGGATGTGTCGCCGTGGCCCTGTCGCGAGCCCTCCCCTCGGCCATGGTCTATGCGACCGATGTGTCCCCTGCCGCGCTGAAAGTCGCTCGAGAAAATGCAGCCCGGCACGGAGTCGAGGACCGGATTGTGTTCCGCGCCGGTGATCTGTTCCAGCCGCTGCGGAGCCTCGGGTGTGAAGGTCAGCTCGCGGCAATCGTGGCCAACCCGCCCTATATCCCCAGCGAGGAGCTGGCCCATCTTCAACCGGAGGTGAGCCGGTTCGAACCGTGGCTGGCCCTGGACGGCGGGCCGGACGGCCTGGCGGCGTATCGCCGGCTGCTCGAGGGCGCGACGGACTTCCTAGCGCCGGGCGGGCTACTTGCGCTCGAGATGGGCCGGGGGCAAGCGGAGCCGCTTCGCCACCTCGCCCTCGGCTGCGCCAGGTACGACCTTCTCCACATTCGGCGCGACACGGTCGGCATCGAGCGGGTGATCTGTCTTCAAAAAAAAAGTTCTGAGGACTGAGGACTGAGGACTCCCCGAAGCAGTGCTGAGGACTCAGGACTGAGGACTGAGAGGAAGAATCCGGAACCTCAGTCCTCAGCACCCGCTTTCGCCTGGCTCCAGCGGGCCACCGAAGCCAGGCGAAGGTGGCTTGGCCCTCAGCCCTGAGCCCTCAGCATTCGAGAAATGGACAAGATCGTCATTACGGGGCGTAACCCGTTGCGGGGGGAGGTCAGGATCAGCGGCGCCAAGAACGCGGCGCTGCCGATCCTCGCATCCACCCTCCTCAGTGGCGAAGAATGCGTCGTCACGAATGTGCCCGCGGTCGTGGATGTCCGCACCATGGGCACGTTGTTGGGGATGCTGGGGGCTTCGGTCTCCGCAGAGGGCAGCCAGGTGGCCGTCAGGGCCCACTCGCTCGCGTCTACGGAAGCGCCCTACGCGCTTGTCAGGACGATGCGCGCGTCGGTCCTGGTCCTCGGACCTCTAGTGGCGCGGTGGGGCGAGGCCACTGTCTCGTTGCCGGGAGGGTGCGCAATCGGAACGCGCCCCGTGAATCTTCACTTGTCCGGTCTGGCCAAGCTGGGTGCCGAGGTATCCATCGACCATGGGTACATCCGGGCGAGGGCCCGGCGTCTGAGGGGGACCACCATCTACCTCGATGTCCCGACCGTCACCGGTACGGAAAACTTGATGATGGCGGCCTGTCTTGCGGAGGGGACCACGGTGATCGAGAATGCGGCCAAGGAACCCGAGATCAGCGATCTGGGCTCCTTCTTGGTCAAGCGAGGGGCTCGCATCAGCGGGGCCGGCACGGACCTCATCACGGTCGAAGGTGTGCGCGAGCTTCGGGGGGCGGACCACGAGGTGATTCCGGATCGGATCGAGGCGGGGACCTTCCTGGCCGCCGCAGCGATCACCGGTGGCGATGTCCAGGTGACCCGATGCCAGCCGCGACATCTGGAGGCCGTCGTCATGAAGCTCCGTGAAAGCGGCGCCGAAGTGGTGGAAGCGAAGGAGAGCATCCGCCTGAAGAGTCCGCGCCGACTGAAGGGGGTGGATGTCAAGACCTTGGCCTACCCGGGGTTTCCCACGGATATGCAGGCGCAGATCATGGCGCTGATGTGCATCGCGGAGGGCCCGAGCGTCATCACCGAAACTGTCTTTGAAAGTCGGTTGATCCATGTGTTAGAACTCCAGCGCATGGGGGCTGACATCAAGGTCGAGGGTAACCACGCGGTGGTAAACGGGACCGGGAGCCTGACCGGAGCTCCGGTCATGGCCTCGGACCTGCGGGCCAGCGCGGGGCTGATCCTCGCCGGACTGGCGGCCGAAGGTGAGACGGAAATCTCGCGGGTGTATCATCTGGACCGGGGGTATGAGCGGATCGAGGAGAAGCTCGGGGGCCTGGGCGCGGTCATCCGGCGCGCGAAGGGCGAGCGGGGAGGGGCTGCGACGGCCTGAAGGGATGCTCACGGTTGCGCTGTCCAAAGGCAAACTGCTTGAGCCGACCCTGGAGCTGTTCAGGCGGGCCGGCTACGGGAGCAAGACGCTCACGGCGGAGAGTCGCCGGCTGGTGTTTGCCTGTCCCGATTCCGATACGACGCTCCTGATCGTCCGGCCGAGCGACGTCCCGACCTACGTCGAGTACGGGGCAGCCGATGCGGGGGTCGTGGGCAAGGACGTCCTGCTCGAGCAGGACCGGGATGTCTATGAGCCGCTGGATCTGAAATTCGGCGCCTGCCGCATCGCGGTCGCGGCGCTGAAGGGAGCGGAACTGCGGGACCGACTCTCCTCCAAGATCCGGGTCGCCACCAAGTATCCCAACATTACGGAGCGCTACTTCAATCAGAAGGGCGTTCCGGTCGAGATCATCAAGCTCTACGGATCGATCGAGCTGGCCCCCGTCGCCGGGTTGGCCGAGCGGATCGTGGACCTGGTGTCGAGCGGACGGACGCTCAAGGCCCACAATCTGGTTGAGATCGAAGTCATCGCCCAGTCTACCGCGCGATTCATCGTGAACCGGGCGAGCCTGAAAATGAAGCATGGTGCCCTCAGCGACCTCATGGCCCGGCTGAAACGGGGCCGGCCACGCAACGGGGCGTAAGCCTCCGCGCGGACGCGAGAGCATGGAGATGACAGGGAGAACGTCATGAAGGTGATACCGCACACGGACCGGGCATTTCGGGGGATCATCAAACGCATTGCGTCTCGATCGAACCTCCACGTGGGGGCCGTCGAGGGGTCGGTGCGGACCATTCTCAAAGCGGTGGAGCGCGGCGGGGATCTGGCCGTCTCGCGGTACACCAGGAAGTTCGACCGGGTGTCCCTGAAGCCGCCTCAGTTCCGCGTCAGCCCGGAACAGGTCAAGGAAGCCTACTACCAGATCCGGAAGGATGAGGGCGACGCGCTGCGTTACGCCGCCCAGCGGATCATGGCATTTCATGAGCGCCAGCGCGCCAAGACCTGGATGTATCAGGACGGTGGCGCGACGCTCGGCCAGGTGGTCGTTCCGCTGGACGCGGTGGGGTTGTACGTGCCGGGCGGCAAGGCGGTCTACCCCTCCTCCGTGCTGATGAGCGCGATCCCGGCCAAGGTGGCTGGTGTGAAGCGGGTCGTCATGTGTACGCCGACCCAAAAGAGCGGTATCAGTCCCTACCTACTCGTTGCCGCGGATATTGCGGGGGTGGACGAGGTGTACCGCATCGGAGGCGTCCAGGCGATAGCCGCCATGGCGTTCGGGACCAAGACCCTCGCGCGGGTGGACAAAATCGTGGGGCCGGGCAACGTCTATGTGGCCACCGCGAAGCGGCTGCTGTACGGCACCGTCGGGCTCGACATGGTCGCGGGCCCCAGCGAGTTGCTCGTGCTGGCCGATGAGGGCGCCAATCCATCGCACGTCGCCGCCGATTTGCTGTGCGAGGCGGAGCATGATGAAGAGGCCCGGGTCTACCTGGTCACGACCTCGGAGCGTCTGGCCAAGGATGTGGTCCGCCAGGTCCAAGAGCAGCTCAAGCGGCTCAAGCGAAGCAAGATCGCTTCCAAGTCGATCGCGCGCCACGCGATGGCGCTCGTGGTCGGCAGCATGGAGGAAGCGGTCGCCGTCGCCAACGAGATTGCGGCGGAGCACCTGGAGCTCTCAGTGGAACGGCCGTTCGACTATCTGGAGAAGGTCCGGCATGCCGGCGCGCTGTTCCTGGGCCGCCACACTCCTCCCGCCGTGGCCGACTACCTCGCCGGCCCGAACCATATCCTGCCCACGGGCGGCACTGCGCGATTCTTCTCCGCGCTCTCCTTGGATGACTTCGTAAAAAAGAGTAATATCATCGCCTATACCAAGGAGGAGCTCGTGAAGGTCAAAGACCATGTCTCGCGCCTTGCACAGATGGAAGGATTCGATGCGCACGCCAAATCGTTGGAGAGCCGACACCCATGAAGACGGCACGGCAAAATCGGCGCGCCACGGTTGAACGGACCACGACCGAGACCAAGGTCAAGGTGGACTTGACCCTGGACGGCACGGGTCGCAGCGAGATCCGGACTACCATCCCGTTCCTGGATCACATGCTCACACTCGTGGCCAAACATGGGTTCTTTGACCTGACGGTACAGGCCAAAGGTGATACCGACATCGACGACCACCACACGGTCGAAGATATCGGGATCGTGATCGGGGATGCGCTCAAACAGGCGCTCGGGGCGAAGGAAGGGATCCGCCGGTTCGGCTGGGCTTCGATCCCGCTGGATGAGGCCCTGGCGCAAGTCACGGTCGATCTCAGCGGACGCCCCTACCTCGTCTATCGTGTGGACCTGCCGCAGCGGCGGATCAAATCGTTCGACCTCGGGCTCTTCGAGGATTTCTTCCAGGCCTTTGCCACCCATGCGGCGTTGAACCTGCACGTGAACGTGCTGTATGGCCGGAACCCGCATCACATCATGGAGGTCGTGTTCAAGGCGCTGGCAAAGGCCCTGGACCAGGCCACCTCCCTGGATGGGCGGGTGTCCGGGGTCCTATCGACCAAAGGAAGGCTCTAGGCAATAGACTATAGGCGATAGGGAGAGGTGATGGCCGCGAGGCGATGGCCGGCTGTCAGAGCTTTTACCCTTAGGCCCAGAGCCTCTCGCCTAGTGCCCCTCGCCCGGGCGGAGCGCCATGATTGCCATTATTGATTACGGCATGGGGAACCTCCGCAGCGTCCAGAAGGCGTTCGAGGCCGTGGGCCATGGGGCGGTGGTCACGCGCGACCGGCGAGTGCTCGGCGAAGCGAGTCATCTAGTGTTGCCGGGCGTCGGCGCGTTCGCCGACTGCATGCACAACCTCGAAGAGTACGGATTGATCGAGCCCATCCGACGCGGCATCGAGTCAGGCAAGCCATTTCTGGGGATCTGCCTCGGCCTTCAACTCCTGTTCACTGAGAGCGAAGAATTCGGGGTCCACAAGGGCCTGGACATTGTCCCGGGGAGGGTGAAGCGCTTCCCATGGGGACTGGCTCCCACCAGGGTGCCTGTCCCCAGTCGTAGGGAAGGGCAGGCCCCGGCACAGCCGGAGCCTGTCCCTCAGCTCAAGGTGCCGCACATGGGATGGAATGCGCTCACCATCCGGCGCACCGCGCCGCTGCTCCGGGAGATCGACTCGGGCGCGCACTTCTATTTCGTCCATTCTTTTTACGTCGAGCCCGCTGATGCCTCCGTGGTCTCCACCACGACGAACTACGGGATCCCGTTCGTCTCCAGCATCTGGCGGGACAATCTCTTCGCCTGCCAATTTCATCCCGAAAAAAGCCAAGCGGCCGGACTTCGAATCGTTCGGAATTTCGGGGACTGGAGATGAGGAAGCCGTGACGCCTGACCGGGCCGCGTCCTGGATTCTTCCGCCAATCCACACGATGGCCGCGTCGGCTCTCCTGCTGGGAGGGTGCACCTTCTCGGGCCTGAGTCCGAGCTCCGCGGTAAACACGAAGGTGTCCTCGAAGATTGAGCAGTACCATGTCAAGACGATCGCGGTGGTCCCCTTCGAGGTGCTCGCTTCTCCGCAGCGCGTTGATCCTCAGTCACCCGAGTTCCCCGTTCCGGGAGGTGTGAAGGGCTCTAACATCACCGTGGCCATTCCACGAGACGCCGAACACTTTGAGAATCCGACCACCACGGTTCCACCTCAGGCGGCCGAAAAGGTCACGCAGATGGTCTATGGCAAGCTGTCGACATGGGAAGGCATTCAGGTGTTGACACCGAGTGAGACGGCGCGAGCGGCGAGCGCGCTCGGGCCTGAAGCGGCGGCGGCCACGCCGGAGGTGAGAGGACAGCAGGTCGCTCAGCGCCTCTCGGTTGACGCGGTGCTGATCGGGGTAGTGGACAAGTACCGAGAGCGGGTCGGGAGCAAGGTGGGCGCCGATCCGGCGGAGGTGGGGTTCGAGTTGAAGCTCGTCAGCGCAGACGGGTCTCTCCTCTGGGTCGGTAGTTACTACGAGAAACAGCGCCCGTTCAATCAGGATGCACTAGGATTCCTGCGTCGCCGCGGCGCGTTCGTGACGGCGGATGAGCTCGCCGAGGATGGGGTGAAGCGCGTGCTCCAGAAGTTTCCGTTCGGGTCGCCCTCCTCCAAATACGTGCGGTAACAAGACGCATCTCACCGATCAACGCGGGACGGGAGGAGAGTGATTGCGGTCGTGCTCGATTCGCCGCTGGTTGAGGGCTCTCGATGGTCGTCATCCCAGCGATTGACCTGAAGAGCGGACGGTGCGTGCGCCTCCGTCAGGGGGACATGCGCGAGGAGACAGTCTACTCCGATGATCCTCCCGCGATGGCCGAACATTGGGCGCGTTTGGGGGCCCGGCTCCTTCACGTGGTGGATCTGGACGGGGCGATCGGCGGGCAGCCGAGAAATCAGGCCGCGATCGAGGGTATTCTGAAGTCCGTGACGGTCCCGATCCAGGTGGGCGGCGGGATCCGCACGCTCGAGACGATCAGGGGCTTCTTCGCTCAGGGAGTCGCGCGGGTGGTCCTGGGCACCGCGGTGCTCCAGGACCGAGCTTTCCTCGGACTAGCCTGCGCGGAATTTCCTCGCCGCATCCTGGTGGGGCTTGATGCGCGTAATGGCAAGCTGGCCGCGAAGGGGTGGACCAGCCAGTCCGAAGCCTCGGCGCGGGACTTCTTGCAGACGCTGCGGGACTATCCTCTCGCCGGCGTGATTTACACAGACATCAGCAGGGACGGGATGTTACAGGGTCCGAACCTCGAGGCGCTCCGTGACATCGTCGCTGACTCGCCTGCCCCGGTCATTGCCTCTGGCGGGATCACTCGGGTGGAAGACATCCGGGCGATCAAAGCGCTGGGGTCTCGCGTGGAAGGGGCCATTATCGGCAAAGCGCTGTATGATGGAAAGCTGGACCTGCGCGCCGCAATGGCGGCCGCAGGAGGCGATGGGTGATAGGCCATGGGCTATGGGGTGGAAGTTAGAGGCAAGAAGATAGAGGGTGCGCGCATGCTTACGGCCAGAGCCTCTTACCTATCGCCCCTTGCCTGACGCCTCGCGCCCCGTGCCCGACGCAAGCGGAGCTCGGCCCCTGCGTCTCCAGGATATTCAAAAAGGTCGCCCGGCGAGGCCGCAGGGAGCGAGGACCCCGAGGCGTAGTAGTGCCGTACGTTGAGGGGTTCGAGCGACCGAGAACGAAGCTGGGGGCCTTTTTCAACATCGTGATATGTTGACCAAACGAATCATCCCCTGCCTGGACGTCAAGGACGGCCGCGTCGTCAAGGGGGTCTCGTTCGTGAACCTTCGCGACGCAGGCGATCCGGTGGAGGTGGCGCGGGTCTATGATCAGGAAGGGGCGGACGAGCTCTGCTTCTTGGACATCACCGCCTCCTACGAAAACCGGAAAACGATTCTCGACGTGGTGGCCAGAACGGCGGATCACGTGTTCATGCCGCTGACGGTCGGCGGCGGCGTCAAGACGATCGAGGACATCCGGGCGCTCTTGAATGCCGGATCGGACAAGGTCAGCATCAACACCGCGGCGGTGGAGCAGCCGGACTTTGTCAGGCTCGCCGCGGAGCGTTTCGGCACACAGTGCATCGTGGTCGCCATCGACGCGAAGCGCCGGGCAGCCCCGGCGGTGGGCTGGGAGGTCTTCACGCACGGCGGACGCAACCCCACCGGTATTGACGCCGTCAAGTGGGCGCGCCAGATGGAGCAGTATGGCGCCGGAGAAATTCTGCTGACCAGCATGGACCGCGACGGGACCCAGAACGGCTACGACCTGGAGCTGACAGCCTCCGTTTCGGATGCTGTCTCCATTCCGCTGATCGCATCAGGCGGTGTCGGCACGCTGGAGCATCTGTACGACGGCTTCGTGAAAGGCAAGGCCGATGCGGTGCTGGCTGCGTCGATTTTTCATTATCGCACTTACACGATCCCGCAGGCCAAGGCGTATCTCCGGGAACGGGGGATTCCGGTCAGGCTAGGCGAAGCCGTGACGCGTGACCCGTGACGCGTGACAAGGGACGCGGACTCATCGGGCGTATAGGATGAGGTTGGACCTAAACCAGCTCAAATTCGACGGGCAGGGGCTGATCCCCGCGGTCGTCCAGGACTGGCGGGACGGGTCCGTCTTGATGGTCGCCTTCATGAACAAGGAGGCGCTGGAGAAAACCCTCGCGAGCAAGTCCGTTCATTTCTTCAGTCGCTCGCGAAACAGGCTCTGGGAGAAGGGTGAGACCTCTGGCCACAAGTTGGTGCTCAAGGACCTCTTCGTCGATTGCGATGGGGATGCGCTTCTGGTCAAGGCCGAGCCGGTCGGGCCGACTTGTCACACGGGGGAGCGGGCCTGCTTTTTCACACGCCTGGACTCGAGCGGCCAGGCGGAGGCGAAAAAGACCTCCGATGCCTGGGGCGGGATTCTCGAGCGGCTCTATCAGACGATTCAACAGCGGAAGCAGCATCCCTCGAGCGATTCCTACACCTCGACCTTGCTGCAGAGCGGCCTCGATAAGGTACTCAAGAAGGTAGTCGAGGAGGCGGGCGAGGTCGCGCTGGCTGCCAAGGGGGGAAAGAAGGAGGAGATCATCTACGAAACGGCCGATCTCCTGTTCCACATGCTCGTCGCGCTCGGCTACCACGACATCAAGCCGGAGGAGGTCTATCGGGAGCTGGCTGGCCGGTTCGGCAAGTCAGGACTGAGGGCCAAGCCACCTTCGCCTGGCTTCGGTGGCCCGCTGGAGCCACGCGAAAGTGGGGACTGAGAACTGAGAGCTGAAGAGAAAGGTCCAGACATGACCGACTGCATCTTTTGCAAGATCGCCGAAAAGCAAATTCCCTCCAAGCTCGTCCATGAAGACGACCAGGCAGTGGCCTTTGAGGACATCAATCCGCAGGCGCCGACTCATGTTCTGGTCATCCCTCGGAGGCACGTCGCCTCGATTGCCGAGTTGAACGCGGCTGATGCCGGCTTGCTGAGTCACCTCATGCTTACCGGCGCGAAGATCGCCAAGCAAAAAGGCATTGCCGACTCTGGCTACCGGCTGGTCGTCAACACTGGCAAGAACGGGGGACAGACCGTCTTTCATCTGCACGTTCACGTCCTGGGCGGCCGCCCCATGCACTGGCCCCCTGGATAAAAAGCTTTCTGCACTGAAGCAAACGGACTATACTACGGCTCAATGGCAGATGGAGCAGTTGAGATGACCGGCACGATACGAAGTCTCATGGACGAGCTGAAGAAGGGACTGATGGCACTCTATGGCACGCGCTTGAGAGGGGTCTATCTCTTTGGGTCGTACGCACGGCACGAGGCCGACCGCGAATCCGACGTGGATGTGCTGGTGGTGCTGGATCAGATCTCCCACTACGCAGGAGAAGTGGATCGTACTAGTCCACTCGTCTCCGCACTCTCCCTTCAGTACGGTGTGAGCGTCAGCCGGGTCTTCGTCTCTGAGCAAGACTGGTCTGGCCGCACCACCCCATTCCTCGCCAATGTCCGGGATGAAGCAGTCCCTGCATGACAGAGCAGAGCCGGAAACTGCTCGACAAAGCCGACCGGGCCGTCCACGCTGCAGAGACGTTGTTGAGAGAGGGCGATTCGGATTTCGCTGTGGGCCGGGCATACTATGCGATGTTCTATGCAGCTGAGGCCCTCCTCATTAAAAAGGTCTCCGCTTTCGCAAGCACGGCAGCGTCCACGCTGCATTCGGCGAGCACTTTACCAAGAGCGATGTGCTCGATCCCAAATACCATCGCTGGCTGTTGGATGCCTATGATCAGCGAATCCTCGGCGATTATGGTGTGGAGACTACGTTAACGCAGGAGGATGTCCAGCGGATGATCGGACAGGCACGAGAGTTTCTCAGCAATGTGAAGCGGTATCTGGCATTGAAGCGTTGAAGGGGAGTCGCGTGATGGAGCTGGACTATTCCCTGGTGATTGAGGCGACGGAAGATCCCACGTTCTTTGGGTTGTACTCGGAAGTCGGCATTGACAGGTTCCTGAACGAGCGACATAATTGCGCCTGATGATGCAAGGGGATCAAGTATGACTACCAAGCAGGCCGTGATCGAGCTGCTCGACAAGCTTCCAGAGGATTGTACCCTGGATGATATCCAGTATCACCTCTATGTGCTACAGACAATCGAACGCGGAAAGCAGGAATTCGCGCAGGGGAAGAAGCTGCGTCACGAGGATGTCATGCGTGAGCTCAGACAGAAGTGGCAAAGCGGCGCGAAGTAATCTGGACTCCTGGGGCGCGAACTGACCTCGATGAGATAGTGGCCTACATCGCGAAGGATTCTCCCGCTTCTGCTCTTGCCATTCTTGAAGAAGTCTTCACCAAGGCCCAAAGTCTCAGCACCCTGTCCGAGCGTGGCCGTGTGGTTCCTGAACTCGCTGATCCGAAGGTCCGCGAGCTGGTAATCCGCAGCTACAGACTGTTCTATGAAGTCCACGTCAATGAAGTCACGATCCTGGGCGTCCTGCATGGAGCCAGAGAATTCCGCAAGAGAGAGTAGCACTTAACGACGATGCATAGCGGCCGCCCCATGCACTGGCCCCCGGGGTGAGTTGGACGATGTGCGGGCAACAGCCGAGGTAACTCCTGTGCTCGCGCGTCGCGCAAACAACAAGGAGGGGCGGGGTGGTCAGGGTGTGCCCCTGCTCGCAGAGCGCGCACACCAGATCTATCGCTTCGGAAAGTGGTGGATGTGTGCTCGCTCGATGCGCGCAATAGGTCCCACCCTGACTACCCCGCCTGCTAAATAAACAAGTGACGTGCAAGGAGAAGCAGCTTGGCCACTGCCCTTTGGGGGAGAGAGTAAGGTGAGGAAAAGGGTGCGTACCGCCCTTTTCCTCACTCGGAACGCGACCTCGCCGCTGATGAACGTCTGAGACGAAAAGGACGGCGGCATGAGAAAGACATCGTTTTCACTCCTGCTGGTTGTGATGCTCGCCTGGGTGCTGACGGCCAGCGTCAGCTTTGCCCAGACACCGGGGGAACGGTTTGAGAAGGCGATGAAGTGGTTTGCCGCGAATTGTGCCAAGCACAAGCTAGCGCCAGGGGAAACAACCTGTGACATCCTGAAGCTCAAACCCGCCGACCCGCTGGCCACGCCAGAAGGCCGCTTCGCCCATTCGATCAAGATTCCCAATCCGGTCCCTGACGACAGCGGCTACAAGCCTGGTATCACGCCGGAGGAGTATTTCAATCATCTCTGCCAAACCGAAGCTGGGGAGTTCATCTTTAAGACCGTGGAGAACGTTGAAGGGATTTACATGATGCGACCACGGAAGGAGGCCAGCGACTACGAGTTGGAGCATCTCTATGCGTTGGAAGATCCATACGGGTTTGTGAGCGAAGGCAAAGCGAAGAACGCTCGGAATTACCTTGCACGGTCCGGCTTATATCGCTTCGTCGAAACTCCAGCGTCTGCTGATAACCCATATCCGTATCAGCGGTATACGCCTGAATATACGGGCAAAAAGAAAGTACTGGTAGAGGAGTCAGTTCAGACACTGCAGAGTCATTTTGGATACATCTGGCGTGGGATCGAACGTCCACATGATCGAGAGTTGGGAATTGCTGGTGGAGAGCTTGTCGTGTTGGACTTAAAGACAAATACCGCGGTAGCTGTCCGACGTGGCTATATTCGGAGTGGTGGGCTCCAGAATTTGACAGGAATCTGGTGGTTGAGTGGGCGCATGTGTCCGAAAGGGACACTAGGGCGTACGGATTTTTACACTTTTGATTTCTTGCAAAAGGTCCTGAAGCCCAGTGGCGCTGCCATGAGCGAGAAAGGTGATGGTCATGCACAACGGTAACCTAGCGGAAGTAAGCCTATGGCTTGACTTTGCTGTTCGTCGGTTAGCGGCAGAAAGTTATCTTCATAACATTAATCCTGGCGCGGCGGGCTTGCATTCCGAGTGAGGAAAAGGGCGAACCGCACCCTTTTCCTCACCTTCCTTTTCCCCAGAGGGTGCGCCAGACTCAAGCGGACCCTCCGGGCTATCTCGAGGCGGGAGTCACGGGACCGGATGATGTCGCCATCGCCGGGGGCTGGCCGGCCCTGCATCGCGAATCACGATTCACCCGTTGCAAGCAGGCAGTGTCTTCCAGTGCCCCTTTCGCCAAGACGCCCGGGACTGTCGGACAGTCGGCGAAGCGACATCAGGGACGCGCCACGCTGATGCGCGACAAGAACGACCCCAATGTCTACACCTTGTCCTTCCGCAGTACTGAGTACTGGAATGCCAGTGAAGGCGGTGACTGGGAGCGCGATGGCCGTGTCGGAGCGGCGGGCCTTCCAGTTCAGAACGTTGTAGGTGTGCGATCTGAGTGAGGGAAAAGGCTTTTAGGCGCCTTTTCCCTCACCTTTCCTCCCCTAGTGGGGCGGTGGCCTAGCAGCCTCGGTCTGCGCGCGTCATCACCCGTTGCATCTTCGAGAGCAAGGGGTACCCGGCACACATCCACTCTCCTCTGGTTTCTGGGGGTGGCGGCCAGGCTGCCTCCAACTGCGCGCGTCCGACGATCACTCCATCCACCTTGGCCCGGAACCATTAAATCTTGAGTGAGCGGAG